>Ga0302319_10001305_pt1 | contig 55700 bp, 46 predicted proteins | sample Bog_T0_2_FD_203319 | JGI IMG/M metagenome (GOLD analysis project Ga0302319, IMG submission 203319) | Peat permafrost microbial communities from Stordalen Mire near Abisko, Sweden - Bog_T0_2 | ecosystem: Environmental > Terrestrial > Soil > Wetlands > Peat | place: Sweden: Abisko, Stordalen Mire...
GCCCGAAGATGGTTCCGGCGGCGACAGAGACGGCGATGGCAAACGCCAGCACGCTCCAGCTTACGGATATGTCATTGAGGCGCGGCAGGCTTTCGGGAACAAATTGCAGCAGGAGTTTGCGGGCGCAGAAGAGAACCGCGAAACCGGTGATGCCGCCCAGCACGAAGAGCAACAAGCTCTCGGTGAGGAGCTGACGAATGAGGCGCGTTCTTGCGGCTCCCAATGCCTGGCGAACCGCCATCTCGCGTCCTCGCACGCTGGCGCGAGCAAGCAGCAGATTGGCGACGTTGACGCAACTGATCAGCAGCACCAGGCACACTGCGCCGAACAGCAGAATGAGCGATTGGCGAACGTTGCCGACAATCGTCTCGGCCAGGGGCGTGAGGTGGATAGTCCACGCGCCCTGTGGCGGATAATCCGCCGGATATCGCTTTTTCAACGATGCAACCAGGGCATCGAGGCGCCCCTGCGCGGCCTCTGCCGAGAGACCGGGCTGAAGGCGCGCGATGGTCTCGAAGGGGAAACGCGTGCCGCGCATCGGCGGCGGCGCAGGGTCGCCATAAAATCCGGCCGCGGCCCACAAATCGGTACCGCGCTGCTCGCTGGTTTGGCCCTGGTCGCGAAAGCCGGCGGGCATGACGCCGACAACATGATACACATCGTTGTCAAGGCGCAGACTTTTGCCGAGAATGTGCGGGTCGGCGCCAAATGCCCGCTTCCAGAGCCCATCGCTGATGACGACTTCAAGGTTGAAGCCCGGTGTGGCGTCGTGCGGATCGAAGGTGCGGCCCAACTGCGCGTCGACGCCGAGCACCGCGAAATAGCTCGGCGAGACCGACTTTGAGGCGATGCTCGTGGGCTGGATGCTGCCGGTGAGATTGTTGGTGCCGAAAAAGGAGAGGGACACATATTGGAAGATTCCCGAGTTCTGCAGGTCTCTCAACTCAGGGATGGAGAGGCCGATGTCGCGCGCGCCCACGCCGGGAAGGTTGGATTCAACTCGCACCATTTCCCTGGGGCGGGGGTAGGGCAAAGGATGCAGCAGGGTTGCGTCGACGACGCTGAATATAGCCGTCGTGGCGCCGATGCCCAGGGCTATGGTCAGAATTGCGGCAGCGGCGAAGCCGGGCGACCGGACAAGCTTTCGCAGCGCGTAACGCGCGTCCTGAAGCAGGTTCTCGATGAGCGGCAGCCCCGGTCCTGCGTAGTAGTTTTCCCTGACCGCCTGCACCGCGCCGAACTGAAACACGGCCTGGCGGCGCGCCTCCGCTGGCGCAATTCCGGCGCGAGGATTTTCCTCCGTCTGTCGCGCCAGATGTTCCTCCATCTGTTCACGCAGCCGTTGATCGCCTCGCCGCCCGATGGCAAAGTTCTTCAACCGTGCCAGAAACCGCATCAGGAATCTCATGGCAAATCCTCGGCTTTGACCTCAAAGAAGCGCGCGATGATAGCCGCGGTCTGCTTCCAATCGCGGGTCTCTGCGCGCAACGGTTTGCGGCCGGTTGCGGTAAGGCGATAGAAGTGGGCGCGTTCATTCCCGATTTCCAAAATCGCCCCGCAAACCTTCCGTTTTCGCTTAGAAATGCCTCCCAAAGGCCAAATTTCACGCAAGAACGGGGCCCTTTTGAGGGGTTCTGTTTACTGATATATACATTGGCTAGTTTTTCAACCTATTTATTTTGTTGATCTTACATGGGAAGAGCCTCCTCGGGAGTTGGCTTTTTGGGGTGGGGGGTGGGTGCTGCCTGGTTTTGGCCCCTCGACGTTTGCCCCTTCTTACAATCATTGTGCGCCGAGAGACGGTAATTCCACGCAATCAATTGTGGTGGGGCGGATAGGGCTCGGCTTGCGCAACCTTCCCGGGTGGTTTCCGGGTGGGCGGCAGTCAGGGGGCGGCACCGTTCCTTGCCCCTGCCGCGTCTCCCGGGACCGATACCTACAGATTTTCCAGAACCGGACTTCCGGCCTGCGTGGGTTCACATCTACTAAATGGGCTTTCTTCAGACATGATCATGGGCGTGGTGAGATTTCGGTCGCGGTAGTCGGCGGCGCTATAGAAACGAAACAATGTCGCCCCGCAAGACGGCGTCCTCAAGGCTGACGTACTCAAGCTGACTAACCTCTCTGATTCTGCCGCTGACGGTCACCGAGTCACCGGGGCGAAGCGCTGAGAAGTCTTCAGCCGTAATGGCAAATACGACATTGCCGGAGCCAACCTCTCTGAAGGTGCAATGCCAGGACCCACTGGGAAGTTTGCTGGGCAAGTCGTGCACCGTCGCCAGCCAGCCAGGTTCTCGTGTCCAGCGTCCAAGAGACAGCGCCTCAACTCTTTCATGGAGCTGGTGGGAGAGCCCGATTCCCTTCAGATTTGCAAGGATTTCCGCAGCTGACTGCTCGCGAATAGTGACGCGTTGGAGTGGGGGTGCGAGTGTGGCTCTAGTAGAGGCAAGGTCAGGCGTTATCTCGCTCTTGTCCAGGAATCGTGGCTCCTCCAGATTGGATTCAGAAATCCTATTCGCTGAGCGCGGCTCCACAGCTTCGTTCACTGCATTTACGGATTGATCCACGCTGCTTTGATAGATGCGAGCGTTCGTGCCAATGGCATTATATGTAACCGAGTTCGGATGCCGATACCGATTTTCGCGATGCCTCGGGCCTTCGATTCAGGCTTGCACCTGATCCCAGTAGATCGAACCGGGATAGCCGTCGTTCAGGTGCGGCTCCCAGTAGTCGAGTTCCTCGCATATGGCCGCCAGCGTGTCGGGGAAGGGGTCGCTAACTTTCAGTCTTTTCCTGATTTGTAGATCACCCATCTCAATTCCAGACGGACTGAGCGCCATGATCTCAGCGGTCTCCGGTTTATATGAGACGTACCCTCTTGTTCGGAGAAAGGTAACGGCCTCGCTTCTTGCGATGTCCGACAGACCAAGTTCCTTCGCGAGCGCAATCCACTGCATCGGGGTTATGCGAGTAGTTAAAGGAGTCTCCCCGACAAAGCGGCGGAGTTCGGCAAGGAATGCATATGCTAATGCCTCGCTGGTGCTCATATCGTTTACCCCATCAAGCCATGCACCCAATGTCCCAAGGCAGGCAGGTATGGCCCGAGCAGTGCCATGTGATGGTGGGCGGAGGCAATGAATGCCTGGTATTTCTTAGACCCCGACTCTTGGTCGGACGCAGACTGAAGATCCGCAAGAGCAGTAAGCATAGTGGCCCGCTCACCTGCATCTGCGACGCCCGCCTCAATCGACTTGCGGATTTCTTCAAACGGGACACCTTGGTGGACTACGTTCATCGAATTGTCGGTGCTGTCTATGTTGACCCTAGCATTGGGTCCATGAACGTTGAAGATCTGGTTCACTGAGGACTCCTTGTGTGGGGCGACCCGAGCGCTCTGCACGGGGGCCTTTTCAAGTCGAACTTGAATTGGATTCACTATGTTGAATGTGGCAGCGGGAATCCGCCCTGCAAATACATCCATGATATTCGTTGGCAACGTCGAGCCACCAATCGAGGTGGAATGGTTCCGAAGTGCATGGCGGAGCTGCGTCTCAATGAAGCCCTTGATCTCGGATTCGACGCAGCTGGAGAGGTTTTGATCTAGCGGTATTTCGTAGAGCTCGCATGTTTCAAGCGCTGCCTCCAACGTCCCGGTAGCCATCACCTCGACGAATTTTTCGCTCAACCGCCACTCGGTGAGGAGTTGTCCTCCCGTAAGAAGAGACCCGCGCGCAGCGCTCTCTGCGCGGAGCCTCATCAACCGTTCACGGTGATCTGCTCCCGCTCCTTCGTGCTTCTGTGCCCTCACGCGTATGTAGAACTGACGCGCCTGAGGCGGCAGACATTGTTCAATCAACTGACTTCCGAGCCTCAATAAGTGCCCCAAATACAATATTTGGAGAATCCGTTGCGCAATTGCTCACGCTTCATAAACTGGATAAAGTGTATGCACTATTTGCTGTTGAACGCACATCTTATTATCGCCAAATTCGCATTTGGAACGTAAAGTCGGATTATCGCAAGTCTTCCAGCTCTTGGGCGGTGCGCCGGGAGATTTGGGCTGGGATGCGTTCCCAGGGCCGCGTCCGCTCCGCCACCCCGGCGACGAAGACCTATCGCCGGGGACCCGGTGCGGCGGACTTGCCCTGGGCTATTTTCGGCTCTTCCCTCCGGGAAGACGACTAGGGAAGCTCTGATTAAGCCATCGGCATTCCCTCAGGGGCTAAAGCCCACGTTCATTTTGCGACATTTACGGCACGACTAAAGTCGTGCCCTTTCAAAACACCGACTCATTCAGAGTTTCCCGAGCGCGCTGACGCTTCCCTGCGGGAGGGTTGCGCGTGGTCCGATTTTGGCGCGGGTGTGCCACAATATCGGAACCATGAGAAAACTTCTTCTGGCGATGTTGATGGCGTTGTGCGCGGGGTTGTGTTTGGGGCAAGAGCGGCTGGTGCTGATCGATCAGGATGGGTCGGGGCCTGGCGGGTCAAACCAGATGGCGATGCTGGCGCTGCTGCAATCGCCGCAGGTGGAGGTGCTGGGCATCACCATAGTGACCGGCAACGCCTGGCGCGACGAAGAGACGCTGCATACGCTGCGCATGCTCGAGTTGACCGGGCACGCGAACGTGCCGGTGGCCAGGGGTGCGGTGTTTCCACTGGTGCGCACGCAGCAAGAGACGCAGATGGCCGAGGCGCTGAACGGCAAGGTGGCCTGGCTGGGCGCATGGGGACAGGGACAGACTACGCTGGTGGAATCGGCGAGCGGGGCGCTGGTACCGGTTACGCCGGAACACCTTCATGCGCATGGGCCGTATGCGATTCCCGCCATGCCGGAAGGGATGCCGGCGCTGAAGGCGATCGACGAGGACGCGGCGCATTTTCTCGTTCGCCAGGTGCGGGCGCATCCGCACGAGGTGACGATTTACGCCGCGGGACCGCTGACCAACATTGCGCTTGCGATCAGCATCGATGCGGAGTTTGCCGGGATGACGAAGGGGATTGTGCTGATGGGCGGCAGCCTGAATCCGCAGACCGACGACCCTGAGTTTGCCGCCAGCCCGCGCCATGAGTTCAATTTCTGGTTCGATCCGGAGGCGGCGCACATCGTGCTGCGCGCCGATTGGCCGCGCGTGGATGTGACGACAGTGGATGTGTCGATCAAGGCGCCGTTCACGGAGAAGATGCTGAACGAGATTTCCAAATCGCGGACGCCGGCGGCGAAGTATATTGCCGCATGGAGCCAGGACCGCTATTACCTGTGGGACGAGCTGGCCGCCTGCGCGTGGCTCGACCCGACCCTGATTACGAAGGAGAAGACGCTCTACATGGATGTGGACCTGAGCCATGGGCCCAGCTATGGCGACACGCTGACCTGGACGGAGGATTTCAAGCCGGCAAGCGGCGTTCGGCTGGTGCATGCGCAGATGGATGTGGATTTGCCGCGGTTTCAGGAGATGTTTGTGGAATTGATGACAAAGAATCAGACAAAGGACTACTGACAACTATCCACTGAAGATTCGCGTCACTTCGGCAGTTGCGTCGCGTCCCACCCGCCGCCGAGAGACCGCACCAGGGCGACAGTGTCTACGAACTGGCGCGTAACCAGATCGACGGCGGTGCGCTGGTTCTGGATCAGCGTGGCCTGTGCTGTCAGCACTTCAAGGTAGCTGGTCACGCCGCCCTTGTAGCGTTGATTGGAGAGGTCGTAGGAGTGCTGCGCCGATTCAATCGCTTTCTGTTCCGCGGTGGATTCCTGCTCCAGTATCCGCAGGCCGGAAAGCTGGTCTTCCACGTCTTCGAAGGCCAGGAAGATTACGCCCTTGTAGCCGGAGACCTGCGCTTCGTAGGTGTGCTTGGCCTGGTCGGTCAGCGCGTGGCGTTGTCCGGCATCAAACAGCAATTCCGTGGCTTGCGCTCCCAGCGACCACAGGGCGCTCGGGCCCTGAATCCAGTTGCCGGCGTGGGTGCTTTCAAAGCCGCCCTGTCCGGTGAGATTGATGGTGGGATAGAAGGCACTCACGGCGATCCCGATTTGCGCATTGGCCGCCGCGGTTCGCCGCTCGGCCGCGGCGATGTCCGGACGCCGCTCGAGCAGTTGCGAGGGCACGCCGAGAGGGATTCTGGGCAGGGGCAGATCGAGCGGGGAAAATGGGATGCTAAAGGTGGGCAGCTTGTAGTCGGCGATGGTCCCAACCGCATGTTCATACTGGGCCCGCGCCACACCCACGTCCACCAGTTGCGCCCGCGTGGTTTCGAGTTGAGTGCGCGCCTGGGCCACGTCTACACCGGTGGCGACGCCGCCGTCGAGCCGGCGCTGGGCCAGGTCAAGCTGGCCTTCGAGATCCTTGATGGTCGTATTCAGCAGCTTGATCTCGGCATCGAGGCCGCGCAACTGGAAGTAGTCGGTGGCCATGGTCGATTGCAGGCTCAGGTCCACGTTGGCCATGTCTGCCGCGCTGGCCTGGGCGTTCTCATGCGCCGCTTCCACGGTGCGGCGGATGCGTCCCCAGAAGTCGGGCTCCCAGCTTCCCCCGCCGGCCAGGATCAGGTCGTTGTAGTTGGAGACCGTGGTGGGAGTCACCAGCGGCCGGTGCGTGGAATTCTTGTCGTGGGTTACGGAAGGGCTGAGCGAGAGCGTGGGATAGAGCGCCGACCGCGCGGCTTTGGCCTGATCCTGCGCGGCGAGATAGGTTTCAAGAGCCTGCCGCAAGCCCTGGTTGCTGGTGGCGATGCGCTCCTCGAGCTGGTTGAGCTGGGGGTCCTGATAAATCTCCCACCATTTTCCCTTGAGCATTCCGTCGGAGGGGTTGGCGGGCTGCCATGCGCCTCCGGGGGGATTGGGAGGCGGCGTTACCACGATGGATGCGCCGGTTTCCTTGTAGGTGGGCGGGGCGGTGTAGGTGGGGCGGGTGTAGTTCGGGCCGACTGGCTTGCAGCCGGCGAGGGTGATGAGGGCGGCGAAACAAGTTGTGGCTAGGCTCGTTTGGAATGCGGTTTTCGCGGTTTTGAAAGGGAACGACTTCAGTCGTGCCGCAAAGCCGCTCGAATGAGTGCGGGGCTTTAGCCCCTGCGGGAATTTTTTCGCAGTAACAAACATTCCCTCGGCGGCTAAAGCCGCAATTACAATTGATCCCCCAGCGGCACGGCTGAAGCCGTGCCCTTTCAAGGCGTGAGGCGCGCGCATCGCTAGCTGCCCCCTTCGTTGGCTGCTTCACCGGGGGTCTCGACATGGACCTTCTCGCCTTCGATGAGCGAGTCGGGCGGGTCCTGAATCACCTTTTCGCCACCATTCAATCCGCTGACAATCTGCACGGTTGCGCCATCATCCTCGCCAATCACCACGGGAACCAAGTGAGCCGTGTTGCCGTTGGCCACCGTTCCCAGCCGCATTCCTTCCCTGCGGAAGATCAGCGCCGCCGCGGGCACGATGAACGTCTGCGCGGTGGCCGGCGTCTTGAAATGAACCTGGGCCAGCGAACCGGGCAGCAGTTGGCCGTCGCGGTTGTTCACATCCACTTCCACAAGCAACGTGCGGCTCACCGGGTCGATGGCGTCCGCGGTGCGCACCAGCGTTCCCTGGTAGGTTTTTCCGGGATACTCGACGAAGGTCAGGTCGATCTTCGCTCCGCGCTTCACGTTGGCGGAGTAGACCTGCGGGAGGTTGGCGTACACGCGCAGCGTTTGAATGGCCTGCATGTGGAACAGCTCGGTGCTTGCGCCTTCGGTGATCAACTGACCGGTGTCGACGTTGCGTGCTGTAACCACGCCGTCAAAGGGCGCATATACCTTCTCGAACGATTGCAATTCCTTGAGCCGCTGCACGTTGGCTTCGGCAGACTTCACCGCGGACGAAGTGGTCGCAGCCTGGGTGACGAACGTCTCTGTATCCTGCCTTGACACGGCGTCCGATTTCACCAGGCCAGAGTAACGATCCGCCTGCACTTTGGCGTTGCCGGCGCTGGATTGCGCAGTGGTCAGATCGGCCTCGGCCTGGGCCAGTTGCTGGTCGAGCTCGGGAGTGGCGATCTCCGCCAGCAGCGCGCCCTTTTGCACCCGCGCGCCGATATCGAAGTACCACTTGGTCAGATAGCCCGAAGTGCGCGCATAGAGAGGCGAATCGGTATAGGCGGTCACGTTTCCCGGCAGCAAAAAGCTGTCGACCGGCGCGCCCTGTTTGGGCACAGCCGCAATCACCGATGGTGCGGCAAGGTCCGTGGTGCGCTCGGCAAGCACGGTGTTGGCAGACCTGCGGCTCAGGATGCCCCAGGCTGCCAGCGCGACAGTGACCACCACGATGGCTACAAGGCCAATCAGCGCCAGGCTGCCGGAAATAGGCTTCTGTTCCGGCGCGGTCTCGGTGGCGTGCCCGCTTTCGTGGCTCGCCGGCGGGGATTCATGGGCGTTCGGTTTGTTTTCATTGGTCATGATGAAAGCTACTCCGCTAGCTCGTCAAACTCGTCGATCGTTCCGGCCCGTGTTGCTTCTCCCGTTGTTTTGCGCCGGCCCTCAAGCCAACCGTGGACGACAGAGAAGAACGAAGGCACAAAAAACAGCGTGGCCACTGTAGCCAGCAGCAGTCCGCCGATTACCGCTCGGCCCAGCGGGGCGTTCTGCTCGCCGCCGTCGCCCAGGCCCAGCGACATAGGGATCATGCCGATGATCATGGCCAGCGCGGTCATCACCACCGGCCGCAGGCGCACGAAGCCGGCATTGAGCGCCGCGCGGCGCGCATCGCCGACCAGCGTCTCCAACTGTTCGCGCGCAAACGTGACTACAAGAATTGAATTGGACGTGGCCACGCCCATGCACATGATGGCGCCGGTGAGCGCGGGCACGCTCAGCCGCGTATGCGTGGCAAAAAGGAACCAGGCGATCCCCGCCAGCGCTGCCGGCAGGGCGGCGATAATCAGAAACGGATCGAGCCACGATTGAAAGTTCACCACGATCAGCAGGTAGACCAGCAAGATGGAGAACGCCAAGCCTCCCAGAAGGCCGATGTAGCTCTTCCTCATTGTGTCGCTTTGTCCGCGCAGAATGAAGTGCGAGCCGCGCGGCAGATCGTCATGATGCTTCTTGATGATCTCTTCCATTTTTCGCGTCACCGTGCCCAGGTCGGTTCCGTCCACATTGGTATAGATATCGAGCACCGGCTGCACGTTGTAATGACTCACCGTGCCCAGCTCCGTTCCGGGCACAATAGACGCCACATTTCCCAGCACATTCACGGGCGCAGGAGTTCCCGGCACTCGTGTCTGCGCGGAGCCTGCCGCTGTTGCGGTGGATGCCTGTTGCGCGGTCTGGGCAGAGCCGGTGATCGGCAGGCTCTGCAACTGGGCCAGCGAATCCAGCCGGTATTGCGGAGTCTGGACGGCGATGTTGTAGGAGACGCCACTCTTGGGATCGAGATAGAAGTTTGGCGTGGTCTGGAAGCTGCCGCTCAAGGCCACCAGCACGCTCTGCGCGACATTGGCCTGGGTCAGCCCAATGTCCGATGCGCGGGTGCGGTCCACGTCCACCGTCATATTCGGATAATCGAACGGTTGCTGAATGCGCGCATCCACCGCTCCGGGAACATAGCGCACTTCGTCCAGCATTTTCTCCGCGAGAGCGCGGTTGCCATACAAATCCGGTCCCACGATCTGGATATCGATGGGCGCCGACAGGCCGAAGTTGAGAATCTGCGTCACGATGTCGACCGGCAGTACGTAAAACGTCACGCCGGGATATTCGCGGTTCAAGACTTTGCGCAGAGTTTCTACGTAGTCGTTTGTGGGGTGGTGGTCTTCGGTGAGCTGCACCTGGATGTCAGCGTCGGCGGGACCAATGGGCGCCGAAGTCGAGTAAGACAAGTTCAATCCCGAGTACGGAAGGCCGATGTTATCGACGATGGACACGACCTCTTGGGCGGGAATGTGTTGGCGGATGGTCGAGTCAATGTGGTCGCAGAGGAGCGCAGTCTCTTCAATGCGGGTGCCGGTACGGGCGCGCACATGAATTTTGAACTGGCCGGAATCGACGGAGGGAAAGAAGTCCTGCCCGAGGGGCGGCGTCAGCAGGGCCACGGAGCCCAGCGCAAACAAGGTAAAGAGAATCAGAAAAACAACCGCGTGGTCCACGCACATCGTCAGCACGCGCAGGTATCCCAGGCGCATCTTCGAGAAGCCCGACTCGAATCCCAGTTGGAAACGCACCAGCGGATTGCGGCTGTTCTGCTTCTTCGTCATCTCCGCGTCGTCGTGTTCATGGAGCAGATACTTGGCCATGGTGGGCACCACGGTGCGGCTGAGCAGGTAGCTGGCCAGCATGGCGAACACCACCGCCTCAGCCATGGGGACGAACAGGTAACGCGCTACGCCGCTGAGGAAGAACATGGGCACAAAGACAATGCAGATGGCCAGCGTGGACACCAGCGCGGGGGTGGCAATCTGCGCCGCGCCGTCAAGGATGGCCTGCTCGATTTCCTTGCCCGATTCCAGGTTGCGATTGATGTTTTCAATCTCCACGGTCGCGTCGTCCACCAGGATGCCGACGGCCAGCGCCAGCCCGCCCAGGGTCATGATGTTGACCGTTTCGCCGAGCACGTAGAGCATGATCAGCGAGCAGAGGATCGAAAGCGGAATCGACACGGCGATGATCAGCGTGGAACGCCAACTGCCCAGGAAGACCAGGATCATGACGGCCGTGAGGCAGGCAGCAACCAGCGCCTCGCGCACCACGCCGTTGATGGCTCCGCGCACAAAGATCGACTGGTCAGAGAGAGCGTTGATTTTCAACTGCGGCGGCAACTGGCCCTTGATGTTGGCCAGTACATTCTGCACGCCTTTGATGATGTCCAGCGTGGAAGACGAGCCGGTCTTCATGATGCTCATCAGAATGGCTCGGCTGCCGTTCACGCGCACGATGTTGGTTTGCGGCGGAAAGCCGTCGCGGACGTGGGCCACGTCGCGAATGTAGATCACCGCTCCGTTCACGGCCTTAACGGGAAGATTGTTCAGGTCGTTCACCACCGCGGGCGCGGAGTTGGTTTCGATGGCGTACTCGAAGCGGTCGATCTTCATTGTCCCCGAGGGCGCGATGAGATTTTGCGCGTTGACGGCATTCACCACGTCTACCGGCGAAAGCCCCTTGGCCTGCAAGGCGTGCAGGTCCAGATCGACCTGGATCTGGCGCTGCTTGCCGCCGTAGGGAAACGGCGTTTGCGCTCCCTCGATGGTCGCCAACTGGGTGCGAATGTTGTTCGATCCCAGATCGTTGAGGCGCTGCTCGTCGAGGCCCTGGCCGCTCAGGCCCAACTGCAAAACCGGCACGCTCGAGGCGTTGTACTGGATGATGAACGGGGGAGTCGTCCCCGGCGGCAGTTGACGCAACTGCACCTGGCTGATGGACGTAACCTGCGCTACCGCGCTGCCGATGTTGACATGGGGCTGGAAGAAGATCTTGATAATCGCAATGCCGTTCAGCGACTGCGATTCAATGTGCTCGATGTCGTTGACCGTGGTGGTCATGCCGCGCTCGCTGTTGAACACGATGCGCGTGGACATCTCCTGCGCCGACAGGCCGGCGTATTGCCACACCACCGTTACGACGGGGATATCGATATTGGGAAAGATGTCCGTCGGCATCGAGACAATGCTGAAGACGCCGAGCAGCAAAATCAGAAACGCAAAGACGGCAAAGGTGTAAGGCCGCCGCAGCGCAAGCCGGACAATCCACATCATAAGGCTGGTTCTCGCTCCTGAGCCGGGCAGCCGTACCCTTGTCGATGGACAAGAAGTCTGCACGACCCCTGTCCGGCTATCGCCGCCTCACCGGTTCCGGAATCCCCTGGTGAGTACGGCCCAGGGACCGGTTGAACTTTCGGTTGAAATACTATGGTAGTCGAATGAATTGGTTCTGTCCTAAGTCCGAACAAAATGCCTCGATGCACATAAGAGTTGACGCCAAGGGCGGACGAAAGATGCACTTTCCTCTTCGCCATGCACGCAACCGAGGGGCCCCTCGATAAATAAATGAGGATTTCTTGTTCGGGAAGCAACCTTTCCCCATCCTTTGGCACCAAAACAAGTTCGGCGGGCCCCGCCGGTTATTTTCCCTCCCCCTTTCCATCCGCGCCACCTATGCCGCTCCTGTTCGGTGCTGTTTTGAAAGCCCGGCCAGGGAACGAGAGGGAAACTTGCGCCCGGCAGAAGAAACTTCCCCGCAAACCGTTCCGTCCGTAACAAGAGTAAAGTGTGCCCATAACCTCGCCTTCCTTTGACTCATGCCGCCCCCCGGCAGTTATGTTTGGTTTTACACTTGGGACCACGATGGGAAGTAATGCCATGTCCACTGAAACCATTCCGCAATCACCCATGCCTTCGACAGACCCGTTTGACCATTCGCCTGCGCCGCGCGCCCGCAAGGGTTCCTGGCTGCGAATCGTCGTCTATCTTGTGCTCATCGCCGGCCTCGGCCTGATCGTCTGGCAGATCCACAAGAACCAGCAACTGATCGCACAGAAGAACGCCAACCAGGCCGCAGTGGCGGCCAATCAGCCTATTCCAGTGCAGGTGGCCGGAGTCGAGCAAAAGCCGATGCCGATCTATCTCACCGCCCTGGGCACGGTTACCCCCTATATGAGCGTCACCGTAAAGGCGCGTGTCAGCGGAGAGCTGGAGCCGGTGAAATTCACCGAGGGCCAGCAGGTTCGCCGGGGCCAGACCATCATGGTCATCGATCCCAAGCCCTACCAGGCCGCCTTGAACCAGGCCAAGGGCAACCTGCTGCACGACGAAGCCCTGCTCAAGAATGCGCAGGCGGAATTTGCCCGCTACAAGGCGCTCTTCGAGGCTGGTGTCACGTCGAAGGAGACTCTCGACGCCGACGAGGCTGCGCAGGGACAGTACCAGGGAGCCATCGCCGCCGACAAGGCCGCCATCGAGACTGCGCAGCTTCAGCTCGACTGGTGCTCTATCCAGTCGCCCATCGACGGGCGCATTGGGCTGCGCCTGGTCGATCCCGGAAACATCATTACTGCCAACACCACCAACCTGGTGATCATCAACCAGTTCCAGCCCATCGCGGTCTACTTCACATTGCCGGAAAACGAGTTGCCCCAGGTGTTGCACAAGCTGGCCGCGGACAAGCGCCTCGCGGTGGACGCCTACGACCGCAACGACCAGGTCAAGCTGACCAGCGGCACCCTGCTCACGGGCGACAACCAGATCGATACGACTACGGGGACAGAGAAGCTCAAGGCCGTCTTTGAAAACCGCGACCAGTCGCTCTTTCCCAACCAGTTCGTGAACATTCACCTGGTGCTCGAAGACCGTCCCACCGCGCTGGTTGTTCCTTCCGCGGCAATTCAGAGCGGCTTGCAGGGTTCCTTCGTCTGGGTGATCGATTCCATCGCCGCCAATGGCGCCGGGACCGCGCGCCTGCAACCGGTGAAGATTGCGCTTTCTGAAGGCCAATTCACCATTCTCTATAGCGGGCTCAAGGCAGGCCAGAACATCGTCATAGACGGCGCCGACCGGCTGCGAAACGGTCAATCTGTCACCGTGACGCAAGCTCCCAAAAGGGCCCAGCCGTGAGCTTGAGTCCCTCCAGGCCGTTCATTCTGCGCCCGGTGGCTACCTCTCTGCTGATGGTGGCCATTCTGCTGACGGGGGTTATCGGCTATCGGCAGTTGCCTGTTTCCGCGCTGCCCGAGGTCGACTATCCGATCATCCAGACGCTCACCTTCTATCCCGGCGCAGGACCGGAGGTGATGGCCTCCTCGGTGACCGCGCCGCTGGAGCGCCAGTTCGGGCAGATGCCGGGGCTCAAGCAGATGACGTCGGTCAGTTCGGGCGGCGGGTCGGTGATTACGCTCGAGTTCAATTTGGACGAGAACATCGACGTCGCCGAACAGGAAGTGCAGGCCGCCATCAACGCGGCTAACAGCTTTCTGCCGACGGACCTGCCCAACCCGCCAATCTACAGCAAGGTCAATCCTGCCGACGCGCCCATTCTGACGCTGGCGCTGACCTCGGACTCACTGCCCCTCGACAAGATTGAAGACGCCGCCGACACCAATCTCGCGCAGAAGATTTCTCAGGTCACGGGAGTTGGCCTGGTTTCGATTGCCGGCGGGCAAAAGCCTTCTGTCCGCATCCAGGCCAACCCCGCGCAGCTTGCCGCCTACAACCTGAGCCTTGAGGATCTGCGCGCCGCCGTGGCCGCGGCCAACATCGACCAGGCAAAGGGGACGCTGAACGGCGCGCGCCAGTCTTTCACGATCGACGCAAACGACCAGCTTCTTTCGAGCTCCGACTACAAGCCCGTGATCGTGGCCTATCGCAACGGCGCGGCCGTTCGCGCTTCCGACGTGGCCACGATTGTCGACGCCGCTGAAAACTCGCAGCAGGCGGCGTGGATGAACCGCGAGCCCGCGGTCATCGTCAACATTCAGCGCCAGCCCGGCGCCAACATCATCGCCGTCGTCGATCGCATCCACAAGCTGCTGCCCACGCTGCAGGCCAGCCTGCCTGCGTCGGTGAAAGTGAAGGTGCTCACCGACCGCACCATCACCATTCGCTCCTCGGTTCTCGACGTTGAATACGAGCTCATGCTCACCGTCGCGCTGGTGGTGATGGTGATCTTTCTCTTCCTGCGCAATCTGGCCGCCACCGTCATTCCCTCGGTCGCCGTCCCGCTCTCCATCGTCGGCACGTTCGGCGTGATGTACCTGCTGGGCTACTCGCTCAACAACCTGACCTTGATGGCGCTGACCATTTCGACCGGCTTCGTTGTCGACGACGCCATCGTCATGATCGAAAACATTTCGCGCTACATCGAGGAAGGCCTGAGCCCTATGCGCGCCGCGCTGAAAGGCTCGGAGCAAATCGGCTTCACCATCATGTCGCTGACCGTCTCGCTGATCGCGGTGCTGATTCCGCTGTTGTTCATGAGCGATGTGGTCGGGCGGCTCTTCCGCGAATTTGCCATCACGCTGGCTGTCACCATCCTGGTTTCGGCCTTCGTCTCGCTCACGCTGACACCGATGATGTGTTCGCGCATTCTGCAAGACAAGGCGACGGCGCGGCAGACGCGCTTCTATCACTGGTCGGAGAATGTGTTCAACTCCATCATTGCCGCATACGGCCGTTCCATTCAAGTGGTGCTGCGCTACCGCTTCACCACGCTGCTGGTCACGATCGCCACGCTGGTGGCGACGATTCTGCTTTTCCTCGTCGTTCCCAAAGGCTTCTTTCCGGTGCAGGACACGGGCGTGATTCTGGGCATCTCGGAAGCGCCGCAGACCGTCAGCTTTTTAAGCATGGCCGAGCGGCAGCAGAAGCTTGTTGATGTGCTGCTTCAGGATACTGCGGTCGACAACATCTCTTCGTTCATCGGCGTGGACGGCACCAACACCACGCTCAACTCCGGACGCATCCAGATCAACCTCAAGCCGCTCGAAGAGCGCCAGATCTCAGCAACAGAAGTGATCCGCCGCATGCAGCCGCATCTTGCCGAAGTCGAAGGCATCCAGCTCTTCCTGCAGCCGCTGCAGGACTTGACCGTCGAAGACCGCATCAGCAGGACTGAATTCCAATATTCGCTCGAAGACCCCAACCAGGAAGAACTGGCCATCTACACGCGCAAGATGGTCGAAGAGCTAAGCCGCGAAAAAGTGGTCACGGACGTAGCCAGCGACTTGCAGGATCAGGGCCTCGGCGCGAGGCTGGTGATCGATCGCGACACTGCCGCCCGCCTTGGCATCGCCATGGCCGACGTGGATAACACGCTCTACGATGCCTTTGGCCAGCGCCAGGTCTCCACCATCTTCACCCAGCTCAACCAATACCATGTGGTTATGGAAGTGGGGCAGAACTTTCAGACTGACCCCGGCGTACTCAACAACCTCTACGTAAAATCGGGCAACGGCACGCAGGTGCCGCTCAGCATGCTTGCCCACTGGGAGCAGTCGCGCGCGCAACTTGCCATTGGTCACCAGGGACAGTTTCCATCGACTGTAATCAGCTTCAACCTCGCGCCGGGCAAGGCTCTGGGCGACGCCGTGAACGCGGTGAATGCGATTGAAAAGCGCATCCAGTTGCCGCCGGCGATTAATGCGAGCTTCCAGGGCACAGCGGCTGCATTTCAAACGTCGCTGGCCAACGAGCCAATCCTCATCCTGGCCGCGCTGGTTACGGTTTACATCGTGCTCGGGGTGCTTTACGAGAGCTACATCCACCCCATCACCATCATCTCGTCGCTGCCCTCGGCCGGGGTGGGCGCGCTGCTGGCGCTGCTCATCACGCGGACCGAGTTTTCTGTCATCGCGCTGATCGGGATCATCTTGCTGATCGGCATTGTGCAAAAAAACGCGATCATGATGATCGACTTTGCGCTGCAGGCCGAGCGCGCCGAGGGCAAATCGGCCGAGGAAGCCATTTTTCAAGCTTGCCTGCTTCGCTTCCGCCCCATCATCATGACCACGATGGCTGCGCTGCTTGGGGGCCTGCCGCTGGCGCTCGGCGGAGGCGTCGGCGCGGAACTTCGCAAGCCGCTGGGCATCACCATCGTGGGCGGTTTGATCTTTTCGCAACTGCTCACGCTTTACACCATCCCCGTGGTCTACCTTTACTTCGACAAGCTTGCTCGTCGTATAAAACCACGAGGTTATCAAGCGAGTCTTGAACATCAACCCGTATCAGCTGACTGAGAAGCTTCGATGCACATCTCCGCACTCTTCATAAAGCGTCCGGTAGCCACTTCACTGCTCTCGCTGGCCCTGCTGATGGCCGGCTCGGGGGCGTATTCCATCTTGCCGGTAGCCTCGCTGCCCAACGTCGATTTCCCCGTTATCGGCATCAATGCCGCTTTGCCGGGCGCCAGCCCAGAGACCATGGCCTCATCTGTCGCTACGCCGCTCGAACGCCAGTTTGGCCGCATCGCCGGCGTCAACCAGATGACATCGTCGAGTTCTCTCGGCGCATCTTCGGTCACGCTGCAATTCGACATCGACCGCAACATCGACGCCGCCGCACGCGATGTGCAGGCGGCCATCAACGCCGCGCGGAACCAGCTCCCCAGCAACCTGCCGCAGAATCCCGGCTACCGCAAGGCCAATCCGGCGGAGGCGCCGATCCTCATCCTCACGCTCACCTCCGACGTTGTCCCCAAGCCGCAAATCTACGACATGGCCGACTCCATCCTGGCGCAGAAGATCTCGCAGATACAGGGTGTGGGCCAGGTGTTCGTCTTCGGCAGCGCAAGCCCGTCGGTGCGCGTTGAGCTGAACCCCATGCAGCTTGGCTCGAACGGTGTGGGCCTTGAGGCGGTGCGCACGGCCCTTGCCAACGCCAATGCCAACCGGCCCAAGGGCGCATTTCAGGATCCCGCGCAGCGCTGGCAAATCGGCGACAATGACCAGATCTTCAAGGCGTCGGACTACGCGCCCATCATCGCCGGATACAACCAGCAGACCGGCGCGCCGGTGCGGATGGCTGACCTGGGCACTATCGTCGACAGCGTCGCCGACATCCACACCGCGGGCGTCTCGGGAATCAACCGCGCTGACGGAACGCCGGGGCGCATTAAAGACGGCATCTCGCTGGTGGTCTTCAAGATTCCCGGCGCCAACGTCATCTCAACCGTGGACGCGGTGATGGTCGAGCTGCCGCGCCTGCAGGCCGCCATCCCACCGACCATCAAGCTCGATGTCGCAGTCGACCGCACCACCACCATCCGTTCCAGCGTGCACGACGTGGAAATCTCGCTCATCGTCAGCGTTTGCCTGGTGGTGCTGGTTGTGTTTCTGTTTTTGCGCGAAGTGTGGGCCACCATCATCCCCTCGATCGCCGTGCCGCTTTCTCTGGTGGGCACCTTCGGCGTGATGTACCTGATCGGATACACCATCGACAACCTGTCGCTGATGGCCCTCACCATCTCCACGGGCTTTGTTGTCGACGACGCAATCGTGGTGATCGAGAACATCACGCGCTACATCGAGATGGGCATGACTCCCTTCGACGCGGCCATGAAAGGCTCGCGCGAAATCAGCTTCACGGTGCTCTCCATGAGCACGTCGTTGATTGCGGTTTTTATTCCGATTTTGCTGATGGGCGGCCTGGTCGGCAAGCTTTTCCGCGAGTTTGCTGTCACGCTATCCGTGGCCATCGCGGTTTCGCTGCTGGTTTCGCTCTCCACCACGCCCATGCTGTGCGCGCGCTTTCTGCAGCAGCGCGATGAAAGCCGCCACGGACGCATTTACCGGCTCACGGAGAGCCTCTTCTATCGGCTTCACCATGAATACAACGGAGCTTTGCGCTGGGTGCTGCGCCATCAGGGGCTGATGCTGGGCGTGGTTTGTGGCACCATGGCTCTCAATGTCTACCTGTTCAAGATTGTGCCCAAAGGTTTCTTCCCGCAGCAGGACACGGGCCGTCTCAATGGCCGCACCCTGGCCGCGCAGGACATCAGCTTTCCCGCCATGCGCGACAAGAACCGCCAACTGGCCGAGATGGTGCTCCAGGATCCCGCCGTCTACTCGGCAACCGCGGCCGTTGGCGGCGCGGGCCCTGGCGGCGGCAGCACCAACATCGGCAATCTGTGGGTTGCGCTCAAGCCGCTGAATGAGCGGCCGGGCCGCGTCACAGCCGACGAGGTGGTGAATCGCCTGCGTGGCAAGCTGACCAGCGTTCCAGGCGCAACGATGTTTCTGCAGGTGCAGCAGGATCTGCAAATAGGCGGACGCGGCAGCGCGGCGCAATACCAGTACACGCTCAGCGACGAAAATTTGAACGAGCTGAACACCTGGGCGCCGCAGCTCGAGGAGCGCCTGCGCTCCATGCCCGAGCTCCGCGACGTTTCCACAGACCAGCAGAATCAGGGATTGGCAGCCAACTTGGTCATCGATCGCGACAGTGCCGCGCGGCTCGGCATCTCGGCTGCTGCCATCGATAACGTGCTCTACGACGCCTTCGGTCAGCGCGAAGTCTCCACCATGTACACGCCGCTGAACCAGTACTACGTGGTGATGGAAGTGGACCCCAGCTACCAGCTCAGCCCCGACTCGCTCAACGGTATTTACATCAAGGCCAACAACGTTCCCGGCGCGCCGACCGCGATGCCGTCGGGTGTAACGGTCGCAACATCGCCCACCGGCGGCGCCATGGTTCCGCTCTCGGCAATCGCGCATTACGACGCCCGGCGAACGGCGCTGCAAGTGAACCACCAGGGCCAGTATCCCGCCGTCACGCTTACATTCAATCTGGCCCCCAACGTGGCCCTCGGAGACGCGGTCACCGCTCTTGAAAAGGTGCAGCGCGAGATGGGCATGCCTGGGTCCGTGCATGGGACGTTTCAGGGCTCCGCGCAAGCCTTTGAGGACGTAAAGAAAAACATGCTGTGGCTGATCGCCTCCGCGCTGGTCGCCGTCTACATCGTTCTCGGCATCCTCTACGAGAGCGTCATTCACCCGCTCACCATTCTCTCCACGCTACCCCCGGCCGGCGTCGGCGCATTCCTGGCCCTCTTGTTGACGGGAACGGACCTCAGCATCATCGCCCTCATTGGCATCATTCTGCTCATTGGCATTGTGAAAAAGAACGCCATCATGATGATCGACTTCGCACTGCAGGCCGAACGCGACCAGGGTCTGCCACCCGTTGAAGCCATTTATCAGGCGTGCCTGCTGCGCTTCCGCCCCATCATGATGACCACCATGGCGGCGCTCTTCGGCGGCCTGCCGCTGGCCATCGGCATGGGAGTCGGCTCGGAGCTGCGCAAGCCGCTCGGCATCACCATAGTTGGCGGACTGATCGTCTCGCAGATGCTCACGCTCTTCACGACGCCGGTCGTCTATCTATTCTTCGACAGGCTGCAATGGCGGGTGATGAAGCTGCACCGGCTGGGCTCGGAGTTGGAAGAATCCCCCGGCGACTGAGAAGGATTCGCATCGAACCCATAGAATTCGACGCAACCCACTTCAGAATTAACACGGAATTCGCTTGATATAGGGAATGAATGCGGGGTATCCTTGCCGCCATGTCTGAGGCAAACAAGCAACTCGCGCGGCAGTGGTTCGAGCAGGTTTGGAACCAGAAGAGTGAAGAAGCCATCGACCGGATGTTTTACCCGCATGGAAAGGCATACGGATTTGTTGGTCCCGACGGTGTTCTCGAAGGCCCCGAGGCCTTCAAATAGGCTCACCGCGCCTTCTGCGCTGCGTTCCCTGACATCCACATAGAAGTTGAGCAAGTCATCGCTGAAGGCGACGTCGTCGCCCTTCGCTGGAAGGCCACGATGACCCATCTCGGCGACCAGCTTGGATTCCCAGCAAGCGGAAAAAAGGGAGTGTTGAGGGGCTCGTCCTTCATCGTCGTCAATGGACACCAAATCATGGAAGGATGGAACCAGATGGACCTGCAGGCGCTATTTCAGGAGCTCAAGACTCCGTAGAAATTCGGTCTGTTTCCTTCACCATCTTCACCACCGGCAACGCCTCGCCGCTGCCGAGCGGAACCGCGATGCGCTCCACTTCGACGTAGCCTTTCAGCCGGTAGAGCGGCACGCCGGTCAGCGTCGAGCCCATCTCAAACCGGTGGAATCCGGCGGCGCGGGTCTCTGCTTCGACGCGCGCCAGAACCAACGTCCCAGGCCCTGCCGTGCAAAATCCGGATGGACAAAAATTGCCCGCACCTTGGCCGCATCTGTCGATGGATCCAGCAACTCCGGCTCCCGGCCAGGGCCGCGATCGGAGCCAAACAGCGTCTTGCGCTTGGACCATGCGCCGCAGCCGGCCAAAAGCTTCCGGCCACCGCCGTCTGTCGGTTCCGCGACGAAATAAGTCCCGTCGCGGATCAGCTGCGTGTCCAATCCGAGCACGGTACCCAGCGCGCCCTCAATCTGCGCCGGCGTATAGTCGGCGGACCGCAAGCCGCGCACCGACGCTTCAATCAGTGTGTGGAGCGCGGGAATGTCCTCCTCCGTCGCCAGCCGCAACGTAAAGCGGGTTGCACGCTCCATGCGCCTCTCGACCTACCTGCCGCTCAAAATCTCTGCCGCGCGCCCATAGGATCCCAGATTGAACGCTTGCGTGTATCCCATCGCTTTCAACTTTCGCCGCGCCTCCCCGCTGCGCGCGCCGCTGTTGCAATGCAACAGCAGAACCTGGTTCTTGTCCTTCACCTTGCGCGCGATCACAGATTCGATCTCGCTAAGGGGAATATTGATCGCCCTGGCCAAATGACCGGCCGTAAACTCCCCCGCACTTCGCACGTCGATGACCACGGCGCCAGTGCGCAAATATTGACGCGCGTCCTTGGTGGAGACCCGACCACGGCTCTTAGCCAGTAGAAGAATTGCCGACAAGGCAACTACAATTGAAACCGATGTCCACGTCATAGTCGTCTGCTTTCGCCCGCCTTTCCCGGTCAGATCGCGCAAAGCGCCAAGAGCGTTCAAAGAGCTCGTGCGTCCCGCGGCCCGACCGCAATTCAGCCGACGGCAAATTCTACGCGCCGGAACAATCGTTTGTATTGCTTATTTTGCAGGACGAGAATCGAAAGCCATCCACGTCATTCCCGGCGGCCAGACCCAATTTCAGATCAACGGCGGATCTGGCGAATGGTCCTCAGCGAGCCGAAAGCAAACCCTGATCCCTGACCCCTGATCCCTGATCCCGAACCCCTGCCTTTTCCACTTCCACCAGGGTCGAATAGAACGTGGCTCCCGCCCCGATATCCGTCAGCCGCTCGCTGGTCAGCGCGTTCACATTTTCGCCATCCGCGCTCAGCTTGGCCCAGTCCAGCTTGCCGGCCACCACGCCCGCAGGCAGGCTCGGGTTGAGCATCGCCGTCAGCTTCAGAGATCCGCGGTCGTTCCACACACGCACCGGGTCGCCTTCGCCAATTCCGCGCGCCGCGGCATCTGTGGGATGCAATTCCAGCCGCTGGCTGGTCCTCGACTCCATCCTGCGGTGCCCGTCGAGGTTGGCGAACGTCGAGTTCATGTAGTTGTCCGCCTTGCGGCTCAAGAATTCCAGCGGAAAGCGCTTGGCCAGCTCACCAAACCGGGACTCAACCGCAGGGAAAAAGGCTGGAAGGCCATCAAGCCCCTGGGCCGCAAGCTTCTGAGAATAAAACTCGATCTTGCCGGTAGGCGTCGGCAATGTGCCTGAGACGTACGGCTGAAACGGCCTGGCCTCCGGTTCGCGATGAAAGCTGAGCGGAATGTGTCCGCGCTCCTTCAATCCCTGGATCGTGACGTGCTCCATCTCCGGGCGCGTCGAGTGCCCATCGGCGCCGATTCCGAGCGCCTGCCCAATCAAATCCATCTCCGAATCGCGGAAGCAGTCCTCGTCGAAGCCCATGCGCGCGGCGAGCTCGGCAAAAAGCCAAACGTTGGGCCGCGCCTCACCCGGCGGAGCAATGGCCTGCTGGCTGAGCTGCACAAAGTAGTGCCCATACGCTCCCTGGACATCGGAGTGCTCAAGAAACGTCGTGGCCGGCAAAACGTAGTCAGCATAATCGGTCGTATCGGTAAAGAACAGATCATGCACCACTGTAAACAGATCCGCCCTCGCCATTCCGCGCCGCACCGCATTCTGATTCGGCGCTACGGCGCCGGGGTTCGAGTTGTAAACAAAGAGCGCCTTCACCGGCGAGTCAGTCCCTAGTCCCTTAGCCCCTTGTTCCTGCTCTTCTGTCCCTGGTCCCTCGCCCGTAAGGGCGCTGCCGAGCTCGCACATATTTACGACGCGGGCCAACCGCTTCAGCGGCGAAGCCAGCGCCAGATCCGGCCGTTCCACTGCTTCCTTATCCCACTGGAATGCGCCCGACGTGGAAAGCACGCCACCCCCGCCGCGATACTTCCAGGCCCCGGTCAGCGCCGGCAGCATGGCGATTGCCCGCACCGCCGTGCCGCCGTTTTCGGTGCGCTGCACGCCATAGTTCAGCCGCAGCGCCGCCGGGCGGGTCGTCGCGTATTCCCGCGCCAGGCACTCGATCTCCGCTGCCGTCATTCCCGTCCATGCTGCCACGCGCTCCGGCGGATACTCGCGCGCGCGCTCGGCCAACTGCTCGAACCCATGGGTCATGGCGTCGATGTAGGCGCGGTCTTCCAGACCCTCATTGAGAATTACGTGCATCAATCCCAGAGCCAGCGCGCCATCCGTCCCCGGACGGATGGCGATGTGCCAGTCCGCCAAAGCCGCCGTGCGCGTCCTATAAGGGTCGATCACGATCAGGCGAGCGCCGTTTCTCCGCGCCTGCTCCACCATGGGCCAAAGGTGCACATTGTTGCCATGGATGTTCGCGCCCCAGGCCAGGATCAGCTTGGCCAGCCGGAAGTCCTCCGTCGGCGTGCCCAGCTTCTTCCCGTAGACGAGCTTCCAGGCTTCGCCACCGGCCTCAGAGCAGATTGTCCGGTCCAACTGGCTTGCACCCAGGCGATGAAAGAATCGCCGGTCCATTGACCCGTAACCGAGCACGCCAATGGTGCCAGCATAGCTGTAAGGCAGAATCGACTCCGGCCCGAACTCATCGGCAACAGACTTGAGCCGCCCCGCGATGGCATCCAGCGCCTCATCCCAGCTCACCTGCTCGAAGGCTTCGTGCTCACGGCCCCGGGGCCGTGGGCCCTTTTGCGCTCCGGGCATTCGTCTCAAGGGGAAAAGAATCCTCGACGGCGCATACACGCGGTCGAGGTATTTCGCCACTTTGCCGCAGAGAAACCCCTGCGTCACGGGATGCGCGGGGTCGCCGGCCAGCTTGATGGCACGGCCCGCTTCGTTCACGGTGACGAGCACGCCGCAGGAGTCGGGGCAGTCGTGCGAACAGACGGTATGTACCACGCGAAAAGGTGAGGAAGGTGCGGCCGTGGTCATTCTGTCATTGTAAGCTGAACCCGGATCGGTTCCGTTGCTCCCGGCTCAAGAAATGGGAGCCGGCAGGCGCGAACTAGTCTGCCGCCATGGTCACCCTATGAAAACCCGGATGCTGCTCCAGGGCCTGCTTCGCGAGTTCGGCGGCTTCCATGGAATGACGGCACGCCCTGGTCGCAAATTCATGGGCTATATCATCGTCTTCCCCAACCTTTTGCAGGTAGTTGGCGGTCGAATGTTCGTATGCTGCGGTGGTATGGAGTTCGGCGATGCGGGCGTGCACGGTATCGTGTTCTCTGTCATAGGGGGTATCGAATTGTGCCATCTGAATCTCCTTTCGATTCTTCTGCCGGTTGAGAAGCGTGGGTTTCGCTGACGTCCTTTCGCTTGCGATAGGGCAATTCGTTCGCTATGATTTTGCCCGAACGTCCGATGAGCCAAGTGAGCACTTTGGCACATTTTTGCTGCAATCCTGAGAAACTGGTTTCTATTTGAAACCCGGCCCAGATTGAAACAAAATGAACTGACTCACGCAGAGGTGAACCGATGCGAAGAATGATTCTCTGTTTTACCCTGATCCTTGCGGGCGTGGCTGTCGACGCCCAGCGCAGCTCCGTCAGCCAGGCCGATCAGAAGGCGATCGAGGCCGCTATCTCTGCCCAGGCCGACGCATGGAACCGCGCCGACATTCCCACCTTCATGCAGACCTACGAGAACTCGCCGGAAACGACCTTCATCGGCGCCAAGCTGCGCAAGGGCTACGGTCCCATTCTGGAGCGCTACAAGCAGTCCTACACAACCGCCGAGCAGATGGGCAAGCTCACCTTCGCCGACCTCGACATCCGCCTGTTGCCCAGCTCAAGCGGTGCGGTCGAATACGCTGTCGTTACCGGCACTTTTCACCTGGAGCGCGCCGCGCATGGCGAAGCCAAGAAAGACGACGGCATCTTCTCGCTGGTCTGGCGCAAGGGTCCGCAAGGGTGGAAGATCATTCTCGATCACACCAGTTGAACGTCAAGACCGTGCAAACACGACAAACCCGTTGGCGGGAATTGTGATCGCAGCCGAGGTGGGGAATCCTTGCATGGGCGGTCCGGACGCGAAGATTCCGCCGCCGTTGCCGGCGACGATCGGGTTCACCCAGTTGTCGTAGACATCGCTGTTGAACACCTCGTTCCACGCGCCGCCATAGGGAAATCCGACGGCATAGTTGTACCAGGTCTGTTCGGCGAGAGTAGCGACGACGATGACGTCTTGCCCACTTCCCTCCAGCCAGCGCTGGAACGCGATGACGCGATTGGCATCGTGCACGTGAAATGCATTCACGTTATCGCCGCGCAGCGCCGGCTGATTCCAGCGCAGGCGGATGAGATCCTGGGTAAAGCGCAGGTGGTTCACCATGGCCGGATCGGCGCCACCCGCGAGCCCGCCCCACCAGATGACGTTGGGCGAATCAGGCAGTTCGCACCACTGCTTGTCTTCGAGAAACTCCTGCCCCATGAAAAGCTGCGGAATGCCCGGAGCGGTGAGCAGAATCCCGGTTGCAAAGCGCGAGCGGCTGCGCGCGTACCAGGAGCGATGATTCGATGAATCGGAAAGCGCGGGAATGCGCGGATTGCGCCCAACGTACACCACGTCGTGGTTTTCGACGCAGGTCACTGCCTGCCATCCATGGCTGAAGCCGGGAGGGTAGAGCGCCACCGCCAGGCTATCCATGCTCACCGCGGCTTGTTGCCCGGCTGAGGCCGATTGCAGCACGCCGCGAACCGCGCCGCGCAGCGCGTCGTGCTGCACAACGTCGAAGCCGGCTCCGCCATCCGCAACGGGCGCGACAATCGAGGTCCACGGCTTGGGATAATCGCCGAACTCGAACGGCCAATACTCTGCATTCTGCAGCAAGCGCGGCTTGATGTAACGCAGCGTGGCTGTCAGGTTGCGGCAGAACGTCCAACCCGAATCCTTGTTCATCGAGAGCAGAGTGCTGATCTCGTCGTAGCGGAATCCATCGGCATGAAATTCATTCAAATAGTAAGAGGCGTTGTTCACCAGGAACTGGCTCACCGCGTTGTTCCACAAGGCAAACGACAAGCCGCCGGTTCCGCGGTCCTGGTCGGTGAAATACAGGCTGTCGTTGTTATTACCGACATTGGGCACGCGGTCGAAGTAGTAGATGCATTGGTCGTCGAGCGTGCCGTTTACGGTGAATCCGCCGGCGTGATTGTAGACCACGTCAAAGGCTACAGCAATTCCGTACACGTGGCACAGATCGATGAGCGCCTGCAATTGCGCATGGCCGGAGGCGATATCCTCGATGGCGATCGCCGGCTCCTGTCCCTTGGCCTGCAACAGGGCATTGATTGCGTCCCGGTAGCCGGCCAGCGCGGTTTGATCCGTGACCACGTAGGGAAAATCCGGCGAGAATAAATCGGCGCCGCTATAGCCCATGTTGGGGTTGTCTTCCATCTCGTCCACGGGCAGCGGCTGCAGAACATTGATGCCAAGGCTGGCCAGGTAGGGAATCTTCCCAATCACATCCAGAAACGTCGCAGGGACGGCTGGCGTTTCAGGCGTGGGCGGCGTGCCGATGGCATAGGTGCCAATGTGAATCTGGTAAACGATCATGTTGCTGAAGTCGGGTGTGACAAAGCTGGCATCGTGCCAGGGATACGCCTTGGCATTGCGCAGAAGGCTGCTGCTGCCGGGGAAGGGCACATCTCGCGCAAGCCCGCGCGCATAGGGGTCGCGCTTGTTGCCGGCGGAGCCTGCGCCGGCAACGTAGATCTGATACAGGTCGCCTTCCAGCGCGCCTGCCTGGAATCCGGCCCAGTAGCCGTTGCCGTCGTTCACCAGCAGCCGGTCGGGGGTCTGGCCTGCAAAGGGCTGGCCGCCGAAGGTGCCATTCAAGTAGACCGCTGTGGCCCGCGGAGCCCAGAAGCGAAACGTGGCGCCGCCGGGGACCAGCGTTCCGCCCATGGGCGTATTCGCGGAGATGTTTTGCTGGGTGATCATGCTTGTCCTCCTGGAACTGGGTTGAGGGAAATCCCTTTGACCTGAGGATGATTGTTCTGAGAATTATTGCTAAGTGGATGGAACGAAACCTAGATCGGCGCAGGTGCGCGCCGCGCGATGCGTTTGCTAAACGATGGTTCTGGGCCAGGGGAAATGTGACTGCGGGTGAAATCAGTTCAGCACAACTTTAATTCAGGGTCAAATTAAATTATCAACCAGTGGCCATTCTCTCGATAGATTTTCTGCAGACAGTCGCAACGAATACAACGGAGAATGACTTCCGAATCCACGGATCAGTGACCGTATACCCTAACAATGGCCTCAGAAGATTGCGACGGCTCATCCAGCAACGGCTCCTTCTCACCTTTCAGACTCTTGTTGAGGAAGGCGAGCGTGTAGCCCTGCGTCAGGCGCAAGTTATGCAGTGCTTGTTCGGTCTTTGTTGGGTCGCCGTTCGCCACGCGTAACACATAGTCGCTGAAGCTTCCATGAGACAGGCCGGGCGACTTCAATAGAATGTCGTAACTCCCCTTTGGACACAGGCTAAGCTGTGCTTCCACCTTCTTCCGAAAATCGCTGTATTGGGCGGTGCTGAAGGGCATTCGCTCGCCATTGTGGTCCACCTCGAGAAGAAGGACAGGCTGCTGAAACCCCTTCCCATCGGCAAACTCAGGAAATGCCATCACCGGTGGCATCTCTCCATCCAGGCTCACGCATGCATGGAACCGCACATCGAGTTGGCAGGCTCCGGTTGCAAATCCGCCTCCGGCGGAATGACCCATGGCCGCAATTCGATTCAGGTCGAGCCTTCCTCCGAGCAGAAAGTCATGGGCGCCGCTGTTGTTCAGTTCCGTCAGCTTGTTCAGGACGAATAGATGATCCTCGGCACCCTGTCTGATCAGCAACCCAGCCGACTCCATCATGCGTTGCCAGCGCTGCGCGGAAGAGAGCCCGGCCGGTTCGGTGTCGTGATGGGGGCCGACTACCCTACCGTCAGGAAACACAACCGCCGACGCAGTGTAGGTGTGCTCAATTGACGCCACCACGTACCCATGGCTCACCAATTCTTCAATGAGCGATGTGTACTCGAAGCCTGTGCCGCCCAGGCCATGCGACAAGAGCACCAACGGAAAGCGCTTTGGCATTCCGGCAATGGGCGCATTGTCTATCGCGTGCGATCTGATCGTCCCAGCAACGATCATCGGCCAGAGACTTCCATATTCCTCTGACATCGCGTGTTGAATATTCGGGTCGCCATCCATCTGTTTTGCGCCAGGCAAGTAGGGCTCCGTCTGTCCGGAAGCGCTTTTCGGCGTTGGATACCAGAGATACACCATCAGCGCGCGGTGCGCTCCCGGAACGGCGGAGTTTGGATCTGGACGCGCACCGTCAGTCCATGCGTATCCTACCCGGCCAATCCCATAAGAGCCTGAAGGCTCAGGCAGCTTGAAACCCGGCGCCTGCGCATTCAGTGCAGGTACATTTGCCAGCGCTATAAGCGCGCAGGCAGCGACATTCAACGCCAGTTTCATCTCAGCAACCCTCTCTCTGATTCTTGTGGGTAAGGAATTTCTTCTCGGCTTTTGCGCTAGTAATCGCTCTTCACCAGCGCATACGCCGGCGCGTTCGGATCGGGCTCACTTACACTTACCAGCGCAGCATTACCCGCCCCATCCAGCATGAGCCGGAAGGTCACTGGCCCATCCTGCATCGAGCCCGGCGGATGGGCACGCCGATGACTCACCTGAAACGTCAGCGTTTTGCCATCGAACTGCAGATGCAACAGCGGCTCCGGCGCGCCGGGCGTCGCGGTTACCGGCTGGCCGGGTTCGCGCCGATGCAGATAGAACAAGACGGCTCCAGAAAGGCTTCCGCCCTCGTCCGTTACCGTCAGCGTCATTGCGGGCAATCCCTCCATCTGCGCCCGCCAAACGCCCACCACCGGCGCCACGCTCGAATCGTCTGACCCGCTCGCCTGCGCTGCACAAACGCTTGCCAACATGGTCATGGCAACACACATCGAAACGACTTTGCTTCTCATCTCTCCCTCCTTTGCTTTTACGCGCCTTGCTGTTTTCCGAGCGAGGCCGTCGCCAGGGTTCCACCCAGGCCCATGGTCTCCACGGCCGACGACGGCACGATCACCATCGAGCCTCTTTCCTTGATCGCCTCGTAGAGCATGTTCATCGCGCGCAGATGCAGCGCGCCCGGGTTGTCGTTATAGACGCGCGAGGCCTCGGCGAACTGCTCCGACACCTGCACCTCGGCATGGCCCAGAATCACGCGCGCCTGGCGCTCGCGCTCGGCCTGCGCCTGTTGCGACATCGCATCTTCCAGGCTCTGCGGAATGCGCACATCGCGAATCTCGACCGACTGCACGGTGATGCCCCACGGATTTGTTTTCTCGTCCAGAATCTGCTGCAGTTGGCGGCCCATGACCTCGCGCTCGGTAATCATCTGCGCCAGTTCATGCCGCCCGATCGACTCGCGCAGTGCGGTCTGCGCGCTCAAATTCACCGCCTCGGTAAAACTCTCCACTTCGAGAATTGCTTTCTCCGCATTCCAGACCATCCAGAAAACGATCGCGTCCACGTTCACCGGAACCGTATCGCGGGTCAGTGTCGATTCCGCCGTGACGCTGTGCACGCGGACGCGCTGATCGATGTAGTGGCTGATGGTCTCAAAGACCGGAACCATATGAAACCAGCCCGGCCCGCGCAGGCCCACATAGCGGCCCAGGCGCAAAAGGGCTACCTTTTCCCATTGCTGCACCACCTTGATGGCAAACAACAGGTAAAGGCCAAGCAGGACTCCTGTGATCAGCGGCACGGGATTCTTGAGCCATGCGGCAAGCAGGAATCCCGTTAAGAGACACACCAGGAACGCCGTGACCGCAACGCGGTTTGGCGGCACGAAATCCAATTTCGTTCTCATTGCTCATCTCCTTCGCGCCGGCTCTGAAGACAGGCCGCGCAACTCCTCGATCAGTTCATCCACCGTGAAACCCGCTGCCCCCGCGCGCGCCACGCAATCGGCAACAATCTGGGTCAACTGTTTTTCGCGCTGCGCGTCGGGCCGCTTCATTTTCTGTGCGCCGATAAATGTGCCCGTGCCCTGGTGAGTCTCCAGCAATCCGCCGAGTTCCAGTTCGCGATAGGCGCGGACCACGGTATTGGGATTGATTTCGAGATCGACCGCAAGCTGACGCACGGTGGGCAACTGGTCCCCGGCCGAGAGCGCGCCGGAGGCAATGGCGCCGCGCACCTGGTCCATGATCTGCCGGTAGACCGGCATGCCGCTGTGCAGGTCAAGCAGGAAGCGAAGGCCGGTTGATTTGGGGGCTGCACTCATCACTCGATCAATGTACTATAAGACTAGTACACTATGTCAAGAGGAAAATTCATCGGTCGTTGAAATGCCGTGCAATTGGTCATTGACCCCGCCAACGCGCGCCCCCCATACTGATTCCACTCCCCGGAGAAAGGATCCCCCTTCATGCCTCACCCTGTAGTACATTTTGAAATTGGCTGCCAGGACAAGGAAAAGACCAGCAACTTCTATCGCAGCGTCTTCGGCTGGGCCATCGACTCAGGCCCCATGGGCTTGATTGAAACAGGCACTTCCGCGGGCATCCCGGGCCACATTGCTGCCCTGGGCCACGAGCCGCACCAGTTCACACACTTCTACGTGGAAACCGACGATGTCGCCGCGTCGCTTGAGAAGGTCGAAGCCGCGGGGGGCAGGACGATCGTCCCGCCGGTCCAGATTCCTTCAGGAACCTTTGCCTGGTTCGCCGATGTGGAAGGCAATGTGGTTGGCCTGTGGAAGCCGACGCCCGGCGCCTGAGCCGGAAGCTTGGCGAGGCTGTACACTTGGTTCGTTATGAGCTGCCTGTTTTGCAAAATCGCCGAAGGCGCAATTCCGTCAACGCCTGTTTACCAGGATGAGCTGAGCTACGCCTTCGCCGACATCCATCCCAAAGCGCCGGTACACGTGCTCATCATTCCCCGCGAGCACATTGCGTCCATGATCGAAGCGGACGAGGGCAAACGCGCGCTGCTTGGCCACCTGCACTGGGCGGCCGCAGAGATCGCGCGCAACAAAGGTCTGGGCAACGGCTACCGCATTGTCGTGAATACGGGTGAAGACGGCGGCCAGACCGTCGACCATCTTCACCTGCATCTGCTGGGCGGCCGCGCCATGAGCTGGCCGCCAGGGTAGCCAGGCATGGACTAGAGACAGGTTAGAAAGGCTGCTGTGGCGCTGCGCCTGCCGGCGGCTGGCCTTGCGCCGGGCGCGGTCCGTCGCGATCGTCGGGGGGAATCACGAAGGGCTCGGGCTCCAAATGTCCGCGATGGCAGGTGCCGCAGGCGACAGGCTCATCGAAATCCGGAACCTTGGATACGTAGTTCTTGTTGATGTCCTCGGTCATTGCGTACATCAGCCGCGCGGTCTGCTTTTCTTCCTTGGAATCGTCGGCGAAGTTGAGCCGCGGACGACCGTTGGGACCGATGTTCTTGGGGTCGGCAACGTGGCAGGTGCTGCAATGCGCGCCCAGCGAACCCTCCCACTTTTCCATGATGTCGCGCACCTGCTGCCCGGTGAGTGTCTTGGGAAGCACTTTGAGATTGGTGGGGGCGGGGTATTCGCGGGGCGGCCTGGGCGCACCGTCGGGCGAGGCCTGCGGCGCCGGTGCGGATTGCGGGGCTTGGGCAACGGTGGAGATGGCAAAAAACGCGGCGGTGAGCAAGGCAACCGCAGGGGCATGCAGCAGACGGGAAGAGATTTTCAAACCGGAAGTCTCCTGGGGATTCGAGGTTGTGTTCTGGTGGACGAAAAATCAGGCGCGTGAGTTTAAGTTTTTGCTCAAGGGTTTCTTGGAGCTTTCAGTCTAGCGCAGAATACCGGCCAGGCGGCCGCGCAGCCTCACTTGTAAAGACGAGATGGGGGATGTTCGCAGAGATGCCCAATTCCCTTGTGAATCCCCATTCACCAGGAATCTAGCGCAGGGTCTTCGGCCCGGAGACACACGGGTGCCCAGGAAGAACGAAGCGCAGCGGCCAGTCGGCGGCGTGGCGAATGCCGATGCGAACTGTGACGAGGGGGTCGGCGGCGGGGCAGCCGTCGTCGCGCACCTGGATCGGGGAGGCGGGATCGAGCAGATCGAGCCCGTTGTGGGCGAGTCGGGTGATTCCGAGGGCCTGGCAGAGGCGGCCGGGTCCGGAAGTCAGCAGCCTGGCCGGTGCGCCAGGAAGCAGCCCGCGGTTTTTGGCCATTTGATCGAGGCCGGCAACGGGCTCCAGGGCGCGCAGCAGGATGCCGCCGCCCCGGCCTTCGACTTCGCAGGAGATGTTGGCGCAGAAATGCATGCCATAGATGCTGTAGACGTAGGCAAATCCCGCTGGGCCGAAAAGCACCTGGTTGCGCGGCGTAGGCCCGCGATGGGAGTGGGCCGCCGGATCGGGCGGGTTGTTGTGCGGGCCGAGATAGGCTTCGACTTCGACAATACGGCCGGCGAGGATGCCAGCGCGGGTGCGATGGGCGAACAGCTTGCCCAGCAGGCGCGGAGCCACGAACTCTGGCGGCGCCTCAAAGAAGGCGCGGGGCAATAACCGACCATACATCGATTCCCCGGTCTCGGAATCGAGACCGGGGGCACCCGGATGCCGAGGCGAATCCGAGATTTGTCGTCTGCGAGCTACTTGTGAGCTTTTTGCCATTCCTCGATCAGCGCCAGCACCTCTTCGGCGTGGCCTTCGGGCGTAACTTTGGGGAAGATGTGCAGCAGCGTCTGGTCGGGACCGATCACAAATGTGGTGCGCTCAATGCCCCATACTTTCTTCCCATACATGTTCTTTTCCTTCAGCACGCCAAACTGATTGCATACTTTCTCGTCTACATCAGCAAGGAGTGTGTACGGCAGGTCGTATTTGGCGCGGAATTTGGCCTGGGCCTTGGGTGTGTCGCGGGAGATTCCCAGCACCACGGCGCCCGCTGCCTGCAGCTTTTTGAAGGTGTCGCGGAAGCCGCAGGCCTCGATGGTGCAGCCAGGAGTGTCGGCTCTGGGGTAAAAGAAGAGTATGACGGGCTTGCCGGAGTAGTCTGACAGGCTGGCTGGCTTGTCCTCGTCGGTTTGCAGAGTAAAGTCGGCGACTTTCTGGTTGAGTTCCATGGAGATCCCTCGCATCTTAACGATTAGGCCCGCAGGGGCCGTCAGGTTCGATTATTCCCGAGGTGGGCGGCAGATGTCATTGTGCAAGACGGATCGATGGTCGATGGGACGATTGGTTGTGGGTATGGCCGCCTTGTTGGCAACCCTGCCCGCGGCTGGGCAGTATGTCGGAAAGGTGGCCAAAACCGACAAGGATGCGCCCGAATTGCGCTCCATCGCCGTGCTCGAGTGGACCGGCGACCTGACCAGCCCCAAGGCGATCCGGCTGGTTCCCGTGTCGGTGCTCGACGGCGGCGATCTGCAGGACGGCGGCATCTACCTGGCCCGGCCCGAGCCGCTCGCTGTCGCTCCCGAGGTGGAGTACCAGCTTGAGGAAGACGGCAAGCCGACGGGCCTGTTCGACATCAAGAATGCAGGCCAGCAGTTTGGTTCATGGGTCGGCCTGGGATCGTGGAAGCCCTTGCCATCGGCGCCGCGCAAGCCGACGGCAAAGGAGCTGGCGAAGACGCGCCTGGACGACGATGACTCGCAGAGCGACACGCCGGTTTTGCACCGCAAGCACCATGCCGACGATGCGTCTTCAGAAAGCGCGGGCAACAGCAAATCGGGCAGCGGGTCAGATTCAGGAGCGCAGACTGCGCCCAGCGATCCGGACCGTCCCGTGCTGCACAAGAAAAGCGATAGCGATAGCAGGAGTTCCAGCGACAGCGCGGGCAAAGCGAGCACGGCGGAAGGCGATGCGGCTCCCAGCTCTTCTTCCGATCCGGACCGGCCGACGTTGCATAAGAGCAAGAGAGTCGAGGCGGCCGAGCAGTCCGCCGTCGAATCCGCGCCTGGCGACAGCGATCCTGACCGGCCCCGCCTGCGGCGCGGCAAAGCAAGCGGCGATGCCATCGAGGTAGCTCCCACACTGGTGGGTTTCCCGCCCGATCTGCAGCAAGCCGTGGCTGTCTCCGATGCCAAGGCCCATCCAGCCCACCCGTGGGACTACTCCTGGGCAAGCCCCGACGATGAGGCGAAGATGAAGGCGCAGATCGAAGAACTGGCGCGCGCCGCATTGGGAATGAATCCTCCTCCGGCCAAGCCTGCTCCCAAGCGAACGTCCACCACCAGGAAAACCGCCAAGCCCGCTTCCCCTCCACCTGCGCCGACCGCGCTTGAAGGCGAGGAGTTTCGCGTCTTCGAGCTTGCTTACGGCTCCGGTGCTACGCTGGTGCTGAGCGCACATACCGATGGCCCGGCGGCGCAGCAGAAGTTCGTGACGCTGATCGCACAGCCGGACCTCTACGGCAACTTGCTGGTACTCAATAAGAATGTGACCGACGGCGCGCATCTCGACGAAAAGCCGCGCATGCGCCTCGTGGATGCGGTCGATGCGATGGCCGACAATCGCGGCGAGCTGCTGTTTGAACTGCGCGGCAACACGCAGCGCGAGTTCGCCCTTTACCGCGTGCTGCGCGGGCAGGCGGAGCAGTTGTTCGTGACCGGCGGTGGGCAGTTCGCGCCGCCGGGCAGCGAGTAGTCGAAAGCAGCTGTCCAAGCTCCAATGACTTGTATTTGCGGATGCTGGAATGGGCTGACGCCAAGCATTTTCGCCAAAAGTGATCACAGTTGAACACTTATTCCCGGAATAAGCTCGGTTTCATGAATAACACGCAGGTGTGATGGCGGCCGTATGTACTATGTCCTATACAATGGGCATTAGAGTGGGCATGTTGCCACTCTATGAGGATGTCTCATCGAATGGCTTCTGTGTTAACTTCCCCCTCCACTCCCGCCGTGACAACTGAAGGAATTACCCTGCCAATTCCCGCGTCTCCTGAGGCCCCGCCGGCTCCAGTTCATGCGGCTCCCGCAAGGCTGGAAGTCAAGATGGGACGCGCTGTGTTCATCGGCGAGGGAGTTAATTGGTTGACGCTCTCCGTGGTCGCAGCCTTTCATGTGGGCGCGATTGCAGCGCTCTTCTTCTTCACCTGGCCGCGCCTTCTGGTGATGCTCGCCCTCTACGTGGTAGCCATCAATGTGGGTATCGGCATGTGCTACCATCGGCTGCTCACCCACCGCGGCTACCAGGTTCCCAAGTGGCTTGAATACGTGATGGCCGTATGCGCCACGCTGGCGCTTGAGGGCGGTCCCATGTTCTGGGTGTCGACTCATCGCGTGCACCACCAAAACAGCGACCATGAAGGCGACCCGCACACCCCCCGCGAAGGCGGATGGTGGGCGCACACAGGCTGGCTTCTCTTCGGCAATTCGCTGCATGCGCAATCGGACTTTCTCCACCGCTATTCTCCCGACCTGGGCCGCGACCGCTTCCACGTCTGGCTGAGCAAGTATCACTGGATTCCGCTTACAGCGAGCGGCGTTGTCTTGTTTGCGGTGGGCTGGCTCGTGGGAGGATGGACCGGCGCCATTGGCTGGTTATTGTGGGGAGCTTTCCTGCGTGTAACGCTCGGCCTTCACGCCACCTGGCTGGTGAACTCGGCCACGCACATGTGGGGCAGCCGGCGTTTTGAAACCAAAGACGACTCGCGCAACAACTGGTGGGTGGCCCTGGTGAGCGGCGGCGAGGGCTGGCACAACAACCACCACGCGCACCCTGTTTCCGCCCGGCACGGCCAAGCCTGGTACGAGGTTGATCCAAACTACTACGGCATCTGGCTGCTCTCCAAGCTTGGCCTGGCCACGAAGGTCAAGCTGGCCAAGTACGACCGCAAGAACCCCAAGCCGGCCGGAGCTTCTCAGCCTTATTGACGGTAGGTCGAGAATCGATCCAACGAGAAGGCAGTCATCCTCATGATGTGGCCGCCGTTTTTCGCGCAAGACGAAACCTTCCCGGCTTTGAAAGGGCACGACTATAATAGCGCCCAAACCTGCTTCCAAAAAAGGGCGCAGCTTCAGTCGCCGGCTACAATGGAATGCCGTCGGCTGACTATTTACGAAGTTGTTACTGACGGATTGGCGACGACCCAGGCGCAACCCCGAAAGAAGAACGAGCAACGCACCTCACTGATTGCTACGGCCTATGTTGCTGGTTGCCTTTCAGCTCCCGGGAGAGGGCTGCCTGAGTCGTGAGCGGATGACGGCAAACCATCCCGAACCGAAAATGCAATCTGCGACACAGGCCAATGTCTCTTCTTCTTTCGAACCAGAACCGGTTCAGTCCGTCGTTAGATACCCATAAAGATCAACAATCTCCTGCGAAGCAGTGGCGCAGTTTCCTGCTAAACCCTGCCCCGTAGCTGCGTTGAAGATGGTACCGCTCGCATAGACCCCTGTATTGGGGCCAATCACGATGCCGGATGGCGGCGGATAAGTGAAATGGGTAGTAACTGGAGCGTTTGATGTAGCGAGGCTGAGGAAGTTTACTGCGTAGGGCGATTTACTCAAACTTACGATGCTTGCAACATATACACCAGGACACTGTGCGTTCCCCCCTCCATACGGAGCGGGAAAAACATCGACAGCTGTGACGACGAAATTGCTTCCGCTGGGAACCGTATAGGGGATGGAAGGGCCCTGAAAGTTAAATTCTCCCGCAGAGGTGATTTGCCAACACGGGTTGTTGCGACCGTAGACCATATTAAATGCGCAGTTCAGGTGGATCGCATTCGTCGCCTGCGCGCCGGTCGTCTGAGTGATTACGGGATTGGACGCGGTGTTGGTGATTTGGACGAGAGCGGCGGCGACGGCGTGGACGGTTCGTGGGGCGGCAAGGATGAGCAGGCAGAGCGCAAGAACCGCGCCGGCAGGCAGAAGGAATTTCTGTAAACGAGCCATGATGTTTGGATCTCCTTTGGGCTAGAACCCGGCTGAGCTGTTGACATTTTTTGGTGCTTTCCGTGTTTCTGCTTACGCGGCCAGCCCCGCGTGACGGCGAGAATTACAGTGGCCATGCCAGCTCTGCGGAGGAGCATACGATTCCCCGTTAGAAGCGGGCCGATGCACCGCGTTGTGTAATTTCCAGAAGCGGAAGATCGGTTGGTCGCGGAAGGCTTTCGCTCACGCGTTCTGGCCAGCCGGCGGAGCGCCGTGGCCTGGTTTTGCGCCGGCGCTCGTCGCCATTCAGCGCCGGCTTCAGGTGGTCGTCAAATACCCGTAGAGATCAATTTGGTCCTGAGTACCATATTGGCAACTTACCACCGGTTCCACAACCGGCCCGGTGAGGATGATGCCCTGCGCCTGGATTACGTTTCCGGGACCAAACACGACACCGGATGGAGGCGGATACGTGAAATGGGTGGTAACAGGATTGTTGGATGTAGTGAGGTTGAGGCCGTCAACGGATATGTTGTAGGCGCCAGGGCACTGAGGGTTAGTAGCTTCAAAGGGATCGGGATAGACATCGGCAGCGGTGATTACGAGGTAGTTCCCGCTGGGAACCGTGTAGGTACCGCCCTGAGGGTTACCGACGCCCTTAGCCGCGACTTGATAGCACCCATTGGGGTCGCCGCTCATATTAATTGTGCATTCCAGGTGGACCATGTTGGCCGCCTGCGCGCCGGTAGTCTGGGTGACTACCGGATTGGACGCGGTATTGGTGATCTGCACTAAGGCGGCGGCGACGGCCTGCACGGTTCGTGGTGCGGCAAGGATGAGCGCGCCGAGGGCAAGAGCAAGACCAACGGGAAGAAGGAACTTCGGTGAGCGGACCAACATGTCTAAATCTCCTTTTGGCTAAAGTCCGAATGAGATGTTGAGATTCTTTCTGTTCCTTCGGTTGTTGCGGGTCCATCCCCATGCGGCGACGAGGGTTAGGCCGAGCCCGGCCAGTTCTGCGGAGGGCGGTTCCGGGACCGGCGGTGGTGAGGAGACGCCGGAGGTGGTGATATCCAGCGCCCAATTCGCCGAGTCGGTGTTGCAATCGTTCGCGTCATCGCAAGTCTGGAACACCCCGCCGGTGAGGTCGACGAAACCATCTCCAAGCAATCCTGAATTTTCAAAAACCGCAACCGGAAGGTAATCCGCATCACTCAACAGAACCGTGTAAGTCCCTGCGGCCAGATCCGCGAACTGAAGATTCACGTCGCCGCACTGACCGGGGATGCTTCCGATTGCGATGGTTCCGGCGGGAGGACAGCCTGGGGAATAGTTCGTGAGGACATCGGAAGTGCCATTGATGAAGACGGCGCCCGACCCTGTCCCGGAGAAAAGCCCAACGAAGGGGTCGAACCCTCCGGACGCGATGGCGGTTCCCGCAGCGTTGGTCCCTCCGCCGAACTCATAGGTCTGCAGGGCGACGCTGCCAGAGGTGGTGAGCATCAAATCGATCTGGACGGTATCCTCGGGATTCGACAGGGTACCTGTGTAGGAGAGCGTCTCTGCGGAAACGGGGACGCAAGCGGCCGCGGCTATTGCGATCACAGCGGCTGCGATAGCGGTCAGGATACTGTAAATTCTTCTCATGCGATGTTTCCCACTTGGCCGAAATTGGCGGCGAGTCCGAGCTAACCTCATTTCGATCAAAGCAGGCAATGAAGAGGCGGTGAAGACCGAGGTGAAGTTTAGGTGAAGTGGTAAATTAAACAAACAACTAGACATCGCGTCGATTGAATATTCGCTGCTACATTAACTTCTTCCCCGGAGTGCATTCCAGTGGCCGCAAGAGTCTTCGAATTCGGCGCCTTCCGGCTCGATTGCGACCGCTTTGAGCTGTCGAGCGCGGGACGCAGCCTGAAACTTGAGCGCAAGCCGATGGAGTTGCTCATCCTCTTGGCTGCGCGCAACGGCCAACTCGTGACCAGGGCTGAAATCGCCCAACACCTCTGGGGATCTGAAGTCTTCGTTGACACAGAGCACGGCATCAATACCGCCGTCCGCAAGATCCGCCAGGCCCTCGGCGATGACCCCGAAAACCCGCGCTTCGTCCAGACCGTCACCGGCAAGGGCTACCGATTTTCAGCCCCGCTGGCTCCAATTGCCCCTGTCGCGTCTTTCGCGCCCGCCGAGGAGCTACCCAAGACGCCCATAGCCGTACCCCCTTTTCGTCGGCAAAAGCCAGTCGGCCTGTTCGTCGCGCTAGCCGTTTGCGCCCTGATTGCTATCGCCGGAATTGCCTTCTACCGCACCCGTTATCACCCGCCCGAAATCCGATACACCCAGCTCACCGATTTCACTGATTCTGCCGTCTCCCCCGCTTTGTCGCCCGACGGCCGCATGCTCGCCTTCATCCGCGGAAGCGATCCTTTTTTGAGTTCCGATCAGATCTACCTCAAGATGCTTCCGAACGGCGAAACCAGGAAGCTGACGGACGATGACCGGCCGAAGTACGGACTGGCATTTTCGCCCGATGGCGCCGAAATCGCTTACTCAGTTCTCGATCCGCATTCCTTTGACACCTATACCGTCTCGGTTTTGGGCGGTGAATCGCGCCTCTTATTGAAAAACGCCGCAGGGCTGAGTTGGCTTGATCCCAATCAGCTTCTCTTCTCCGAAATCCGATCCGGAATACATCTCGGTCTGGTCACAGCGACCCCTGCACGCTCGGGCCTCCGCGACATCTACTTTCCCGCGCATGAGCGCGGAATGGCCCACTACTCCTATCCTTCTCCCGACCATCAAAGGGCATTGGTGGTTGAGATGAACGGAAATGGCGATTGGGCTCCCTGTCGGCTCGTTTCGCTGAATGGCCCCTCAGAGTCGAGGACAATTGGACCCGGCGGCGCTTGCACCTCGGCCGGATGGTCTCCCGACGGCTCATGGATGTACTTCACTGCTTATGTCGAAGGCCGTTGCCATTTATGGAGACAGCGCTTTCCCGAGGGTTCCCCGGAGCAGCTCACTCGTGGCCCGATGGAAGAAGACGGAATTGCAGTAGAACCGACCGGCAATTCCGTGATCACGTCTGTTGGTGTACAGCAAGGCGCGATTTGGATTCATGACGATCGCGGCGAACATCCTCTCTCGTCGGAAGGCAATGTCCTTGCGGTCTGGTCGCCACCTAAATTCAGCCAGGACAATTCGATCCTCTACTTCCTGCTTCGGCATGGCACGGACGACGCACCCGCGGAGTTATGGCGCACGACCGTGCAATCGGGAAAAAGCGAGCCGGTCCTCCCGGGGATTTCCATGCTGTCATTCGATATCTCGCCGGATGGCAGGCAAGTGGTCTATGCCGCGACTAACTCTTCCGGAGCTTCGCAGATTTGGGTGGCGCCCGTTGATAGAAGCTCAGCCTCAACGACTGTGGGCCCCGCTGGTGGAACCTCGCCGCATTTCGGAGCGCAAGGGCAGATCCTGTTCAGGCAATCGGAAGGAAACTCGAACTACCTCGAGCAGGTGAATCCGGACGGTTCTGGCCGTTTGAGGGTCGTTCCCTACCCCATCATTGAAATCCAGGGCGTCTCGCCTGGACGTCGATGGGTGATGGCGATGGTTCCTAACTCGCCACAAGCCGGTGGTCCCGCGCCAGTGGCAATTCCGATGAATGGAGGACGGCCTCGACCCATGTGCGTGAGCTTCTGTGTTCCAACATGGTCGTCCAACGGAAAGTACCTCTATATCCCGGTTGAACCAGCAGCGCGGACGAGCACAGGACGAAGCCTTGCAATTCCCGTTGGCCCGGGCGAAGCCCTGCCGGACTTTCCGCCATCCGGAATTCCTCCACTCGCTCAACCCAGCATCGTAAAGGGATCCCAATCGATCCCGCGCGAGAACCTGGTTCCCGGCAACGACCCATCTCACTACGCCTACGTGAACACAACCGTGCATCGGAACCTCTATCGCCTCTCGCTCCCTTGAGGCTTAGCTGGCATTCCGAGACGGCCGACGTCCATCGCGGGTGGATGACCGCCAAACCGTCAGTACTGGGTATCCATTTGACTCAGGTAGGCCCAACCTGTAGTGTTCGGGGTCATGAAAGAGGATTATCCGCGGACGCTTTTGGAGTTGGAGCGACGTTTCTGCACGGAGCAGGCTTGCCGGAAATACCTGTTCGATCCCCGCTGGCCGGATGGATTCCGTTGTCCTCGATGTGAAGCAGGCAAGAGCTGGGCGCTGCAGTCGGTTTCCTGCCTTGTGCGTACCTTTGTGAGGGTTCACATAAAGTCGCTGGAACATGTGGCTTTGCAAAATGCCCTCATGTGCCATTCTGCCGCACGAAATGGCGATTGGATCGGGTACGCCAGCGCATTCGGCGCACGCAGGGAAGCCCGCTACCGCTCCCGCGGCGAGACCGCAGCACCAATAGCGAGTCTAGCTTGATTCGGAAGTGGAACTGGAAGCGATCCCGTGCTCCAGCTTTTTCGATAGTAAGATGCTCGACACGCAGAAACCAATGAACAAGTAATAGCCGGGCAGGATTTTGGAGGCATTCGTCGGGATCAGAACCTGTTGGATGTTGGGCATGTCGCGCAAGCCGTCCCACGAGCTCGAGATGACGCCGTTGAACGCAACGAAGGACATAAAGATCGCAAGTGCCATGACGTCGGCCATGGACCACTTGGATAGATCGGAAGCCAGCAGCCTGACCAGGCGGTTGGTGCGCAAGAGCGCCGGCCGGAAGAGAGCCACGCTGAGCGCCAGCATTTTCAACGCCGGGAAGACCACGCTGAACAGGATGAGCAGCACGGCAACCAGCGTCATCTCCGGCCGGCCCATCTGGATGAGAGTCTGAAACACCTCAAACACGGTCTTGCTGCGGTAGTAGAGCGACTGGTCTCGGAACTCGATGGGCGTGCCGAGCAGGGTTGCGTCGATCTTGGTGACCCTGACTTCAACCTCAAGCATGGGGCTAAGCACGCCGCCGACCAGCATCGCCAAGCAGAACAACATCAGCACTACGACGGCTCCCCGCGAGAGCGTCGGCTTGCCGGCCACGAGCAAGATGAAACCCAGCGCCGCAGAGGCGAGCACGGTTAGATAGTAGCGAGTCAGCTTCTTGTCTGCGGCTTTTACCTGGTTGGCGAGAGTGACCTCGCATACCGCGCCGCTGGAGCACCCATAGTGCTTGAGGATGGCGTTGTAAGTGGTCATGTCCGTGTTGCCGAACGTGTCCTTGACCGCATCGGCCAGGACGCGGCGGATGGAGTCCTGGAAGCTCTTTTGCGTTTGGGGCTTGGCCAGCTCCGCCATGACTACGTCGGTGTACTCCGGCACATGCGGACGCAGGGTTCCGACGATCATGTTAACGATCATCGGGTTGCCGCCGCCAGGCATGCCCGATGCCTTGGCGTTGGGCGACGTCATTTGCGTCTTGATGTTGTTGAGCAGGGCGTAGAGCGACCGTTCAACCATGGGCCGGAGACTCTTGCTTTGCCCCTCGAGATTGAGCTTGTCGACTTGCGCGTTGAACATGGGGCCGACGATGTCGCGCCATTGGTCGGCACTCAGGATTCCGTAGCGTGCGTGCTGGATTTCGGCCAGATCGGTGCGGATGAGGCGGCGCGCGGCCAGGCCATCAATGGTCTTCCAACTGAACCAGATGGCCGGGAAGAGAAGAATCACACCCGCGGCCAAGCGGAGATTGAACGAATGCGAATGTTCGCCCGGTGACGGTTTCGTCGGTGTGCCCACGTTTTCCACGATGGTGGTAACGAGTATAAATCCGCTTCCGACCCGCGAAGAACTCAATTGCGCTTCATCGCTTGCCGCGGCTCTCGGGATCTGTCTGTTTCTCTCCTCATGGTAAGTTGCCGAGTATGAAACCTACAGGATACCTTCGGCTTGGAAGGGCCTGCCGCATCATGCAGCGTCGATCCGGCCGGAAACCAGATCCCGAAGGGAGCAACAGGAATCCCGGACACTGGCTGATTTTCAGTTACCGATCTGCCATCCACTAGGGTCAGGGACCCCTCAATCCGGCGTTCAATCGCGGTGAACTCAGGGAAATAGCAAACAATCGCATACGGCTTAACCCCGAGGAACAAAGCCTAATTCTCGCGACCGGCTGTCCATTTTTCGATCTTCGGGCCGAGTTCCGCAACCACCTCCGGCACGTCACGCGCATCCAATAACGAATGAAGTTCCCGCTAGTCGCTGCCTGCTTTTTCGCTGTTTCCATGTCGACAGCCCTCTGTGCGGATAACGCACGTTTCGACCTCGATGGTCCGAAGATCGATATTCGCGTCACGCGCGCAAACGCCACGCTGCCGATCGCCGAAGTGCCCAACCTGGAGCCAGGCGACAAGATATGGGTCAAGGCCGACCTTCCCGCAAGCCAGTCCAACCATTTGCTGCTCATTGTCGCCTTTCTTCGCGGCACGACAAACGAGCCTCCGGACAACTGGTTCACCAAGATCGAAACCTGGGACAAGAAGACTGCTGAGGGCACAACCATCACGGTCCCCGCCGAAGCTCAGCAGGCCATTCTCTTTGTAGCGCCAGAGACTGGCGGCGACTTCAACACGCTTCGCTCCGCCGTGAAAGGCAGGCCCGGCCTTTTTATTCGCGCCGATGCTGATTTGAATGAAGCTTCCTTTGAACAGCAGCGCATTGAACGCTATCTCTCCGCGATGAAGACCGTCCCACAGAACGACGAGAAAGCCATCCAGGGGCGCTCCGCGAAGCTGGCTTCAGCCCTGGCTCTGAAGCCGAACGCCGACTGCTTCAAAAAGCCTGTCGAGCAGCAGGTGAACTGCCTTACCCTGTCCAGCGCTCCCGTTCTCCTCGACGACGGGCACGGCCAGAGTATCGCTGAAGCTGTCTCTACCGGAGCATCGTCCGACTTCATCAACGCTGCCTCCTATACCCAGCCCGTTGGCGCCGGACTCTATTCAGCCTATGTCGGCGCTGTTGTGGATCTTGTCCATCTTGTCAGCCTGATGCGCACGGCAGTGTACCAATACATTCCCGCAATCAGCTTCCCAAAGGACTCCACGCTCAACCTGAAGCTCAACGCACCACCCTCGTTCAACAAGCCCAAGTCTGTCATAGTGATCGGCCTGCCCGCAATTCAGAAGGCCATGCCGCCTCCGTTGCGTCCCCACGATCCCAATCAGGTTGCTTGCCTGTTACAGCCGAAGATGACTCTGTTGCTCGATGGCGCCCCACTCGTCTTCTCCACAAACTTCGCTCACGATCTGATTCTGCACCTCAACCGAACGGGTGCGCTGGCTGAGCTCCCACTCGCCCCCGAAGCTTTCGAAGGCGGCCTTACTGTCACGAACGAACAGCAGCGCGAGGTGCTGCATGTTGCCAAGTTCCATGACGACAGCCCACAGCCAGCGAAGGCAGAGGTGAAAATTGGTACCGGCAGCGACCTCACCATCACCGGCACCGTCCGCGGTTACTGGGGGTTTGAAGCATTCGAAGGTCCCACTCTCACCCTCCAGCAGGTCGACGGCAAAGACTGGAAGATCGTAAGCGATACACCACTCTTCGCCGGGCAGGATAATCACCTCACCCTCAAAGGCAGCGGCACCGCCTGCGTCCAACACATCGCGCTGGCGAACAAAGAGAATAAGGACGTAGACGTACCCTTCAAGCCCGACCCAGGCAAGGATGTCAAAAACACTCTCGATCTGGAGATCTCGCTCAAGAAGGTGCAGCCCGGCGGCTACTCTCTCGCCATCCAGCAGTACGGCGACTCTCATACCGAGAACGTCTCTCTCACCGCATATGCCGGCGACATTCACCTGGACGGCCTGAAGATTCACCAGGGCGACAACACAGCCATACTTACCGGCGAGGGCCTCAAGGAAGTCGTCTCTGCACAGATCGACAATCAAACCTTCGTGCCCGCCGATAGCGGCAACGACGACAGGACCGTGCGTCTCAACGCGAAGGCAGCCGTCTCCCCGGGCGATGGCAAAGATGCAACGGTAAAGCTGAAAGACGGACGCACGATGACCGTCAAGATCTCTCTCCAGGCCTCACGTCCCGCTCTTGTACTGCTCTCCTTCAACGACAAACCCGTGCAACTGAACGGCGCCCTCTCTGTTACCCTCGGCGCGAAGGACGACCTCACTCTTAACGGCAAACTAACCTTCGTCGTGCAAACCAAGGATGTGTTCCCCCGCAAGCAGACCATCGAAGTCGCCACGGTCGGCGGCTCGGTCCATACCAGTCTGTCGCTTGCGGATAACAACCTCGTCCTACAGGACGAGCACACCGCCATCGCTACGCTCGAACCCTTGAAGGTCTTCGGACAGTCTGCCTTCGGCAAGCTGCAGATGCGTCCGGTTGGGGAAGACGGCACACCCGGCGATTGGACGCCGCTCGGCACCCTCGTCCGCACGCCGCAGATCACGGCCATCCATTGCAGCACCGCGAAAGCTCCAACCTGCACCATCGACGGCAGCGGCCTATTCCTCGTGCGATCTTTCAGCGCAGGGAAAGATTTCGCAAAGCCGACCGAGGTGCCCACCGGCTTCGCCGAGAGCACCTTCATCGTGCCGGCGCCGGCCGACGGAACAACCCTCTACCTCAAGCTGCGCGACGACCCCGACGCAGTGGCGGCCATACCATTGCTCCCATCGGTCCAAAAACCCGCGCCGGCACCTGTTTCGACCACACAAACTCCACCATCGGCACCGAATACGGCGCCTGCTTCTCAGGACGCCGCAGCGGCACCAAAGGCATCCGAGCCTGCCCCAGCCCCGCCGAGCCATACCGCCGCGCCACAGCCATGAGCAACAGCATCCGCAATACCAGCGCAGCTTTCGGCGGGAGCCGCTGAACAACCGAAATAGAAAGCGTGAGTGAACTGGCAATGGACCAAGCTGTTCATAAACTCGAGACATTTCGCGCCAGTTATCCCCTTACCCGGCAATGTTCAATCAACGTCTCCACGCAAGTCGACCTAACATGCCCGTGGGCACCCTCACGACCACGGAAGAGACAGCGGAATAAAGCGATCCGTTGCTCGGCCGTGCTCACTCCTGGAGTCCAGGCTTCCGTTGAGGAATTGGAGATTTGAAGGGAATCGCTAGCAGATGTTGTAGTATCTGGAATTTCAATTCCGTGTACGCTCAATAGACTTCGCAGACAGAGGTCCTCTTCCCGCAGCCTCTGAGCTTCTGCGGGGGGTGTCTTAGAACTCGAACGCTCGCCATCGGCCGTGTTCAAGCTGGTTCTTCGTCCGCGTAAGCCAGTTTCTTGACATCAGAATATATTTTCGCAATTCTCCGGGGGCCGATGGCGCCGAGGGATGGGCCGGAATTGCCAACCCGAAAGAGTCATCCGAATTCCGTCACCGGTAATCCGCGAAATCCATTCGGAAAGGGAAAGCTGTTCGGGGTGCGCGAAACTACCCCGCCGGCGGTCACTCGTGATTTGCCGATTACGTTTCGGACGAAGTCCAGATTGACTGTATCACCGAGGTCTGGGAGTTCCGTCCATTTCGCCTCGAACAGTTCAAGGCGTCCGCCGGCGTCCACGCTCGTATTTCCATCCTCCGAAAGTCCTCGGTGAAATCGAACTTGAACCCTAGCCGGTCCTGTGGAGGCATGATGTGCCTCTCGTACATGCCATATTCATGAAATAATTCGATGCCCTCGCGATAGCAGAGGAGTCTCATGTCTAAGAGTAGTAGGGGCTGAGCGCCGAGATTCTTGATAAAGAAGCTGCCTTTTGGTAGAAACTCTTCCTTTTCAATTGTGAATTCCACCGTGAGCACAGGCTGAATCATTGCGCGAGTTTGGCGATTCATTGCCTTTGCCATCCCACGGGTCAGGATGACATACCAGACGGTGAAGAACATGAGGAGGACTGTCGCTCGTGACGCACCCTCTTTCATCAGCCAGTTCCAGAGCCAAAGCGAGTAATCGTAAAATCGGTGCATAAGAGCCTAGTGGTACGTGCCGATGCTTTCTGAAATAGCGTTGTTCGAATAAGATTGACCAGCAACATTCTGAGTACCGTAGATTAGAACAATTGCTCGATGTCCGCAGTCAATGAGAACCCGATTCATCTTCGTGTCAGGTGATGAAACTGGCACATGTACGATTGTGCAATTAGTGGCCCCTTTGTCAACGAGAGCGGCAAGAGCGTCCATGACAGACGGAAGTGCATTCGCCTCATCGCTGAGCCAATTGCGGTCAGCATAGGCTAACTTATCGTGCTCAAATTGCAACGTGAACACTCGCTTGGCTTGAATATCAGCCACAATCACGCTGTTCGGATTAGATTGGTCAAAATACATTCCTTTTGCTTCAACCTGCTGCTTGACCGCCGCTTTGTCCATACCAAGCCAGACGGTCACCGTCCCGAGTTCTAATGAGACTCGGTTTCCCACCTGTGCGGAAATGGTAGAAGAACACAAGGCAAAAATCAGCAAAACACGCTTCATTGGCAATACCATTGAAGATTCCTCATCTCTGTTAAAAGCCAAGTTTCGGCAAGTCTGCGTCCACAAGGTCAACGCCCGGAAGTGTGAACGCTAGACCGCCCTTTAATGTGCTTTCCATTAGGCTGATAGCGTTCGCAGCAATGCCCACTGATTCAAGGCTTGTCACCAACTCCGCAAGGGTTGCGAAACTACTACTAGGAACCGCTCCCCCCGTAGCCTGAGTTCCTGCGACAGACAACAAATAGGAGCCCCGGTTGGGAACAACGTGAAGTGTCATGTACATGATTTCCTCCTTGGAATTCATACTCGGTTAGATACGGGAGTTTCTCCACGTCCCGGCTTTCATTGGGGTTTGTTGTCTTTGGGTTTATCATCCCCGGTGCTCTTAGGCTTACGCTTCCTTGCCTTCTTTCTTACAGGCTGACCGTCGCTGACCTTTGCCTCATCCTCCCAAAATTCACGAATCTCATCTTTAGAGGGGCGGTCTCCCTGACCGCCTTCCTCAATCTCAATCTTTCGAAGCCTCTCTATCAGGTTGCAAAAATCGAGGTAATAGCTACCGTCATCCCGTTGCTCTTGCTCAATACCGTCGCGCAAGTCGGCATAGACATTGAACATCCAATATCCAAAGCAACTCCACACGTCGTGTTCGTCGAGAAACTTTCTCCGAACTAGCAACCCAATTGTCTCAAAGAAATTGAGAAGGTCTTGCCCCTCGGACGGGAATTCCTCGCCTTTCAGCCGCTTCTCGGCACATACCCGTCTCCACCGTGCGATGGGGTCTCGCTCGAACTCTCGTTCCTTCTCTAACAGGTGCCGAATTTTGTCGGATTGCCGCTTCTGCGAAAGTTCAAAAATCGCAAACACAACGGCAACGACGCCTGTCACGGCAATCACACAATGAGCAGTTGCGGCCACTTCTTCAGCGGTAATTTGAATCATGCGCTACAGTCTAGCACCGGGCTCGGAATTGCCTGTCAGGATTCGAGAACGAACTTCAGAAAGGCGTGGCTCTGGAAGCCGCCCGGTGGCACGTTGTACGCATTCGTATAGAAGCCTTTTCCGGCATTCAAGTAGCTGGCTATGGCGTCTCGTTCGTGCCCGTCCAACACTTCCTCTTCGAGAATATCCAACACGGTATCCTTGGTCGCGAAGTTCCGAATCCAAAGGGTTTGGCGATTCTCTTCTACGATGACTGTTAACACGTTTCCATCGGAGCCATGGGACATATACAGACCGTCTTTGCCGAACATTGTTGCCTACCTCCCCACCTGAATTGAATCTACCGAGCGGCTCAGGCTCCTGATGACCACCGAGATTATCCGGTATTTTTCGCTCGTTCCTTTATCGACTGCCGGAACCGCTCTCTCGCCTGAACGCACTTTGCTCGGAAGTCATAGTATGAGTCAACCACATCTCCCATGACGCGAAACACGTAGGTTATGACGATGCCGACGGCGCATGTAACGCCGATGACAACCAGCGTGGCGAGTATGGGGTATTCGTGGAGATTGGCTAGAACAGGAAGGTCAGGCGGATTGATGAGCACGCAGTCTCGCTTTCCCCTCCAGCCCCGAGGGAGAAACGAGTGTGTGCTACGTATTCGCTTCGCACATAAACAGCCTGAGGGGCTGAGCATCAGGCTGTTACTAACTGGGATTCTGCCGGAATCCACTAACTCTTACTTGTGGTCGGGATAGCAGGTGCGGTAGACCGCCGCCTCTTCCCATTCCACTATCAAGAGCCTACCGTGAAGAAGAATCGCGGTCAAGCGGAATTCGAGCACAGAAAAGCCGGGGATTCGCTCCCCGACTGCCGTGACCTGTAACGCCAGTTTCTTAGCTCGAAAAACCCCGTTTAGCTCGAAAAATTGGGAGAATTCGAGCTACAAAGAGCACAGTAGAGACAATAGAGACTTTTTAGCGTATCCGTAAGTTATGTATTTTGATGTATTTACAAGATTCTAAAGATTTTGCTTGACGGTATGGCGGAGAGAGTGGGATTCGAACCCACGGTACTCGTAAAAGTACACACGCTTTCCAAGCGTGCGCCTTAAACCACTCGGCCATCTCTCCGGAGGGTGGTCTGTCTTCTTGAATTTAGCATAGTTGAGCCCACTCGCCCTGCCTCGCGGGGAAGAGATCGATGAGGCGCCCAGTTTCTTGCAGTGAGCTTGGCAAAGGGCCTTTTTCGGGAGTGACGGGGAAGCTCTTTCAGGGTTGCCGCAGTGGTATACTCACTGGGTCAGGCGCGTGTCCGCGCCGCAATTCTCAACTGTTCGCTGAGGTTCCCATGTCCGGCCATTCAAAGTGGGCCACAATCAAGCATAAGAAGGGCGCGCTGGATGCCAAGCGCGGCAAGATATTCACCCGCATCATCAAGGAAATCAGCATCGCCGCGAAGGGCGGCGGCGACCCCGACGGAAATCCCCGGCTGCGCACCGCGATCCTTGCAGCCAAAGCGGAAAACATGCCGCAGGAAAACATCAAGCGAGCCATCCAGCGCGGCACAGGCGAGCTGGAAGGCGTGAACTACGAGGAGATCTCGTTCGAGGGCTACGGCCCCGGCGGCGTGGCCATTATTGTGGACGTGACGACCGATAACCGCAACCGCGCGGTGAGCGAGATTCGGCACGCATTCTCAAAGAATGGCGGAAACCTGGGCGAGAGCGGGTCGGTGCGCTTCATGTTCTCGAAGAAGGGTCTTATCGCGGTTGAAAAGGATGCGGCCACGGAAGAGCAGTTGATGGACATCGTTCTGGAACACGGCGGCGAAGACCTGAACGACGAAGGCGACACTTGGGAAATCATCACCGATCCTTCGGCCCACGAGGCGGTTGCGGCGGCGATCAAAGCGGCGGGTATCCCCACCGCGATGAGCGAGGTGACGATGGTGGCCTCGACCTATACCAAGCTTGAAGGAAACGCGGCCAACCAGATGATCCGCCTGCTTGAGGCTCTGGAAGATTGCGACGATACCCAGAATGTCTACTCCAACTTCGACATGGACGCCGAGCAAATGGAGCATGCGGCGGGCTGATTTCAGACCGGGGATGGCATCGGAGAGGCCGCCCGGATGTGGCGGCCTTTTTGTGGAACGAAGAATTAACCATAGAGAGAAGGGAACAGGAACGTTGACCCCAGGCAATCGTTTTCTTCTGCATTTAGCGATGGCAGTGGCTGTATGCGCGGGCGCCCATGCTCAGGCCGGAGTCACACAAGGCTCCAGCGCGGGAAGTTCCAATCCAGTGAGCGGAACACCCAACGGCGCCGATATCTCGTCGCTTGCCGATGGTCCAGTGGAAGCGGTTCGCAAGCATCGGAGCTGGGAGTTTGGTCCATTTGTGAATGGGGGCACCGGACTGGGCAACCGAGACAACTACAAGTTCTTCTCCGTGGGCTTTCAAGGCGGCAAGGTGCTGACTCCCGTGATTCACGCCGGCATTCTGAGCGGCCAGTTCGAGTTGGGCGCCAACATCATGCCGCTCTGGCAGGCCTACACGCCGGCCCCGACCTCGAATGCGGATTTTCCCTATCCATGCGCGACAGGGACGTGCTATTTTGTTGGGCCGGAGGGGGGCGGCGCCTTCACGGGCTTCAGCATTGCGCCGGTAATTTTGCGCTGGAACTTCTTGACGAAATCGCGGCGGTTCCAGCCATGGTTTCAAGGCGCGGGCGGGCTGATTTACACCACGCACAAGTTCCCGCCGGATTTGCTGGTTCCGCATGGGACACCGGGGGGGACTTCGGTGATCAATTTTTCGCCTCAGGGCGGAGGAGGGTTTCACTGGTTTTGCAGTCCCCAGCGGTCGATCGACGTGGGCGTGAATGGCGTTCACATCTCTTCCGCATCACTGGGTGACCGAAACCCCGGGGTGAATGCCAGCATTCAGGTGCAGGTGGGATACAGCTGGTGGAAGTGAGCGCAGGCATTTCCGGTTGGAGCAAGCCATGAGCGGGCAGCTGGTTGAGTGCGTACCGAACTTTTCCGAGGGCACGGACGCCCGCCGCGTCGAGGCAATTGTGGCCGCGATGTGCGTGGACGGGGTGCGCCTGCTGGACTGGTCGATGGACGCCTCGCACAACCGCTCGGTGGTGACCATAGCCGGGGAGCCCGCGGCGGTGGTGGAAGCGGCAATACGCGGGGTAGGCAAGGCCGTGGAGCTTATCGATTTGACCCGGCAGCAGGGCGCACATCCCCGCATTGGCGCGGCAGACGTGATTCCTTTTGTGCCCATCTCGGGCATCAAGCTGGAGCAGTGCGTGCTGCTGGCCCGGCAGGCGGGTCTCGAGATCTGGCGGCGGTTCGGCGTGCCTGTCTTTTTCTACGAAGCGGCTGCGGCGAGGCCCGATCGGGCTAGCCTGGACGAAGTGCGGCGCGGACAGTTCGAGGGACTACGGGATGCGGTGAGAAAGGAATCGTCGCGGCGGCCGGACCTGGGCGGACCGGGCCTGCATCCGACGGCTGGAGCGTGCGCCGTGGGGGCGCGCAAGTTCCTGGTGGAGTACAACATCTATTTCGATTCGACAGACGTAGCAATGGTGCGAGCGATTGCCCGCGAGATTCGCGCAGCCACGGGCGGTTTGAAGGGCGTGAAGGCCATGGGTGTTCAAGCACACGGGCGCGCGCAACTCTCGATGAACATCACGGACTTTGAAGTAACGCGCATTTCGCAGGTGTATCGCGCGGTAGCAAACCTCGCGTTGCGCCACAAGGTGAAGATTGTCGAGGGTGAAGTGATCGGCCTGATTCCGCAAGCGGCCTGCGAGCGGGAAAGCGAATGGATGCGTCAATTGGTAAGGTTCGATGAGCAGACCAAGATCCTGGAGCACCGGCTGGACGCTCCGTTGGCCTGGCCTGGGATTCCGTGAAACGATTGTGACAAAAAACGCTCTCGGGCTTCATGAAGCGCCGCAGAGTTAGAATTGTGATGTTGGAGCTGGCAACTGCGTCCAATTCGTCAGCGGGAAGACCTGCGGGAGCCGCAGCGGATTCCACGGAGATGAATGGAAAGATTGCCGAGGTCCGGAGGAAGAAAATTGTTGAAGCAATGGGCGAAGTTTTCGATTATTCCTATGCTGCTTGGAGCAGCTACACTGGCGCAGGCTGCACAGTTGTCGACAGATGCGCGCACCGCGGTTCCGCACGATGTGCAGCAGCTGGTGGTGATCGACTATCGTGCGATGCAGAATTCGCCCGAAGCCATGGAGTTGCGTGGGAGGGTGATGCCGCCGGAGTTGAAGCAGTTTGACGATGCGCTGACCAAGTCCGGGCTCAACGAGAACCACGATGTGGATCAACTGGCCTTCGCGCTCTTCCGGCCTTCCGCGACGGGCGATGCGCTGGTGACGGTGGGTATTGCGCAAGGACAGTTCCCGGAGCAGGATATTCTGGCCAACTTCCGCAAGAACAAGGTGAAACCCACCCTGGTGCGCACCAACAAGATTTATCCGCTGGCCAAGACCGGCATGGTGCTGTGCTTTGTGGATGCATCGACGATGGTCTTCGGCGGCAAGGATGCGGTGACCAAGGCTCTTGACGCGCGCGACGGCGTGGAGCCCAGCCTGCTGACCAACAACAGCATGATGGACGCCATGAAGACCGTGGATACGGCTGCGCTGTGGAGCATCCTGGACGATAAGGGAACCCGGGTGATGATGAAGCAGGTTCTGGGAGAGGCAGGCTCGCTGACGGATTTCGACACCGTGCAGAAGCGGCTGCAGGCCTCCTGGTACGGAATGGACTTTCAGCACGGAGTGAAGTTCGACCTGACAATTTCGACAGGAGACTCGTTTGCGGCGGCGACCATCTCTTCGCTTTTGACCGCGGGTGTGATGGTGCGCAAAATGAGCGGGTCGGATGCGGAAAAGCAGGCGCTGGCCGATACGGCGATTGCGTCGGATTCGGGCCGGATGTCGATTCACTTTGCGGCTTCCGACTCCGATTTCAGCGGTCTGCTGCATTCGCCGCTGTTTCAGAGCATGGTGCACTAGAGTAAGAAAGCGTCTAGAGAGACACATCAAAGCGCACCCGCCTGAGGCCGGTGCGCTTTTCGTTTGGGCAGAAATTACTGTGCCGGGGAGAGGTGCGGGTGGAACTCTGCCTTGCCGCCGGGCAGAAGCACAATCTCCAACGCGCCTTCCTGTCGCTCGACAACTGATGGTCCGTCGACCTGAACCTGATGGCCGCCAGCGTTGAATTGCACTTTGAGCGGGCCGCTGCCGCGAAGCTGGATTCGATAGCGGAAGACCTGGCCGGCAGCCAGAGAGTCGGCGCCGAAGCTGGCGCTGGGGTAGTCCACTTCGAGCAGTTGGATCGGCGCGCCGGTGCGATTTTCAATCGTGGCGTCCACGTGATATGAATGGCAGGCAGTTGCCGTCAGCAAGGCGAGCGTGCAGAATGCGATGCGGCGCACGCGGGCAATTCGAGTTTGATTCGTCATTCCTTACTTCCGTTCGAACCAGCCGGCGAACTCGCCGCGGCAAGCTTCTTTTCCACGCGATCAAGCCGCTTGAGAAGCTCCGGCAGGCGCTGGAAGATGGCGACCGCGCGCAGCCAGACGCGGTTGTCGAAGCCGGGTGAGCCGGAGATCATTTTGCCCGGCGGCACATCGTGTGACACGGCCGATTGCGCGGTAAGAATCACTCCGTCGCCTACGGTGCAGTGGCCGGCAATCCCCGTCTGTCCGGCCAGGATGACGTCGTTGCCGACGACAGACGATCCCGCCAGACCGGTTTGTGCGCACACAAGCGTATTTTCCCCAACCTTTGACCCGTGGCCGATCTGGACCAGATTGTCGACCTTGCTGCCTTCGCCAATCTCCGTTGCTCCCACCGTGGCGCGATCGATGCACGCGTTGGCCTGGACGTCTACGCGATTGCCAAGGCGGACCGGTCCGGACTGCGGGATCTTCTCCCAGTGTCCCCGCTCGTTCTTAGCGAACCCGAACCCGTCAGCGCCAATAATTGCGCCGTTTTCTAGCGTGACGTGATCGCCGAGGACGCAGTTCTCGCGCACCACTGCATGGGCGTGGGCAAACAGAGAGTCGCCGGCCATTACTCCGGGATAAAGGACGACGTGGGGCAAGAGTGTGGCGTGGGCTCCCAGGCGCACGGAATGGCCGACGACGACGTACGCCCCGATGTGCGCCCCCTTGCCAATTTCGGCCGTTGGGTCGATGACCGCGGTGGGGTGAATGCCGGGAGCGTAGGCGGGTGGCTGATAGAAGAACGACAGGGCCCGGGAGAAGGCAAGATAGGGGTTGTTCAGGCGGAGGGTTGCTGCGGAAATCTCCTGAAAGCCGGGTTCGACCAGCACCGCGGCAGCGCGTGTCTTGCGCGCGAGGGAAGCATACCGGGGGTTGGCAACGAAGGTCACTTCCGTGGGACCGGCTTCCTCAATTCCTTTGACACCTGTTACTTCCAGCTCCGCATCTCCGCGCAGCTGCGCACCTAACCGGCTTGCCAATTCACCTAGCTTCATCGATCAGATTGTACCGGACCGGGCATTGTCTACGCCGTGTCCGCGTCGGGGGAAAACAGCTCTGGTTGATCGGCGGCTCTTTGGCGGGCTGCTTGACGCTTGCGAGCGCCCGCACCAATGAGGCCGACGACTTCGAGTGCCTGGATGGCGGCGCGGGGAATGTAAATGCGCTGCGTGTTGGAGCGCGTGTCGGGCGGGGTAAGCAGGAGGCCGGCGCCTTCCAGCAGGGTGCGGTCGTTGGCGGCCAGCCCTTCCAGCTCTTCACCATCGGTGAGGGTCATTCGCAGCCAGACGCCGGCGGTGCGGGGACGGGTGGAGAAACGCTTGTGCAGCAGGCGCTCCGGGTTGGCAGTCTCACCCCCGGAGGACGGAGAAGGGAAATCACGCACGAAACAGACCCACTTGACCTGCGCCCAGCCGATGCGCAGAACCTTGCCGGTCAGGTCGAGAATTTCCAGCTCTGTCGCATCAAGGCCGAAGCTCACTGCCGCATAGCCGGCGCACCAGTCCCTGGAGAACTTGCGCACAATCACAGGTTTGCGTAGAGACGCCATTGTTCTGGATTGTCGCACGAACGAGGGTATAAGCGGATGCACCAACCGGTTTGCGGTCGATAGTCGGGTCTGAAGGCCTCAGCAACGAAAATAGCTTCAACCCCGGTGCACGAGAAGCTAGCCAAGCGCGCCAGTTTGTGTTAATGTACTGCTTTGCCGCTTCCGTTGTCTGCCTTGTAAGCGTAACAGCATGAGTGACTTGGGCGCGGGGCAGCGACTCGGATGGAAGGCGGCGGAAAACAGAGAAACGAATGCCTGACTATATTTACCTTTTGGAAAACCGGCTCTCGACGGACCAGCATAACGCGCTGCGGCAGTTGCGCGAGGCAGCCAGGGAAGCGGGGATGATTCTGTTCCTGACTGGGGACGCGGTACGCGATCTGACCAGCGGCCACGCCGTACG
>Ga0302319_10001307_pt1 | contig 55677 bp, 26 predicted proteins | sample Bog_T0_2_FD_203319 | JGI IMG/M metagenome (GOLD analysis project Ga0302319, IMG submission 203319) | Peat permafrost microbial communities from Stordalen Mire near Abisko, Sweden - Bog_T0_2 | ecosystem: Environmental > Terrestrial > Soil > Wetlands > Peat | place: Sweden: Abisko, Stordalen Mire...
AATGTGGAAAGCAACAAACGCTTCCCACATTTACACAGCCACGACGGCGGCAAGGAGACAACTCCTTCGCCAAAACCTAAACCAGAATCTCTAGTTATGAATGGTTGAGAGAATGGGGGCAGGTCACACCCTGTAAAACCGCCGATTGCGGCGCCAGTTCCGCCGCCGGTAGCAGCGGCAAAACCGCCCGAGGCGCGTCCGGCTGCGGCAAAGAAACCACGTCCCCGATTCGAGTAGACAACCATGATTACGATGTCCAAACCGATCAGCGCGAGCCAGGCGCGAGAGTACCACAAAGAAGAGTTCGCCAACGCGCGGGACAACTATTACACCGAGGGCGACCATGTGCGCGGCGAGTGGCAGGGCCAGCTTGCCCAGCGTTACGGACTGCATGGCGAAGTGAATGAAGAGCAGTTCGCGCGGTTGAGTGAGGGCCAGCATCCGGCGACCGGCGAGCAGCTTGTACGGCATCAGACGGCGCGGGAATATGTGAACGAGCAAGGCCAAACAATGCGCACGATGGAGCACCGGGCGGGTTGGGACGCGACGTTCTCGGCTCCAAAATCGGTGTCCGTCACTGCCCTGGTTGGACAGTCCGAGGATGGCCAAGCGACCAGGACGCAACTTCACGCCCGGCCCACCCCAACTACCATCGAGCGCAGCTCGATCCCCAACTCAGCGAACTTGCCAACTCGCTATCGCGGCGAAGCCGCGGCTGACTTGCTGCTCCTGTCAACCCCCCAAATTTTCCGAGCCCCCGCCAAACCCTACAAAACACAACACATCCACCCCAACCATCACCGCCCCACCCCTGCCGACAATTCCACCCCAAAAGCGCACAATGAAGGTAGCAGTCCAAAGGACCAGATCCACGACCCAGTACCTCCCTAACATGAACTCACCCCCTCATTCCGCGAAAATGCACACAAAAAGTGCACAAAACGCATCAAAATGCACTAGGTAACCACCTCGCAAAACCAATACTATCAATAATATACGAGGTTATTTTCACAAAAATACCCACCTCCCCCCCATTCTATCGGGCGCAGCGCAATAAGACTGGCTAATGTTCACCGACGCCCCCCCCACCGGCTTTCCTTTTTCTTCGCCTTTCCACCTCGATTGGAGTATGCTGATTTGGCACCAATTTCCGGAGGTTAACCATGGATTTTCAAGCCGAACTGATCGCCGAATACGACCGCGAAGTTGCCCTCACCCGCAAGGTCCTCGATGCCATTCCCGAAGTGCACGATGGCAACTTCAAGGCCCACCCCAAATCAATGGCCTTCGGTCGCCTCGTCGGCCACACCGCCGAGACGCCCTGCGACTGGGCCAAACACACCCTCACCCAGGATCACCTGGAGTGGAATATGGAGGGCTTCAAGCCCTACATCCCTGCTAGCAAAGCCGCTCTCCTTGAGCGTTTCGACAAGGAAACCGCTGAGGTAAAGGCCATCCTCGCCACCTTTGACCCGGCCAAGTGGGATGAAACCTGGTCCATGGGTGCCGGTGGGAAGACCTGGATCAGCGACACACGCTACCGTGTCTTTCGCAACTGGGTTCTGAATCACATGATCCACCACCGCGCCCAGCTCGGTGTGGATCTCCGCCTTCAGAACTGGCCCGTACCCGGCGTCTACGGCCCGTCCGCCGACGAAATGCCGTCCTGACCTGCGGGAAACAGGGAACTCGCGGCGAGTAAGCTGGTCTTATGTCCTTTTCCTTGCCGCGAGTCTACCCAATTCTCGACTCTTCCGTGATTCCCTCCATCGGCCGTGCTGCCTGGCTTGACCGTCTCGCCCGCTCCCTAGCCGACGCCGGCATCACCCTGCTCGAGTACCGTAACAAGCCCGGCTCAGACGCCGAGTTGCTCGCCGACTGCGCCGTTCTCCGCCAGGCATTACCTGCCGGCCAGGTCAGGCTCGTCCTCGACGACCGGGCGCACCTCGTCCTCGCTGCCGGTTTTGATGGCGTTCATGTCGACGCCGACGATGTATCCCCATCCGAGGCCCGCGCGCTCCTCGGTCCCGGCCGTCTCGTTGGTACGTTTGGCGGTTCCGAGAATTTGCGCCCCGGCATCCTTTCCGAACCGGCCGACTACCTGGCTATTGGCCCGGTCTTTCCGACCACGACCAAAGACACCAACCGTCCCCCCATCGGCATTGCTGGGGTTCGCCGTTTGCGCGAGCAGGCAGGTCCAACAGCCATTCTGGTCGCCGCGGCAGGCATAACCCTGGCATCCGCTCCGGAGATCATTGCCTCCGGCGCCAACACCGTTGCCGTCGCCGCCGCAATTTTTTGCCAAAAAGATCCCGCAGCAGAGTTTTCCCTATGGATTAAACGCTTGGATTAAGGGTATATTTACGAATCAGTTGCAGAACACAACCTTGCGTGGATTCGAGGGGCAGGTCTCAGCCTCGTTACTCGTTTCAAGTCAGTAAACCTTCAGTATCCTGACGAGCCAAAGAAATCAGAAGACAACTCCGCGGAATTCCGGTAAAAACATTCCAAGTGACGACCGAATCCCACACCAATCCCGCCGCGACATCCTCCAGCCCGCAGCTGGTGCCCTCTCTTGGTCTCTTCAGCTCCACGGCGATCGTTGTCGGCTCCATGATCGGTTCCGGCATATTCCTGGTTGACGCCGAGATAGGCCGTGCCACGAACTCCCCTGCGCTCTTCCTTGCGGCCTGGGTGGTCACGGGCATCATGACCATGATTGGCGCTCTCAGCTATGGCGAACTGGCCGCAATGATGCCGTCTGCCGGGGGGCAGTATGTCTACCTCCGTGAGTCGCTCGGGCCAATGTGGGGCTTTCTCTATGGCTGGACGCTGTTTCTCGTTATCCAGACCGGAACCATCGCCGCGGTTTGCGTAGCCTTTGGCAAGTTTCTCGGCGTTTTCTTCCCGACCATATCCAGCACCCACTGGCTTTGGCATATAGCCCACGTGCCCCCGGTGGCGCTTGGCCCCATGGTGCTTGGCAATATGGATATTGGCATCAACACAGCCAACCTTGTGGGCATTCTGCTGGTGTTTTTCCTGGCCACGGTAAACATCTTTGGAATGCGCATCGGCTCGCTCATTCAGAACGTTTTTACCTCGGCGAAGGGCCTGTCGTTGGCAGCCCTTGTGATTCTTGGCTTTACCGTTGGCCTCAGTCCGGCCGCGGTCGCGGCTAACTTCGCAGATTTCTGGCGTAACGCGAGCTGGTCGTCCCTGCACCCGGTTCAGGTGGGTGTTGGTGGTCCAACGGTATTTGTAAACCTGCTCATCATCCTCGCCGTGGTTCAGGTGGGGTCGCTCTTCTCCGCCGACGCATGGAACAACATCACCTTTACGGCGGGCGAGGTCAAGAATCCCAGCCGCAATATTCCGTTGTCTCTGGTGATAGGCACGGGGTTTGTAATCGTAGTGTATCTCCTGGCATCTGCGGCCTACATGATGGTGCTGCCGCTGGCTGGCGATCCTCACGGACAGACGGTATTTGCGCGAGGAATTCAATTTGCGGCGGAAGACCGGGTGGGTACGGCAGCGCTGGAGCAGATATTTCCCGTAGGTGGGGCGTTTCTCATGGCTGGAGCGATTCTTGTTTCCACTTTCGGTTGCGCCAACGGAATGAGTCTTGCGGGCGCTCGCGTGTACTACGCGATGAGTCGCGACGGACTTTTTTTCAAATCCGTAGGTAAACTGCACCCACGTTATAAGACGCCAGTGGCTGGGCTGATTCTGCAGGCGGTTTGGGCTGCGCTGCTCTGCGTGTCCGGTTCCTATGGGCAACTTTTGGACTACATCATCTTTGCCGTTCTGCTGTTCTACATCCTGACAATTGCCGGGCTTTTTGTGCTGCGCGTCACGCGGCCCAACGAGCCCCGCCCCTACAAAGCGCTGGGGTACCCATTTCTTCCAGCGTTGTATATCCTGATGGCCAGTTGGATTTGTATCGTATTATTGCGATACAAGCCTCAGTACACGTGGCCGGGTTTGATCCTTGTAGTACTCGGTATCCCGGTCTATCTCTTCTGGTCTCGGTCCCCTGCCGCAGGCCAATCTCAGACGCATTGAAACCAATGAGGAGGCACCCCCTCGTATATGGCAAGTCTTTTTCGTGTCAAACCGCTATCCATGCTGACCCAGGAAGCGAATGAGGAAGGCGAAAACACGCTGAAGCGCTCATTGGGCGCCCTTAACCTCATTACGTTGGGCATCGGAGCCATCATCGGCGCCGGAATCTTTGTTTTGACGGGAACGGCCGCTGCAACTGCGGCAGGACCGGCGATTTCGCTCAGTTTCATTCTGGCGGGCATTACCTGCGCATTTGCGGGGTTGTGCTACGCCGAGTTTGCCTCGATTATTCCAATTGCCGGGTCTGCTTATACCTACGGATATGCCACGCTGGGAGAACTGGTGGCATGGATCATCGGTTGGGATCTCGGGCTGGAGTACGGTTTTGGCGCAGCCACGGTTGCCTCGGGCTGGTCAGGATATTTCATTAGCCTGCTGGCTCAGGCGCACATCCATATTCCGCCCCAGTTGACGGCTACGCCCGGAACGCAGCTCGTGTTCTATCAGGATCAATGGATGCCATTGGCTTCCCTGCCGACTGGGATATCTGATATTGGGCTGCAGCATGCGACCGGATTGGTGAACCTTGTAGCGATCCTGGTTGTCGTTGCCATCACCACTGTTCTGGTGGTTGGCATTAAAGAGTCCGCAAATCTGAATACAGCGATTGTGGTGGTGAAGCTAACGATTGTCGGTATCTTCATCGTGCTTGGTGGATACTTCCTGCTGATGCATCCTTCATTGGCGATGCACAACTGGCATCCGTTTATTCCACCGTCGGACGGGCATGGGCACTTTGGGTTGAACGGCATCGCTCTTGGTGCGGCCTCAGTGTTTTTTGCCTATATCGGGTTTGACGCTGTTTCCACTGCCGCACAGGAAGCCAAGAATCCCCAGAAGGATATGCCGATCGGCATTCTTGGATCTCTCGCCGTCTGCACGGTGCTGTACATCATCGTTTCGACAATTCTGACCGGCCTGAAGAACTACAAGGAATTGAATGTTGCTGCCCCGGTTGCCCTGGGCATTAAAGTGACCGGTATCGGGTGGGGAGAACTGCTGGTCAATGTCGGGGCAGTGTTCGGTTTGGGTACGGTGATGCTGGTGATGCTGCTTGGCCAGTCGCGCGTATTCTTCTCGATGTCGAAAGACGGTTTGTTGCCCAAGTGGGCTGCGGCGATTCATCCGAAGTTCCGCACACCGTGGATTTCGACGATTGTGGTTGGAGCGATTGTTGCTGTCATGCCAGGTTTCCTGCCGATCGATCAACTCTCGAAGCTGGTCAATATCGGGACGTTGCTGGCATTCACGATTGTGTGTGCGGGTGTTTGGATACTTCGTGTGCGTCACCCTGACATGCAGCGTCCATTCAAGACGCCCTTTGTTCCAGCAGTGCCGATTCTGGGTATTATCTCTGCGTTTTACCTGATGACGAGGCTTCCCCTGATTACCTGGGAAGTGATGATCGGTTGGCTCCTGGTTGGGTTGGTCATCTACTTCGGATATTCGCGGTCTCGCAGCAAGGTGAACTCACTGCCCGGGGCGTGAGTCCTTCACGAAGCATGAACAGCAAACGGCCTCCGGAGACGGAGGCCGTTTGCTGTTTGGAAGGAAGAAACGGATTGTGTTTAGGCGTTGGCCTTGGCGCAGAACTCCTCGAAGGCGCGCGCCAATTCGGCGGCAATCTGCGGGGCGGTGCTGGTTTCGATGATGAAACGCTGCATGAGGTAGACCAACTGGCCGTCGCGGAGGATGGCAACGGCTGGCGAAGTGGGAGGGTTGCCTGCGAAATAGCTGCGGGCACGCTCGGTTGCTTCGCGGTCCTGGCCGGCGAAGACAGTGACGCTGTGGTCAGGAAGTGTGGTGTGGGTGAGGGCCATCCGCACGCCTGGGCGCATTTTCCCCGCGGCGCAGCCGCAGATGGAATTGACTACGAGCAGGGTGGTTCCTGGCTTGGCGAGCGCTGCGTCGACTTCTTCGGCGGTTCGTGCTTCCTGGATGCCCGCGCGGGAGAGTTCTTCGCGCATGGGGATGACCATAATCTCTGGGTACATTGTTGCCTCCGGCAGGGAAGTATTGCCTGTTGCTTTCATTCTAGCTGGGAAGTTGACGCCGTGCATCTCGGTTGGGATTGAACGGGGCATTTTGGGAGTTGAGGGTAGGAATTCCGGGTTTCAGGATGGGTGTTGTAGGCTGGCAAAGATGAAGATTGACGAGCAAATCTCGCTGGCGCCGCTGACAACCTTTGGGATTGGTGGTGCGGCGCGCTGGTTCGCCGAGGCCAGGAGCGAACCAGAGGTGGTGGAAGCGGTGCGGTGGGCGCGGGAACGCGAGTTGGCACTGTTTGTGCTGGGTGGCGGGAGCAATCTGCTGGTGGCCGATGCAGGCTTTCCGGGGCTTGTGATTCGGGTTGCACTGCGCGGGGTTGCGTTGGAGGACAGCCTGGATGGCACGCGCCTCTATCGCGCCGCGGCCGGCGAGGAGTGGGACGAGTTTGTGCAGCGCACTGTGATGGACAACTGTGGCGGGGTCGAGTGCCTGGCCGGGATTCCGGGGACGGTTGGCGGGACGCCGGTGCAGAATGTTGGCGCGTACGGGCAGGAGGTTTCTAAGACGATTGCCGGGGTTAGGGCGCTGGATTTGTTGACGATGGAGTTTGTGGAGCTATCCAGAGCCGAGTGCCGGTTTGCGTACCGAGTGAGCCTATTCAATACTTTCCGGAAGGGCAGGTACGTGGTGACGCGGGTGGATTACCGGCTGAGTCAGGGAGCTGCGCCCTGCCTGCTGTATACCGATTTGCAGCGGGCATTTGCCGGTGAGGCGTCTGCGACGCTGGCGGACGTGGCCGCAAAGGTTCGGGAGATTCGACGCGCGAAGGGGATGCTGCTGGTGGAGGGAGACGCAGATTGCCGGAGCGCGGGGAGCTTCTTCCGCAATCCATATATTGGGGTCGAGCAGTTTCTGGCGCTGGCTGCTGCCTACCCTGGTGCGGAGCCGCCGCACTATCAAGGTGGGATTGGATTTGTGAAGCTGCCTGCAGCTTGGCTCATCGAGCACGCTGGATTCCCGAAGGGCTATGCGCTGGGGCGGGTGGGGATTTCGTCCAAGCACACACTGGCGCTGGTGAACCTGGGCGGAGCGACGGCGGCTGAGGTTCTGCTGCTGCGGGATCGGATTGTGACGGCGGTGCAAGAGCGGTTTGGCATCGAGCTGAAGATGGAACCGGTGGTGGTTGGAGAGGCAGCTACAATCCTCTAGCCGCTCGCATCCAGCTAGATCGAGCATCGCTCGATGTGGGGACCCCAAAAGTGCCTATTGCGCTGTTTTGCAAGCGAAACGAGAAGGTATCTTGCTGATTTTAAGATGCTTCTATATCAGAAGGCGAAACAAAAAAGAAAGAAGTGTTAGTTTCTTGTTTTTTCTGTTGTATGTTGTAAGTTATTGATTGCAAGATAGATGACGGCTTAAAAGTGCTGTTTTTGAGTTTTTAACATGTTTGGAATGTGTGGTTTATGCAAAGGGAAGTGCGCGAAAAGTGGGTGTCTTGGCCAGTTTTGCAAATGCGGGTTTTCCGGGTGGTTGGGGGCATGTGCCATCGGGGAAATCTCCGAGGATTGTGCGTAGAACAGCCTCTAGCTGCCAGCTTTATCGAGCTGCGCTCGATGGTGGGTTGACTCACATGTCCGTTGTGCGCTTTTTGGGTTTAATTGGAAGCAAAGTTGGGGAAAGAAATTTTCAGGGGTCAGGGTCAGGGGGGATCGAGCTGCGCTCGATGGTGGTTTTTGGGGGGAGGATTGGACGCGGGAGCGGTTACTCCCACCCATGGCCCGAAAAGCGCGTGTCATGGATGCGGCACTCGGCGGTTTTGGGGGACGGGAGGAAAGAGAGACGCGGGTCCCCATTTAGACTTCATTACTCATGAACAGGGAGTCTGGATGAACAAAGGCAGCAAGTTATCTGCGGCTTCGCTGCGATCAGGAGGAGAGCGGGATTGCGATGGCAGGTTTGATCCGCGCAGTAACTCGCAACGCAGTTCAAGATGCGCCTTGGTTGCGAACGCCTTGGTGACCGACGGTGTGGTGCTGGGTTGGGAGGGCGTTGCAGAGGGAAAGGGCGAGGATGGGGTAGAGTGTGCCGCTGTAAGTGATGAACTGCCAGCCGTCGCGGTTGAGCGAACGAGTGTACCAGCGGCCTGAGGAGCGCTGGTTGGCGAGCAGCCATGCAACGCCTCGCTGAATGCCGGGGTCAGTGGCGGGGATGCCTGATTTGCGTAGAGCGATGATGGCGAGGCCTGTCATGTGTCCGTCGCTGGGAGGGTAGAGGAGCTCGGGTTCTGCGCGGAGCTTTTGTGCGCGGTTGCCTTTGCCCCACTCTTCGGGTTGTGCGAAGGTGCGGATGGACCATCCGCCGTCGGGCATCTGATGGCGGGCGACGGTTTCGATGAGCTGCTGTTTGCGTTGGGCAGTGAGGAGGCCGGGGAGTTCCGAGGCGGCCCAGAGCAGGTCTGTGCGGTCGTAGTCGCCCTGCATTTTGCCTTCGGCGCGGAGGTAGTTTTCGAGGATTGTGATTTTGGAATCGATGGGCTTGCCGTGCTTCTGAGCGAGCCATCCGGGAGCATTGGCGATGGCGCGAGCGGCGACGGTTGCGAGTTGGAAGCGGCTGGACTCAAGGGGCGGGTTGTTATCGTCGCTGATGGTCCAGTCGCCGTCGGCGCGCTGGAGGCGGAACATGAAGTCGAGTGCCTGGGCAGTTTCCGCTGAGAGGCTGTGGGTTACATTGGCGTCCCAGATGGCGAGGCCGGCGGCGATGTAGACGGCCTGCGTGGAGTCGAGCTCGGGTCGAAGGTCGGCGGGGTCAGCGGCGAGTTCTTCGCGGAGGCTGGCGAGGAAGTAAGCTCGCATTTGCTGTTGCGGAGGCCCGATCTGGGAGGTGAGCATGGGCCGCACCACCATATATGACCCGTTGGTATGGCAGGCGACGCAGTGCCAGTCGTCGGTCCAGGCGCTGGCACCCTGCTCGATGTATTCGAGGGCGAGGCTGGGGGTGAACGGGATTTTGGGCTCGTCGGAGGATGGACGGAGGTAGGTGACGTTTTTGTTGTGGTATTGGTACTGGAACGGTACATGCCAGGCGGATTGCTGGGTGGCGCGATGGAGCGTGAGGGGGAGGTGGGTGTTATCGAGGGACCATAGGCCGTCGATAGAAGTACCGTCGGCGGTGATCTGGCCATGAAAGGTGGTCTTGCCGCCCTCAAGGGTGAGAGTGAGGGCTGTGCCGTTGGCGGCGAGGGAGTCGATTTTGAGGGGATCGTGAGCGAACTCGAGGTGGCATGCGGTGGCATGCCAGAGGCCGTCTTTTGGGGAGATTTCGACGACGACGCGGCGCTGATCTGGGCCGGGCTGAAGTGTGCCTTGCCAAACTCCGGAGAAATCCTGGGCAACGATGGAAGAGGTGGTGAGCAGGAAAAAGAGGAAGAGCTGGAGGTTGAGCCGTTTCACTGGGGACTCCTTGACGTGGGGAAGCCGGGGTTCCGACTGGACTCCATCGTACATTCTTGCAGAGGGGCCGGGCATCAAGTTGGCCTCAGTTGTGTGTTTTGGATGGTGGAGATTGGTTGTATCCCTGTCTGAAAATCCAGAATACGGGAACATTGCAAAGGCAAACACAGATTTCCGTCGGCAATGACAACCAGAGAGGCAAGGGCAACTGCAAAGGCAACTGCAGCTCATTCGCTTTGCTCAAGAATGACAACGCTTTTGGTTCTGAGATTAAGGTGAGAAGAGGTTTGTTTGGGTGGTCGCGGCGGCTTACTGGCTGGATGGGGAGAGGCGGGCCTGAAGGCGGGTGCGTTCCTGGTGGAGGACGGAGTTGGCAGGGCCTTGGGCAGAGAGTTGGCCTTCGTTGAGGATGGCCACTTCGGCATGGGTGGCGAGGGCGTCGGCGGCATCGTGGGTGACGAGGATGGCGAGCATTTTCTGGTCGGCGAGCCAGGATTTGAGGCGGTCGAGGAGGTGGTCGCGGGCCTCGGCGTGGAGAGCGGAGAGGGGTTCGTCGAGGAGGAGGAGGCGTGGTTGGGGGGCGAGGGCGCGGGCGAGGGCGATGCGCTGTGCTTCTCCGCCGGAGAGGTCGCGCGGGGAGCGAGAGGCGAGCGGGGAAGCTCCGACGAGGTCGAGCATGGTGGCGACGCGGCTGTTTTGCTGGGCAAGGGGCAGAGGGGCGAGTCCATAGGCGACGTTGGCGGCGACGGAGAGGTGAGGGAAGAGGGCTGGATGCTGGGCGACAAGGCCGGTGTGGCGGCTGCCGGGGGGGATGTGGATATAGGCGGCGCGGTCGGTGAGGGTGCGTCCGTCGAGGGAGATGTGGCCGGAGTTGGGGGATTCGAGGCCGGCGATGAGGCGGAGGAGGGTGGTCTTGCCGGAGCCGGAGGGGCCGAAGACGACGGTCCAGGGGGCGGTGAGGCGGCAGGCGAGTTGGAGGCGGAAGTGGCCTCGCTGGGCTGAGAGCTGGAGATCAACCATGGCGCGTTCCAAAAATGCGAGGTATGCGGGGGCGGGCGTAGATGAGGGTAAGTGCGGCGAGGGAGAGGGCGAGCAGGAGCAGGGCTGTATGGTTGGCGGCGGCGTAGTCGAAGTTTTCTACCTGGTTGTAGAGGAGGATGGAGAGGGTGCGAGTGGAGCCGGGGATGTCTCCACCGAGCATGAGAACGACGCCAAACTCTCCGACGGTGTGGAGGAAGGTGAGGATGGCGGCCGCGGCGAGCGACCGCGCGGCGAGAGGGACGAGGAGGGTGCGGACGAGGCGAAAGGGTGGGGCTCCGAGCAGGCGTGCGGCGTCGACGAGGCTGCCGTCGACGGAGGAAAAGCCGGCGACGATGGGCTGGATGGCGAAGGGAAGGCTGTAGAGGCAGGAGCCGACGACGAGACCGGCGAAGGAAAAGGCGAGGGGATGGCCGAGGAGGGCAGCGATAGCGCGGCCGGGGACGGTGCGGGGACCGAGGAGGACGAGGATGTAGAAGCCGAGGACGGTGGGGGGAAGGATGAGGGGAAGTCCGGTGAGGGCTTCGACGAGAGGTCGGAGACGGGATCGGCCGAGGACGAGCCAGGCGGAGATGGGGACAGCCACGGCGAGGAGGATGGCTGTGGTGACCGCTGCGAGGCGGAGCGTGAGGGTGAAGGCCTGCCAGTCGATGGTTTGCATGGGTTACCGGACCGGGGTTAGTCCGCTGGTGGCCAGGGTCTGCTGGACGGGGGCGGAGAGGAGGAAGTCGAGGAAGCGGTGGGCCTGGGTGCGTTGTTTGGAGCTGGCGAGGACGACGCCGGCCTGTTCGATGGGTGGATAGAGATCGCGGGGGAGTACGAACCAGGAGCCGATGGCGCGGAGATGGGGTGTCATGGCGGAGGTGAGGGAAATGAGCCCGGCTTCAGCGTTGCCGGTTTCCGCAAATTGAGCGGCTTGGGAGATGTTTTCCGCAGAGACGAGTTTGGGGCGGAGGATGTCGGCGAGGCGGAGCCTGGCGATTGCGGAGATGGCGGCCTTGCCGTAAGGGGCGCGGTCGGGGTTGGCGATCGCCAGGCGCTGGAGTGCGGGGTCGCGGAGGGTGGCGAGGGTAGGGGTGGGCCAGTGGGAGTCTGAGCGGGTCCAGAGGACGAGGGTTCCGCGGGCGTAGAGGGTGGGGGTGGTGGAGTCGGCGAGGCCGGCGGCGATGAGACGGGTGGGGTAGCTGGTGTCGGCAGAGAGAAAGAGATCGAAGGGTGCGCCGTTCTGGATCTGTGTTGTGAGTGCTGCGGAGGCTTGGTAGGTGGCCTCGGCATGGATGGCGGTTTGGCGCTCGAATTCGGCGAGGATGGGGGGCAGGACGGGCTGGAGGTCAGCGGCGGCGGCGATGCGGAGAGGGGTGGGCGGCTGGGCGAGCGAAAGGGTCGGGCGCAGCAGGGAACCGCAGAGGAAGATGGCAAGGGCGAAGAGGAATGGGGTGAGGCGTTTGCCGGGGCGGGACGAGAGGCTGGATGAGTGGATTCCGAGGGTCATTTCGTCTCGCTGTCTGGCAGGGAATTCGAGGTTTGGAGGCGCAAATTGCAGGGCCTTGCTGGTAGGCTATCACTAAGTATGAACGACAATCTGCATCAGTTGCGGTGTTTCGGTTGCGGTGCGCGCATTCGAGGGGATCAGGCGGGACCTGACTTCCGTTGCGTGAACTGCGGAGATTTGTTTGAGGTGGAGTATCCGGGGTGGAGCCAGAAGGGCGGGACGGACAGACCGAATGGCGGGGCTCTGAAGTGGCTTTGGCGGGAGCGGAAGGCTTCGTCGGAGCTGCTGGACCACTCGGGTGTATGGCGGTTTCGCGAGCTGCTGCCTATCCTGGATAGCTTTGGCAATGCGGTGACGTTGCGGGAGGGCCATACTCCGTTGTATCACCTGCCGCGGTCGGCGAAAACGCTTGGGCTGGACCAGTTGTATGCCAAGCACCAGGGGATGAATCCGACGGGATCGTTCAAGGATACGGGGATGACGGCTGCGTTGAGCGTGGCCAAGGAACGCGGCTACGAGTGGGTGGCGTGCGCCTCAACGGGCAACACTTCGGCGGCGATGGCGGCCTATGCGGCGCGGGCTGGGATGCGGAGCCTGGTGCTGATTCCGGATGGGAAGATTGCGTGGGGCAAGCTGAGCCAGGCGATGGATTATGGCGCGTTGACGTGCCAGCTGAAGACGGACTTTGACGGGTGCCTGCAGGTGCTGACGGAGATTGTGAAGCAATCGCCGATTTACCTGCTGAATTCGGTGAATCCGTATCGGCTGGAAGGGCAGAAGACGCCAGCGTTCGAGATAGCCGAGTCGTTTGACTGGCATGTTCCGGACCACGTGATTGTACCGGGCGGAAACCTGGGCAACAGTTCGGCGCTGGGCAAGGGATTCCGGGAGCTGAAGGCGCTGGGGATGATTTCGCGGCTGCCGAAGATTTCGGTGATTCAGGCGGAGGGCGCGAATCCGTTGGCGCGGAGCTTCCGAGAGAATGGCGGAGAAGCGCTGGAGGCGATGGCGGCGAATACGCGGGCGACGGCGATTCGGATTGGGAATCCGGCGTCGTGGCGGAAGGCGTCGCAGGTGATACAGGAGTCAGGCGGCTGGTGCCTGGACGTGACGGAAGCCGAGATTGCGGTGGCCAAGGCGGAGCTGGGACGCGAGGGAATCGGTTGCGAGCCGGCCAGCGCGGTGACCCTGGCGGGGCTGAAGAGGCTGGTGGCCGATGGACGGGTGACTGCGAGCGATACGGTGGTGCTGGTGCTGACCGGGCATACGCTGAAGGACGCCGATTACACGATTGATTTCCATCGCGGGACGCTGTTAACCGAGGCTGAAGCGGCTCCGGTGAAGGCTGAGATGGAGGCGCTGCGGCGGGATGCGGTGCAGGTGGAGGCGACGCCGGCAGCTGTGCTGAAGGCGCTGAAAGAAGTGCAGGGCAGGTGGCTGTGAGCTTTTGGATAAAACTGCCGGCCACCTCGGCCAATCTGGGAGCGGCGTTCGATACGGCGGCGATTGCACTCGATTTCTACCTGGAGCTGGAGGCTGAGGCCGCGGAAGAGTTCCGGATCGAGGCGACGGGGAGGAACCAGGAGCAGTGCGGGGCGCTGGAAAACAACCTGATTCTGGAGACGTACAAGCGGCTGCTGGCTCGGGAAGGTCGGACTGTTGTGCCGCTGGCCGTGCGGATGAAGAACGGAATTCCGCTGGGGATGGGGTGCGGGTCATCGGCAGCGGGGCGGCTGGCGGCGATCGCGCTGGCAAATCAATTCGGGCGGCTGGGCTGGAGCGGGGAAGAGATTCTGGCCGAGGCGTGCGCTCTGGAAGGGCATCCGGACAATGCAGCGGCTTGCTGGCTGGGTAGCCTGGTGCTGGCCGCAACGGAAGGGCGCCGAGTGCATGTGGCTCAGGTGAAGCCGCCGAAGGGGTGGCTGGCGCTGGTGGTGCTGCCGGTGGATCCGCTTGCGACGAGCAAGGCTCGGGCCGTGCTTCCGGAGCGGTATTCGCGGGCCGATGCGGTGGCCAATGTGCAGGCGGCGGCGCTGTTGGGTCTGGCCTTTGCGCAGGGGCGGGGAGAGTTGTTGCGGGTGGCGATGGCGGACCGGCTGCATCAGCCGTACCGGGCGGAGATGTGTCCGCTGTTGCCGTATCTGCTGCCGCTGGCCGGGGAGGCGGGAATTTTGGGCGTGGCGCTGAGCGGCGCGGGACCTTCTGTGCTGGTGATTGTGGAGGGACAGGAGCACGTGGATGCGGCGACGGCGCGGATTCGGGGGTCCCTTCAGGGCGGGCCATCGGCGGAGATTCTTACGGTAGAGTTTGTGCGGCGTGGCGCAACGGGAACGGAAATCGGGAACTGAGGGGTACGAAACTTTTGGGGGATTTGGAATGCCCCATTGGGCATCAAGATTGGTGATTACCCCTGTATTACCTAAGATTTCTTGCTATTCGCCGCTGAAAAACCTAATTTCTATGTGTGGGCAGTTCTGGGGGAGGGCTGCTCTAGCGCCCGAGACTTCTTCGATGAAGTCCGGGCGCTTTTATTTTGCACGGTGGAAATTTGGGGGATGGAGAGCCAGCTTTGCGACCTTGGGATGGGCTGCTGCATCCAATGGTCGAGGCGGGCAGATTATACTGAGAGTAGAGGTCCCCGCGAGGAGAGATATGTCAGGTATTGGAGTGGTGGAAGTAAGCGATGCGACGTTTGACCAAGAGGTGCTAAAGTCGGAGCAGCCTGTGCTGGTTGATTTCTGGGCCGTCTGGTGCGGTCCGTGCAAGATGATTGCCCCGATCGTCGACGAAGTGGCGACCACGTTTGCCGGCAAGCTGAAGGTGACGAAGGTCAATGTGGACCAGAACAGCGCGACACCTTCGCGGTTTGGGATTCGCGGTATTCCTGCGCTGCTGTTCTTTAAGGGCGGCAAGGTAGTGGACCAGATTGTGGGTTACGTTCCCAAGGAAGTGATTGAGGACAAGGTCAACCGCGTACTAGCATAATCAGGCGGGGAAGATTGAGCAGGAAAGGCCCGGCGGGATGCCGGGCCTTTCTGCGTTTGGTGCAGATGGTCCTGTCCGTTCTGGCCCGGAAGGAACCTCTGGCCCTTGATTGTGGGCGGGAGTCGTCGGCCTTCTACCTGATCCTGAAGAAGAAGCCTATGAGTTGACTGGTGGTTGGGTGGTGGGATTGGATGGGAAGTGTGATGCCGACAATATTGCCGATTGATGCGCTGATTCCTGAGATTGTGAGTCTGCTTGGTGTGGGTCGCGCAGTGGTTGTGGAGGCTGAGCCGGGAGCGGGGAAGACGACGCGGGTTCCGCGGGCCCTGCTGGAGGCGTTTGGCGGGCAGATGCTGGTGCTGGAGCCCAGGCGGATTGCAGCACGGATAGCGGCCAAGCGTGTGGCTGCCGAGATGGGCGAGGAGATTGGCCGGACGGTGGGCTACCAGGTGCGGTTCGAGCGTGTGGCGGGGCCAGGGACGAGACTGCATTTCCTGACAGAAGGCGTACTGACGCGGCGGCTGTTCCAAGACCCGGAACTGGCTGGCGTGGATGTAGTGATTCTGGACGAATTCCACGAGCGGCACCTGGAGACAGACCTGGCGCTGGCGCTGCTGAAGCGGTTGCAGAGCCGTCGGCCAGAGCTGCGGCTGGTGGTGATGTCGGCGACTCTGGATGCGGGCCCGATTGCGGCTTTTCTGGGGGATGCGCCGGTGGTGCGCTCGACAGGGCGGAGCTTCGCGCTGGAGATCGAGCACCTGGCGTACTCGGCGGAGCCCTTGCCGGAGCAGGTTCGGAGCGCGTTTGAGCGGCTGATATCCGCCGGTGAAACGGGGGATATTCTGGCGTTTCTGCCGGGAGCGGCGGAGATTCGTCGGGCGGCGCGAGCCTGCGAGCCTGTGGCGCGGCGGGTCGGCCGGGTGGTGCTGCCGCTGTATGGGGATCTGTCGCCCGCCGAGCAGGACCGGGCGGTTGCACCGTGCCGGAAGGGAAAGCTGGTATTGGCGACAAACGTGGCGGAGAGTTCGATCACAATTGACGGAGTGACGGCGGTGATTGACAGCGGGCTGGCGCGGATTGCGAGCCACTCGCCGTGGACCGGGTTGCCGCAGCTGCGGGTGGGCCGGGTGAGCAAGGCAAGTGCGCGGCAGCGCGCGGGGCGCGCGGGGCGCACGGCGGCGGGTCGGGTGCTGCGGCTGTATCCGCAGATGGATTTCCAGCAGCGGGCGGAGCAGGAGATGCCGGAGTTGCTGCGGGCGGATCTGGCGCAGTTGTGCCTGGGGCTGCGGGCAATGGGGATTGCGGATCTGGGGGAGTTGGCGTGGCTGGATGCTCCGCCGGTGGCTGCGGTGAGGAGTGCGGAGGAGTTGCTGGACCGGCTGGGGGTGACGCGGGAGCGCGCGCGGAAGCTGATGCGGCTGCCGGTGGGACCGCGGCTGGCGCGGATGATGGACGCGGCAGAGGAGCGCGGGGTGGGCTATGCCGGTTGCGTTGTGGCGGCGCTGCTGGGGTCGGGAGTGCGGACCGAGCAGAGCGACTTGCTGAGTGCAATGGAGGCTCCCATGGAGGAGCGGGTTGCGCGGCAGTTGCGGCAGCTGGTGCAGATTACGCGGGAGGAGAAGCCGCGGAGTGGGCATGGAGAGGATGAGCCGCTGTTGCAGGCGGTGCTGCTGGGTTTTCCGGACCGCGTCGGGCGGCGCAAGGCGGGCAAGAAGGCGATGCTGGCCAATGGGGTGGCGGTGGAGTTTGCCGGGGAGCCGCCGCAGTATGAGTTCTTTGTCGCGCTTGAAGTGGAAGACCGTGCGGAGAATGGCCAGCCCGTGGTGCGGCTGACGGCGCGGATTGAGCCGGAGTGGTTGCTGGATTTCTTTCCGGAGCGGGTGGAGGATGTGTCGCGGCTGGTGTGGAACCGGCAGGGCGAGCGGGTGGACGCGGTGGGCCAGCTGATGTATGACGGCCTGGTGATTGAGGAGTCGAACAACGCGCGGCCCGAGCGCGCGGCGGCCTCAGCGATGCTGGCGGGGATGGCAGCGGAAACGGGGATTGAGCGGTTTGTGGACCCTGGTGCGCTTGGGGTGCTGCTGGGACGCCTGGAGTTTGCCGGGATAGGCGCGCCGGATCTGGAGGCGAGCTTTGCCGGATTCTGCGATGGGATGCGGAGTTTTGCCGAGCTGAAGCAGGCGGGACCAGGTTTCCTGCCGTGGTTGGAGGGTCAGGTGGACGGACAGCGGTTGCGGACGATGGCTCCAGTGTCGCAGCGGCTGGCAGGGGGGCGGGTGGCGAAGATCCACTACGAGCGCGGGAAGACTCCGTGGATTGCGTCGCGGCTGCAGGACTTTTTCGGGATGCGGGAGACGCCACGAATCGGGCCGGAGTCGACGCCGGTGGTGTTGCAACTGCTGGCGCCGAATCGCCGACCAGTGCAGACGACGACGGATTTGGCGGGGTTCTGGGAGCGGCTGTATCCTCAGGTGCGGCGGGAGCTGATGCGGCGGTATCCAGGGCATAGCTGGCCGGAGCGGCATGATGATACCAGGGACTAAGGGACTATAGGGACGTAGACCTGAAAAACGCCGAGGTCTCTGGCAGTGAGACCTCGGCGCATGGTTTTGGAGCTGGATTAGAAGCCGGCGGGGCAGGCGTCTACTACACGGAAGGCGTTTTCGAGGGCCAGGCCCACTTCCGCTAGCTGGCCTTCGCCAAAGAGCTGGCCGATGAGGGTGATGCCGTGGGGGACGCGGCGGGGCGGGGAAAAGCGAGGCAGGGGATGGTTGGGGTCAGGGGCCCAGTCGCTGCGGGCCTCGGAGACCTGGACAAAGCCGGCACGCATGGTGAGCGACGGGTGGCCGGTATTGTTGCTGATGACCAGCATTTCGTCGCGGAGAGATGGGACGAGGAGCATGTCCACCTGGGAGAAGATGCGGGCCATCTCTTGGGCGACTTTGCGGCGCATACGGTCGGCCTGGACGAAATCCACGGCGGAGAGGAAGCGTGCCTGGCGGAAGACATTGGGCCACGCATCGGGGACCTGAGCTGTGAGCTGGTCAACCTGGTGGGAAAGGGTGAGCTCTTCAAATGCCGCTGCGGCTTCGGCGAAGAGGATTAGATTGAGCGAATCATAGGGCCAGTCGGGCAGGGAAACCTCGACGAGGTTTAGGCCGAGGTCGCGGGCGGTTTGCAGTGCGGCGCGATCGACATCCGTAGCGGGGTCCTCCTCCATCCATTTGGGGAAGTAGCCGACTCGAAGTCCGCGCACGGGGACTGAGGCGTTGAAGGCGACCCCGCCGGATGCGGGCAGGCCGGAAGCCATGCTGGCCAGATCGCCGGGGTCGGGGCCGGTGATGGCGTTGAGGACGAGGATAGTGTCTTCCACACTGCGGGCCATGACGCCAAGTTTATCGAGCGACCAGCAGAGGGTCATGGCCCCGGTGCGGGGGACGCGGCCAATGGTGGGGCGGAGTCCGTTGACGCCGCAGCGCATGGATGGGCTGACGATGCTCCCGCCGGTCTCACTGCCGATGGCGAAGCCGACGAGCCCGGCAGCTACGGCTGAGCCGGGGCCGGCGCTGGAGCCGGAAGCTCCTTCTTCGAGAAGCCACGGATTCATGGTTTGCCCGCCGAACCAGATGTCGTTGAGGGCGAGTGCGCCGAGGCTGAGCTTGGCGACGAGGACGGCTCCGGCTTGGTTGAGCCGGTGGGTTACGGCAGCATCGGCGGCTGGTACGCGATTGCGGAAGGGCTCAGCACCGTAGGTGGTGGGAATGTTGGCGGTATCGAGAAGATCTTTGGCGCCCCAGGGAATGCCGTGAAGGGGTCCGCGATAGTGGCCGGCGGCTATTTCCGCGTCGGCTTGCCGGGCTTGCTGCAGGGCATGCTCGGGAGTGAGGGTGATGACGCAGCGGAGGGTGGGGTTGAAGCGCTGGAGGCGGGCCAGGTAGATGTTGGTGAGGCGATCGGAGGTGAGCTGGCGGCGCTCGATCCAGCGGGAGAGCTGATGCAGCGGGGCGAAGGCGATGAGATCGTCGGAGGGGGGCAGCGGTGTGGCGGAGTTGCTCCGGACGAGAACCCCTGGGCGGAGATGGTTGAGGTGGACACCAGGCAGGGCGGGATTCCATTGGCTGGCGGGTACGGCTTCTGCCTCAAGAGCGAGCTTTTTAGGCCCGGTGCGGCGCTCGATCATGGGAGCCATCTGCATCTGCCAGTTGAGGGCAGCCTCCGCACGGTCAGCCGGGGTCATTTCGATCTGGACGAGCTTTTTGGCGACGGCGAAGTCTTCCGCAGTGACTACGGGACCGACAGGTGGAGCGGTGCCGAAGGCAGGTGGTGCGCCGGGGGTGACGGCAGGGGTCTGCGGTGCGCAGGCTTGTGGAGAAGCCAGTTCGATGGCGGCGGCGGGGATGGTTGCGGTGAGCAGGCCGGCCGAGCCGTACTTCAAGAAATCACGCCGAGATGGGGTCATCGTGTTCCTGTCAGAGAGAGGAGTGAGTGCAAGGAGACAAGAAGAATTTAGCATTCCGCGGCTGAGGGACTGCAGAGAGGCGTTTGACGGGGGCAAAAAGGAGAGAGCGGCCCGATGGTGGCGGCCGCTGTGAATATGCCTCGGATGGAGGTTGCTTCAGGACTGGTTTTCGGTCTGGAGGAGCCAGTAGTCGAAGCCGTCGAGGATGGCCATCAGGGCGGCGTCGTTCATGTCGCTGCTGACGCCGGCGGTGACCCAGGGCTGACGGCCGTCGGCGTGGAAACTGAGGGTGACGCGGACGTGGGCAGCGGAGTCATGGGCAGAGACATCAATGGCCTTGACGGAGAAGGTTCCGAGGCGCATCTGTTTGATGGCGGGGTACCACTTTTCGAGCTCTTTGCGCATGGCCTTGGTGAGAGCATCGACGGGGCCTTCTCCCTCGGCACGGGCGGAAGTCAGGTTGGCTTCGTTGACGGAGAGGGTCATGAAGGCCTGGACGAAGCGGCCTCCGGCCTCGTCGGACTCGTCAAATACGCGCCAGCCGCGGACGCTGAAGCGGTTGGGCAACGTGCCGAGGACACGCATGCAGGCAAGTCGGAAGGAGACTTCGCTGACGGTGAATCCGCCGCCCTCGACCATGGCTTTGTTGGAGTCGATGAGGCGCTGGGCGTGGTGGGAAGTGAGGGGGACACCGAGGGATTCCGAGAGGAGCATGATATTGGCGCGGCCGGAGAGGCTGTTGACGCCGATGGTGGGGTTGGCGCCGACTCGGGCGGGGTCGCACCAGAGGTAAGCGCCGGGGTTTTTACGTTCGCTGCTGCCGTGCATGCCAGCCCAGGTGCCGAAGGCTCCAGCGCCGACGATGGGAGCGCCATGGGGTGCTTCGAGATTGAAGGCAGAATACGCGGAGTGAGCGAGTGGGGTGAGTTCGGTGAGCTGCTGTGGTGAGACGAAATTTGCTTCGCCGCGGAGTTGCATGCTTCCGATGAGGGTGGTGAGGTTGACGTTGCCGCAGCGCTCGCCGGTACCCAGCAGAGTGCCCTGAACCTGTATTGCTCCGGCGAGGATGGCGGCGCGGGAGTTGGCGACGCCAAAGCCGCGGTCGGTGTGGCCGTGGAAGCCGAAGTGGGTCGTGGGATAGCTGTTGCGCAGGGAGTTGAAGACGGCAGAGACCTCTTCCGGGCTGGCGCCGCCGGTGGTGTCGCAGACGACGAGGCGACTGACCTGCTGATGAATGCACTGGTCGAGGATCTGGTGAAAGTACTCGATGCTTTGGGCGTGGAAATCGGGCTGCGTGGTGTGCCCGAACTCGCGCCGTCCGCACTGCGCGTCCATGGCGTGCTCAAGATCGACGATAACTTCCAGGCCGTTGTCCTGCAGGCAGGCGATGGTCTCCTGCGCCATGCGGAGGTGCTCTTGCGGAGTGGTCTCAAGGGAGCGGAGAACGTCGAGCAGACGCGACTTCACGACGACGACGGCGACCGGAACGCGTTGGCGATGCTGGAGCATGAAGTGGACGTCTGGCCAGTCCTGGACGCGCGCGCCGCGCCCGCGGGTTCTGCCGAAGAGGGCAAGCTTCATGCCGGGTGTTTCGATGTGTGCGAGGGAGTCGGTGAGGTCGCCGACGAACTGGTTGGCGCCGGCGAAGCCGATCTCCGCGTAGCGAACGCCGAACCGCGCCATGCCCTGAAGGAGGGCGACGGCGTTGGGGACGGAGATTTCGAGGTTGGGCTGCTGCAGACCGTCGCGGAGGCTGGTGTCAAATAGCTCGACGCTTGGCTCGACAGTCCGTTCTACGGTGGGTGAGGTTTTGCTGGTCAACGTTCCCGGCTCCCGGCCGATTGCGCCTGTTGGGCGCTGGATTTCTGAGAGAAAATTTCTACGACCTTTTATGATAGCGTTCCGCGCGATGGCGGGGGGAGGGAAGTGGGCATGAAAAAGGCGGACCGGGTCGGGAAAAAGGCTCTCGAACGCGGGTCCGCCGTGGGAGATGGGGATGAGGATCGGTTATCCGGGGTATGAGCCGGTGATGTATCCCTCGAGGGCCTGGATGGCTTTTTCTTGTCCGGAGATAACCCACTTGACAAGGTCTCCGATGGAGATGAGGCCAACGACGGAGTCGCCCTTGAGGACGGGGAGATGGCGGAAATGGTGCTGAGTCATCATGGAGAGGCAATCGTCCACGGTGTGCTCGGGACTTACGAAGACGACGGGGCTGGTCATGATCTCCTGCACCAGGGTCTCCTTGGATGCGTGGCCGAGAAGCACGCCTTTGCGGGCGTAGTCGCGTTCGGAAAGGATGCCGACCAGCTTGCTGTCAGAGAGGACGAGGACAGCGCCGATGTCGTAGGAGGCCATGAGCTGAAGGGCCTCGAAGACGGTTTGCTCGGGCGTGATGGAGAGAATGTTGTTCTGCGGTTTGTTTTTCAAAACCAGACCAATTGAATCGGAGATGTTCATTTTCCCCCTCCTGAAAACCGGAAACAAATTTCTGCAATCATCTGACGCGACTGGTGGAAGCGTTTGGGAGTATGCGAAAAACGTCAGGGAGCAACTATAGCCCATTTCGAATCAACAAGGAAGGGGCTGCGTGGAATGTTTTGAGGAGGCGTTATGGGGAAGAGCGGACTGCAGGGATTCGGTAATGAGCATCGGTAATCGCAGTTACTTAGTTACTTTGGGTGGTCTCGGAAGATTAAGAAAAAACTAAGAAAAGTTATGAAACGCCTCGGATATGTATTGCACTATTGGACGAATCGACTCTACAATTCGGGCTGATTCTCAGACAACTCAGCCAAGGAAGGTGTACCGGGGTTAGACTTCCGAGCGCATTTCCTGGTCGCGTTAGTTATACGGTTGTTTGATGTTCGGCTGTCGTTCTTTGATTACTTGAAGCAAGACTCTATGCTTTGGGCCACTTCCAAATGTTGGCCGATCTGTGGCGAGCTTTTAGAGTAAGTTAACGGGTCCTCTGTTCCAATTTCTGGAGAGTGAAGTATGCGCACGTCTGCTCGTTTTGTTGCCTGCCTGGTTCTGAATGTCGTCTCCCTCTTTGTCATCACAGTCGTTGTATTGTTTGCGTCCATGCCATTGATGGCACAGACGCCGCAGACAATCAATTTCACTCAGCCGACTACGCCACAGGTGTATTCGGCGGGGATGACGATTCCGCTGGTGGCGACGGGGGGAGGCTCAGGGAATCCTGTTGTGTTCTCGATAGACGGGGCAAGTTCCGGGGCTGGGTCGATCGCTGGCAGCACGCTGAGCGTGACAGGGGCCGGGACACTGATTGTGGATGCCAATCAGGCTGGCAATGGGATCTACAGCGCCGCGCCGCAGGTACAGCGCGAGATCAATGTTGCAATCTCGGGTGGCCAACTGACACTCTCAGTGAATTCGCTCGCGTTCAACAACGCTATTTTCGGTGAGCTCAGCCCGACGGTGCAGGTGAATGTCAAGAACGCTTCAGCAGGTTCTGTCACGCTGAATGGGATTGTTGTCACTCCCAGTCCCTACAGCATTGCTGGAACATCCACATGCTCGGCGGGGTCCATTTTAGCTGCGAATGCAACGTGCAGCATCATGATGCAGGTGGCGAACCCCACCATGCTGGGCGTGATGCCAGACGGGGCACTGACGGTGAATTCAACCGCGAACAATGCGGTTGTCTCGATTCCCCTCTCGGGTTCTGTGATTGCGCCGACAGGAAGTAAATTTCCGACGCTAGCTTTCTACAACGTTCCGGTTGGGACAGTGAGTGTGGCGCGTCCTGTCACCGTAATGAACTATCAGCTGAAACCGCTGGCGATCACATCGGTTTTTGTTCCGGCAAACTATTCCATTTCAAGTAATGCATGCGGGGGCACTTTGGCTGCCCGAGCCAATTGTTTGATCTACCTGACGGTGAAGCCGACCGCCGTAGGTCCAGTTCCGGCAGGGAGCCTGACAATCAATACGGACGCCCCGATCTCGCCGCTTGCAGTCCCGCTGACGGCGACGGGTGTAGCGCCGACTGGGACTCAATTTCCGTCGGTCTCTTTCTACAATGTCCCTGTTGGGACAGTGAGTGTGGCGCGCCCTGCCAACCTGATCAACTACCAGTTGACACCGCTGACGATCACATCGGTTACTGTTCCGGCGAATTATTCCATTTCAAGCAATCAATGCGGGAGCACGCTGGCTGCGAGCTCCAGTTGCTTAATCTACCTGACAGTGAAGCCGACTGCTCTTGGTCCAGTCCCAGCGGGGAATCTGACGATCAACACGGATGCTCCGATCTCACCGCTTACGGTCCCGCTGACGGCGACGGGTATTGCGCCGACAGGGACTCAATTTCCGACGCTTGCTTTCTACGATGTTCCTGTTGGGACAGTCAGTGTGGCGCGCTCTGTCAAAGTGATCAACTACGAGTTGACGCCGCTGACGATCACATCGGTTACAGCTCCGGCGAATTATTCCATTTCAAGCAATCAATGCGGGAGCACGCTGGCTGCCAGCTCCAATTGCTTGATCTATCTGACGGTGAAGCCGACTGCTCTTGGTCCAGTTCCGGCAGAAAATCTGACGATCAACACGGACGCTCCGATCTCACCCCTTACAGTTCCGCTGACGGCGACCGGTGTAGCGCCCACTGGGACTCAATTTCCGACGCTCGCCTTCTATAACGTTCCGGTTGGGACAGTGAGTGTGGCGCGCCCTGTCACCGTGATCAACTACGAGCCGACACCGCTGACGATCACATCGGTTACAGCTCCGGCGAATTACTCCATTTCGAACAATCAATGCGGGAGCACGCTGGCTGCCAACTCGAATTGCTTGATCTATCTGACCGTGAAGCCGACCGCTCTTGGTCCAGTTGCGGCGGGGAATCTGACGATCAACACGGATGCTGCGATCTCACCGCTTACAGTTCCGCTGACGGCGACGGGAATTGCGCCGACTGGGACTCAATTCCCGTCGGTCGCTTTTTACAATGTTCCGGTTGGGACAGTGAGTGTGGCGCGCCCTGTCAACTTGATCAACTACGAGCCGACACCGCTGACGATCACATCGGTCACGGTTCCGGCGAATTATTCCGTTTCAAACAACCAATGCGGGAGCACTGTGGCTGCCAGCTCCAGTTGCTTGATCTACCTGACGGTGACGCCGACCGCACTTGGTCCAGTTCCAGCAGGGAATCTGACGATCAACACGGATGCTGCGATCTCGCCGCTTACGGTTCCGCTTACCGCGACGGGGATTGCACCTACCGCTGCACTGCCGACGACTGTTAACTTTGGCAATGTGGCGGTCGGCACAACAAGCGCCTTGAAGGCGGTGAAGGTCTACAACTACATGTTGACCCCACTGACGGTGAATTCGCTTAGCGTGACTGCGGGGACTCCCTACGCGATTGATCCGAGTTCTACCTGCCTGACTCCGTCCGTGGCTGCCGGGGGTTTCTGCACGGTGAACTTGACCGTGACCCCGATGTCTTTGGGAGCACAGGCCGCTGGTACATTGACAATTGCGACGACCAGTCCAAATTCTCCACTGACCGTCGCGCTGAGCTCGTCTGGGCAAATCGCTACTGTGCTAACCCCGACTAGTGTTGCGTTCGGCAACCTGGCGGTCGGCTCAGTGAGCGCGACGAAGACCCTGACGATTCAGAACAATTCCACTAACTCGCTTGCTTTGACCCAGGCAATTTTCAACGGCCCATTTGCGCTGGACACTACTTCTGTGATCGGCAATGAGTGTCCGTTGGCAGGCGGGACCCTGAGTGGGTCCATTGCCGCAGGAGCGAGCTGTGTATTCGGTGTGACATTTGATCCGACGACTTCCGGGGCGACAAGCGGCGGTAAGGTGACCGTGATCGACACAGATCCAGGCGGGCCCGTGTCTGCGGCTCTTTCCGGATCGGGCGCGAATTCGACGACACTCTCACCGGCTTCGGTGGCCTTTGGCAACGTCATTGTGGGTGGCTCAAGCGCGGTCAAGAGCGTCACCTTCACGAACAATCAGACAACTCCCTTGAGCTTCAGTTCGATCACGGCTCCGGCGCCGTTCGCGGTGACGACGGGTACGAACTCCTGCGTGGTGGCTACTCCTGTGGCGGCCAACAGTTCGTGCGCGATTTATCTAACATTTAGTCCGACGTCGTTGGGAGCGGCACCTGCCAGCAGCCTCACCGTGCAAGACAATGCGACCTCCGGACCGACGTCACTTTCCACCACGCTGACTGGAACCGGCGTTGCTCCCGTGACCTTGAGCGTGGGAACCCTGGCTTTTGGAAATGTTGTTCTGAATCAGTTGGCGACGAAGAGCTTTACGCTTACCAACAATCAGGCAACGCCGCTCTCGATTGCATCTGTAACTGGATTCAGCGGTGGATATGCTCTGGATTCGGCAAGCACTACCTGCCCAATTGGCGCCGGGTCTGTGCCGGCTGCTCCGACTGGCAATACGTGCGTTATCGCAGTGGATCTGACGGCGACTACAACTGGTTCGCAACCTGGAAGCATCAGTATCAACGACAATGCGCCCGGCACACCGCAATCGGTAGCGCTGAGTGGCAATGCGTTAGCTGGGGTGCTTCTGTCACCAGGTTCGCTCTCATTTGCAACGCAGTTTGTGGGCAATACGAGCGCTGCGAAATCGGTAACGTTAACCAATGAACAGAATGTGCCATTGCAGATTACGTCTGCAAACATCACGGGGGCGGATCCGAGCGAGTTTGGCGTGACCACGACGTGCCCGACCGCGCCCAGTACTCTGAATGCTGCACCGACAGGGAACACTTGCGCGCTGAATGTGACGTTTACGCCGATTGCCAGTGGCACACGGACCGCAACACTGTCGGTAACCGACAGCGCTCCCGGGAGTCCGCAGACGATTACGCTGACCGGGTCGGGCGGTACACCCGTTGTGGTTTCTCCTACCACAATCACGACGTTCACTGCGCCAGTGGGTACGACGAGCGCATTCCAAACGATCACGATTACCAATGAGCAATTGACTACGCCATTGCACCTCTCCAGTCTGCATTTGAGTGGAGACTTCATTCAATCGGCAACTACCTGCCCGCTCTCTCCGGCCGCACTAGGTGGCGCAGGGGCAGTAGCTTCGTGCACGGTTTCAATCGAGTTCGATCCAAGCATCGGTGGGACACGCAACGGGCAACTGCAGATTGTGGACGACGATTCGACTAGCCCGCAGGTTATCAATCTTTCTGGTGCAGGAACCTCACCGCTGACGATTTCACCTGGAGCGCTTGCCTTCAGCGCGCAGACGGTTGGTACGTTAAGTGCTGCAAAGGCGATCATTCTAACGAACCATGAAGTGCAGCAGGAGACCTTCGCCTTGACGGCGGTTGGTTCGCTGGCAGCTGCCGACTATTCGGCCAACAGCAATTGCCCCACTGGCGTGATTGCGGCCAACAGCAGTTGCACGATCTTTGTCCTGTTCTCGCCCACGAGCGCGACCACACCGACACGTCCTGGAACACTTACCATTACGACCTCGGCGGCCGTGGGTTCGCCTATCGTAGCGTCTCTGACTGGTTCAGCGACGACAACACCACCAGCACCTGCGGTCTCTGTTGTCTCTCCTGGCGCGGGTGCCGCGGGTGCTGTAGTGAATGTGGTGATTACCGGCAACGGCTGGACCCACTTCTCGAATGCTTCCGCAATAACATTCCCAGATTCAGACGGCACGACGAGTGCGCCAATCGCGTCGGATATTGCGGTTTCAAACATTGTTGCTGTGAATGCGAACACGATTGATGCGACGCTTATCTTGACCGATCCGAGCACCGTGGTCTACGGAGCGCGCGACGTGATCGTCAGCACTCCTTTGACTGCTGGTGGGACTGAAACTGCCCAACTTCTTCAGGCCTTCATCATTGAAAACCCCAACAACCAACACCAGATTACGAGTGTAGTCCCCGCCTTTGGTACTCAAGGGCAGACGTTGAACGTGGCTCTGACCGGGTCTGGCACGAACTGGCAGTCGGGAGTCACCTATCCGAACTTTGGCGATGGCATTACGGTGGACCAGTTTGTGGTGAACAGCGCGACGTCGGCGAGCGCGACGATCACTATCAGCAATACAACCTATGTTGGCTATCGGACGATCACGCTGATCACGGGCGGAGAGTTTGATGTCTCAGTGCTTTCGGCGCAGAGCAATCCGATTTTCCAGATTGGCGCGAACAGTGCAGCGCTGCAATCGGTGAGCCCGAATGTGGAGCCGCAGGGCTGGCCGAGTGTTCAGCCTGGGCCTACACCTGGACAGGTGACGCTGACGGCGATTGGGTCGCACTTCCTGCAGAACGCGACGCAGGTGACGATTGGCGGAGCGATTGTCGGGGACGTAAATGTGATCAGCCCGACACAAGCTGTGGCACAGGTTGTTGTGCCGACGACGGCTCCACTGGGGCCGGAGAATGTGAGTGTCTCTACAGGTGGCGAGATTTTTGGTCTTGCCAATGCTTTCACGATTACCGGGTCTACGCCGGCGCTGGTTTCGGTTTCGCCGAGCAGTGCTGCGCAGGGCGCGGCGAGCGTGAATGTGGTGATTACCGGAAACCAGTATTTGAATTTTGCGAACTGCTCAACGCTGAATGCGAACTTTACCGGTGAGGTGGTGACCAACAGCACAACTGTGACGTCGCAGAGCCCGAATCCGAACCAGGTGACGGCGAATATCTCCGTGCAGCAGATTGCGAATGCTGGCACGATTACGGCGAGCCTTACGTGCGGTGCCACACTCTATCAGTTCGGCTTCACGATCACACCCTCTTCGGCATCGATCATCAGCGTGGTGCCGAACGCAGTCCCGCAGGGCGGACAGGTGCAGCTTTCGGTAACAGGGCTGAACACAAACTGGGTGCAGGGCACGACGACAGCGTCTTTCTATCCAGTGCCGATCGGTACGCCGAGCGTTCCAGAAGTGACGATCAACAGCCCGACATCGGCAACGCTGAACGTTGCGGTTCCGACGAATACACCAGTAGGCAGTTACGGCTTCTACATGGCGACGGGAGGGCAGGTTGAATCTGCATCCATCAACGTATATGCGAATACGCCAACACTGACGATGAACCCGGCCAACGGCCTTGTGCCGACGGCTCCGGCGGTGAACCAGTTTACGGTGAACTTTACCGGCCAGTTTACAAAGTGGAATGGCACCACCCTGCCTGTGATTGCGGGCGAAGGCGTGACGTTATCTGGATTTACGGTGCTGACGCCAGTGAGCGCGACGGCAACGGTGACGATTGTGGCGGGTGCAGCAACGGGGCCGCGGCTTGTGACGTTTACGACAGGCGGCGAGATTGAGACGACGTACCTCAACGTCACGAGCACACCTGTGGGCATAATCAGCATTAATCCCTTCCATTCCGCGGCGAATGTGAACAATTTGAATGTGGCGATTGTGGGGTTGAACACGCACTTCCAATCGGGTGCTCCGACTACAGTGTTGTTTGGACCGCAGATTACGGTGAACAGCGTGCTAGTGGTGGATGACACGCATCTGACGGCGAACATCAGCACGAACTATCTGCTGAATGGGACTCTGGCGGCGACACCGCCGGGATACCAGACGGTGTATGTGAACGACGCGAACGAGCAGGTGCTGACCGGGTTTGGCATAGATGCTCCGGGCACGCCGACGATTGTGAGCGTGGTGCCGAACAGTGCTCAGCAAGGGTCGGACTCGAATCCCGTGACGATTACCGGCAACAACCTCACGAACTGGCAGCAAGGGGTTTCCGAGCTGATTCTGGGAGCCGGGGTGAATGTTGGGAACCTGGTGATCACGAGTCCGAACACAGCCACGGCAACAATCTCCGTGTCGCCGACTGCACCGATTGGCGGCAACAGCGTGATCATGATAACGGGCAGCGAAGTGGAGAGCGGCGCTGGGTTCAGCGTGACTCCAGGCGGCGCGTATATTGCGAGCGTAGAGCCGAACTTTACGTGCCCGACAACCTACACGAACAACGTGGCCGGTTTCAACTGCAGCCCAGGGAGCTCGCCTACGGGTGTTCCTGTTGTTGCACAGTTGCAAACGCTGACGCTGAATGTTGTGGGCATTGGCACACACTGGCTGCAGGGTGGAACTACGTTCACCTTCGGAACGAACGTAAATGTGGATCAGACGACGATTACGAGCCCGACAACTGCTACGCTTCAGATTACAGTGCTGTCGTCGGCAGCGGTTGGATTTACGTCCTTGACGGGCTACACCGACGGCGAGACCGCGTACCTGCAGCAGGCGATCGATGTGGAAGAGGGTTCGCCGGCGCTGCTGGCGTTTACGCCGAGCGGGTCGCAGCAGGCGACTACCTTTAACCTGCAGTTGCTTGGCCGGTTTACGCACTGGGCGCAGGGCGTGACATCCGCTCTATTTAACCAGGACATTGCAGTCAACTCGATCACGGTGCAGGACTCTGAGGATATGACGGTCAACGTCACGGTGAGTCCGTGGGCCTACGTTGACTACTCGTCGCCATGCGGCCATGTGATTACAGTGACAACGGGCAACGAGCAAGTGGCGATGGCGTATCCCAACCCAGGGACGTTCTGTGTCTCGCAAGGGGCAGAGCAGATCAACAGTGTGTCGCCGCTGTCAGGGATTCAGGGATCGACGGAGACATTGACGGTTGTGGGTTCGGAGACGAACTTTGTCGCCGGTGAGACGACGGTGAGCTTTGGAGATCTGCAGATCGGCGAAGTGAATGTGGTGGACAGCACTCATTTGACGGTGCCGATTGGGATCTCCACTACGTCAAGCACGGGTCTGAAGCAGATTACGGTGAGTACGCTTGGCCAGGTAGCCACGCAGCAGTACTCGTTTACAGTGACCCCGGGCGTAGCTACGCTCAATGAGGCAATTCCAAACCAGGCAGAGCAGGGGTCGCCGCTCGCGGGACAAACGAATCCGTTGGTCATTCGGTTGCTTGGCCAATACTCACACTTCAACTCGCAGAGCACAGCGACATTTGGCGCCGGCATCACGGTGCAGGGTGTGCAATTCATCAGTGCGACGGAAGTGGATGCGACGATTACGATCGATCCCCTGTCGTATGTTGGCGGCCGCTTGGTGACGGTTGACACTCCGAATGTGCCATGCAGCGATCAGCCCCCAGTGACCTATAGCGTGACCGGTGTTTCGTATCCAGGTTGCACTCCGGGAAGTTCGGCAGGAATTGGCCATGAGATTGTCACGGCCAACATCTTCACGATTATTCAGGGGCCTGCGATTATTCAAAGCATTTCGCCGAACACGGGCAACGAAGGACAGGAAGTGGTCTCTACCATTACTGGTTCAGGGACGCACTGGGCGCAGAACTTTACGCAGTTCTACATTGCCGGTGGCGGTTCGGACATGACGATCAACTCAGTGGTGATCAACAGCCCGACAAGCGCCACTGTGGACATGACGATATCTCAGACGGCCAATGCCGGCGCTCGTTCGATATACATGGTGACCAACGGCGAGTCCCTGACAGACAGCGGAGCGTTTGTGGTGACCGGTGGAGTGCCGGCAGTGAGTTACATAACGCCCGGCAGCGCGTTGATGGGAACCAGTGGGCTACAGGTGACGGTGGTTGGCAATGCCTACACGCAGTGGGCAGCTGGCACCACGGTGAACTTTGGCCCGGGCATTACGGTTAACAGCTTCCAGGTAGATGATGCCTCACACATTGAGGCAGTCCTTTCGATCGATCCGGCTGCGCAGGTAGGCTACCGCACGGTCGTGGTTCTGACTGGCACGCAAGGGTTGACAGGGAACTTCCTGGTGACAGCTCCTGCGCCTCCGCCGACGCCATTTATCTGGTATGAGAGCCCATCCTCGGCGATTCCTGGGCAGACGTTGCAGGTGAACTTCACAGGCTATTACACGCAGTGGAATCCTGGCCCTGGGGAAGCTTGCAGCCAGTCTGGTACGACACTGACAGGCTTTGGCAGCGGTTCAGTTACGGTGAATTGCTTCCAGGTGACGAGCCCGACGACGGCATATGCCTACATCACGGTAAGCCCGACGGCTACTGCGCAGACGTTTGATCTGACGTTGACGACGACGGGAACTACGAACACTCCGAGCACAGAGGTGGATAACGCCCAATTCAGTATTGTTGTGGCGCAGCCTACCTTGAGTGTGGTGGATCCTGGTTCAGGGATTCAGGGAGCGACGGGCCTGGACGTGAACATTCTGGGTCAGTTCACGGCGTTTGATAACACGACGACGTTCAACTTCGGGTCAGGCATTACGGTGAACTCCGTGAAGGTCCTAGGGCCGACGATTGCGATCGCGAACATCAACATCGGGATTGAAACGCCAACGGGTGGATACGCGGTGACTGCGAACACTCCGGATGCGACTGCCGCGAACCAGGTGAGCGTGAGCGGAGCCGGATTCTCGGTGACGCCGAGCCTGGCGCTGATTGCGAGCATCAGCCCGAATACATCGGAACAGGGAACTCAGATTTGTGTGGTGATGACTGGACAGAACACGCACTGGGGCGGCAATACGGTCTTCAGCTTTGGCGCGGGAATTACGGTGACGAGCGCGACGGTGACGAGTGCGACCACAGCCAACGTGTGCCTGGCGATTCCGCCGCTGGCATCGGAAGGGCCAACCGGAGCAACCGCGACAACGTCGGGTGAAGTGGCCCGCATCAGCAACGGATTTGTGGTGCAGGCTGGGACGCCGCTGCTGCTGTCGTCTGGACCTGGATCGCTGCCGCAACAGAGCAGTGCAGTGTTCACCATTCTTAGCCAGGCGACGGATTGGTCGAGCGCGAATCCGCCAGTTGTGACCTATGGCAACGGAGTTGTTCTGACCAATATTAACGTGACAGGGCCTACGTCCATGACCGTCGAAGGATTCGTGCAGCCGACGACGAACGTGGGTTACCGGAACCTGACGGTGACGGCAGGGACGCAAGTGCTTAACCTGTATAATGCGTTCTACGTGACGGCGGGGCCGGCTGTCATCAACAGCGTATCTCCGAACGCCGGCGGGCAGGGTGTGAATTTGCCTGCGGTGCAGATCAACGGTATCAACACAAACTGGCAACAGGGCGTGACAACCTTGAACTTCCCGTATGGAGTGGTGAACAGCCTGACGGTGACTTCGCCAACTTCGATGACGGCCAATGTGACGATCGGCGACGGTGCGCCAGCAGGGCAAGTTACGCTGACGGCCACGACATTGGGAGAAGTTGCAAACGGCGTCAACGTGTTCACGATTACGCAGACGCAGCCTGAGTTGCTGGCAGTGGTGAGTGGCAATGGAGTGCAGGGCGCTACGGAGACGGTTACGGTGACAGGTGCGTTTACGCACTTCTCATCGAGCAGCGTGGCCAACTTTGGCGCCGGCGTTACGGTGAACTCGGTGAATGCGCTGAGTACGACGCAGTTGCAGGTGAACATCACGGTGCAGCCGACAGCCAATGTTGGCTTGCGCAACGTGACGGTGACGACCGGAGCTGAGGTTGTTACGCTCAACAACTCATTTACAGTCACGACAGGACCGGCAGCGATCCTGAGCCTGAATCCGTCGAGTGGCGGGCAAGGCAACTCGTTCGCAGTTGCGGTGGTCGGGAGCCAGTCACACTTTGCCGCAGGTGTAACGACTACCAGCTTCAGCGGCGGGGCTACTGTAACAAGTGTTACGGTGACCGATTTGCTTCACGCAACGGTGAACATCACGATTCCGAACAACACGACGCTGGGCCAGTACAACGTGTATCTATACACGGGTGGTGAGACGGCGGCGATACTGCCTGGCTTTACAGTGACATCTGGAACACCGCAGATCTCCGCGGTGAACTCGCCGACCGGACCGCAGGGTTCAGTGAACATGAACGTGCAGCTGACGGGCCTGTATACGTCGTGGGTGAGCGGCACAAGTGTCGCTAACTTTGGCGCAGGCATTACGGTGAACTCGACGACGTGCAGCAGCAGCACGGCATGCGTGGCCAACATCACGATCAGCACGACGGCTGCACTCGGTTCGCGCAACATAACAGTGACAACGGGAGCGCAAGTTGCCTCGATCACTGGAGGCTTCACGGTTCTTGCGGGGATCCCAGCGCTGGTACAAGCGACGCCGGCATTTGCACAGGCAGGTCAGAGCGGTGTGAATGTGGTGGTAACGAGCCAGTTCACGCTGTTCCAGCAGGGCTTTACGAGTGCCAACTTTGGCTCGGGCGTGACGGTGAACTTCATTACGGTGAACAGCACGACGCAGTTGACAGCCAACATCAGCGTAGCCAGCAATGCGACGGTAGGTAGCCGAGATATCACGATTACGACCAGCGGCAATCAGCAGACTCTGCCGAGCGGATTTGCAGTGACGGCGGGAACGCCCGTGATTACGCAAATCAGTCCGAACTACGGGAACCCTGGGCAGAGCGGCCTGGCCGTGACGGTCTATGGCCAGTACACGAACTGGGTGAACGGTACGACAATTGCAAACTTTGGGCCGAGCATCACTGTACTGACCACTGTTGTGAACAGTCCGACGCAACTGGTTGCGACGATCACGATTCCCAGTGGCACGGCTGTTGGGCCCGAGACGGTGACGACTACCACGGGCGCGGAGATTGAGAGTGTTGCCGGCGGCTTCACGGTGCAGGCGGCAACGGTACCTGCTCCGACATTGCTGTCGATCAGCCCTGGGCCGAATGCCGGCGGCGTGCCTATTAACAGCAACTTCACGTTTGTATTCAGCCAGCCAATGAACCGAACCACGCTCACCACGAGTTCGGTGGAGTTCTGGCTTGTTAGCAATCCGAGTGGAGGTTGGGTCTCCGTACCGGGCACCGTGACAGTGGATGCATCGGGCAGAGTGGCCACCTTTACACCGAGCGGGCTGTTGGCAGTGAATGCACAGTATTACCTGCTGCTGACTAACGCCATCCAGGATGCTACGGGCAACACCTTCCCGCAGTATGGGTACCAGTCGTTCTACACGCAGTACACAGCGAACACAGCACCGGTGACGGTGGTAGCGGTCAATCCTCCGGCGAATGCTACCGGTATTGGCACGAACGTGACCGTTCAGCTTGAGTTCAGCGCGAATATGAATCAGGAAACGCAGACGGGTCTTACGGTGAGCACGGGTGGAAGCCCGGTGGCTGGAACGTACAGCTGGAACAGCTATCCATACGGCAACCCGTATTGGGGTCCTGGGACGATTCTGACGTTTACGCCGAGTTCACCTTTGACTGCGAACACCACGTACACGGTGACGTACACGAATGCGCTCGCGGACACGGCAGGGAATTCGCTGACGCCCGGCTCATTCAGCTTTACGACAGGCAGCGGTGCGGATACTGCGTACAACTCGTCGGGGAGCGACTTCAGCAACGGAATGACGAATGTGGCGACGAACTTTGCGCCGCGAATGAACTACTCGAAGCCTGTAAACCCGATCGACATCAATACAGGCACGCTGCTGCTGTACAACGCCGACAGCGGGAAATACATTCAAGGCACAGTGACCGTTGCTCCGAGCGGGATGAGCGCGCAGTTTACGCCGACCTTCCCACTGCTGCCGGACACCTACTATCGGCTGTACCAGGCCGGTGGATACTACGATGCCGATGGCAACTACATGTACGGTGTGAACGACTACTTCACGACGGGAGTTTCCACAGATACGACGCAGCCGACGGTGGTCTCCGTTTCACCTGCGAACAGCGCGACGGCGGTGCCTCTGAACTCGGAAGTGATTGTGCACTTCAGCACACCGATCGATCCGGATTCGGTGAGCGGAGTGGTCGCCCTGATGCCTACAGGTGGAGGCGCGGCTGTGTCCGGCACTTCGAGTCTGCAGAGTGACCTGGTGACGTTGATCTTCACCCCCACCCTATCGGCTGGCTCGTTTGAAGGGACGCTGCAACCTGGCACGGAGTACACGATTCAAGTGAACGGATTCCAGGACCTTGCAGGTAACCCTGGAGTGCTGTTCAGCAGCACATTTACAACGGCAGCCTCGTTTGCACCGGTGAATGTATCGACCGGGTTGAACTCGGCCGGTGCGTTGATCACTGCGAACAACACGAATGACGGACATTGGGTGTACTACCCAACTGCTGGAACGCCTTCGGAGAGCACGTTTGGTTCTCCATCATTAGGCACGGCGCAGCCTCTTCAGACTGTGGGTAGCGGTGACTCTGGTTTCTACGGCGGATGGCCAGCGAACGGGCCCAGCTCGGATTGGATCGCCATCAATCCGAACAGCACAACGGGGAACACTTACGGGTTGTACTACACGACGTTCGCACTGCCGAATCCGCTACCTTCCGGGCACCTGTGCCTGGTTGGCTCGATGGGTGTGGATGACAATGGATTGCTGGCTGTAAACGGGACAGCGATCATGGGGAATGTGAGTGCGATCGGCAGCCTTACGGCAATCAATGTGGACATCACCAGCTATGCGGCGGCAGGAACCAACGTGCTGTCGCTTGGATGGGGATCCACGGACAATAGTGATGAAGCCTTCCGGCTGCAGGCCGTCGTTGAGACCTGCGGCGCAAGCAACTCGGGCGGACTAACGCTGAGCAGCGCGAGCCCGGCGTATGCAACGACGGGGAATGCGACCAACACAACAGTTACGCTGACATTCAACAATGCGCTTGATCCGGCGACGGTGAATGCGACGACGCTGCCGGTGATGGTTGGCTTCAACTCAAACCAGGAGATTGCTGGCACCTACGCGGTGAACGGCAGCCAGGTTGTGTTCACGCCGAGCGCTCCTTTCCCAACAAATACACAAATCTGGGTGGGGGCCTGCAATGGTCCGCTGGATCTGTCGGGAGACAGTGCCGGCAGTTCTTGCTATACGCAGCTGACGTACTTCACGACGGGGGCGACAGCGGTGTCTGCGGGCACTCCGTTCCAGATTCTTGCCTCAACTCCAACCAATGGTTCAACCAACATTGGGCTACGTGCGCCAGTTGCCTTTACGGCGAACCGCTCATTTAACTTCAACTCTGTGAATAGTACGGATTTCGCAATGTTTGCCGGGGATGGACAGAGTCCGTGGTGCAACAGCTGGTCGCACTCGCAGGACGATGCCACGATTCTGTTCACGTGCTATCCGATGCCCTCAAGCGATACGATGACAGCGATGTTGTCGAGTGGCTTGACCGATTGGCAGGGAAACGGTTTGCAGCCGTTGACTACCCAGTTCACGACGAGCGCGTATGACAACAACACGAATGGCACGGTGGTTGGCACCAGGCCAGGCAACACAGCGAGCGGGATTGCGACGAACGAGCCGCTGACACTGTACTTCAGTCTTCCGATCAACGCCTCGACGGCGAGCAGCGGGATCCAGGTTGCACAGAACAATGTTGCTGTTCCGGGATCGGTCTCGGTAGTGGACAACGGCTACACGCTGGTGTTTACACCGAGTTCGAACTGGACTCCGGGAGCGTTGATCCAGTGGTGGACACTGGGCAGCCTGCTGGACACGACGTACGACACGCCGATCAACACAACCTCCGGCTACTTCTTTGTGGCCGCAGATCCAAGTACAGCTACACCGACGGTGCAGGTGTTCTCGCCTGGAAACGGGACGTATGTAGGAACGAACGGATCTGTGGATTTGCAGTTCAACACGCCACTGAATCCGAGTACCGTGAACTCGACCAACATATACCTGTACGACACGAGCACAGGTCTGCACATAGCCGGGACGTACAGCATGCCTCAGTCCAACGAGGTTCGGATTGTGCCCACATCGCCGATGGGTGCGAGCCGGACAATCTATGTGTACGTGACCACTGCGGTTCAGAGCGCGACGAGTGTTCCTGTGGCTTCGCAGGTCACGGACTACTTCTACACGAACGCTGCGATGGACACGACAGTGCCAGTTGTGGTGAGCGCAGTACCGTTCAGCGGAGCCGGGAATGTCGGCACCAACGTTGCGCCGGGCTTTGTGTTCAGCAAGCCGATTGATGCTGTGAGCGTGAACAGCACGACGTTTACGGTGACCAACGGCGGAACTCCGCTGGCGGGCAACTACTACCTGAACTCGAGCAACACGCGGGTGCAGTTTGTGCCGTATGCCGCGTTGCCGCCGAGCACGACACTGGTGATGACACTGAATGGTGTGCTGGACCTGGTAGGCAATCCAATCAGCTACAACTCCAGCTTTACGACTGGCCCCACGCCGGACTTTGCCGCACCGTATGTGGTGTCGACGAGCTTGACGAGCGGCGGGAGCATCCCGACCAACAGCACAGTTTCGGTTCAATTCAGCGAATCGATGGATGTGACGACGTTCAGTACGGGTGCAAATGGTGATATCTACCTGTATGACACGCTACTTGCTACACGTGTGCCGGCAACGCTTACGTGGAATGCAAGCCAGACGGTGGCGTATCTGACACCGACTGGGCCGCTGTCCGCGGGGCGCACGTACTACTTCTACGTCAATTCCGGTACGGACCTGGCGGGGAACCAAATTGGCGGCATTGAGATCACCGTGTATGCGGAGTTCACGCCGGCCAGTACCTCACCCACGGTGGTCGCCTTCAATCCGTTGAGCGGTGCCACGGGGCTTGGGACGAACGTGATCATCGAGGCCGAGTTCTCGGCACCAATCGATCCGACGACTCTGAGCAATGTGACTTTGAGCCAGGGTGGCAGCACAGTGGCTACGACGCCAGTGATGAGCGCAGGAAACACAGTCGTACAACTGGTGCCGAATGCACCGTTGCTGGCCAACACGACCTATGTGATGAACATCGTGGGCGTGAAGGACCCTGCAGGCAATGCACTGGCAACCGCGACAAACACATTCACAACGGGAGCGACGTTTGACAACACTCCGGCGACTGCGACGGTGGCTTCCCCTGCGAACAACTCCACGGTGGGTACCAACGTCGTGCTGAAGTACATCTTCAGCAAGCCGATCAACCCGATCACCGTAAACAACAGCACCTTCCGGATGTACCTGTATGACTCTGGGCAGCAGATTCCGCTCACGGTGAGCGAGTCGAGCAATGGACTTGAAGTAACGATGGTGCCGCAGATTCCTCTGCTGCCCAGTACGCGTTACTACTTCCAGGCGTGCTGCGGTTACCAGGATCAGGACGGAAACAACGGAACCCAGGCGACGACCTACTTCTGGACCAATGGTGGCGCAGTAACCACGGGACCGACGGTGTTCGTGAACCCTGCAAACGCAGCTACGGGAATTCCGCTGAACGCACAGGTGATTGCCATGATCTCTGCGCCAGTGGATGCGACCACTGTAGGCCAGAGTGCGATCAGCGTGACGGACGCTGGCAACAATCCAGTGGCTGGTGTGGTTACGGAAGTGAACAACCAGCAGCTGAACTTTGCGCCCGGCAGCAACTTGCTGGCGAACTCGACCTACACCGTGAAGGTGAATAACTTTACGGATGCGGACGGGAACGCTGTGGTGCCGAGCACAACCACGTTTACGACCGGCACAGCGGCCTTGACTGGCGGGCTGACCTTGACGGGCGCGATAACCAGCAACGCAGGCGGTGCACTGTCTGCTTACAATCTGCAGATATGCCTCACATTCAGTCAGCTGCTTGATCCTTCAACGGTGAACGCAACGACCCTTGAAGTGATGAATGGCTGGAACAGCAATTACGGGCTTGCCGGCAGCTACCAGGTAGGCGGCAGTTGCGGTACGAATGCGGTGGGCAACAATACGGTTGTCTTTACGCCAGCCAACCCGTACCCGGCTGGAGCGACCATCTACGTGGGCGAGTGCGGCGGACCGACTGACATTCTGGGAGATGTTTTCCAGAATGGCAGCTGCTGGACACAGCAACTGATCTCGTTTGCGACGCCGAGCGGTTCGGCTTCGGATACGAGCGCTCTGACAGTACTATCGGTGAGCCCTGCCGGCGGGGCTGCGAATGTTCGACCGGACACGCCGGTATCCGTGACCTTCAACAAGGCAATCAACCCGTACAGCGTGTACAACAACGGGAACAATGCACTGTTGTTTGCCGGGCAGAGTCTGGAAGACAGAGGCAGTATAACGATGTCAGCCGACGACAGGACGCTCACCTTCAACAGCGGCACTTTGTACCAGGGGACGACGTATACGATTGACCTGCCCGCTGGCGGGATCAGTGACCCATCCGGCAATGCGCTGGCGAATACTTACACCAGCACGTTCGCGGTGGGGACGAACCCAGCGACGGGGAACGGCACTGTCCAGGGTACGACGCCAGGGAACAATGCGACGGATATCTCCACGGCAAGTGATCTGACTCTGTACATGAACCGGCAGGTGAACGCCGGGACGGTGAGTGGACAGCTGACGGTGACGGTAAACGGTGCAGTCTATGCCGGCGCGGTGAACACCGTGGCGGATGGATATGAGATCGAGTACGTACCGAGCACGCCGTTCCCGAACGGAGCGACGGTGCAGTGGTTCCTGTCTGGCAGCGTGCTGGATGTGAACGGAGATTCATTCAACGCGAACAGTGGCTACTTCTACACGGTGGGAGCAGCCCCCGACACAACAACAGCGCAGCCGGCGCTGGTTACGTACAGCCCGGCGTACGGGGCAAGCAATGTGCCAATCAACACGGAAATTGAGTTGCTGTTCAGTCAACCGTTGAACGCGGCCACCATCAACAGCACGAATGTGTATGTGCTGGATAATAGCAATGCCACGTATCCTGCGATGACGATGAGTCTGCTGGATGGCGGGCAGTTGCTGAGGCTGGTGCCGAACGCGCCGCTGAATCCGACGCAGACCTACTATGTGTGCGCGAACGCCAATGTGCAGGGCGCCAATGGAGTGGCGACAGCGGGCAACTGCTGGTTGACTTACTTCTATGCCAACAGCACAACTACGGCAGATACGACACCGGGGACGGTGGTTATCGGACCCCCGAACGGGAGCGTGAATGTGGGAACGAATGCATATCTTCGGTTCCAGTTCTCGAAGCCTGTTGACCGAACGTCGGTCAACGCAACCAACATCCAGGTCACGACGGGCGGGAACCCGATTCAGGGAGGGTTCACCTACAGTTACACCGGCAACGATGTGACTGGAGTGAACTTCTACCCGACCAATCCGCTGCCTGCGTCGAGTGCGATTGCGGTAACTGCAACGGGTCTTCTGGATTACGTGGGGAACACCTTCACCTCGGCCAACTCGACGTTTACTACTGCACCGTATCCGGACTACACGACACCAAGCGTGACGCTGGACTTTGGCGGCAATACCAATGGCATTGCCACCAACGCGACGTTCACGTGCCGTTACTCGGAACCGATGGATCCGAGCAGCGTCAATGCGTCCAACACCTACGTATACAGCTACGTGAACAGCGCCAACATTCCAGTGACGTATGCGTGGTCTTCGGATCTGATGTCGTTGACGATGACACCGGTTTCCCCGCTGTTTGCCAACAGTGAGTACAACTACTACTGCTCGGGTGCGATTGACCTGACGGGCAATGGCCAGAGCGGCGGTTCCAGCTATTTCTATACTGGAAACGGAACCGCGGCCGCAGGACCGGTTCTGTTAGGGGCCAATCCGCCGAGCGGAGCGACGGGCGTGGCGCTGAATACCAATGCAGGCCCATGGTACAGCTCGAGTTTGCAGTTGTTGTTCAACGAAGCAGTCGCGAGCGACTCGATGAGCACTATCACGCTGACTCCGAATGGCGGAAGTGCGATGCCAATTGCTGTGTATCCGGAGAATGGCAATACGATAGCGGTGGTTCAGCTTCCGTACTCGCTGCAACCGAACACGCAGTACACCTTCAACACTGCCAACGTTACGGACTTGAACGGGAACCTGGCTTCTGGGACTACAACGAGCAGCTTCACGACAGGCGCCGACTTCGACTGGAGCGGCCCGAGCGTGGCATCGACGATCCCAGTGAGCGCGGCAACAGGAGTGGCGGTGAATACGCCAATCACGGTCACCTTCTCGGAGCTGATGGATCCAGTGCTGATTGACTCCAACCATGTGTACCTGCGATCTCACAATTCAGGGACGACGGTACCCACGACATTTACGATTACGGTGAGTGGCGGGGCGACGACGGTGAACCTGACGCCGACCACCGCATTGGCTGCGAGCACGATTTACGACATCGTGGTGAGCAACCCGAACTGGTGCATGACGGACGTGGCAGGGAACAACATCAACAATTGCGGTCTGCAGTCCTGGTCGTTCACAACCGGGACGGCGACAGCAGCGAATGGCATTTGTGGAACGGCGAATGGAGCTTCGTTCTCATCGGCACCGACGGCGAATCTTTGCTCGGCGGGTACGGCCACGCTGGTGACCAATCCGGGCTCGTGGACATGGAGTTGCACGGGGCAGTACAGCGGAACGACTGCCGCGTGCTCGGCAACCGTGACCGGGACGCCGGCTTGTGCATCGCCAACTGGATTGGGCCTCGCCGGTCTGTGGCCGGGAACAGACAATGCGACCGACTTCAGCGGAAACGGGAACAACGGAACGCTGGTGAATGGAGCTGGTTATGCGCTGGGTGTGGTTGGAGACGGCTTCAACCTGGAAGGGAACTCGGGGAACCTGGATGAGTATGTGTTGGTTGGGGCAACCGTTCCTGCCAGCCTTCAGATTCAGGATGCGATTACTCTGTCTGCCTGGATCTACCCGACGCAGTTACCGACCAACTACGGGAGCGGTGCACTGGGTCTGATTGTCGGCAGTCAACACGATGGCACAACATCGGGAGCCACGATCTTCTTCGATGGTGGTACCAATAACCAGGGGATCAATGGAATTCCGCCAGGGCACATCCAGTTCCAGATAGGAAACGGGAGCTGGCACGAATACGACACTACAACCCAGCTTCCGCTGAACCAATGGACGCAGATCACAGCTACGCGAAGCGCGAACGGCGCAGCGCAGATTTACTACAACGGCGTGCTGCAGCCATCGGTAACAAACGAGTCGGCGTGGGATGGGACGATTACCTACACAGGGTCGTGGTTCGCAATCGGGCAGCAAAGCGACTATAACCGGCCTTTTGTAGGTTTAATCAACGACGCCCAGATCTACAGTTCTTCGTTGACGCAAGCCCAGGTATCAACGACTTATGCAGCTGGTGCCGGAGGTGTGTGCCAGCAGTAGACCAAGGACGAATGATGGGCAGTGATGGTCCAGCGAAAAGCGCCCGGCAACCAATCAAGGATGCCGGGCGTCTGAGTGACGCACTTATCTGGTTTCCTTCACAATCGCGTCAGCCGCGTTGCCGGCCACAACCCAGCTTGCCGACCCGGCTACGACGGCTTCATCCTCGAACCAGAGGAATCCGAAGTCGTCGATGCACTCAGGAAAATCCGGGTTGATGACGATATATCCCGGGATTACCGCGCCCGGAATGTATGAGTTGTCGCCCCGGTTGTTGCTATAGGTTTTCGTCTTGGAGACGGTTCCGACGCCGGCTACATACGACGTGCTCGAGACCGGGTGCGTGCCGAGGATGTAGTTGACGGCGCGAAGTGTGTATTCCGGGCCCACAAGATCCGGAAAAGTCTTATGCAGAAAGTACATTCGTATGGCCATGTCGACGACGGCACCCGAACCACCCCAGGTGCCCTGGCTCGGGGGCACGCCGAATGGTGTAGCGCTTAACTGCTTGTCTTCGCTTGCCATGTATGTCTTCACCGTTTCACGCATTTGATCTTTCGCGCCCGGGTCAAGATAGGGCAGCGCCCGGACTGCGGTCCAGCCACGGAACCCCATCTGCTTCGGTGTGATGACCTGGGGGAACAGCTCACGGAGGCGGGACTTGTAGGGCTCGGCGCCATGTGTGGCAATGGTGAGTTCCAGAGCCGCAGCCCATTCCAGCCCAGCTTGGAATCCAGCGCGGTTGAAGCCGACCGGCGGGGCTGGTGATTCGCTTGTAGAAACAGGAGTTGCCGGGGCACCCGCACTGCCGCTTCTGCTATGAGCACCTTGCGGGTGAGCTACCGTCCCCTGTGAGGCAGCCAGCACACCAGAGCCTGCCGTTGGCTCTCCGCCGAATGCACCGCCCATCGGCGTCGGGTGAGCCTTTTCGTCGCTCCACGCCTTCATCGCGGTTTCAAGGCAGTCTTTCGCCAATGCGTCATCCCAGCCTTTCAGCGTATCGGCCGCAGCAGCGAGCGCCGCGATGGCTTCCCACTGGAAGAACGGATTGTTCGATGTGAAGATCCAGCGATCGTCTGGCTTGCCGGAGTAATCGCCCTTTATCTCGTTCGGACCGAGCTTCGGGTCGTAGATGCGGCCATCTGTTTTCGAAGCTCCATCCCCGATCTGTGTATATTGGCGCAGGTCCGGTTCGTGCGTCCCGCGGATTGCGTGACCGATATTGTGAAACTGCGCGAGGATCAGCAGCGCTCCGTGCTTCACTTGCTCAACCGTATCTGGCACTCCATCGGGCCGGTGCATCTCAACCTGACGGGCGGCTTCATCCACAGTCAGCTCGTCGTAGTTGAGATGAAACTCCCGGTATGCCAGCGCTAGACTCTGAATCACGCTGAGTTGCGCAGGCTCTTCGAGGTCGAAGTCACCAGCATCGTACCAGCCGCCCACGTTCATCCCGGGAATGTGGTCGCCTCCTTTGTACTTTCCGTCGGTCGCCGTCGTCTGATTCCAGCCGTCAAATTGCTCACCGACTACGGGCGCCAAGCGGCCATCATCCAAATGTGAGGCACCGTGCCACATGCGGTAGCCTTCGCGAACCGAAACGTGATCCATCTGCTCGGCAAGATGGTGGTCCAGACTGTCCTGCCAGATGTGCGCATAGGCGTCCCTGGAGATGGGGAAGGGCGCCGTACGCTGGTCTGCGTAGTCGATGACATAAAGGCCGGGGTCCTTGACCGGGGTGAAATCGAATTTGGAATAGACATAGCGAAGCCACGGAGTTGAAGCTGTGATCGGGCCCTCAAAAACCTGCTGGTAAGATCCGTCCTCCAGCAGGCGCATCACTTTGGCCGTCTTCGGGCCGTTGTACTTCGGGTCAAGTTCGATCACGGCCACCTTTGAGAAACCCGGCGCATATCCAACCTGGCTGTGCGCAATCATCGGCGGTCGCGTCCAGTTCGGAATCACATCCGGCCGGATGTGCCACACAATGGCGCCGGTTGTCTTGCCAGAAGGGACCAGCGAGCGTAAAACAAACCAACCATTTTGTGCGCGGTCGCGTCCATCAAACAGCATGAGGTCGGCCGTATCCGACTTTACGTTGATCCGGGCCAGTGCGTCGTCGACCCCCAGCGTGATGCTGCTTCCCTGGGCGAATGGCAACGGCTCGGCGTATCCCTTGGCCTTCTCCCAGTCTTCGAGGTAGTAGGCCTTTTGGGGCTCGTCGGCCAGCGGCAACACCTTGACCATGGAATCGTTCGGCGTTCTTGGGAAGATACCGGCGCGGGTTCCGTCCACAAGATATGCCTTGCCCATGTAGATCGAGGGCAGGAACTCCAGGTTGAAGCCCGCCCGTCCAGCCAGTTTCTCCGGTAACGGCTTGTCGAGATTGATGGTTACTTTCACGCCGCCTGGTTCCGCTGTGACTTCCAGGGTGTAGCTCAAATCAAAGGTCGGGAATGCAAGATCGGCGGTTAGCCGGTTGTTCGCCTTATCGGCGTGGCGCCCTTTTAGGGTTGCCACCAGGTCCCACTGCTCGGGCGTTGGCATCAGGCGCACGTCCCCGTTCGTGGCGATACGCTGGCCGTGGAGAATCATCTCCATCGCCGTGTTCTTCTGGTCCACGAAGACCGGATGGTAGGTGCTGTCGTAGAGAAATACGCTGAAACCTTGCGTGTTGAGGTAGTTCTTGTCTGTTACCTGCATCTGAATCTGGGCGTTGCAGGCCGGTATCAGCGCTCCGGTACACGCGAGGATGCAGCTGGTGATGAGGATCATGCGGATTTTCATGCGAGTCTCCAAAGCGGGGTTGAAAGGACTGGGATGCTGCCGGTTGTATGGGCGAGTCCTACCCAGGTTCCAGGCCTGGGCGCCAGTCCTTCAGGATTTGCTGCAGAACTAGCACTAAAGCGATTTACGTGGAAAATATACCAGCACAATGCCCATGTCGGCAATGTTGCCGCACCGGCCAGGCTGGTTACTCTACTACCACAGATCGCTTCCGGAGCCCGCGTTCGAAGGCCGCGACAAGTCCGTCAGCGCACACGCCCACGCTGTATCATAGGCCGAACGAGCGTCTCAGCCCAGGCAGTGTCTGGGTGTAGTGGCCATAGAGAAAGAAAGAGGCAGCCGCAGCATGGCATGTTGGGGCCAACTGCCAAACGCTGAAGCTGCCTGTGAGTTCTACTGCCGGCTGGCGGATTAGGTTGCCGACTGGAAGGGGCTGAGCACGGCAGACATGGGCTCAACGACACGGGCCACAAACGTTGCCTGCATCTCGGAGACTGCGTCATCGATCGAGATGCCGTATCCTTCGTTGAGGATCTCGTCTATATCAGCAACGAAGGTTCCACCGTTCTGCTGAATGAGGCTCAACAGAGCATGTCGAAGAAATATGAGCTGGGGCTTTGGCTCTCACTCCTGTTGAGTACATACTTAAGATGTAGTCCAATCCAGCCAGTTGCAGCGCTTCGCTTGAGAGGGAACCTTGCGAGGAGTAATGAGTATATGAGTAGTATGAATCTGATGTCCGCCGCCTTTACCGACAACCACGCCGCCGAAATCCGCCGCCAGTCCTGGGGCCGCCTCTTCGGGTTCGGTATCCGCGCCGCCCGTTTGAACACCGGTCTCACGGTCGAACAGGCTGCCGGTCTGGCCGGCATGGAAGTCTCTGAATGGGCGGCGATCGAGTCCGGCCACGTTCCCCAGGATGCCGGCAGGCTGCGGGCTATGGCCGCAGCTCTCGAAATCGGCTTCGAGAAGGTAGCAAATATGGTGCTGCTCTGCCGCGGCGCCTGGGACCAGTAACGGGCGCCGCTGGCGCTCAGTACTCATAACCATATAGCCTCATCTCCAGGAAGGAGGTGAGGACAATCAGCAAGTCAGAAGAAATGCAGGTGAAACGAATGAACCTGAATGTCGAAATCGAACTCCACAACGCCTTCAAAGCCATCACCGCCAGCAAGGGTCTGAATATGACAGACGTTCTGCTGAAGTTCATCCAGCAGTACGTCGCAAAGAACGAGCAGAAGTCAACAGGGCGGCGCAAGTGAAGCGCGCATCCTTATATATGAGGGTGTCCAGCCTCGACCAACACCCCGAGACCCAGCTGCACGATCTGCGGCAGCTGGCGGCTCAGCGGGGCTTCGAGATCGTCCAGGAATACACCGACCGGATCTCCGGAGCAAAAGCCCGGAGGCCGGGCCTGGACCAGATGATGGCCGATGCCCGCCGCGGCCGCTTCGATGTGGTCCTGGTCTGGGCCTCGGACCGGATCGCCCGGTCCGCAAAGCACTTCCTCGATGTGCTCGACGAGCTGAACCGGCTCGGCGTCGAGTACGTCAGCTTCCGCGAACAGATCGACACCGGCGGCCCGCTGGGCCGCGCTGTCGTCGTGATCATCGGCGCAATCGCGGAACTCGAACGGAGCCTGATCGTCGAGCGTGTTCGTGCAGGAATGCGCCGGGCCAAGCTCGAAGGCCGGCACATCGGCCGCAAGCCGCTCGATCTCGATCTCGTTGCTATCTTCCAGGATCGCCGCCTCGGCAAGAGCCTGGGCCAGATCGCGAAGATCCACGGAGTCTCCCGAGCCACCGTCCACAAGGTAGTTCACTCGGAAATCCCCTCTGAAACTACCGTTCACAAAGGGGTCCGAAAAGACGCCGCCTAAACCCAATCAAATCAATGGCCGGATCTCACGATCCGGCCGTTCAGTAAGGTATACCTTCGGAAACAGAGTCGGGCAGCATCTTCAATCGCCCTAGTGCCGCCAACACCGTTTGCGGTAGCCAATATATCCAGCGACGTTCCAAGAACCTGCCCAGATTGCACTCACATAGGCGCGCTCAATCGCGCCGAAAGTTCGGCTAACGGACAGACTGGCTGCTAAAGATAAGACTCTTCCGCGTGTGCTCGATGAGAACTCGGCTCATCCGCGTACTCCGAACATGTGCTTTGGGCGCGCTCGTCTTCAACGCGCTTTTTCCTTTAGACGCCATCTGCGGCAGGAAGTTGCTCTACAGCAACCCAAGGTTGCTCTACAGCACCCATTCTGGGGTGACGTGTCACCCCCCACCCGATGCCGTAGGCAGCGCGTCTTTGCTCTGGTAGTGGCAAGGCTGCTGGAGATGACCACGACGCGTCTACCGGGCCGCCCAGACGCAGCTAGGCCGCCCCAGAGGGACGGTCTATGGGATGGTTCAAGCTGGGATTGGATGTCGCAGAACTCCCCACTCATATTCCCAGCGCCCAGACTTAGCACCCGTCTCCAGCAGATTATCTACCGGATCACCGGAGACCGTACTCGGGATTTCGACGGCAACGAACTTGGGATTGTTGTGGAGTTCTGACTCGCACCCAAGCTCGCGGAAGCTGTCTCTAGTTGCTTGCATATCCGATACGTCAGAGACATAGAGACGAACAACACTGTTACCTGAAGGACGAACCACGCGCTCGAACTGCAACCGCCCTTCATTGGGAAGCGCCGTTACCACGTCTCCACTGCTGATGCCCTTGACGTAGAAGGGGATGTTGTCCACACGGTAAAGCCCTGGCTCTTCCTCTGAAGCCCACAAGCTCTCCCACTTGTCCGGGGGATAGCCGTCTGCATCTTGCTCAAGCTCGAAGCTGATCTTCTTGAAGTTCTCATCTGCCATGTTCTTACCTCGGCTGCGGACTACTGGTTGGGAACTTTATCTGACTTCTGCCGGTTGCAGTCACGGCACAGATGTTGAGCGTTGGACGGGTCATTGGTTCCCCCCTTTGACTTCGGCTGGATATGATCCGTCTGACCTTCGCTTCCTGGAGGCGTCACGCCCTTCTGCGATTTCTGTCCCGGAGTCGTTTCAGCCCCGCAGTTTTGACACTTTCCGCCTGCGGCATCTTTCGCCCCTTGCTTCGTCCCAGAAGAGAAGTTGCCTCCCGCTTTCATCAGGTTAGTTACGGCAGTTCCAGCAGTAGCGACTCCATGAACTGCTTCTGCTGCACCTGCTACTGCAACCACCGCCCCGGCCCCAGGGACTACGATTCCGACTCCTGTACCTGCCAAGGGAGCCGTAACGAAGGCTTCAGCTCCGCCTGCTATCGCTGCTCCGACACCCTGAACAGTCTCAGCAACACCCTGAACAGCCGCGACAGCATCTCCGAACCTAGCACCCGCCGCTCCGGCGTTCGTAGTCTGATCGACTCGTCCGGCTCCTGCGAGATTGTCACTGCCCCACGCATTAATGGCTCCGGCGACGAAAGTGCCGACATTGCCCCAATCCGGCCAGTGACCATCCGCATCAACGCCGCCCAGCGGATTGTTTCTCATATACCCATACAGGTTGAGGCTCTGCGGGTCACTCAAATTCGCGTATGGAACCGGGTCTTCTTTGGCGCTCCAGTCGGGCGACATGAAGCGGCCCGTGTTGCTGTTGTAGTAGCGGGCCTCGAAATAGTCGTTACCTGATTCTGTATCCCGTTCTTTGCCGGTGTAGTGGTGTTCTGTGGCGTCGTCTGCGGTGGCCAGAGCCGTGAGCGCGCAGGGAACGGAGGCCGGGTTGCCGACGTCGTTGCCGAATGCCAGGCTGGTGCAGGTCTCTTCGATCTGGCCAAGGGCGTTAAGCTGGACGCGCTTGGTGCCGAGCGGGTCAGAGAGGTTGTAGTGGATGCCGAGCGTGTCCCAGGTGGCGGCAAGGTGACCGCCGGCAAAGACGTTCGAGTGAGACCAAGTCTCAGTCGAGCCGGACTCGGCGAACTCGGTGGCCTGTGCGCCAGTCTGGTCCACGAGCCAGCGCGTGGTGAGGACGAAGCTGGAGCCGGCAGCGGCCGGGCATAGGGAGTTGGTTCCGCCTGCCGTGGGTGTGCCCGCTGCAGCCGGCAGCGTGCCCTTGGCAATGCGTGCGCCTTCGGGATCATATATGTACTGGATCACGGAAGCTCCACCGATGCGCTGGCTCTGCTCGGCGCAGAGCTGACCTTCAGCATCGTACCAATAATAGTTGTTGCCGTCGGCAATGACATTGCCCGATGCGTCATAGACGTAGCCGGAGGCCAGCGTGGAGGCCCCAGTGACCCGGTTATTGGCGGTGCTGACGGTCAGCCAGCTGTTGGTGGGCGTGCTTCCGGTGATGCTGGAGCAAGGCGTCGTCGAGAAATACTCCGATTTCCGGTTGCCGTACGAGTCGTAGGTCCAGCAGAAGAAGTTGTTGAGGTACTTGGTTGGGGCGAAGGTGTCCGGCGCGGCGCCGACCAAGCGGTCGACAGCGTCATAGGCGAAGTACCAGTCGCCCATCACCGAGTCGGAATGAACCAGAATGTTGCCGTTCGGTGCATACCCGCCTTGCGGCACGTAGTAGTAGTAGACGAGACCATTGCCGTTCGGGTCGGCCCCGGTTCCATCAGCCATTGCCGGCGCGGCATACGCCGTAAACGACGGCGCAAGGAAGTCCTGGGTGTCGTAGGTAACTGAGGGAGAGATCGAGTAGTCCGCTGCCGTGCCTGTGGTCAAGCTGACCAGGATATCCACATTTCCGTCTGTCTTTGCGGTGAGGAACGAGCTGTCGGCACTTTGCAGAGCAGCGCTGAGAGATGCCGCAATGCTCTGTGGCGTGCTGCTGCTGTTGTAGGTCACACTGGTCGTGATGCCATTGATCTTGGCCCCGACGGAGCCTGTGTCATAGACACTCTTGGCCACATTGGTGCCACCAGAGAGGCTGGTGCTTGTCGGCGATACCGTGAACGATGGTCCAGAGTAGTACTGGGTCTGCGTAGTAACAGAACTGGCGGTCACGGCAAGTCCGTTCCCGGCAGTACCGGGAGTGAGAGTTCTGATCGTGATCGTCGAACCACTTGAGGATGCCACCACCTGCTGAGAAATTGACCTGATGGCCCCAGCGAGGCTGGATGCAATTTGTGCGGAGGTGCTGCCGAGTCCATAAGTGGTAGAGGCAACCGCGCCATTGACATTGACGGTGACTGTGCCCGTATCGGGGATACTCGTATAGCAGTATCCTTGCGCCGGAGGGCACATGGCAAACTGCTGATCTAGCTCCGACCCCGCGATGGTCAAGGTTGCTTTGGCGTAGCTGGATGCCGGATAGGTCGGTCCCTGTTCCGTACCGTTGATCATGATAGTTCCCTGGCTGTTTGTCGCCGCGCTCGTTGCATTGGCCCCTGTGTCTACTTCATACAGCAGACGGGCGCGATTGTCATACGCCCGCGTATAGTTCACGGCTGTCGGCGCTGAACCATACAGCGGAATCCCAAACTTTGCGCTGGTCATGTGGTTGAAGGCATCAAAGCTGGTGGCGCTCACAAGCGTTGGGCCTTGCGAATATGGGGTAGAAGGCCAAACTGGGCTGGTCCCGCCCCAGGACGGTTGATCCTGCACGAAGGCACTCGTCAACCGGTTCATCGAATCATAGGTGTTCTTCCAAGTGACGGAGGGAGCCGCAATCCCCGTGCCGTTTCCGCTTCCTGTCGAGGGTGGCAATTGAGCAGGGCCCACCGTCGTCATGGAGAAGATGCCGTTGTTCTGTTGAAGCAAGTCGCCGGCCTTCCAAAACAACCTTCAGGCTTATCCGGTTGGGGACAAAGAATGGGATTGCATTTCGCACCTGGCTGCTGTAGGCTCCGATCTATCCCCCGCAGAACTGAATCAATTTCGAATTGCAATTGTGAACTTTGAACCACCTCCACACAAATGCGGTTTGCGTATCCCCCCGTGTCGCGTTTTTGTTGATCATCTTCAGGTTGAAGGCCAAACGGATTCTAGCAAACGCCGGATGACGAATTTTAACCGCCCGGAATCAACGGCCAACGAATAGTGATTTTATTCGCAAGTCATTGATTACAGGATGGTAAAATTCAATCCACTTCCCGGAATTTCGGCGCTCGATCCGTTTCGCTGGCTAACCAGGTTCACGGAGTTAAGAACATCCAACCCGGCTTGTGCCGGTGTAATGCGGGAAGGAACTGAGCCACGATGCGCAGTTCCTTAGAAGAGAGACTCGAATTGAATACCTTTCGCCGAAGCTCATTTGCTGTTCTTGTGTTCGCCTTGGTCTCCATATTCTGCACAGTGCTCCACGCTCAGAGCACATCAGGGGGCAGTTCGCTGAGCCTGGTTCAGCACGTGAACAATCCGGCCTGCTCGACCGGGACGACCTGCACCATCACCCTCAATCAGAGTATTGCGGCCGGGGACCTCCTCGTCTTCGAAAGCGGGATGAGTGGTCCAACCCTTATGACGGCGACGGACAATGGTGGGACGTTCGTGCAATGCACAAGCTGCGTCGGATTTGACGCCACGTATATGTACTCGGAGGCTTCCGGCGGTTGGATAATCTCAGCCGCGGCGGAACAATCGACCATCACGGTTACGTTCGACGCCGCGGCCGTCGGCGGAATCGAGATGTGGGAATACTCCTATACGGGAGGCACGCCGGGTTTTGACGGCGCGAATACCAATGAGACCGTGAACAGTTCAAGCCCGGTCGCTGCCACCTTTACCGCAAGCGGCTCCAACGACATCAGCGTACAAGCCTGCCGCGCCAACCAGGCCTGCGATTCCGTCAGTGCACCTTATGTGGAGGACAACAGCGGCAGCGATTACTCCTGGGCAGCTTTGGCCAGCCCGGCTGCCCTGGTGGCGCCTTCCTGGTCACTGGGCGGCAGCGGAGTCTCCCAACTGACGCAAATGGAGTTTGGTTTTGGCTCATCGCCATGCGCCAACGGCACATTCGTAGATTTTGGCGGTCCTGACGGGAGCGCGGTCACGCAACCGCTGCTCACCGCGGCGACCCACGGATGGCAAGGCGGATACTGGATCGTCGGCGGGGTAGGCGCGGACCTTACCTTCTCGTCGTCGGCATCTCACCCGTTGCAGGCGCCCACGGGCAGACTGTGCGATGGCGGAAACTACACCGACACCAGCACCACCGGGATGCAATACTCGACTTCAGATCCGATGACCTACCTGGAAATCAATGGCGTCAACGGAATCCTGAACGGCTCCGTCTCAGCGGGAATCTGGTACAACTCCACAGTGCCGGCAAACTCCATCAGCTCGACCGACGATTTCGCCATTCTCTCGACTGGCGGATTCGACTATGTGTCGTTGCATGAATTTGGCAACGGCATTAACCGAATCGGCGAACTGGAATGCGGATCTGGGACAAGCACGGCCTATGTGATTCTTCAACGCAACACTTGGTACTGGGTCGAACTGGTGTACAACGAGACAGGAAACCAGACGATGAAGGTCTACAGCGACGCCAGTCCCCCGGTTCAAGTAGGTTCCACCATGACCTGCCCTTCCATAGGAACCTATCCTCCGGGTTACATCCTAGTGGGCAATGACAACCCGGACACCACGTTGCCGGCGGGATACGTCAATGACTTTGATGGCCTGAGAATTTCACTTGATGGAATTGACCCATTGCTGCCCTCCGGCACCGCGCCGCCAGCGACCGCGCCAGCCTTCAACCCCACGCCGGGAACATACACCTCGGCCCAGTCGGTTGCACTTTCCGACTCACAGCCGGGCACGATCATCTACTACACCACGAACGGAACCACTCCCACTACAAGCTCCGCGGTTTACAGCTCTCCAATCCCGGTGAGCGCCAGCAGCACAATCCAGGCGATCGCCATAGCCAGCGGCTACGGACTGAGCCCGGTCGCCAGCGGGCTTTACAACATCAACTACCCCCCGGCGGCGACGCCGATCTTCACTCCCGCGCCGGGAAATTACACGGGACCTTTGACCGTAACCATCACGGAGACAACGGCGAACGCGGTCATTCACTATACCACCGACGGGTCGACGCCGACGGCCAACTCCCCGGTCTATGGCGGCGGGCCAATTGCTGTAAGTGTCACCGCGGTTATCCAGGCGATTGCCGTGGGCGGCGCAGGCTACTCCAACAGCTACGTCGGCGGCGGTACCTATGCGATTAGCCCACAAGCGGCAGCGGCGCCAATCTTCAGCCTAACTCCGGGAACTTATTACGGGCCCCAAGCGATAACCCTCTCGGACGCAACGCCGGGCGCGACGATCTACTACACCACCAACGGAACTCCACCCAATGCGACTTCCCTGGTATATGGCGGCACTCCTATTCCAGTAAGCGCCACCACGACTATCGAGGCGATCGCTACGGCGAGCAACTACTCCACCAGCGCGCTGGCCAGCGGCGCCTTCACCATTCTGGCTCTCTCTCCCTCTGGTCCTGTGAATCTGAGCGGGTACTACAACGTCGATGGCATTGCGACCTTCCTTGCCTTTCCTCAGAACGGCGGCTTTGACAACGACGGCAATGCGTACAACTCCGGCCAGCTCGGCACGTCTTTGAGTTTCCAGGGACTAACCTTCCCACTAGCCGCGGCCAACAAACTGGATGCCCTGAGTTCCGAGACCGTTCCCGTCTCGGCTGGACACTATCAGGAACTGGTCCTGCTGGGAGGCGGCGTCAACGGAGCCCAGACCAACCAGACGATCGTAGCCACCTACACGGACGGATCAACCTCCACTTTCAGGCAAAACTTCAGTGATTGGGCGAACCCCCAGAATTACCCAGGCGAGACCACAGTTTCCGGGATGTCTACCCGTGTCGTTCCGTTCGGCTTCCTTCAAGGCGGAGCCTTCGACGTTTACGGGTACACTTTCCAGTTGAACGTCGGCAAGACCCTTGCCAGCGTGAAGCTGCCGGCCAACCGCAATGTGGTTTTCCTGGCGATCGGACTGGATAGCCCGGTCCAGCCAGCAGCAGCGACTCCCGCTTTCAGCCCGACGCCTGGCAACTACATCCCCGGGCAAACCGTAACCCTCTCCGACGCAACCTCTGGCTCCCAGATCCATTGCACCACAAATGGAACCACGCCGACGGCAAATTCACCGGTATGCACGACCCTGACGGTGAGCGCAAACACAACCATTGAGGCGATCGCGGTCGCTTCCGGGTACAACAACAGTGCCGTTGCGACCGGAGTCTACACTATCTCTCCCGGCGTGGCGGTCAATCTTGGCGGCGTTTACAACGTGGATGGCGTAGGGACATCCGGGACCGGCCCCAGGAATGGGGGCTTCGATAGCGACAGCTATGCTTACAACTCGTCTTTGCTGGGAACTTCCCTCACGTTCCAGGGTGTGACCTTCCCCTTGGCAGGGGCCAATGTGGCCGACGCCGTAACCGCGCAAACCATATCCGTGAGCTCGCTTCCGTACGGTCAGCTCTATCTGCTGGGCGCCGCCGTAAACGGTGCGCAGCTCAACCAGCCCATCGTCGTGACCTACACGGACGGGACCACCAGCACCTTTATCCAGAGCTTCAGCGATTGGCTGACTCCGAACAGTTATTCGGGAGAGGCACTGGTCTCACGGACCGCGAACCGGATCACTCCAAACGGACAGACCCAGACTGCGACAGTGTGCGTTTATGGATACACGTTCGCCCTTGCCGCGGGCAAGACTGTGGCAAGCGTGAAGTTACCCTTCAACCGGAATGTGGTCTTCCTGGGACTGGGTCTAGGGGAAACGGCCACACTGCCATCTCAGATCGTTCCCTATATCCAGGTGAACGGAGCAAGCTGGCAGCAGACCTCGGCGGCAACCGTAAGCCGCGGCAGCGCGGTGAGCCTTGGACCGCAACCCCTCAGCGTTGGTTCTTGGAGCTGGACTGGCCCCGGCGGGTACACTTCCACGGCCCGCCAAATCAACAGCATTCCGTTAAGCGAGGGTGGCAACACATTTGAAGCCACCTACACCAACGGCAATGGAATCCAGAGCATACTGACGTTGAACATAACCGTGAAGTAACCGGCAGTCGATAGGTCAACGCGAATCCCGAAACGAAATCCCCCCTCTGGGGGGGATGAGGCCAGAATTGAAGCGAATCGGATCCTGCTTCAAGCGCCTTTAGGGAACCCCTGCACAAGTTCGCCGCTGGCGCCATGCTTGGATAAAATTGAAGTATGAAGCGGAAGGCGCATTTTCAGGGGACGTTGGCGGCTCAGGCGAGTTTTGAGAAGTATGGTCGCAAGAG
>Ga0302319_10001308_pt1 | contig 55673 bp, 53 predicted proteins | sample Bog_T0_2_FD_203319 | JGI IMG/M metagenome (GOLD analysis project Ga0302319, IMG submission 203319) | Peat permafrost microbial communities from Stordalen Mire near Abisko, Sweden - Bog_T0_2 | ecosystem: Environmental > Terrestrial > Soil > Wetlands > Peat | place: Sweden: Abisko, Stordalen Mire...
ATTCGAACACGGCAACATCGATCAGGCCCGCCATTACTTCGACAGCGCCCTCCACTTCCAGCCGGAGAACTCAACCGTCCTTATCTACTACGCGGCCCTGCTGGTGCGCATGGGGAACGCTTCGCAGGCGCTCTCGTATGCTCAGCGCGCCGTGAGCGCGGCTCCCCAGTCACCCGATGCCTACACCGTGCTCGGCTACGCGCAGCAGGCTTGCGACCGCACCAAAGACGCCGTCGCTTCGTGGAAGCATTCCCTCGAACTGCGTCCCGATCCTACCGTCCAGCAATACCTGGCAAAAGCGCAGCGCGAGCAAAACGTGGAGACCGATTTCGCCCAGCGCGAAAGCAGCCATTTCGTGCTGCACTACGAGGGTAAGCAGACTTCCGAAGCATTCCGCGGGCAGATCCTGGGCGCGCTCGAATCCGACTACAATGACCTGGCTCGTGATCTGGGCACGCCGCCCCGCGACAACATCCTGGTAACGCTCTACACCGAGCAGGCTTTCTTTGACGTTACGCGTGCGCCTTCCTGGTCGGGAGCCCTCAACGACGGCAAGCTCCGCATCCCCATCAGCGGCCTCAATTCCGTGACGCCCGAGTTGGCGCGGGTTTTGAAGCATGAACTCGCCCACTCGTTCATTAATCAGCTTTCCGGTGGGCGCTGTCCGCCCTGGCTGCACGAGGGCATTGCCCAGCTTCTTGAACCCAAGACCCTGGGCAGCGACGGACACCAATTGGCTCTGTTATTCAAGTCGCAACGCAACATCCCGCTGAATGTTCTGGAAGGCAGTTTCATGCGCTTCTCTGGCACGGAAGCCTACCTGGCCTACGCGGAGTCTCTGGCTGCGGTTTCCTACATCAACGATTCTTACGGCCTGGGCGACATCCAGAGAATTCTGCAGCGCCTCAGCGAGGGCAGTTCCACTGAAGCCGCCTTGCGCGCAACCATCCACTCTGACTACGGCCAACTCGAGTCCGAGACGGGTAAATACCTCAGCGACAAATACGGTGATTAGTGCATTTGCCCGTCGCCATCGCTTGTGCTACTTTCGGCTCTTAGTTCACCCATCGAATGTGCCCTCTATTCCAGTCGCGTGCGCCGCACCCTCTGCCCGCCATCGAGCCCGTCCCCAGCGAGTTTCCGAAGATCAACGGCGCGGAAATCGCCGCGGCCACCTACGGACAGCGGGTCGCGGGAGATTTCTATGACTCCTTGCGAGTCAGCCCGGAACGGATTTTGTTTGGCTTGCTTGATGTGGCTGGACGTAGGGATACCAATCAGCTGATCCTCTCGGCTGCACAGAACATCTTTCGCACGCTGGGAACTGAACTTTTCTCGCGGCCCGACATCAACGAATCCGATGCCATGACCGACCTCTGTCTTCGACTCAACCGCGGCCTGATGGAAGCCGCCGCGGGCGTTCACTCCTGCCCGGCATTCATCGGCTGCTACCACGAAAAATTCGGCACCCTGTGCTACACCAATGCCGGGCATACGCCGGGACTCCTCCGCGACAGCACTGGCATTGCCGAACTTGGCTCTACGGGGCTGCCGCTCGGTCTTTTCTCCCACGCCACCTGCGACGCTCCCACCGTTGGCCTGGAAAAAGGTGCGGTTCTTCTGCTGGTTTCGCGAGGGGTCGTAGAAGGCAAGTGCAAAGAGGAGAAGGTCGATGATCTGGAATTCGGCCTGGAACGCGTAAAAGACCGCTTGCGGGCCGATTCTTCGCCGACTGCCCAAGCGCTTTCCGGATCTATTTTGAAGAGCGTTGGTGAATTCACCTGCGAACCCCTGGTGCCAGATGACCTGACCGCCCTGGTCTTTGTGCGGACCGCCTAGCCGCATCCCAGCAACCCGCCGGACGCTCCGGCGCATCGGATTATGACAGGCAGGCCTGTGTTTGGCCGGACGTAGTAAAATATCCGAGGCCAGCCCTTGCTCGTAAGCCCGGGCAATGTGCCGGGCCGCCGAAATCCTATGAAGAGACCCTTTCTGATACTCGTCGCAATAACCTGTCTGTCCGCGTTCGCCGCGGGGCAGGTCGTCGAGGAAATTGTCACCCGCGTGAACGGTCGGATCATTACGCTTTCGGAGTTCCAACGCAGCAAGGACCAGCTTAAGGACGATGTCAAACAGCAGGACCCGGCCAATGCGGACAAGCTCTTTGAGCAGCGCGAAAAGGACATCCTGCGCGATCTCATCGACCAGCAACTCCTGCTCGAAAAGGGCAAAGACCTCGACATTACCGGCGATACCGACCTCATTAAGCGCCTTGACCAGATGCGTAAGGACATGAAGCTGGAAACCATGGAGGAGCTTGAAAAGGCCGCCACCGCCCAGGGCATCTCCTACGAAGACTTCAAGCAGAACATGCGGAACCAGATCATCACGCAGAAGGTGATCGGGGAGGAAGTTGGCTCCCACCTCACCATTCCCAAAGAGGAAGAACAGAAGTTTTACGACGAACACAAGAGCGAGATGGAGCAACCCGAGTCGATTAGGCTCAGCGAGATACTGATCGCACCTCAGAAGGCCGCCGCCGATAAGCCTGTCCCGAATAAGCCGGCCGATGGCAACGGCGTTGACTCCGGCGTCGCCCAGAACGCAAAGACCCAGGACGATGCCGCCAAGCAAGCCGCCGAGGCTGCGGCTCTTTCCGCGGCCGATGCGAAGGCCAGCGATGTGCTCAAGCAGATCCGTGCTGGCGCCAGCTTTGATGACGTGGCGAAGAAGAATTCCGAGGGTCCCTCGGCGGCACAAGGCGGCGACCTTGGCGTCTTCAAGCGCGGAACTCTCGCCAAGGAACTTGAAGATAAGACATTCGCCATGAAGTCCGGCGAAGTCACCGACGTAATCCGCACCAAGCAAGGCTATGTCATCCTGAAGGTTACCGACCACCAGATGGCAGGCATCCCTCCCTTGAAGGAGATCGAGCCGAAAATTCAGGACGCTCTGTATTACGAGAAGCTGCAGCCCGCGCTCCGCGCTTATCTAACCAAATTGCGCGAAGAGGCCTACATTTACACTATGACGGGTTACGTCGATTCCGGCGCCAGTCCGAACCAGACGGCGCCGATCGAGACCGCCACTGCCAAGCCATCTGACTCAAAGAAGCTGAAGAAGAAAAAGAAGCTGGGCATTATCTAGGAACACGGCTGCTAAGACGCCGATCTGGTACCGATCCCGGAGTATTCCTGCCCCGGGACTGCGCCCTCGCGTCGCCGTCTTCTCCCTTTCTGATTTACACTGATGGAGAGAATGAAGGATTTCTACATCAGCGACTGTACCCGCCACGAAAACAAGATCATCACTTCCAACTTTGTCGTGGTCAGCAAACAAATCAAGCCGAAAAAGACGGGCGAGCCCTACCTCGCCCTTACCCTCGGCGACCGCAGCGGACAACTCGAAGCCAAAATGTGGGACAACGTGGAAGAAGTGCTCAATGCCTTCGAGCAGGACGATTTCCTCAAGATCAAGGGCTTGGTCAACAAGTACAAGAACCGTTTCCAGCTGACCATCCACAAGGTGCGCAAGCTGGGCGAATCAGAAATCGATTTCTCCGATTACCTTCCCAAGACCACCAGGAATATCGACGAACTCTGGCAGACCTTAACCGATTTCGTAGGTTCGTTTCAGAACCCTCATCTCAAATCGCTGGTGCGGGCCTTCATGTCCGACCCTGAAATCGCCGCCGCTTACCGTAACGCTCCAGCCGCCAAAACCCTGCATCACGCTTATATCGGTGGCCTGCTGGACCACGTCGTCTCGCTTTTTCGTTCCTGCGACCTGGTCTGCCGAAACTATCCTCAGGTCAACCGCGATCTGTTGCTTACTGGAGTATTTCTCCACGACATCGGCAAGATCCACGAGCTCGCCTACAATCGCTCGTTTTCCTACACCACGCGCGGACAGTTGCTCGGGCACATGATCATTGAACTTGAGATGTTGCAGGCCAAGCTTGCGCTGGTCCCTGACTTTCCGCCCGAACTCAAGACTCTTCTTGAGCATCTCATCATCAGCCACCACGGCGAGTACGAATTCGGCTCGCCCAAGTTGCCCATGTTTCCCGAAGCGCTCCTGCTGCACTATATGGACGACCTCGACTCCAAGATGGAGGCCATGCGCGCCCACTTTGAGCGCGAAGCTGATATGGAAAGTCCGTGGACCAGCTACAACCCATCGCTCGGACGCCCATTGCTGAACAGCGCGAAGTTTCTTACCCCCAAGGTCACTCCCCCGGCGGATTCTTCCTCAACCGCGGAGGCTGAGGACGATGCGGAACCCGCCAGCGAATCCCGCGAAGAAACCCCGATACTGCCGGGTTTCAAGCCTTAGCTCTCGGAGGATTACTTCCGCACTATGCTCGGCCCCAGCAGACGATCTTCGAGCTTTTCTGTCCTCCCAACCTCTGATATCTCACCCCGAGATATGCCCCCGACGCTCAATGAGTGAGAGGCGATTTCTCGCTGACTAAACCAACATTCCAATGAAAGTGCACGATGCATTTCTTGGAACTGCTGTTTATTCGCTGCCTTAAGTAATTCATTCGAGGACAGTTGCCCGTTGACTCGGAATTGATCTTGTATGTATTGACTGGAATGGAGGGAGAGCTGATGCTGCAATGATGAGGGCAATACATCTCCCCGTCGGCACCACGCTAGTTTCAGGTTTCGTCTTTGCTCTGTTGAGTGCCGCGAACATTGCCTGTTTCGGCCAGACAGTGATCATTCGCATCGTCAACGTCACAAATGAAAGCCCAGTGAGGAATCGATACGTCTACATCTCCGGAATGACTGGAAAGCCACTTTCCGAGCAAGACGAACGACGCAAACTCCTTACCAAACCGATCAGCCCCGAATTGCGCCTTGTAACCGACGCCAACGGCGAGGCCCAGTTTGAACTCCCGAAACCTGCGCCCGCTTACTTCTATATTCGCGCGGTGCTGAGCATTCCACGCTGGGATTGTACTTGCGTTCTGCGGGTCTCGACCGAAGAGGTGATGCGCAAAGGGCTCATGACAGAGTCGCCGTACGCCGAACGCACGCCTGCTAAGGAACCCATGCAGCCAAGACCAGGGGAGGTCCTTTTCGGTCTTAGACCAACACCGTGGTGGTGGTGGATTCTGTATCCTATAGAAAAAGGTTAGCGTCTTCTAGATCTGGGCGCGGTAAACGTACATCTGCTGTCAGCCCGGATAACTTTACCTAACACGCGTTTACACCCATCGGCCCCCAGTTCAAGAGCGAAAATGGGTAGGCCTGCAAGTCTGAAAGGACGCATGAAGATCATGCTCGATTTCAGTCGCTTCGAATTACTCACCTTCGATTGTTACGGCACCCTCATCAACTGGGAGGAAGGAATCCTCCGCTGTCTGCACCGCGTCCTCGCGGCCCACGGCAAAGTCGCGGACGATGCCACCATCCTTCAGTTCTACGGCGACTTCGAAGCCCGCGCGGAGCAGGGAGAGTATCGCCGCTATCGCGAAGTTCTTCAGTCGGTTGTGCGGCAGTTCGGAGAACAAATGGGCTTCGCGCCCACGGACCGGGAAGTCCGCTCGCTGCCCGAGTCTTTGCAAGAATGGAAGCCGTGGCCGGATACCGTAACGGCGCTCCGCGAACTCCGGAGCCGCTTTCGATTGGCCATCATTTCTAACGTGGACGACGATCTCTTCGCCGCCACGCGGCCTCAGCTTGAAGTCGACTTTGAGCAGATCATCACCGCCCAACAGGCAAGGGCTTACAAGCCGTCATTGAAGATTTTCGAACTCGCGTTGAGCCGCATCGATGTTCCCGCCCACCGTATCCTGCACGTGGGCCAGAGCCTCTACCATGATGTAATTCCCGCGCAGTCGCTCGGCTTGGCCACGGTCTGGGTCAACCGTCCATCGGCGCGAACTGGAGTCGGCGCCGTCAAGGCGGCAGAAGCGCATCCGGACTTGCAGGTGTCCAGCCTCGCCGAGCTTGCTACCGCTTGTGCCCAACCGTGAGTTCCGCACTCCGAATTGTCATCCCGAGCGCAGCGAGGGACCTTGGTGTTCGCCGTGACGGCAGCAGTGATCGCGCAAGCAGAAACCAAGATCCTAGCTCGGGCTCGGGATGAAACTGTGTCTTGATCCGCCGCGCTGCTAGAAGTTGGCGGGAATCTTCACAACTCTCTTCTGAATCGCCCACATGACCAGCTCGGCCTTGTTGTGGATGCCAAGCTTCCGCATCAGATTGAACTTGTGCGCGTCTACGGTCTTGCTGCTCAACCCCAGAACTGTTGCCGCCGCCCGCACCGTCTTTCCTTCCGCCAACAGCTTCAGCACTTCCCGTTCGCGGGTGGTGAGAGCACGTTCTTGTGGGACCAGCGTTTCAGTGGAGCGCTGCGGGTCACGTCGGAAAATAGCTTCCTGACGGTTCGGCGTCCTATAGTTTGGTGTCCCATAGTTCGTCGAATCACGGTCCGTGGCAAGATCATCCGACGCATGACCACGGCACGAGTTCCGCACCATCTCCACCAGTTCCTCCACGGAAGTATGCCGCGCCGTACAGCTTTCGGTTGTGGTTCGCAGCGAGGCGAACCCAGAACTGGCCTGTTCCTGCATGCTCAAGAACACAAGTTTGGTGTGGGGAGATTCTCGAGATAGCAAAAGCGCTGCTTCAGCTGCGGGTAGGCCAAACGTCGCGGCATCCGCGATGACAACGTCCGGCCGGTACTCGTAAACCTTCCGCAGACACTCGGCCGCGTTTCCAGCTTCGCTTACGACCTCAAGATCGGGCTCGTCCCGCAGCAAACGCCGCAGACCCTGCCGCAATAGAACGTGATCATGCGCGAGCACGCACCGAATCTTCCTGCCGGGGAATACTATTTCCTTTGGATCTGTGCGGGGGGACACAGTTCCTCCTGTTTGGCCAGAGAATTTGTGAAGTGATGCAGACCCTTAACCAGAGCCGAAATCGAGAAGGCACGAAGAACGCCTGGTTATTGTAGCAATCATTCACCCTCCTGTGCATGCGGAAATCTGAGAACGGCTGCCTTTTCTTGTGCGTCCGTCCGGAAATGCAACTTTCTTTCTCCATCTGGAAACTCCAGAGGGACGCCGTATCAGGTAGAATCGACCACTTATGCTGCGCTACTTCACCGCCGGAGAATCTCACGGCGAAGCTCTGGTCGCTTTTCTTTCCGGCCTGCCCGCCGGACTCAAAGTGGACCAAGGCTTCCTGGACCGCGAACTTTGGCGCCGGCAGCAGGGCTATGGACGCGGCGGCCGCATGAAGATCGAGCGGGACACCGCTCACATTCTTTCAGGCGTCCATCACGGCATAACGATCGGTTCACCAATTTCCGTCCAACTCGAAAATAAAGACTGGAAGAACTGGCAGGAGTCCCTGCCCGTCGGCGAAGGCGACCCTGCTCGCCACAAACGCGTAGCTTCTCCCCGGCCTGGCCACGCCGACCTGGCCGGAGCGCTGAAATACAATTTTCCCGAGGCCCGTTATGTCCTGGAGCGTGCCTCCGCCCGCGAATCGGCGGCGCGCGTCGCTGTCGGCGCCCTCGCCAAGACGTTCCTCTGCCAACTCGGCGTCGATGTCCTCAGCCACGTCGTTGCCGTCGGCAACGTGGCCATGCCGCAAGAAGTTTCTTGGGAGCAGATTCAGGCTCTTTACAATCAGGAAGAAATCTTGCTCAATTGTGCCGACCCGGACATCCAGCAGCGTATGAAGGACGAAGTCGACAAGGTCTACAAAACCGGCGATTCTCTCGGCGGAGTTTTCGAGGTGGTTGCCCACGGCGTTCCACCCGGACTGGGCACTTACGCGCAGTGGGACGAACGCCTCGATGGTCTGCTTGCCGCCGCCGTCATGTCGTTGCAAGCGGTGAAGGCGGTTGAGATTGGTTCCGGCATTGCCGCTGCGGCTTCTCCGGGCTCCGCCGTGCACGATGAAATCGGCTATGGCGAGCCCACCAGCTTCACCGCGTTTACCCGTACCCGCAATAATGCCGGCGGAATCGAAGGCGGCGTTTCCAATGGAGAAGAGATTCGCGTACGCGGTTACTTGAAGCCCATTTCCACCTTGCGCCGTCCGCTAAAATCGGTCGATTTCGATACTCGTCAACCGGTAAACGCCGCCTACGAGCGCTCCGACGTTTGCGTCGTTCCGGCCGCCGGAGTCGCAGCCGAGGCCATGGTCGCGCTTACTCTAGCTCGCTGCGCTCTCGATAAATTCGGCGGCGACTCCATGACAGAAACCCTGCGCAATTTCCAGGGCTACTGCCTGCAACTGAAGAACTACTGATTGCAACTGAAATGATCTATCCCATTGTGAAGTTCGGAAATTCCGTCCTCGAGAAGCCGGCCGAGAAAGTCACAGTCTTCGACGAGGAACTGAAGCAGCTGATCGATGACATGTTCGAATCGATGTACGCTGCCCGCGGTGTCGGCCTAGCGGCGCCGCAGATCGGCATCTCGCGCCGCATCGCCGTCGTTGACGTTACCTTCAAAGAGGACCCCGATGCCAAGCTCGTCCTCATCAACCCGGAAATTATTCACAAGGAGGGCCGCCATTCGCAGAGTGAAGGATGTCTCAGCATCCCCGACTTCCGCGAAAATGTGAGCCGCGCCAGCGTGGTCACAATCCGCGCCCAGGATTTAACCGGAAAGCTTTTCGAGAGAACTGCCGACGACTTGCTGGCTCGTGCCTTTCAGCACGAAACCGATCACCTCAACGGCAGACTCTACATCAGCCACATCAGCGCTTTAAAACGCGACTTGATGAGGCGCAAAATTCGCAAGCTGGTCAAAGCCGGAGAATGGTAGAAGAATTGAGTCATTGAGAGATTGAGTCAGTGAATCGATGATTCAATGTGTCAATGATTCAATCCCTTAATCTCGTTTTCTGCGGCACACCTCGCTTCGCCGTGCCCACGCTCGACAGGCTGGTCGATGCCGGATTTCGCATTCAGCTCGTGGTTACGCAGCCGGACCGCCCCAAAGGGCGCGGCCTCGAACTCGTCCCATCCCCAATCAAAGAACGCGCTCTGCAGTTAGGATTGCCGATCGTCCAACCCGAGAGCATCAAGAACAACGCAGACTTCCGCGCCCGACTCGCCGCTCTCAAGCCCGATGCCATTATCATCGTCGGCTATGGCCGCATCATTCCGCAATGGATGCTTGATCTGCCTCCTCTCGGCAACCTGAACCTGCACGCTTCGCTCTTGCCGAAATATCGTGGCGCCGCGCCCATTCAGTGGGCGATCGCCCAAGGCGAAACCGTCACCGGAGTGACAACGATGAAAATCGATGCCGGTCTCGATACCGGTGACATCCTTCTGCAGCAGGATGTTCCCATTGCCCCGAACGACACCGCAGAGACGCTCGCTCCGAAGTTGGCGACTGTGGGAGCCGATCTCACCGTCACAACCCTGCGCGGTCTACAGTCGAGCACGATTCATGCATGCCAACAGGATCACGCTCAGGCCACGCTCGCGCCCATCCTCAAGAAAGAAGACGGCCTCATCGATTTCTCCCGCTCGGCGACCGAGATCCTGAACCGCCTGCGCGGCTTTCAACCATGGCCCGGAGCATATACGAAGTTTCGCGGTAAGAATCTGCAAGTATGGAAGGCTCGGGCGCACGATCGCGCGCTGCCTTCCTCTGAACTGAAAGTAGAAAGTGATCGTCTTCTAGTCGGCTGCGGCCAGGGCAGCGCAATCGAAATTCTCGAACTCCAACTGGAAGCCAAGAAGCGCACCTCCTCCCCGGCCTTTCTTCGCGGCTATCGCCCTCAACCCGGCGAGAAGCTAGGCGCATAAGCCAGCAAGAAGTTCTTCCGCGCACAGACAGGCCGCTTTCCCTCATACTAGCCACAGTGAAACCAAAATCTCGAGATTCGCACCCTGCCGTTTCTCCAGCCCGCGCCGCGGCGTTCGACATCCTGCTCCGCGTCGAGCGCGAATCTTCTTACGCCTCCGAATTACTGCATTCCCAGACGTACGGTCGGCTCACCAGTCTCGATCACTCCCTGACAACGGAATTAGTCATGGGTGTTCTGCGCTGGCGATCGCTGCTTGATTCCGAAATCGCCGCCAGTTCTGCACAGCCAATCTCCAAACTCGATCTCGAGATCCTCACCGCGCTTCGCCTTGCGGTTTACCAACTCCGCTGGCTCAGCCGCATTCCCGCCCGCGCCGCCATCAATGAGAGCGTTGACCTCGTCAAGCGCGCCCGCAAACGTTCCGCAGCTCCATTCGTCAATGCCGTGCTGCGCAAGCTCGCCAACGGCACCTCTCCCAGCTCCGAAGTTTCTCCGCCCGCGGTCAGTGGTGTTTCACCCGAGACTCTCGCTGCAAGCAGTGCTCACCCGCTATGGCTCGTTGAACGCTGGATCCATGCCTACGGCCTCGACTCCGCTTTAGAGATCTGCCGGCATAACCAATCGATTCCCGTCACCGCAATCCGTCTTCGTCGACCAGAAGCAGAGGACCAGCTCCGCGCCGAAGGAATCGAACTGGCTCCCGGCGCTTTCCTCGCTAGCGCGCGGCGAGTTCTGCGCGGAGACGTTGCCCGAACGGCAGCTTTCCGAACAGGCCTCTGCGTTATTCAGGATGAAGCCTCGCAGCTGGTCGCTGCATTGGTCGGGCATGGCGAGCACGTTCTCGATTGTTGCGCAGCTCCGGGAGGCAAGACCGCGGCCATCGCCGACCGCAATCCCAACTCGAATATCGTTGCCGTGGAGCTTCATCCTCACCGCGCGCGGCTGCTGCGAAAACTACTGCGTGCGCATGCTCCGGCCGCCGGTGCTGCAGACGACAATATCCGCGTCATCGCCGCCGATGCGCGGAAACTACCCTTCGCCAGAAAATTCAACCGCATTCTCGCCGACGTGCCCTGCTCCGGCACCGGCACTCTATCCCGCAATCCGGAAATCAAGTGGAGGCTCACGCCCGAAGACCTAGCCGACCTGCAGGCGCGTCAACTCGCGATCCTTCGTTCAGCCATGGCTCAAGTCGCTATCGGAGGCCGCGTGATTTATTCGACTTGCTCCTTGGAGAGAGAAGAAAACGAAGACGTCATCGAGCGCGTTCTAGCAGAACAGTCATCGTTCCGCGTGATCGACTGCCACGCCGAGCTTGATCGGCTTCAACAGGAAGGCGAATTGATCTGGCCTGAAGTTTCTTCACTCACTCGAGGCCCCTACCTGCGCACGCTGCCCGGCGTGCACCCGTGCGACGGCTTCTTCGCCGCGATCCTGGAAAGAATCTAACCGCGGACGGCAGAGCTCTGTCCGCAACCTCTCCGTCACTTCACTTCAAAGTTCACTACCGCGCCCGCGAAAACTTTTTGCCCGGCCGGCGGCGTCTGCACGGCAATAATGCTCGCTGGAGACGGTTGCGGTGGTGCAGAAATCATTAATAGACCAGCAGTCGGCAGAGCCGCGTCCGCGGCGACCGGCGCCATGCTCACGTTTCCCAGTTTGAAGCCCGCATCCTGTAGCGTGCGGCTCACAGTGCCCAGCGGTTGCCCCACAAAACTCGGCATCACATAGGACAGCGGATCCGCCGCTACGGTTACCAGTAAGCTGATTTTTGGAGCTGCCACCTGGCTCGCATTTGCCGGCGGACTCTGCGCCAGCACCTGATCGGCTGGCGTTCCCGGCAATTGTATCTCCGCCGTCGAAGCCACTTCCACCCCGCGCCGCTGAATGTTCCACTCCGCTGCGCGCTCACTTTGTTTTGTCACATCCGGAATCGCCACCCGCTGCGGCCCCAGACTTTGCGCCACCCGCACCTGCCAACCCCGCCGCACCTTCGTCCCCGGCAGCGGCAACTGGGTCATGATCCGCCCCTCCGGAATGCGCGGGCTGTAATATTGCCGCTCCACTTCGATCTGCAACCCTAATCCGGCAACCGACCGTTCCGCCTCCACCGGGGTGAGCCCAACTATCGCGGGCACTTCGACTTCCTGTCCGTGAATCGCGAATCGCATCGCCGTCAGCGCCGACACGAGTGCCACAACCACCAGCACCAACGCGAGCACGGCAAAGCGGAACAGAGCCTTCATAGTAGGTCGCACTTATGATTCAACGAACATGGTTCAACGAACACGGTTCGACGAACAAGTTCAACGAGTCTTGAGCAAGCCGCTGCGCCGAGTGTCTAATCCCCACGCCGACTCTCAATGCGTCTCATCCGCACCCGGCGACGTATCTGGAGTATCCACTTTCTGCACCACCGGCCCGGGCACATCCGTCGTCTGAAACTGCCCCGGATCTTTCCCCGCCATGGCGATATTCATGAAGTTCATCCAGATTGGCAGCGCCGCATGCGCTCCCGTTTCCTTGGCTCCCAGAGTTCTCTTCTCGTCGAATCCCATCCACACTCCGCACGTCATCGTCGGCGAGAATCCCACAAACCAGGCGTCCGTGAAGTCATTGGTTGTGCCCGTCTTTCCCGCAGCCGGGAAAGACATCTTTGCCGCCGCTACTCCCGTCCCGTGCAGCACCACCTCGCGCAGCATCGCAGTCATGATTCTCGCCGTGCGCGAGCTGATCACATCTTTTACATCCGGATAATCTTCTTCCAGCACTCGCCCCTCGTAGTCTGTCACCTTCGTGATGTAGCGAGGTGTCACGCGCACCCCGTCATTCGGGAAAACGCTGTACGCCGAAGTCTGCTCCATCAGCGTGATTTCCGCCGAGCCCAGCGCCACCGGCAAATAAGGCGGAAGCTTCGCCGTAATTCCAAAGCGTTCCGCGTATTCAATTACGGTCTTGATACCTACCTTGCTGGCGAGCTTCAGCGCCGGAATGTTTCGCGACTGTGCCAGCGCGCGCCGCAGCGTGATGATTCCTTCAAACTTCTCGTCGTAATTATGCGGCGAGTAAGGCCCGGAGCCACTCTCGAAAGTGACCGGCTCGTCCAGAATCGTGTCGTCTGGGCTTCCGCCCCGGTCAATCACCGCGGTATAAACATAAGGCTTGAACGACGACCCGACTTGCCGCAACGCCTGGGTCGCTCGATCGAATTTCGATTCGCTGAAATCCCGTCCCCCCACCATCGCTTTGATGCCGCCCGTCGCGTTGTCAATCGCCATCAGCGCGCCTTGCGCTCCAGAATCCTGTTCCAGGCTCACCCGCGCCGCTCCGTTAGCGCTCAACGACAGTATTCTTACGTAACAGATGTCTCCCGCCTGCAGCAGACTCTGGATCTTGCCTTGCGTCCAGGCCACGTCCGCTTGTCCCAGAGCTGCCGTATAGCGCCCGAACTTCAATGTCGCAATCCCAACCCCGGCGGAAGTGACCAACGCATGGACATATCCGTTCGCTTCCGGCTCATCCTCCCAATCGGGATGTTCGTACTTGTCGATCGCGCTTCCTTCCGCCACAACGTTCTCCAGATTTCCCTTCCATCCGTGACGCCGTTCGTAAGCCGCCAGGCCATCCAGCACCGCCTGGTTTGCGGCCTTCTGCAGATCGACGTCAATCGATGTGTAGACCTTCAGCCCGCCCTCGTGTACCTGGTCGGCCCCGTACTTGTTTTCCAGGTACCGTCGTATCTCTTCCACAAAATAGGGCGCCAGCGAGTTGGGATCGTGCTGCAGATGCAAAACCACCGGCGCCAGCCGCGCATCTGCCGCCTGTGCCGCTGTAGTCTTTCCGTCTTCGAGCATGGCGTTGATCACCAGGTTCCTGCGCTTTAATGCGCGATCCACATGATTGATCGGCGAATAGATTCCCGGCCCCTTGGGCAAACCCGCCAGCAGTGCCGCTTCCGGCAGCGTGAGCTTTCGAGCCGGTTTGCCGAAGTAGAATTCTGACGCTGCCTCGAACCCGTACACTCCGTGCCCCAGGAAAATCTGGTTGGCGTAGAGCGTAAAGATTTGTGGCTTGGTGAAACGCCGCTCGATCTGAACCGCCAGCATCGCCTCCTGTACTTTGCGATGGAACGAGCGGTCCGGCGAAAGAAACAGATTGCGCGCCAACTGCATGGTCAGCGTCGACGCACCCTGCACCTTTCCACCCGACTCAATGTCGCGGTAGGCCGCTCCCACGATGCGCCAGAAATTGATGCCCGAATGCCGGTAGAAATCTTTATCCTCGATCGAAACCAATGCGTCCCGCAGCACCGGCGCAAAATCGTCGTAGCCCGCCACCACCCTTCGCTGCAGCGCAAACGACCCAATCACCCTTCCGTGGTCGTCATACAACTCTGTGATCGAACTCGGACGGTACGCCTCCAGTGCTTCGACCTGCGGCAAATCCGTGGTGTAGACGAGCAGTAACCCGGCAGTAGCTCCCACCAGGGCGGAAATCAGCACCAGCAGGCCAAACAACACCCGGCCCACGAACTTCCGTCCCGCAATTTCCACCGGCGGAAGATCTTCATAAAGCGATTTCATGGCGAGATGGGTTCAGAATAGCAGGACGCCATCGGCCTCGGTAGTCGCAATCGCTGCAGATGCAAAAAGAAAATCCCGCGCCGTAAGGCGCGCGATGAACTTCCCAGCAAAGTGCGAAGACGACTAACTCGTCCGGCTCTTCAGCACCTCGACCGCCTTGTGCAATTGATCGTCCTGCGTGTTCTTGGGTTTTGCTACGGGTTCCGCCGCGGAGGGTTCCTGTTCATCATCTTCCGAAATCGCGTTGTCCGTTTCGTCGGCCACCAGCACGTTCGGCGTCACCGCGGTTTCCTGAATCGCCTTCCCACTGGGCGAATAGTATTTCGCCACCGAGAGAATCAGCGCTCCGCCGTCCGGCAGATCGATCGTCTTCTGCACCGATCCGTCGCCGAAAGTCTTGTCTCCTACTACGTCGCCCCGGGCATTCTCCAGGATCGCTGCCGCCACAATCTCAGCCGCCCCGGCCGTCCCTTTATTCACCAGCACGGCCACCGGAAGCGAAGTCACTGCCTTCGCCGGATCCGCATTGAACGCTTCTCGCGGGAACTTTTGTCCTTGCAGATAGGTGATCGTCCCGTGGTTCAGGAAAAGGTTGGCGGTCGCAACCCCCTCGCTCTCTTCTCCTTCCGATGTGTTCCGCAAATCCAGGACCAGCTTCTTCGCGCCCGATTTTTCTAACAGCTTGATCTTCCCGGCAATTTCCTGCGCCTTGCCCTTGGTCAGAGCATCCACTTTCACGTAGCCGATGCCGTCTTCCAGCATCTTGTCAGAGACCGGTGGAATGGCCACTATGTCGCGCGCGATCGCCATTTTCTCCGGCTCCGCCTTGCGTGCCCGCACCACCGAAACATTCACGGTCGAGCCTGGCGTCCCGGACAATGCCCCGCGAATCTCCGGCAGCGACATGTCCCGCGTACTCTGGCCCTCAATCGATTCGAAGATATCCGTCGCCTCGATCCCGGCCTTCTCGGCAGGCGACCCCGGCAGTACAGAAACCACATCCGCATATCCAAAGCGCTTCGAGACCGTTGCTCCGATCTCGCCTTTGGCCTCCGACTTATGCACCTTGAACGCCTTGTAGGCCGCGGGCGTCAGGTAGCTGGAGTTTGCATCCAATGACTCCACCAGACCGTGCAATGCTCCGTCCGTAACCTTCGGAATGTTCGGATCTTCCACGTACTCGCTTTGCACGCGTGACAATACTTCGCTATAAACCTGCATCTGCCGGTAGGAGCCGTCGTTCGAAGAGGCATGCACACCTCCCAGGGAACCGACAACCACAAACAACAACACGGCAAAAGACGAAACCAGAATCGCAGCTTTAATTTTCATGGACATCAGATTCTTCATTTTCCGGAAAGGAGTCGCTTCCTGAGGAACTTCCACTCATTATATCTTGTAGATGCAGCTTTTTGTCTCCCGGCTGCCCCGGTTTGGAGCCCCATCGGTAACTTCCCCGAAATCAGACCTCCGCCTAAGAATTAAGACGATCCAGCCCTAGGTTCGTTACCAGGCCTTTACGCCGGTGGCTTGAAGTTCAGCGTGATCGTGCTCTGCACCGATACCGCCCGGCCATTCATGGAATAAGGCTTGAAGCGCCACTGCTTCACGGCGTCGATGGCGACCCGAGCGAACACCAGCGATCCTTGCAGGAACTTTGCATCCTGCACTGTGCCATCGCGCCCGATCAGCACCTGCAAAACCACGGTGCCCCGCTGCCCGCTAGCCTTTGCTGCCTCTGGATACACCGGATCAACCGGCTGCGCCAATAGATCCCATGCCGCAGACTCCGGCAGGCTCACCGGCTCGATCGATGACATCGCCGCCTCAACCGGCTTGGCCCCGCTTGCCTCCGGCGTCATGGAAGCGATCTGAGACTTCAGGCTGGACGGAATACCCGCGTTGTTTGCCGTCGAAACAGCACGCAGCGGCGAGGAACTCTGCACCGGCAGCGCCACCGGACGCGGTGCCTGCTGAGCCGCGCCCTGAGCCACCGCCGCATTCGTCGTTAACGGCGGCGCGGATGCAACTGGATCAGGCGACGCACTGGCCGTGTTCCCCGGCACATCCGCGACGCTGGTCGTGATCGGTTCCTTAACCTGACTCTCTCCAACTGCCGTCTGCCCGCTCGGGCTTTGTCCAGCCTGGTTTTGATCGGCAGTGTTCTCGCTGGCGACCGATTGTGCCTGTCCGCCGTCCGGCTCCCCACCTTTTGCCGGTTTCGCCGTCGGGTCAATCACCGGAAGCACGCGAATCTGCGAAGCATCCGTCGTCGCATCCGGGATATTCCCCGGCGTCGGAAGATTGTACTCGTCACCTGACTGACCAAAACTGTCATGCAGTGCCACAGGCTGCGGCAGAGGCGCCGGCGGTGGGTTCAGCCAACGCGCTCCCGCGCGCACCCCGTTCCGGTAAAGCACTCGCAAACTTTGTCGCGTTCGCGGCATTGCAACGAGAACCACGCATGCAGCTGCCAACGCACCCACCAGAAGAACTTTGCCGATCTTCGAACGCGGCTCCTGCACAGCCTGCTCAGGTTCCTTCGCTTCTCCCTCCATGTAAGCGAAAAGAGCAGCTTCCGCGTCTGGTTGTGACTCGCTCTTTGCGGGGAATTTGCTTTCTTCGGCAACCGGCCCCGCCGCCGGCGCTGCGTAAGACGTCGTTTCCTGGTAGGACAGCAACCCGCCCGTCGCCGGAGCATCTTCCACCGGCGGTGGTGCTGTTCTGGTCAGCCGGGCTTGCAACGATGCCCAGCCAGTCAGCGGCTCCTGAGGTGCAACCGGTTCCCCAGGTGCGTCCCCCACCGCCGCGGCCATCGGCTCCAACTCCGTAAGCGCCTCAACCTCGGCCTCTGCGGCGATTGCCTGGCTCAACGACTTCTGAACCTCACACTCCGTGTCGAATTGCGCTCCAGGCGCCGAACTCGGTGTCTGCAGAAATTCCCCGGCCCGGAAGGTTTTCTCTGGCGTCTGGGTCGTAGACGCCCGCACCGAAACTGCCGGAGTCGACGCCGCGGCAGCCAAAGCGGCCGGTTCTGGTGCTTGTGATTGCGTAGTCGGCGCGACTGGTTGTGGTGCGACCGGTTGGGGCGCTGAAGCCAGCAACTTTGAGCGCAGCAGCTCGCATGCCGTGCTCATTGTGTCCCGCACCTGTTCCGCGCGAATCGGTCTCACCAGAACTGAATTGGCTCCCGCCTGCAGCGCCTCTGCCAGCTTGCCATCATCGTTCACGATGGCCAAAGTCAGCGGGCGCTGCGCCGCTTTCAAATCCCGCGCCGTCTTCAGCAGGAATGCCGCCTCCGGTTGATCCTCCCAGTCGGTGATTACGATCTGGAACAACTGGGTTGTAACCCTCTCCACGGCGTCCACCGCGCTCCGGCAGTACTCTCCCTCGATCCCCAGGTCGGTGAGTACCTGCCAGATCGGCTGGACCATCTCCTCGTTCGACGAGAATAAGAGGCAGCGCAAGGGCATACTATTTCAGACTAGGCAGCCTCGGTAACCGCGGCAAGTTACCGAGGTGGAATGCCGCTTCAGCCGCGCTTGGGAAGTATGACTCGGCAGTACATGTCCGTTTGAGCGAAGCGCTGGCCAGCGTTGGGTGATCAGTGCCCGGCACAAACAAAACCTGCTTTGACTGATCACTGATCACTGCCCACTGCTCCTGCGCTAGAATGCTGGGTCGCTCCCGATCGCGCCCTGAATATGCAGACTGCGGATGTCGTCATCGTTGGTGGAGGAATCGTCGGCTCCAGCATCGCCTACCACCTCACGGCAAATGGATGCCGCAACGTCCTGGTCATCGAGCGCGAATCAGCCCAAGGCAAAGGCTCCACCGGTAAGAGCATGGGCGGAGTGCGCGCTCAATTTTCTACTCCGGTCAGCATCCAGATGTCGCTCTATTCGATTCCTTTCTATGCCAGCTTCGAGGAGCGCCTCGGCTACCCCTGTGACTACCGGCCGCAAGGCTATCTCTTCTGCGCCACCACGGACCATCAGATGGCCTATCTCCGCACAAACTATGCTGAGCAAGTGAAGCTGGGTTTGAAGAATGTTCGTCTGATGACGGGCGATGAGGTCCGCAGCATGTTTCCGCAGTTACGCGGTGACGACATTGTCGGCGGAAGTTTCTGCTCCACCGACGGCTTCGTCGATCCCTACAGCGCCATGAACGGATTCATGGCCTGGGCCGCCGGCCATGGCGCAACTTCGTGGAAGAATACTGTCGTCACCGGCTTCACTCAGGATGCAACCGGGATCGCCTCGGTAGAGACCACACGCGGCCCTGTGGCCACGCGTAAGGTCGTGAACTGTGCCGGCGCCTGGGCCGCTGGCGTGGCCAGTCTCGCCGGCGTCGATCTACCCGTCGAGCCGCTGCGCCGCATGCTCGTGCCCACCGAGCCCTTCGACGAATTCCCTCACACCGCGCCCATGATCGTCGACATGTCCAACGGATTTCACTTTCGCCCCGAAGCCCGCGGCTTTCTCCTCGCCTGGAACGATCCCGAAGAAACACCGGGCTTCAAGACAGATTTCGATCCCGCCTTCGTCGAGAAGATCCTCACCCGCGCCGCCGATCGCGTGCCCTGCTTCGCCAATCTTCCCGTGAATCCCAAGCGGGCGTGGGCCGGCCTCTATGAGATGACGCCGGACCACCATCCAATTCTGGGCCAGGCTCCCGGCTTGCCGGGTTTCTTCCTCGCCAATGGTTTTAGCGGACACGGCGTAATGCACGCCCCGGCAACAGGAAGGATCCTCAGCGATCTCATTCTCACCGGCAAGACAGACTTGATCGACGCATCGTTGTTGAATCTAACTCGCTTCGCGGAAGGCCGTCTGATTCACGAAACCGCAGTACTGTGAGCGCGAGCCTTTTTTGCGCTGCGAAGCCTTGAAAGGGTGGGGCTTCAGCCGCACCGTAAGAGGTCCCGAGAGTATTTGGGCTTCAGCCCCTGAGGTGAACGGTTGCCCCTGCAAGAGCACAACTACTGGCTCACCACGACCGACTTCCCAAAAACACAACCCCGTCCGCTCCCCGCCCGCGTAGACGTTGCCGTCATCGGCGCCGGATTCACCGGCCTTTCCGCCGCCCGCACCCTCGCCAAGCGCGCCGCAAAAGTCGCGGTTCTCGAATCGGAGACCATCGGTTGGGGGGCCAGTTCCCGCAACGGCGGCATGGTGCTCACCGGCATGAAGCTGGGCGTAAATAAGCTCATCGCCATGTATGGACGCGAACTCACCCGCCGCATGTACGCCGCATCGCTCGAGACCCTCGATTGTGTCGAGCAGATTATCCGCGAAGAAGCCATCGACTGCGACTTCTCCCGTTGCGGTCATCTCGAAGTGGCCTGCAAGCAGAAGCATTTCGACGACTACGCGCGCCAGGCCGAAGTAATCGCGCGCGAGCTCAATCACCAACTGCGCGTCGTGCAGAGACATGAGTTGAACGCTGAAATCGGATCGACTATTTACTACGGGGGCATGGTCGATGAAGTCAGCGCTGGACTGAATCCCGCTCGCTACGTCGCTGGCCTCGGCCGCGCCGCCATGAAAGCCGGTGCAGAAATCTTCGAGCACACGTGTGTCGAAGGCCTGCAGCGCGAATCGCGTCAGGGCGAGTCGGGATGGAAGATCGTGACCTCGCAGGGTACACTATGGGCGCGCGAAGTCTTCGTCGGCACCAGCGGTTACACCGACAAAGCCACTCCCGCTCTGCAAAAGAAGCTCATCCCCATCGGTTCATTTATTATCACGACCGAAATTCTGCCGGAAGCCTTGGCGCACGAACTCAGCCCGCGCAACCGCATGATCTACGACTCCAAGAACTATCTCTACTACTACCGCTTAACGCCCGACCGCCGCATGTTGTTCGGCGGCCGCGCCGCATTCTTCCCCGAGACCGACCAGACCATCCGTCGCAGCGCCGAGATCCTGCGCCGCGGCATGATCGACGTCTATCCCCAACTGCGCGATGCCAAAGTCGAATACGTGTGGGGAGGCACACTCGACTTCGCCTTTGACATCATGCCCCATGCCGGCCAAATCGACGGCATGTATTACGCCCTCGGCTACGCGGGACACGGCGTCGCCATGGCCACTTATCAAGGCCAGAAGATAGGGGAGCTGATATCAGGAGGCAAGCCGGAGAATCCATTCGTAGGCATTCCGTTTCCCGGCGCGCCGATGGGCTTGTATAACGGGAGGCCGTGGTTTCTGCCGTTCGCCGGAGTGTGGTACAAGTTTCTGGATTGGGTGAGCTGAAAGCCTCATTTATGCGCCCAATCTCATCTTCGCGAGGAGGTACACCACCGGTCCCAACACCATCGCGATCGCGCCGCCAATCAAAGCAAAGCGGTCGCTACCGAGCAGCGCGACCATCGCCATCACTACCGGCGCAGCCACCACATAGAACAATCCCACTCGTCCGCCGGGGATCACGAACGCGCGGGGCATCTCCGGTCGCGTGCGCCGCAGCTTCCATGCTGAAAGCACCGTCAGCACCGTCGTCGCCGAGCGCAGCCAGATATAGACCGAGATGAGCTGTCCGAGGCTCTGCCACGCCAGCAGCGCATAGATAATCGCCGAGACCAGAATCGCCAGGCACGGCGTGCCATACCGTGAATGCTTGCGTGTGAGCGCTGCTGGGAGATACCCGTCTTCGGCCATGGCGAAGGGCATGCGCGTGGTGGTAAGCACGGTGCTGTTGAGCAGCGCCACATTGCCGACCATTGCCGCCAATGTCATCCAGGTACCAAGCCAGAAGTGACCATGAAACGATCCTCCGATCATTCTGGCCGCGTCGGAGAAGAATCCCGTATGCCACTGTTCCCAGTTGCCGGCCGAGGCTAGTCCTGCGAGCGTAGGGAGAAAGTACGCCGCAATCGAGAGTGGCACGACCAGGGCCAGCGCTCGCGGATAGGCCTGTTGCGGGTTCTCGACCTCTTCCGCTACGGTCGAAAGTTGCTCGTACCCCGAATACAGCCAGAGGCCCAAAGCCAATCCGACACCAAAGATCTTGAAGGTTGGCTGGTGCGGCGGGACTAACGGAACAAACGGATTGTGATGCCACTTCATCAGCGCCATCACGATCATGGTCATCACCGGCACGAAGATAAAGATCTCAAGCGCGGTTGCGACCTTCCCGACCATCTGAATGCCGCGCACGTTGATCCAGGTGATCACCGCAATCAGCGCCACAGAAACGACGTAGTGCTTCCATCCCGTGATTCCGGGGAAGAGGTAATCGGTGAAGAGAACGGCGTAAGCCCCGCCTAACAGGAACGATGCCGACCAGTTCCACCAGCCTGCGAGGAATCCCCAGAAGTCGCCGAAAGCCGCACGGGTCCAGCGGTAGAAGCCCCCTTCGACGGGCATGGCGGTGGTCAGCTCCGCTGACACCAGTGAGACTGGGATGCACCAGAAGAACGGCAGCACCAGCAAGTAGATCAGCGTCATTCCAGGGCCGGAAGTGGTGACCATGTCTTCGAGTCCGAACGGTCCGCCTGTGGTATAGGAAAACATCACGAAGACGAGATAGAAGAGGCTGGCTTTGCGAAGTGTAGAGGCGTTGCCGTTAGAGGAGGTCAAGGTTGTTGATCAAGCGGTAACTATGCAGCGAATGCTGTGGTGAGTGCGCCTTCGAGTTCGAGCAGTTCGCGCTTCAGGTCGAGGCCTCCGCCGTAGCCGCAGAGCGTGCCGTTGGAGGCGATCACGCGATGACAGGGAACGACGATGGCGACGGGGTTGCGATTGTTGGCCATGCCGACGGCGCGAAACGCCTTGGGCTTGTCTACGGCGCGAGCGATGTCGGCGTAAGTGCGCGTCTCTCCGTAAGGAATCGCCAGGAGTGCGCGCCAGCAGGAGAGCTGGAAATCGGTGCCGCGAAGATCGAGCGGGAAGGTGAACTCGCGGCGGTGGCTAGCGAAATACTCTTCGAGCTGGCTCACGTAAGGCTGCATCAGGCGAGGGGTATCTTCGAAGGTAAATCCGTTTTTCTCTTTCTCTTGCTCTCTCTTGTGCTCGTGCTCACCACGAACATCGCGAGGGCTGAGGCGAATCGATTGCTGTCCGGGCAAGCGGGCGTCGAATTCCAGGGCGACTAACCCGCGGGCGGAAGCGGCTAGGAACAGCGGTCCAATCGCCGAGTGCATCGTGGTGCAGTGAAGAGTTTCCATGGGAGTTGATCCTCTGCGCAGCAGACTACGATAGCAGACGAACTGCCGGCGAAAAACATTTACCACAGAGTCACAGAGACGCAGAGGAAACCAACACCAGGGAAAAACTGCTTGTTGTCATGGTTTGCGCGTGAGGTCCCTTCGGCTTCGCTCAGAATGATGCCGCAGGCATGGGAGATGACGCCGTGGAAATGGAAAACGTCGCGGCTCGGATCGAACTATTCTCAGGTGGGTGGCGGAGTTGACAGGAATTGGTTTTTGGCCCAGAGTGTGTGCGGCGTGCTTATGGGCATAACTCTATCCCCTGTGAAGAAGGGGCTGTTTATCGTAGTTGCGGTGGTGCTCGCCCCGGTGCTGCTGGTGGGAGTGGTGGCGCTGGCAGCTGGAGACTGGCAGCAGGTTGGGGCGACGGCGGCCGGCGATCAGGTTTTGGTGAGCTCGGTTACGGCGCGGAAGAACGGACTGCGGACGGCCTGGATCCGCGTGGAATATAAAGAACCTACTAAGCTGCCGCAGGGTGGTCCGTTCGTGGAGCTGCGGGCGCGGGTTCGGTTTAACTGTGCGAGCGGCAGTGCGGCGCCGAGTGCGGTTTCGAACTCCGAGTGGTTCTACTCCCGCGACCGCAGCGGCAAGCTGGTGGTCAGCAAAAAGATTCACCGCGACGATCAGTTTGGGCAGGTGGCGGAAGGGGACTTTGGAGAGATTGCGCGGGAGTTTGTTTGTAAGCAGAAATAAGGCAGTGGTCAGTGATCAGTGGCCAGTCTTCGACCCCTGCCATTTTGGTTTTACTGGCCACTGATCACTGGACACTGGCCACTGCCTTTAGATTTCCACAGGCTGGCACCTCGGTAACGCCCCACGCACTTCCACAGACGGCGCTTCCGTCATATGCTGGATGGAGATAACGAATTACAGTTGGCGGTACGCGGCTGCTACGTTACTCCCTCGGGCATGGATTCACTTCGTATCTATTCGCTGGTGGCGGCTAGTGGCGCGGTTGCGCTGGGTGTCTACGCGCTGTTGCGGCGCAAGCCCAAGGGACCGGCGGAACTGGAACGCGAACGCCGCGTCTTGCTGGACGGCATTGGACGCATTACCGACGGCACCGTGATTGATGTGCAGGAATTGCCCGTCAGCAGCGGACACCACGCGGCGGTATTGCTGATCTACAAGTATGACGTGGCGGGTGTGTCGTATGAGTGCTCGCAGGACGTTACCTACCTAAGGCAATGGATTAATCTGCATTCCTGCCGGCTGGGACTACCCACGTCGGTGAAGTACGACCCGCACAATCCCGCCAATTCGCTGGTGGTTTCGGAAAGCTGGATGGGGCTGAGGCAGTAAGGCAGTGGGCAGTGGCCAGTAGAACCTTCGCACTCAAGAGGCCTCGATTCCGACTTTTGGTCTTTCACTGGCCACTGATCACTGGACACTGGCCACTGCATTTCAGATTTGGTAGTCCTGATAGTCGTCCTGGAAAAGGTCCTGGGGAGAGATGTTTGGGGGCGAGGTGCCGTCGTCGATGGTGAGATTTGGCTCGGCGCCCAGCGCTTCGTGCGAGTGTTCCTGAAACTTCTCGCGCAATTCGTGCATTTCCTTGGCGAGCTTGATGATGACGTCGGAGAGCGGGTCGCGGATGTCCTTGGGGTCGGTGATGACGACGCGTTTGCCGTCTCGAAGAACAATGTGGCCGGGGACGCCGACGATGGTGGAATTGGCTGGCACACTGCGGAGCACGACCGAGCCCGCGCCGACGCGGCAGTTGTCGCCGATAGTGATGTTGCCCAGCAGCTTGGCGCCGGACCCGACCGATATATTGTTGCCCAGGGTGGGATGGCGCTTGCCTTTCTCTTTGCCGGTTCCACCCAGGGTCACACCCTGGTAGAGGGTGACGTCGTCGCCGACGATGGCGGTCTCGCCTATCACGGTGCCCATGCCGTGGTCGATGAAGAGACGGCGTCCGATCTCAGCGCCGGGATGAATCTCAATGCCGGTGAGCAGGCGCGCGATTTGCGAAACGAATCGGGCAAGGAAACGCATGCCATGACGCCAGAGCCAGTGGCTCAGGTGATGTCCCCACACGGCGTGGAGACCGGGGTAGCAGAGGAGGACTTCGGCGTAGGAGCGAGCGGCTGGGTCAGACTCGAAAACGGCGGCGACGTCTTCGCGGACGGAGTGGAAGAAGCTGATCATGGTAGTTCAGTTGCCAGTTGCCGGCTGCCAGTTCCCAGTAAGAGCCGGGTCGCGGCACACGGCCGTGCCTGGAGTTGAGAGCAAGGCTTTTCCCGCTCACAAAGAGCCTAGACTAGCAACTGGGTACTGGCAACTGCTTCTAGCTGCCGGTTTCGAAGCCGCCGCTGTGGGCAACGGTGATGCGGAGATACTTGTAGGGATTGACGGGAGTGTCGTTGATGCGGACTTCGTAGTGAAGATGGGGGCCGGTGGAGCGTCCGCTGAGGCCGACATAACCGATGGTGTCACCGCGATGCACGTGCTGTCCGGGGGTCACGGCGTAGCCGGAAAGATGACCGTAGCGGGTAGAGATGCCGTGGCCATGATCCATCATGATGGCCTTGCCGTATCCGCCGAGGAAGTCGGCGAAAGTGATCACGCCGTCGGCGGGAGCGATGATGGGATGGCCGTAGCTGCTGCCGATATCGACGCCGCTGTGAAACGCGCCTTCACCGTTGAAGGGATCGATGCGCTCTCCGAAGCTTCCGGTCACCTGGCCTTCCACTGGCCAGAGGTTGGGAGCGGAGTTGGCTCGGTACCAATCGGCGGTGGTGGCGTTGCGGGTCATTCCCAGGCTGATGCCGACTGAGGCTGCACCGGTGAGAGCGGAGGTGCGCAGGGCGCCGAGCTGGTCCAGCGAAGAGGTGACGTCGGAGTCCTGAATCTGCTGCTGAGAGGCCGTGACCAGTGTGGGCTGCGATTTCAATCCGTAAAGAGCGGAAACCTCGCTGGCGATCGAACCGAGAGAAGCCACTTGGACATCGCGTTCTTTGGCGACTTCTTCCAAGCGGGAATAACGATCCTTGAGCTGCTCTTTTTCGGTGCGCAGTTCGTTGTAGTGGGAAACCTTGAGCAGCATGCGCGTATAAGAGCTGGCAATTCCGGTGAGGCTGAGGAATCCGATGGCCGCGCCGACTACGAATACGTACAGATAATGGACGGGAATGGAGATCTTGCGCAATTGGCCGTCGTCCCCGCGGGCCACGAAAAGTATGTAGAAGCGCTTCTGCAAATGCCTTCCTTCTATCCGAGTTGAATGATCTCAGCGTTTAACGGTCAGGGCCGGAACTCCAGGCAAAGCTCTTGGGTTGCAGAAAGCCTGTTCGGACAACTGACTTTTTCGGGTACGCTTCCCATTTGGGAATGGAGACTTTGACGTGCCCTTTGTCTACCGGAACCGGGGACCTAGCCAAAAATATCTGATCTGCAATTCCAACGAGATGCAGAACTTAGCGTGTCCAAAGGCTACTGAACTTCGCTCAAACCAATTAGGTTGTGTGAATGACAGGTAAAAGGTAACAAACTGGGTTCCCCCTGTCAACGACGCGGAGGGACATTAGATGTTACTTAAGGCGGGGTAATCGAATGTAATCGCGGGGCTGGTTACCGGAGCGGATGGTCAGCCAAGGATGGTGATCATCCGGCCAATGAACGCTTCCGGCGAGCCCTGCTCCCGGCTGAAGTGAAGTGAAGAGAAGAGATCGTTCGCGAGCCAAGAGGATCGTCTGAGTCCCGGCAATGGAAGGCAACATCAGGAAGTGGACCTCGCTTATAGTGGTTGCCGTGGTGATTTCCGAAAAAGCGCTGATTGCACAGATTCGCCGCATGGTGAGCACGGCGGCGAATCCTGCGGTTCAAACTGGAATTGGGGACGACTGCGCCGTGCTGCGACTTCTGCCGCGCCGAGGCCAGCAAACCGACACACTGGTTACGACTGACTTCACGCTGGAGGGAATCCACTTCCGGCGGGACTGGCATCCGGCGGAATCGGTGGGGCACCGGTGTTTAGCGCGAGGGCTGAGCGATATCGCGGCCATGGGCGGGGAGCCGGTGGCGGCATTCCTTTCGCTGGCGTTGCCGCGGGACTTGCCGCAAAGCTGGGTGGGACGCTTCGCCCGCGGCTTGATCGGCCTGGCCGAGAGATACGGCGTGACCCTGGCAGGCGGTGACACGGCGGAATCGCCGAATGGAATTCTGGCGGATATTGTTGTGGTGGGCACTGTGCCGAAGGGAAAATCCGTGTTGCGCTCGCGAGCGCGGGCTGGCGACCGCATTTATGTGAGCGGAGAACTGGGAGGCTCGGCGGCCGCGGTGTGGGTGATGCGAAAAGAAATGCGGAAGAAATCCAAGCGGAAGCCGAATCCGAGGGAATATTTGCGGCACTTTTTCCCGGAGCCGCGAGTCGAGTTAGGCAGGGTTCTCCGCGAGAAAGGCCTAGCCTCCGCGATGATCGATACCAGCGACGGCCTTTCGACCGATCTTGCCCACATCTGCGAAGAGAGCGGCGTGGGTGCGGAGATCGCGGCAGAACTCATCCCCCGGGCGAGCGTGGGCAAGCCTTTACGCGAAGTGGATCTCCAGTTGGCGTTGCACGGCGGGGAAGACTATGAACTGCTGTTCACTGCGTCCCCCGGCAAGCACGTTCCATCCCGCATTGCCGGAGTTCCGATTACACACATCGGACACATCACGCGGGGGCGGAAGATATTCTTGAGAAATCGGGACGGTGTGGGGTACGAACTGCAGGCACTGGGGTGGGAACACTTCCGCCGGCGGTGAGTACCTCGGTCACCGGTTATCATCTATGTCTATACCCTCCGAAGAAAAACGGGACTAAAGTAGGGATATGTCGTTCTCCCAAGTTGTCTGCTCCCGTGTCTTGCTGGCTTTGCTTGTGATCTCCGCCGGGTCTGCTGCGTTCGCTCACGACAAGAAGCAGCCGCCTCCGCCGCCAGCGCACGCCAAGTCTCCCGTGCCCGCGGTGACCGATCAGTACGTGCACAAGGAGTTTGGCGATAACTGTTCGCTGCTGGCTGGTCCTCCGCAGTTTGTGGGCGATCTCGACGGCGACGGTGTGGATGATCTCATTGTGGTTGCCCGCTGCAAGAATCCATTGGCCGATCAGGCTGAAAGCGGTTTTCTGGTGGCTGATCCTTATAACAGCTTTATGGGTTTTGGCGAAGTGAAAGTCACTTCGACATTTGCCTCGGACGATCCGGAACGCAAGGGGCTTTCCCTGCTGATCGTTCACGGCGTGGGTCCGGAGGCCTGGCGTTCCGACAAAACGAAGCCCAAGTTTGTGCTGATCAACCTGCCCTTCAAGACGCTCACCGTGAAAAGGCTGGCGCTGAAAAAGAAGACCGTGCTCGGAATCTACATGGAAGAAAAAGGCGAAGGCGAGAGCACATCTTCGGTCATTTATTGGGACGGGAAGAAGTATCGGTATCAGATGCTGGGATCGGATCTGGAATAAGTTCGCCGCTGATTTCCGGAGCTTCTTGGGATAGCCGATCCAGATTTTCAGCCGCCGCAAAAAGGTGACGAGTTATACTCGCGTGTGAACGACACGAGGATGAATTTCGTTAACTGCTACGAGGACGCGAGCCGGTCCGAAGCGTACTCCACACTCGAATTCGCGAACACGTATTACCTCGCCTACCGCGATCTTCCAGCGATCATTTCAGAGCATGTGACGGGTACGAGGGCGCTCGATTTCGGCTGCGGCACGGGCCGGTCGACACGCTTTCTGGAGAAACTCGGCTTCAATGTGACGGGAGTCGATATCTCCGAGGACATGCTGCGGATTGCGCGCGCGACCGATGCCTCCGGGGATTACCGTCTGGTACCCGGCGATAATTTCGACGAGCTTGCGGCCGGGACATTCAACCTGGTGCTTGCCGTTTTCACCTTCGACAACATCGCCGGTGCGACGAAGACGAGAATCTTTCGTGACCTGGGAAGACTGCTGACGCCGAATGGAACCATCGTAAGCGTAGTTTCTTCCCCCGAGATTTATACGCATGAATGGGCTTCCTTTTCGACCAAGGATTTCCCGGAGAATGCCTCCGCCCGCTGCGGTGACGTGGTGTGCACGGTCATTACAGACATCCAGGACGGGAGGGCGGTGGAAGACATTTTCTGGTGACGAATCGTATCGGACGGTATTATGGAGAAGCCGGTCTACGGGTCGTCCAGGTATTCAAGCCGCTGGCCAAAGGCGGCGAGCCTTATCCGTGGGTGAACGAAACCAAGATCGCTCCCTGGGTGATTTACGTGTTGCGACGAGCGAAGTCGGGGGATTGATCGCGCTCGATTCTCGCTGATCTTGTGACGTAGCTCACACCTGCCTGCCCATTCATCCGCTATAATCCTCTCCGCCATGAATCTCGAAGAAAAGATCGCAGAACTGAAGAAGCGCAACCGGCTTGCCGAAGAGGGCGGAGGCGAGAAGCGCCGCGAGCGCCAGCACAAGGAAGGCAAAATGTCGGCGCGGGAACGCATCGAGTTTCTGCTCGACGAAGGCACCTTCGAAGAAACCGACAAGCTGGTGACGCACCGCTGCAGCGACTTCGGCATGCTCGAGCAGAAGCCTTACGGCGACGGCTTTGTCACCGGCTACGGCCGCATCGAAGGCCGGCTCGTGTACGTCTTCGCCCAGGATTTCACCGTGTTCGGCGGATCACTCTCGGCAACGAATGCGGGCAAGATCGTGAAGATCATGGACCTGGCGGCGAAGATGGGCGCGCCGGTGATTGGGTTGAACGATTCTGGAGGGGCGCGGATCCAGGAAGGCGTGGCGTCGCTGGCCGGATATGCCGATATCTTTCTGCGCAACACTCTGTACAGCGGCGTGGTGCCGCAGATTTCGGCGATCATGGGCCCATGCGCCGGCGGAGCGGTATATTCGCCGGCGATCACTGACTTCGTGCTGATGGTCGACAAGACTTCCTACATGTTCATCACCGGGCCGGACGTCATCAAGACGGTGACGCACGAGGAAGTCACCAAAGAGCAACTCGGCGGCGCCATGACGCACAACGAAACCTCTGGCGTGGCGCACTTTCTGGCGCACGACGATGCCGAATGTTTGTCCATGGTGCGCGAGCTCTTGAGCTTTGTGCCGTCGAATAACCTGGACGACCCTCCGCGCAAGCCCTGCACCGACCCGATTGACCGGGCCGACGCTGCGCTCGACAAGATCGTGCCGGCGCAATCGAATCTGCCTTATGACATGAAGGACGTGATCCACGCCGTGGTTGACGACGGCTACTTCTTTGAAGTGCAGGAGCACTACGCGAAAAACATGGTCGTGGGATTCGCGCGGCTGGACGGGCGCTCCGTGGGCATCGTCGCCAACCAGCCGGCGATGCTGGCCGGCACGCTCGACATCAATGCGTCGGTGAAGGGCGCGCGCTTCGTGCGCTTCTGCGATTGCTTCAACATTCCTTTAATCACGTTTGAAGACGTTCCGGGATTTCTGCCCGGCACCGCGCAGGAATATGGCGGAATTATCAAGCACGGAGCGAAATTGCTCTATGCCTTCGCTGAAGCCACGGTGCCAAAGATCACGGTGATCACGCGCAAAGCCTATGGCGGCGCCTATTGCGTGATGGCGTCCAAGCACATCCGCACGGATGTGAACTACGCCTGGCCGACCGCGGAGATTGCGGTGATGGGTCCGGAAGGCGCGGTGGACATTGTCTACAAGCGCGAACTGGATGGCGCGGCAAATCCGCAAGAGCGGCAGGAATTACGCCAGAAAAAGATCGAAGAATTCCGCGACCGCTTCGCCAGCCCCTACGTCGCCGCCGACCGCGGATTTGTCGACGCCATCATCCAGCCGCGGGAGACGCGGAAGAAATTGATTCAGGCACTGGCCATGCTGGAGAACAAGCGTGATAAGAACCCGCCTAAGAAGCATGGGAATATACCGCTGTGAAGCGAGATTTTCTTGAAGGTCTATTGAGCGTGCAGCTTAGGCGGGGGGCAAAAAATAAGAGTTCCGAGGTGATGTTGGGTCCATTCGTCTCGGCCAGTAGCTCGCGTTAGACCCTTGCTTGACCTGCTATGGCAGCCTCCCTTGCGGGGTGCTGCATGCGATCTTCGCTCGGGCTCCGGGCTTACCGCCAACCGGAAAAACCTACCCAACGCCTCGGAACTCTATCCTGCCTTCGACGTTTCTTCTTGTTCTCCTCGACCGGCGCTTTGCTATAGACCCTTGCTTGCCCTCCCTGCTCATTTTCATGAGGAGGGTGACTGCGCTTGAGTCCCGGACGCCGCACCAACCGGAAAAACTTTAGAAGCTGTCAAAGAACGATTATGTTTCTACTCTTTTTGTTTTTAGAGTCAATGAAAACTTTGCGTTTGTAACCCGCGTATTTTCAGCCGAGTGCAGCGCGTCCACAGGCGGGTGACCGGAATTGGTGCAGGGCGCGAGGCGAGTTCGCGCAGAAGGTGCACCAGAAGCGCGTTTTCGCGATTTCGGCCCTTGGAATGAATCGACCTCATTTTACATGTGAGCTTCGCGGCGTTGTGAAAAACCATGGAAATCGGCATCCAGCAAGGAGTTTGCGGGGGGCTGGTCGGGCCCGTACAGGATTAGATCGGCGCGAAAACCTAGTCGAGCTTCGCTCGACTGGACAGCCGAGGGCGGCTGTCCCCACATTTGCCGTGGCGACACGGCTAAATCGGGTTAGATTATTTCTATCTTCTCGTCGACGAGTTTCTTGTCAGCCTCGTCGGAGCCGATGAGTTCAAACGAGTTGGTGATCGCCGCTATCCCTTGCTCGACACTGGTGATGACGTAGGAGCAACCGATCCAATGGGCTTCGGCGAGATCGGTCGGGGACCAGTGCGCGGGATGATCGGGGTGGGAGTGGTAGAAGCCGACAATGTCTTCACCGCGCTCCCGGCCCTCGCGCTGGATGCGAATCAGTTCGCGAGGATCGATGTTGTAGCGGTTCTGCGGCGAATCGGTGCGGGTGTTACCGCAGCGCGCAGTCGAGGTCACGATACGCGTGCCGTTGTCGTCCGTGCGGCCGAGAAGTATGCCGCAGCACTCGTGAGGGTAGGTTTCTTCACCGTGGCGGCGGAGTGCGGCGTAATCTTTGGAAGCGATTCTCAGCATGGAAAATCAGAATCTACCACGGAGACACGGAGAAAATCAGAAGAGCGGCTTGTCATCCTGGATTTCCAGACTGAAGTTCTAAGAATCGCTCTTCTCTGTGTCTCTGTGGTGAACATTTTCATTTCTCTGTCCAGAATCTCTCGCTCAAATACTTGTCACCGGAGTCGCAGAGAACCGTGACAATCACGGCCTGCTGTTCTTCTCTCAATTGGAGCTGCTCGGCAAGTTTGAGGCCGGCGAAGACGCCTGCCGCAGCGGAGATGCCGACGAGCAGTCCGCAGTCACGGGCGAGGCGGCGAGCCATAACGTAGGCGTCTTCGGTAGCGATCTCACGATTTTCATCCGCCAACGTTGGGTCATAAATTTTGGGAACGATGGCGCTGGCCATGTGCTTGGCGCCTTCGATGCCGTGAAACGAGGAATCGGGCTGGAGCGAAATGCAGCGAATGGCGGGATTGAGTTCCTTCAGGCGGCGGGTGGTGCCCATGAAGGTCCCGCTGGTGCCAAGCATGGCGACAAAGTGAGTGACGCTGCCTTCGGTCTGTTGCCAGATTTCGTTCGCGGTGCCGTGATAGTGGGCCAGCCAGTTGGCGTCGCTGGAGTATTGATCGGCGTAGAAATATAAATCGGGATGCCTGGCGGCAAGCTCGCGAGCCAGGCGGATGGCGCCGTCGGAGCCTTCGCCGGGGTCGGTATAGAGAATGTTCGCGCCGTAGGTGCTCAGGATCTTCTTGCGCTCGGCGGAAACATTCTGCGGCATACACAAGGTCACCGGGAATCCCTCAGCCGCAGCCAGCATGGCATAGGCGATGCCGGTGTTTCCGCTGGTAGCGTCGAGCAGGATTTTACCGGGAGTGAACAAGCCGCTACGTCGGCCTTCAGCCACGATGTTGGCCGCGGCACGGTCCTTCACGGATCCCCCGGGGTTGTACCATTCGGCCTTGCCCAACAGTGTGACGCTGGGCAAATGCGAGGTGAGTTGATCAAAGCGAAGCAGGGGTGTGTTGCCGATGCGGTCGAGCAGACTCTGGCCCAAGCGCGGGATGGCAGGTGGCGGAGCTTGATGCGCCGCGAGCGTTGCCGCCAACCGGGCTGAAGTCTGACTCATGATCGAACCATTGCCTCGTGACTATCGTAATGTGCAACAGCGGGCGAAACACGCTATGTAGTATGGTGTCTTTAGATGACATAGATTGCAAGTCCGATGCAGCGCGAAAGTAACTGGGCGGTTTGCGCGGAGCCTGCATCTAAAGAGATGTTGGAAGCGGAGAAAAATGTCCAAAGCAATTGAAGCACGAACCTACGAGGAGGCGCTGGCCTGGCTGCGCGAGCACGGATTCGATGTGCTGGAAGCGCCGGGCACCAACGGGCGCGTGTTCCTCAGAAAATACAACGTATCGGCCGCGATTCAGAAGACGGCCGAGGATGGCGTGAAGATCTTCGCGCATCCCGGATACTTGATCGGCAGCGAAATCTCGAAGCTCGTCAACCGCGGCTACCAGCAGTTCTTGAAAAACTCGAAGACGGAAATTCCGGCGACGGCCGACCACCTGAAAGCGCTCCAGTCGTTTGCGGAAGAGCTGAAAGTGGCGCTTGGACAGCCCAGCCTATACAACGAGTCGCTGGGGACGGTGAGCGACTCCTACCACTACGATCGCCTAAAGGACGACGACAAAGCGCCGGTGGATCGGCCGAAGCGTCCCTGGGAAGTAGCGGGGAAAGCGGTCGCGGCCAAGAAGGGCCGGGCGTAGGACTCAAGCGCCGCTTCGAAGTTCCTTCCGCAATTCCCCTTATCCAAGCTTGTGCGAAACTGGTGCGCTCTATTTAGCGAGCTCCGGAGGTTCGCGTGCGCGACCGGTTTGTCATTTCCTGCTTTCTCGTTCTCTTCCTCTTCCTCTTTCTCTTTTGCGGGTCGCTGATCAGCGGCCAGACTGCGATGAACCCTTCCAATCAAGACGGTGCGAAGGCTGCCGTCGAGCAGGTACTGCGCACGCAGCAGGAAGCCTGGAATCGGCGTGATCTCGAGGGCTTCATGGCAGGCTACTGGAATTCTCCGGAGCTGACGTTTTTTTCTGGTGCGAAGGAGCATGACGGTTGGCAGGCCACGATTGAGCGGTATCGTGCAGCCTATGCGAGTCCCGGTCATGAGATGGGGAAGCTGGAATTCTCCGGCTTACGCATCGAGATGTTGGGCGCGGATGCGGCCTTTGTGCGCGGCGCGTGGCGGTTGACGATGTCCGATGGGAAGACGCCGCATGGGCTGTTCACGCTGGTGTTCCGCAAGTTCCCTGAGGGATGGAAGATTGTGCACGACCACACTTCGGTGGCGGAGTGAGATCGCTACTAGCTTCTGGCTGCTAGCTCAACCTCCGTTCTTGGCTCGCACTTGGACTGGGGTGCCTTCGGGGAGTTTGCCGTTCGTTAGTTCTACTACTCCGTTGCGGATTATGCCCTCTAGTTCCTGTTGGGCTGGATTAGCAGGCACATGGGCTGTGCTGGCAGGACGACGTTCTGGGCGCATGCTTCCTGCTTTGCCTTCGTCGTCTTTGCCCCCGTCCGGGTTTGCGGACAAGAGTGTCCGCCCCACACGGTCCGTGGCCACGCTTCTTCTCATGCCTTTGTCCATGGCTTCGTTGGCCAGGCGGTCGGCTTCGGTGTTGTGTTCGCGGAGAGCGTGGCCTATCGAGAACCACTCCAGTTGCGCGATCAGTTCTTTGGCGCGGCCGTGGAGATCCTTAAGCGTGAGGTTCTTCACTTTGTAGATGCCTTTGATCTGGCGGACGAGCAGCTCGGAATCGCTGATGAGCTTGAGCGCCTTGGGGCCGTGCTGGAGGGCGTATTCGAGGGCGGCGATCAATCCCTGATACTCGGCGAAGTTGTTGGTCTGGTGGCCGAGGTATTCGCTGAGGTGGGCTACTTTCTTCCCGGACTCATCCTGAACTACCACTCCATATCCGGCGGGGCCGGGGTTGCCGCGGGCTCCGCCGTCGCTGTGAGCGATCAGATAGTGCGCGGGAGGATTTTCACCCGGGGAGTTTTCGCGCGGAAAGAGAGACTTGGTTGCGGAGGTGCGGGGATAAGGCATGCGAACGAGTTTACAACGGGACTACGGCTTCGTTGAATTCACGGGTAGCGGCCCAAATCTTTAACACAGGGGCCACAGAGGAGCACAGGGTAAATCCTGCATCATTGTCCCTTTTTCTTGCCACATTCCTAACTACAATCAGCGGCCGGCGGCGAGGCGTGTGGCGAGACGCGAAGGCAGGTTGGCGGCGAAGATTCGGTCTTGCGCGGCTTTCAGGTTATAGGGCGCGCGGTGGAAGTGGACGACCTGGGCTTCGGTATCGAAGAGGGCGAAGGCGGCGCGCCAATCTCCGTCGCGGGGCTGTCCGACGGAGCCGGGGTTGATCATGTAACGAGTGGCTCGCTTGAGTTGCAACGAGACCGACTCGGGTTGGCCGACGGTGCGGTATTCCGGACGGAAACCGTCGGCACTGGAACCGTTGGCGAAGAATCCGCCTTGCAGGTGAGTGTGGCCGAAGAAAGTCAAGGGCATTGGGAGTGTGATGAGAGGAGCGAGGGCGTCGCCGAGGGAAACGATATAGACGTCTTCGTCGATCGGCGAGCCGTGAACCAGTTGCACATCGGGGAAGTCTTCCAGAGCGAGCGGGCCTTGCGGCAAAGAGCGCAGCCATTCGAGATGCTCGGGAGTGAGTTGGTCGCGGGTCCAGATGGCGGCGGTGGCGGCCATGGCATTGAAATCATCCAATTCGAGCAGGCCGGTTGCGGCCTTATCGTGATTGCCGCGGACGAAGATCGCTCCCAGGCCGCGGGCGCGCTCGACGACTTCGTTGGGGCTCGCGCCGTACCCGACGACATCGCCGAGGTTGGCGACGAGATCGAACGATGGAGCTGCGGCGAGGCAGGCCTCCAGCGCTTCGAGGTTGGCGTGAATGTCGCTAAGCAGCAGTATTCGCAATAGACACCAGACGGATGGCGATTATAGAACGAGCGGGAACGGAAGGGATACACGGGGATAAGAACGCGAGCCAAACGCGCCCTTCGGTCGCTTCCGCTCTCTCAGGGCAGGCTCTGTGGGTTCGCGCGGCTCGCCCAGATGCCTTCGACTTCGCTCAGGCCAGCTCTTCACTGCGTAAAAAACGCTTGTTCAGGATGACAGGCGAACTGTTATTTCGCATTGACCACGGGACAGCGGGCCCAATGTCCGGGGGCGACCTCCACTAGCGGTGGCAGGGCGCGGGCGCACTCGAGGATGCGGAATGCGCAGCGTGGCTCGAAGGCGCAGCCGGGAGGCATAGCTTGCAGCGGCGGGACTGTGCCCTCGATGGTTTCGAGAGGGTGGGTGCGATCGGTTTTCAGGTCGGGCACGGAGTGAAGAAGGCCGCGAGTGTAAGGATGTGCCGGGGAGCGAAAGATTTCATTCCTGGGGCCGAGTTCGACCACGCTTCCGGCATACATCACGGCGACGCGGGCGGCCACTTGCGAGACCACGGCGAGATCGTGCGAGATGAAGAGCATGGCCAAGCCGAACTTGGAGCGAAGTTCAGCGAGCAGATCGAGGATCTGGGCCTGGATGGTGACGTCGAGCGCGGTGGTGGGTTCGTCGGCGATGAGCAACTGAGGGCGGTTCACGATGGCCATGGCGATCATGACCCGCTGCCGCATGCCGCCGGAAAGCTGGTGGGGATAGTCGCGGGCGCGGCGGTTGGGCTGGGGAATGGCGACATCATCCATGGCTTGAATGGCAAGCTTCGCGGCCTCGGTCTTGGAACGTGTGCCGTGTGCCAGCACCGCTTCGGCGACCTGGTCGCCGACGCGCACGACGGGATTGAGTGCGGTCATGGGTTCCTGGAAGATCATGGCGATGCGCGAGCCACGCAATTGGCGCATGGAATCGGCGGGAAGGGTGGCGAGATTGCGGGGCGAGCCGTTCTCGGCGAAGAGGATGTCGCCGGAAACGCGCGCCTGGGGCGGAAGCAGGCGCATGATGGCCAGGGACGTGATCGACTTGCCGGAACCGGATTCGCCGACTAGGCCGAGGACTTCTCCAGGAGCGATGGAGAAGCTAAGGTCGCGAACGGCGGGGAGGGTCTGTGTGAGGGCAACCGCCCCCGGCTCAACCCGTACCGGGAATTCTATCCTTAGCTCGCGTATATCCAGCAGAGGAAGCACGATTTCATAGTAGCAGCGCGGCCAGCCCGGGATGCCGCTAGTCTGTTCTTAGGACATCAGTACTTTCTCTTCACGGCTTTGGTGTCCAGATTCACAACGTAGCAGCGACCCTTCTCGTCCTCGACCAGAAGCGAACCTCCCGAGATGCTTAAGCCAGTGATAAAAACCCACTGAACATCTTCTTCCAGCTTCGGATCGATGGTCATGTCAAATATCTTGATGCGAAACAACTCCTTCCCGGTTGAATCAGAGGCAAGCACGTAGTTAATCAGTCCGCTGTTGTTCGGTGCGGAATACGTTATGCCCTTGTAGATGACTGGGGGAACCGGCTTCGCGGCGGCCCGCTTTGCCGAAACAAAGTTCGCGCTCAACAAGAGCGAGAAGAGCAGAATCGCTGCGAACGGCGTGAGGGCGGATTGCATTAGGCTCTCCAACTTAGCCTGCCTCCTAGCGGGTGCCAGATGCGCTGACACTTCGTACTTGGGGCAAATGGACAGCCGAAGGGCTGTCCCCACTGGATCGTCTATTGTCCCAGAATCAGGGGAAGGCCGTTCTTGTTATTGCCGATGACTACGACTTTGGAGTTGGGGCTCTTGGCCAGGTTCTCGGTGGCTTCGATGCCTTTCCATTCCAGCAGGGAGGGCGTGATGCCCTGGGCCACAATCTGCTGGAAATCGCGGACGCCAGCGGCTTCGATGCGCTTGCGCTGGGCTTCCTGCGTTTCTTTCTGCAGGCGGAAGTTCATGGCCAGCGATTCCTGCTCGGCTTGTTGTTTGGCTTCAATGGCGGCTTTCAGCGTGGCGGGCAGTTGGATATCACGCAAGAGAACTTTCTCGACGATCAGACCACGCTGAGTGAGCTGGGCGCTGACCTGGTCGTAAATCTGCTTGGCCACCATTTCGCGTTCGCCGGTGTAGAGGGCGTTCGCGGTATGGGAAGCGGTTGCGTCGCGGATTTCGGAGCGGAGCGTGGGCTCGACCACCACGTTTTCGTAATCGGCGCCCGTCTTCTGGAAAACCTCGGCGGCGCGGGTAGGATTGAGATGGTAAATGAGCGAGGTGTCCAAGCTGATCATGAGGCCTTCGCTGGAAGGCACGCTGGCCGATTCCTTCAGGGTTTGGGTCTGGATCGACAATTCGTTATTGGTTTTCAGCGGGTTGATGAAATGAATGCCTTCGCCCAGAGTCTCGCCCGTGACTCTTCCGAACAGAGTGAGCACGCCGACGTGGCCGGTACCCACCTTGGTGACGGAACTGAAGAGCAAAATCACCAGTAAGAATGCGGCGATGCCGATTCCGATGAGGCGCAGCAGACCGCCAGCTCCGCCGCCGCCGTCGATGATTTTGCCTCGAGCCGGATCGAAGATCGTCATCGTAGTTTCTCCAGTTGTGATCTTAGGGGGGGCGGATCATCCGCGTAAGTGACTGCTCTGGGACCAAACTGGCTACAGTCCTGAATCTTCCCATTTTCCAGGGCATCTTTTATGCTTAACACCCATGAGCAAGATTCTTATCCCAACGCCGTTGCGGCAGTATGTAGGTAAACAATCCACGGTGGAAGTGAAGGGCGCGACCGTGGGCGAAGCGATGAACGACCTGGTGGCCCAGCATCCCGAGCTGCGGCGGCATCTGTATGGGGAGGATGGCAAACTGCGCGCCTTCGTGAATCTCTATCTTAACGACGAGGACATTCGCTACCTGCAGAAAGAGGCGACCGCGGTGAAGGAAGGGGATGACATCTCCATCGTGCCTTCCATCGCTGGGGGAATTGAGAATTCCCGTTCTTCTGTCGTCCCCAGCGGAACAAGCGATCTTGGTTTCTGCTTGTAGACCCCGGCTAAATGGTCGCGCAAATCGGAACCAAGGTCCCTCGCTTTGCTCGGGATGACAAACCTTCTTCACTCAAGGAGTTTATGGCGACAACCACTACCGAAATTCCAGTCACGCTCAACAATGACGAAATCCTGCGCTACTCGCGGCATTTGATTATGCCGGAGGTCGGCATGGAGGGGCAGCAGAAGCTGAAGGCGGCGCGCGTGCTGTGCATTGGCACGGGAGGGTTGGGATCGCCGCTAGCTTTGTATCTGACGGCGGCGGGCGTGGGCACGCTCGGCCTGGTCGATTTCGATGTGGTGGATTACACGAATTTGCAGCGGCAGATCATTCACTCCACCGCGGACGTGGGGCGGAAGAAACTGGATTCCGCGGCGGACAAGCTGAAGGCGCTCAATCCTTTTGTGAACCTGCGAACCTTCGACACGCGGTTGAGCAGCGAGAACGCGCTGGAGCTCTTCCGCGAGTTCGACATCATCGCCGATGGCACGGATAATTTTCCTACGCGATACCTGGTGAATGACGCGTGTGTGCTGACCGGGAAGCCGAACGTTTACGGATCGATTTTCCGGTTTGAAGGACAGGCCAGCGTGTTTGCCACGAAAGATGGGCCATGCTATCGCTGCCTGTATCCGGAGCCGCCGCCGCCGGGGCTGGTTCCTTCCTGCGCGGAGGGCGGAGTGCTGGGCATTCTGCCGGGGCTGGTGGGCGTGATGCAGGCCACCGAGGTGATCAAGTTAATCCTCGGAGTGGGCGAGCCTTTGATCGGACGGCTGCTGCTGATCGACGCGCTGGGCATGAAGTTCCGTGAGTTGAAGCTGCGCAAGAATCCAGATTGCCCGGTCTGCGGGACGCATCCCACGGTGACAAAGCTGATAGACTACAACGAGTTTTGCGGAATCCGCGGGGAGGAAAAACCGGTGGAATCAGGAGTTCCAGAGATTCAGGTGGAAGAGCTGAAGCGGCGTCTGGATGCGAAGGAGGACCTTTTCGTTCTCGATGTGCGCGAGCCGCATGAGTATCAGATCTGCAATATTGGCGGACATCTCATTCCGCTGAACGATTTGCCCAAGCGCGTGCACGAACTGGATTCCAGCCGCGAAATCGTTGTCCACTGCAAGATGGGTGGGCGCAGCGCGAAGGCGGTCGCGTTCCTGCAGCAATCCGGATTTACCAAGGTGCACAACGTGGCGGGCGGGATTCTTGCCTGGTCGGATAGAGTCGATCCGAAGGTGCCGAAGTACTGAAGGGCAGTGGCCAGTGGTCAGTGGTCAGTTTTTGAAGGGAGCGCGGCTAGCGCTCCCTTTTCTATTGGACGACGACGGATGATTTGAATTGACATCGCTTCCGGCGAGAGGATAATAGGTTGTCCCCCGGGTTTCTCCCCCAAACATTCTGCGATTTTTGGTGACCGGAGGGTCGCGATGAAAGTGCATCCGTCTCGGTGGTTCTCCATGAGGGGCTTCGCAATCGCTACGCTGTTGTTCGGAATGCTGGTCTCCGAGCGGTCGCTTTCTCAATCGGGCGCCGTTATCCCGCAAGGCGGCGCTGGTCATGCAGCTCAGGCTAGCTGTGTCATCCTCAAACGCATGGGGCCAGCCGATGAGATCACAAGTCACCTGTACTCGTTCGGCATTCGTGGAAAGCAGTTTCAGTATGTTGAAGGTAAGTTGCCCGAGGGAGCTCCCTTCCACGGTAGACTGACCGACCATGACGTGCGAAATTTACAGGGGCGTGGCGCTGAGGTAATCGTGCTCAACCAGAACTTCACAGCTGACGACCTGAAACAGGCTCGAGCGGATTGCCGAGGGGAAACCGGCAAGACGCCAATTCAGGCGGAGGCGAAAGCTGAACCTTCGCCGGCAACGGGAGCTACCGAGAGCGCCGCTGCGGGGCAAAGTCAGCCAGCCGTGATCGCCCAATCGGGTTCGGCCAAAACCGTGGATCCTGCGCCCGCCTTGACGGGCAAGCTGGCTGTAGCTTCGATTCCTGATGGTGCCGATATTGAGGTCGACGGTAGTTTCGTTGGCAATACGCCCTCGGATGTTCAGATTGCCGATGGCGAGCACACGATCACGGTGAAGAAAACGGGATTCAAGGATTGGGAGCGGAAGTTGAAGGTTACGGGCGGGAGCAGCGTTCGCTTGAACGCGGAGCTGGAAAAGCTGACGGCTCCATAGTGTCGTCTGCATCGCGCGCCTCGCTTCGCTCGGCGGACAGCCGAGGCGGACGTCCCCACATTGGCTGGGTCGCGAAGTCATCGAGGCGTGTGCTTCTCGTCATTGCGCACGCGAAGTCTCGATGGTACCATTCGTCGTTTTACGAGAGGCGCATTCCCATGAAACGATTCGTAGTGGTGGCTCTGATAATGTTGACGGGGGCTGGAACGTCGTTCGCTAAGACGCACAAGGACAACTATTCGGTCCCTTGCAGCACGCTGTGGTCCGCTGTGAAGGACACGCTCCGCAATTCGGGCAAGTACGGGATCATCGGCATCGACAACACCGAGATGACGGCCTCGTTCAACATCGGTGGGACGCTTACCGGGAAGCGCGTCAACTCCGTGGTGCTGAACGGAAAGGGAGATAACTGCGAAATGCAGGTCCAGACCGCCTTCAGCGGGATTGCGAACAACGACGCGGGCGATTTCAAGAAGCGCGTAGATGCGTCTCTGGCCCAGCAACAGCAGCCGCCGACTTCGTCGACTCCGCCTGCAAAGCCGGCTGGCCCCGCTAATTAGCGCGCTGGCCCTTGACCTGCCCTTGTGATCCCGGTCCTTGCAATTCTGGCGGGAATCGGCATAATTACGAGTTTCCTTCCCCCCGGGAGGCTTCATGCCGTTTCTCATTCGGTCGATACGCTCCGCCGTAGTGTGTCTGGCGGGGACGCTGGCATTGATCACAACCTTTTTCTTCTTGGGAATGATCGCGTTCTGGCTGGCGGCTACGCCGGTGGCGGCGCAGAATGCTCAGCCGTCAGGGCCTAACTCCGACCCGACCTATCAGGCGCTGCGCAATCTCACGCTGAGCGGCGAAGCGGTGAGCGTGAGCAATTTGGATCTGAAGCGGGATGCGGGAACTTTTCATCTGCGTTCTGGGACGGTGTGCTTTACGGCGCCGGTACAAGGCAAAGTGACTGGGGCGGTGTTTGTGGGCGACGGCAACTTCGTGATTGCGCCTCCGCCTTCTGAACTGGGCGTGCTGAAGTTGTTGACCAAGGAAAACGAGTTCAGCGAAAACTTCAGCCACATGGTGTTGCGCTTTACCGATTCCACCTACGACGAAATCAAGAAAACAGGCACCGCCGGCTCGGGAGGCTGCGACGGCGGCTTGCTCAAAGACAGCCAGAACGCGATGCGTCATGGGCTCACGCTGAAGCACAACCTGGAGGCCCGCATTCTGCAGGATGTCCTCAGCTCCGAGCCGGGCGGACTGTTTGTGGCGTTCGTGCACGGCAAGCGCTACAACGACAAGGAGATTTTCGTAGTAGATCCGCGTGGTGCGCCGTACGTCATGGGAGACGAAGTGGGATTGATGACCTATGACGAGAATAAGTGCGGTGTTTGGGCTGGCTTCAATCTTTCTGGACGGCACAAAAGAGGCGGGCCCATCCGCATTGAACATCAGCAACTGGAAACCACCCTGGAGAAGAACGCCAACTTGGGCGGGAAGGCGACGACGACGTTGGTGTCGCAGATCAATGGCTTGCGGGTTGTGCCATTCGACCTGTTCCATACGTTGCGGGTGCAGAGCGTGACGGCCGATGGGCAAGCGCTGTCATTTATCCAGGAGGACAAGAATAGCGATGCGGACTTTGCCGTGATTTTGCCGAAGCCTTTGGCGGCGGGCGAGAAATACACGATCACGACCGTCTATGGCGGAAAAGAAGCGGTGAGCAACGAAGGCGGGGGCAATTACTTTCCTTTGTCGCGCGAGAACTGGTATCCGAATAATACGGGCGCTGCTTTCGGAGAATATGCGACGTACGACATGACGTTTCGCATTCCCAAAGGAATGAAGATGGCGGCCACGGGGGCGCTGGTGAGTGAAAGCAACGACGGCGGACAGAACGTGACCGTATGGAAGAGCGAAGCTCCGCAGACGGTTGCGGGATTTAACTTTGGCCGATTCAAAATGGAGGAAGTCAAACTGACCAAGCCCGAATACCTGGTGCAGTCGCTGGCCAACGAGGAACCGCCGAACTGGGTGCAAAACCTGCAACGGGCGAGCAGCGGGGACGCGCTGCCGACAATGGGCTCTCACATGGGAGCGGGTGTTTCCCTGGGCACGATGGACACGAGGTTGCTGAACAAAAAGGCGCTGGCCGAAGGAGAGTTGGCGGTGGAAATTTATACGGACTACTTCGGGCCGTCTTTGTTTAAGCATTTGCAAATCACGCAGCAAACGGCTTGTAGTTTCGGGCAATCCTGGCCGGAACTGGTGTGGATTCCCATTTGCTATTACTTCGATACCACGGTGCGCCACGAACTAGGAATGGATTTTGGCGACCGTGGATATTGGAAGGTGGTTACGCCGCATGAGGTGGCGCACCAATGGTGGGGGCATACCGTAGGGTTCAGTTCGTACCGCGATCAGTGGATGAGCGAGGGTTTCGCCGATATGTCGGCCTCGATCTATTTGTTCAACATCGAGAAGAGCCCGCAGAAATTTATCGCCTTCTGGAACGATGAGCGGGAACTGCTGCTGGAACGCAATGCCGAAGGCTTTCGGGCGATTGACGCCGGGCCGGTAACCATGGGATACCGCATGAGCAACTCCCGGACAGGTTTTGACTTGACGAGGCGGCTGATCTATCCCAAGGGCGCATACATCCTGCACATGATGCGGATGATGATGTGGGACCGCAAGACGGGGGATCAGCACTTCAAAGAGGCCATGCACGATTTCGTGACCACCTATAGCGGCCGCTCTGCCACCACCGAGGATTTCAAGGCCACGATGGAGAAACACATGAACCGTGATATGGACATGGAAGGAAACCAGAAGATGGACTGGTTCTTCAATGAATACGTCTATGGCACGCAGTTGCCAACGTACAAACTTGACTACTCCTTCGATGCCGGAGCGGATGGAGACATGGTCTTCAGCTTCAAAGTGACCCAGTCGAAGGTGAATGAGGAGTTCCGCATGCCGGTGCCGGTTTACCTGGAACTCGCAGATGGGGGCATCGCCTTTGTAGGACGCGCCAGGCTGATAGGGGACTCTTCGATGGAGCAGAAAATTCCGCTGAAGGGTTTGAAGGCGAAGCCGAAGCGGGCGATGCTCAGCTATTACGACGACGTGCTGGCTTCACCCAATTAAAACCAAAAAGACAAGGGAGCACGATGTGTGCTCCCTGTTGATTCTTTCGGTTGTGCTGCGGTTACTTGCTGGAACCATCTGCCTGCATGCTGTTCGAAGCGTCGCCCAGCTCGATGGCGATTTTCTTTCCCTGGAATCGGACGCCGGCCAGTGTATTGGGTCCGCTATCACTTTTCCGCGTGACAGCAGCATCGTTGTTGGCCGGGCTTTGAAGTTCAACTACGTGCGCCGGCACTTTTGCCACTATGTTCTTACCTTGCAGGATGCTGAGTTCCACGTTGGGGCCGGCGCCTTCCCACTGAACTTTGTAGTCTCCTGCCTTTAAGGTTGTTCCGTTGACCGTCACCGGATTGCTCAGTTGCAAACTGCCTTTTGTTGCCGCCAAGGCGCTCGAAGCCAATAGCAAAGCCAATCCCAGAACCAAACTCTGCGAAACTGTCGCGAACTTCATGACTGCTCCTTGATTTCTTTCCCGAAATCACGTCGGGAAACGGTTGGGGCGGCCCGGTTCACGACTTCCGCGAGAAAACCTTGGTGTTTTGCCGCGAATCGCCTACAATTCAGCCGCTGGGGTTCAGCCGACAAGCCGCAAGGCTAGTCGGGCTGTGCACGGGGGTTTTCTCACTTGGGCCGCCAAACCGAATGTGAGAAAATCCCCTAACCCCACAAAGAATCTTGAGTGATACACGAGCAACGCGGGACCTCATCCCAGGCTGTTCGCTTTCTTCAATTAGGTTACGTACCTACCGCCGGAAAAGTTCCCTCGTTCCTGCAACTGCCGTCACGCCTCTTTTGACGAAAAGGGTTCGCCTCCGTTAGCAGGACATGGCGGTATTCCTTTTCAGGACAGAGGGCGAGTGTCTTGTCTGGCCGAACCTGTCTGGTCGAACCTGTCCGGTCGAACAAGATATTTGAGCCGCTTGCGAGGCGCTCAGGGGTGGGCACTGATTGAGGTGTAATTTCAGATCCGGGATGGACGGGCAGCAATCGGCGGCAAACTCCAGAACCCGTTAGTCGGCATCGCCGTGCTGACGATTGACTGACCAGATGCTGGCCTGGTCTTTCTCGAACGGGTAGACATGCACCATCCAGTTGAAGATCACGGGATGAAAAGTTCCGCCGGCGGCATCGCAGGCTTCCTGAGCGGTGATCGATCCTCTTAAGCCGAACTGCGGATGCGGCGCCAGTAGTTCCTTGCGGCGATCGGGAGGCGGGGCGCAGAAATTCACGTGCTCGTGCCATTGCGCGACGCTGAGTGGCACGCGCTCGTCCAGTTGATCCTCACCGAGGCTCTTGGGCGCGGTGTACATTACGCCGATCAGTTTGTAGTCCTCGCCATGCTTTTCGTAGAGCAGTGACGTGGGGTGCTCGGGATTGAAACGAAAGCGGGCTTCCATGGCGTAGCCGTAGTTGGTGAAGTGATACATCTTCTGGGGAATTTCAGGATGGAAAATCTTGTAGCCTTCGGCCAGCGCGGTACGGTAGTCGAGATATTTTTCTGAGGCTTTGCGGGCGGAATCGACGATGTCTTTGGCGCGTGCGGCGTCGCCCGGCTTGGCTGGACGCAGGGCCGTCATCTTCATGTGCGGGCCCATGTCCATGTGGCCTTCCATCGAGCGCATGGCGTGGGCGCTGGCGTCGCTGTCCTTGTCGGCGTCTCTATCCGCGTCTTTTTCTGCACTCATGGGCATGTGCATGTTTGACATGTCGTGACCCGACATGTCCATGCCGGGCATGCTCTGGCTGCTGGGCGGCGCGCTATTATCAGCAGGTTGCTGCTGCCCCCAAGCTATGCTGGCAAACAGGAAAAGCGAAGTCAGAACAACGATTCGGTCGCGCATGAGAAGCCCCCACGTTTCAGTTGATATTAACCCTGCCGCAACGAAATTGTTTCCGCAAGAGAACTCTGGTTAGCGCGGATTACAGTGGTAACTCTCGATCTGCCACAAATATCTTCTCAAGGGTTGGGCGCTGGATTCAGACGCCAGATTCCGGCGTTCAAGTATGCCGCATAGGTGACCCAGGCGAGGTAGGGAACGAGGAGCGCGCCGGACAACGTGGAGATGCACCAGAACTGAAGGACAGTCGCCAGAATCGCGGTCCAGAGCAGGATGATCTCGATGAAGGCCAAGCCAGGCGAGCGCATGCCAAAGAAGATCACGGACCATGCCGCATTCAAGACGAGTTGAATCAGAAAAATCGTAATCGCCGACGAGGCTCCGGTCCAGCCATCCCCAACTCGCCATACATTCCAGGCAGCGATTGCCATCAGGAAATAAAGCGCAGTCCAGACCGGGCCGAAATACGCAGCGGGAGGGTTCCCAGCGGGCTTGCGAAGCGTGAGATACCAGGTACGAACGGAACGCGCTGTAAACGCAGAGCCGATTCCCGCAGCGGAGAATGTGAGCGCGAAAAACGCAGCCAGCGCGATGAGCAAGTTTCTGGACAAGCCACATCCCTCGGTCGATGTGCTTCGAAAGTCGGCGTTTCGAACAGTCTTCTTTTCGAAAGTCTTGGATGCCGGGACCGGACGGATGGTCGCTTTTGCTTTAAGAGTTTGTTATGGCACGGGCTCGGAAACGTGTTCGTGAACGATGAGCCACTTGCCGTCCTGATTGTCGAGAACCACGGTCCAGCGAAAGTTGCCCATCTCGACTTTGCCAGCCTTGGTGGTCATCTCTTCCTTCACGGTTGCGGTGGCCCAGACTAAATCTCCGTGGGGATGGATGGCGGCGTCGTCGTTCAGCGTGAACTTTGCGCTTTTATAGCCGGAGAGTTCACCCTTCACTCCGTTTTCGTATTCTTGCCAGCTACCGTATTTCAAAGGGGCGATGTCGAAGAAGGTGTGCGGGCCGCTGGCATAGAACTTGGCTACGTTGGCGGTGTCGAGAGTGGACCAGCCATCCCAGATCTTCTGAAGGTAGGCTTTGTCGGGAGCGGGCGGAGCAGATTTTCTGGCGGCCGACTGTGCGAGACCGGACAGCGTAAGGCCGAGCAGGCATAGGGAAATGGTGAAAAGGCGCTTCATGCTTGGGGTTCTCCTTGGGTTTCATCTTAAGGGTCTCATCCGAGATTCGGCGGAATTCTCGCACACGGAGCGGCGATTCGCAAAGCGCGCATTGACCGATTTCCACAGCACACGCTAGAATAGTTGAGTTTGGCTGTACTCGCCGACCCGTTCTGGGGACGCCTGCCCTGGCTGTAGAAGCGCCGTGGCGGAAAACACAGCAAGCACAGGAAGTTCAGCGGGTCCCGACCTTGCGCTCGTGTGCGCATGGATTGCGTTCGGTGAGCTGGTCTTCACGATATTAACGATATTTTGACGGAGGCAGACGTATGTACGCGGTTATCCGCGCCGGTGGCAAGCAATACCGGGTGGCGCCCGGGGATGTGATTCGAGTGGAGAAGCAGGCGATGGGCACCGACGGCCTGGTGGAATTCCCCGAGGTGTTGGCAGTGTCGGGTGGAGACGGGCAGATCGGCAAGCCGAAGTCGGAAGCGCGCGTGGTGGGGCAATTGGTAGAAGAAGGACGCGGCGCGAAGATATTGGTTTTCCATTACAAGCGCAAGAAGCAGTACAAGAAACTGCGCGGACACCGGCAGTCTTATACGGCGGTGCGCATCACGGAGATTGCTTTCGACGGGCAGAGCTTCAAGGCTCCGGAATTGCCGAAGAAGGAACCCAAGGCGAAGAAGGCAGTGGTGCACGAGGACGAACACGAGCACAACGCAGAGGCCGCCAAGGGACACGCCAAGAAGAAGGCTGCGCCCAAGAAAAGCGCGGCGAAGAAGAAGGCACCAAAGAAGAAGAAATAGTCTGCGAGGGCAAGATGCCCTCGCGACGACCGGCGGGCCCCTTCGGCTTTGCTCAGGGCAGGCTGCCGGCGCTACTTTCGAGCGCGCTACTTTTCCGAGGAATAGAGAGCTAAGTTATGGCACATAAAAAAGGACAAGGAACTTCACGAAACGGCCGCGATTCGAACGCGCAGCGGCTGGGATTCAAAGCATTCGGCGGGCAGATCGTGCCCGGTGGCACCATCATCGTGCGCCAGCGCGGCACGCGCGTGAAGCCGGGGCTCAACGTGGGCCGGGGCAAGGACGATACTCTGTTTGCCAAGATCACGGGACGTATCAAGTTCCTGAACAAGGGCTCGATGGGGAAGTTCGTGATGGTGGAACCGATGGAATTGGCGGAGTAATTCGCGTCCGTCTGGTAAGTAGCATCGCATTTTAACGGCGGCGCGAGTTCGCGACGCCGCTTCAGCCTCGCCTTCGGGCGAGGCTTTTCTATCGGTGGCGTAAAGAGCAGGGAATCTAGGGGCGGATCTCAAGAGCGATCCAGACTGGCTCGCTCTCGTAAAGCAACGGAAACTGCAGGCGGTCATCTTCGCTGCGGGAATGGATCTTATCGTCGTTGCCGGCGAGGACGGTGGGCACGGAAAGCATGCACTTATCGCCGAGACCGATCTTGGCTTTGAAGTATCCTGCCACGATGTTGCAGATTTCCCCGACTGCATCACACTTCTGGGCGGCGGCCTCCTCCAGGGAGACTCCAAGCATCTGAGAAGCGATCATGGTAGCGGAATGGATGCTGCACCGCAGGCTGAAGACGGCCCGGAGCGCCCCGGCAATACCGATCATGCCTGTGACCTGAGCCAGAACTGGGATATCGCCGTCTTCTGGAGCAGTGACCTTGGCTCCGACCATGGTGGCGAAGACTTCGATCGCTGTATCGCGCAGAATGGCCGACCACGCGCTTCGTGGCAAGGCAGCGTTGATGTCATGGGCTAGTGGTGGTGCCGTCATTCGCGAATGGCCAAGGCTCGGCCTCTTGAAGCTTATCGGCCGATTGCGGAGGTTGCATGAGGCGTAGGTTCTAAGGATTGTCCAATGCGGTTCTATAACTTGTTCCCTCATGACTTGCTCCCTCGTGACATCGCAGGACTGCTATAACCCGATATACTCAAGAATTCAGGGAAGCGGAGATTTCTTCTCCGGATACTGAAGCGACAGACCTATGTTCATCGATGAGGCAAGAATTCGGGTGAAGGCCGGGGACGGCGGCAATGGCTGCATGGCCTTCCGCCGGGAAAAATATGTTCCGCGCGGCGGGCCTTCGGGAGGCGATGGGGGCAAGGGCGGAGACGTGATCATGGAATCCAGCGAGCGGCACAACACGCTGGTCCACTTTCGTTTTAATCCCGAATACAAGGCGGAGCGAGGACGCCACGGCGAAGGCTCGAATAAGAGCGGCCGCGAGGGGGAAGACATACTCCTGAAAGTGCCGGTAGGAACGATTGTCTACGACGAGGAAACGGGCGAGAAGGTGTTTGATTTTTCGGCCGCCGATCAGCGTATGGTGATTGCGCGGGGCGGCCGGGGCGGCCGGGGCAATGCGCGCTTCGCCACTTCGGTGCATCAGGCTCCGCGGGAACATGAGGACGGACGTCCTGGCGAAGAGCACAACTACAAGCTGGAACTGAAGTTGCTGGCTGATGTGGGCCTGGTTGGCTATCCGAACGTGGGCAAATCCACGCTGATCTCGCGCATTTCGGCGGCGCGGCCGAAGATTGCCGACTATCCTTTCACTACCTTGCAACCCAATCTCGGGGTGGTTGCGGTGGGCGATCCTAACAATGAAGTCAGCTTCGTGGTCGCGGATATTCCCGGCTTGATTGAAGGCGCACACAAGGGTTCGGGCCTGGGAACGCAGTTCTTGCGGCACATCGAACGTACGCGGCTGCTGGTTCACCTGGTGGATATATCGGATGCGAGCGGTCGGGCCGACGTGGTGAAAGACGTGGAAGTGATTCTGGGCGAGCTGGCTAGCTTTGGCGCTCACCTGGAAGAAAAACCGATGATCATGGTGGCGTCGAAGATCGACGTGGCCAACAAAGACAAAGTTGCGGCGCTCAAGCGGTATTGCAAGAAGCACAAACTGAAGCTCTACGAGATTTCAGCCGTGACCGGCAAAGGCATCGACGAACTGAAGTACGCTATGGCGAAGGACGTGGATGCCTTGCGCGAGAAGGCGTTGCAGTTGGCCGAGGCCTCGGAAAGCTAGTACCGAGTACCCAGTGCCGGGTTAAGCTGCGTTTTTCGGTACTAGGTACTAGGTACTGCTAGATTCATGCCCTAGGCAAATGCGACCCGTGCTGGAAGTGATACTGAAGAATCTTCGCGGCTAGCGCGGGAGGCATTTCTGCTCCGACGGGCTGCACCGTACGTACGATTTCTCCGCGGCAAACTACCTCGGTGGCCGAAAGGCCTGCGATCTCGGCGGGCAGCACCAGATTGATTTCCAATTGGACATTCGCCGGCAAGAGATCCTCCGCCTGAAACAGCAAGCCGGAACGGCTGATATTTCTGGTTTGCCCGTCGTGCCACTTTTCCTCATCGAGACGGCGATATTTCAAGGGCAAGTGAAGTTGAAAGCGTGGCGCACGCGTCGACGGTAATTGTTGCAGCCCTTGTGCTGCTGCTTGAGCGGTTCGACCTGGCATAGCATCCTCCCGGGGGATTGGGGTTGAATCGAGCACTTCGCGAACTTTACTTTTGAGGCTGCTAAGGGTGAAGGGTTTCTGGAGCAGACGCACACCTGCATCCAGCGTGCCGTTGTGCCCGATCACATTTTCGGTGTAGCCGGACATATAAAGCACTTTCGTGTTGGGGCGAATTTCCGACACCCGCTGCGCGAGTTCGCGGCCGTTCATGCCGGGCATGATCACATCGGTTAACAGCAGGTGAATCATTCCCTCATGGGCGACGGCGATCTGCATGGCGATTGCACCATCCGCGGCTTCGATCACGCGATAGCCCTGCTTCTCGAGGAACTGCCGGGCCAAATAGCGCAAGTTAGTCTCATCCTCCACCAGCAGGATGGTTTCGGTTCCGGGCTCGGCGGCCACAGATTCCGCGGTCGATGCCACTTGTGCGGGACTTTCGGCTTTTTCCGCGACGCGGGGCAAATAGATCTTGAAGGTGGTGCCCTTGCCCGGCTCGCTGTAAACCCAAATGTAACCGCCGCTCTGCTTGACGATGCCGTAGACCGTCGACAGCCCCAAGCCGGTCCCCTTGAGTCCTTTGGTGGTGAAGAAGGGCTCGAAGATGTGAGACTGAGTTTCCGAATCCATGCCCAGGCCGGTGTCGCTGATGGCCAGCATCACATAGTCTCCGGGGCGGAGGGGGGCGTGAACGCGGGCATAGTCGTCGTCGAGCGAAACGTTCGAGGTCTCGATCGTGAGCTTGCCGCCAGAGGGCATGGCATCACGCGCGTTGACGGCAAGATTCATAATGACCTGCTCCATCTGTCCGGCATCGGCGCGCACCGCGCCCAGGCCGGCTGCCGGCACCATCACGAGATCGATATCCTCGCCGATGACGCGGGTTAGCATCTTCAGGTTTTCGGTGACGACGCCGTTGAGATCAAGAACTTTCGGGGCCAGCATTTGCTTTCGGCTGAAGGCGAGGAGTTGGCGGGTGAGTGAAGTGGCTCGTCCCGCCGCACTGGCGATCTCCTGCGCGGGACCGCGCAGCGCGGGTTCCGGACCCAGGCGGTCGAGCAAGAACTCCGAATAACCTGAAATTACCATGAGGAGGTTGTTGAAATCGTGGGCGATGCCGCCGGCAAGCCTACCGACAGCCTCCATTTTCTGCGACTGGCGCAACTGCTGCTCGAGGGCGCGCCGCTCGGTGACGTCTTCGGTAAACAGCTCGAAGGCTCTTCCCTTGTCGCCATCAGAAACGGCGCGTCCAGAAACGCGAACCACCGTGCCCGTTCCATCTTTTCGTTTCCACTCGACGATGAGACCATTGAGGGGCGCGGACGAGCGCAAATGGTCGGCCAGTTCGAACCACTCATGCGTATCGGCGTAGAGTGCTCCGAGATGCTTCCCGACGAGCTCCCCGGCTGAGGAATATCCCAGCACCGCGAGCAGTGCGGGGTTGACGTCCAGCAGTTGGCCGGCGGAATCGCAGCGGCAGATGCCGTAGGGAGCGTTGGTCACGAGAGAGCGGAAATTCATTTCGGAGCGCCGTAAACCTTCCTGAGCGGCGCGCAGGGCCGCGTTGAACCAACAGATCAGCATCGCCAACACCACGAACAGGGTCAGCCGGATCATGGTCGAGCGATACTGCGCCGGGGTGTGCTCTCCGGAAAAGGAGAAGTAGGCGCTCACGGTGAGCGCGAACGAAGTGGCGACCAGGCCGGGTTTCCAGCCGCCGTACCACGCGCTGACCATGACTGCGACGGCGAATACCGCCAGCCGGCTTTCGGCAATGTTGGGAAGCAGCAGGACCGGGATGAGCGCCAGCGTAGTACTGAGCACGGCGACTCCGTAGCGCAGGATGGGCGCACGGGCAGGTTGAATGCGAAGTAGGGGGAGGGTTACCCGCATGTGACCGATGCTAATGCCAAGTTTCTAAGCGGGCGAGATTACAGGAGTTCATCCCGGATTCCCAGGGTAACGATTTTCTGGGCGGGGAACTCCGGGCCGGATGGACAAATGCGGCAATGGACGATCGGCCAATGCCCAGGCTGCCATAATTATTGCCCGGTAAACATAACAATCGAGCCAGCCGAAACCTTGGGCTTGCCAACGAGGCCTGCAAACGAAGACACTAGCGCGGATGAACATCGGCCTTTTTGGGGGTACATTCGACCCTATCCATCGCGGACACCTCGCGCTGGCCCGTGCAGCACGTGAGCGTTGCGGTCTTTCCCGCATTCTTTTCGTGCCCGCCAACGTTCCGCCGCACAAGCAGCGGCAGCCGCTCTCGGCGTTTCCACATCGCTATGCCATGATTGCTCTGGCTACAGCGCAAGAGAAAGACTTCGCACCCTCGGTGCTCGAGGCGCCGGAAGAATTTGACGCGGGCAGGGCACGCGCGGAAAAGACTCGCCTGGCGAGGCCGAACTACACCATCGATACCATCAGGCACGTGAAACAGTCGTTTAAGAAGGCAGACAAGCTGTTTCTGCTCATCGGCATCGATGCCTTCGCCGACATCGCCAAATGGCACCAGGCGGAGGCGCTGTTTCGCGAATGTGAGTTTGTGGTGGCCAGCCGGCCGGGATACTCTCTGGCCGACGTCGCCAACGCGCTGCCCGTGAGCCTGCGCCCGCGGCAGGAAGTGACACGCCCGTTTCAGAAGCAAGCGGCCACAGGGGATCTGGTGCTGAAGGGCGTGACCATCCACTTGCTGGACGACGTTTATCAGCCGATTTCCTCGACGGCGATTCGCCAGGCGGCGGCCGCGGGCAAGCCGCTTGGGCGATTCGTAGAGCCAGCCGTGGCGGATTACATTAAGAAGATGGGACTGTATAAAGTCCGTTAGTCGGTGGTCGTTAGTCGTTCGCAAAAACATTCCGCCGCCGACCTCGTCCAACAACCATAGAAAACGCGTTGAAGCGCTGTCGTTTACAATGAGAACTCGCCCCGTGCTGGGCTAACGACCAACGACTAACGACCAACGACTCACTGCATGAAAAAAAGCGATCTGAAGCGACAGATAACGGCAGCCATTCAGGCCTGCCTCGACAAAAAGGCGGAAGAACTTAGCATCCTGGAAATGGAGAAGGGGTCGGGAGCATTTACCGACTACTTCGTGCTGTGCAGCGGCACGAATCCGCGGCAGGTCCAGGCCATTGCGGACGAGGTGGAGCTGCGCCTGAAGACGGTGGGCGTGCGGCCGGCACACGTCGAGGGATATAGGCAGGGCGAGTGGATCCTGGTCGACTACGTGGACTTCGTGGTGCATGTGTTTTCCGAGAAGGCACGCAAGTTCTACGATCTGGAACGGCTGTGGAAGACGGCCAAACGGCTGGAGCCCGCGGAGTTGACGCCGAAACCGAAGGCGAAGTCTGCGCCTAAACCGAAGGCGGTGTTGAGGTCGAAGACAACGCCGCGCAAACGAGCTGCCGCGGGCGGTGCTCGCCGCAAGAAAACGTAGCTTGCTTATCCCGTATAACCTGCTTCGTCAGTACTCAGTGCAGTATGACGACTTCCTCCAAGCCGGACTCTTCCAGGGCAGAACCTCCCAAGTCGGAAACTGGCTGGGGAAGTTCTTACCGCCTGATTGCCTCTGACAAGTGGAAGGCGAAGTCGGCGGTGATGGGCAAGGCGGTGACGGAAGCGCTGGTGGAGTATGCGCAACCGAAGCCTGGCATGCAAGTTCTGGACCTGGCGAGCGGTACGGGCGAACCGGCGATCAGCGTGGCGACGCTTGTAGGAGCGCAGGGGCACGTCGTTGCTCTTGATCTGAGCCCAGAGCTTCTTGAGATCGCAAGGAAGAGAGCGCAAGAGCGCGGCCTCGATAATTTCTCCACGCAGCAGGCCGACGCGCAAGCCTTGCCTTTTGCTGACAACAGCTTCGATCTTGCCACGTGCCGCTTCGGAGTGATGTTCTTCCGCGATGTAGGCCTTGCGCTGGGGGAACTGCGCCGGGTTCTGCGCGCTGGATCTCGCGCCTGTTTTCTAGCCTGGGGACCGTTCGACCAGCCTTACTGGCGGAGCACGATGGGCGTTGTGCACAGGCATGTCGGTGGTCCACTGCTGCAGCCGGGCGGTCCCGATCCATTTCGCTTTTCGGCCCCGGGAAGTCTTTCGGCGGTGTTGCGGAGCGCTGGTTTCCGTGAGGTAGGAGAGGAAACGAAGACGCTGCCCTGGACCTGGCCGGGAACGCCGGAAGAAGTGTGGGAGCAGGCACAGGCGGTGGCGGTGCCGTTCCGCGCCATGCTGGATCGTGTACCCGCGCCCATGTGGCCGCAGATTCACGCGGAGGTGCGGGCGGCGATCGGGCAATATGTTGAGGGGGAGAACATCGCGTTTGGAGCGTCGGTGGTGCTGGCCTCCGGAAGTAAGTGAGGCTCATAACCTGCCGTGAAAATCAAGATCGTGTGGGTGGGAAAGACGAAAGAACCGGCGATCCAGTCGCTGACGGACGAGTATCTGAAGCGCATTTCGCGCTATGTGCAGGTGGAGGGGCTGGCGCTGCGGGATGAAGCTGCGCTGCTGCAAATGTGCGGACGGGTAACGCCGGGCAAGGCGAGTAAAAGTGCTGGGAAATCGACTTTGGTGCTGATGGATTCTGGGGGGAAGCAGCTTTCTTCAGAAGAGCTGGCGCGTTTTCTGGGAGACTATTTTGATCGCAATCCGCTACCGCTGGTCTTTGCGGTGGGGCCAGCGGATGGATTCAGTGAAGCGGCGCGCAACGGGGCACAGCATACTTTCTCGATGGGCAGGATGACATTGGCTCACGAACTGGCTCGCGTGGTTCTGCTGGAGCAGGTGTACCGGGCATTCACGATTCTGAAGGGTCACCCTTATCATTCTGGGCATTGATTCGCGCGTGCGGCGGCGTGTACCTTCGTGTGTTGTTCCTGAACCGTGAAGATACTTAAAGTGGTCGAGAGTAGAAGTCAGGGATGCATCGATTCCAGGTACATGCACTGATGCAATCATTGGAGAGTAGAGTCATGAAAGATGTGATGGAATTGCTGCGAGCGAAAGAGCAGGAGTTGCTGAAGGTGAAGAGGCAAGTCGAAGCCTTGCGAATTGCGTTACCCTTGCTGGGCGCAGAAGAAGATCCACTCGTGCCCCGGGCGGCGCCAGCGGCCATTAAAGGAACGGACAGG
>Ga0302319_10001309_pt1 | contig 55667 bp, 48 predicted proteins | sample Bog_T0_2_FD_203319 | JGI IMG/M metagenome (GOLD analysis project Ga0302319, IMG submission 203319) | Peat permafrost microbial communities from Stordalen Mire near Abisko, Sweden - Bog_T0_2 | ecosystem: Environmental > Terrestrial > Soil > Wetlands > Peat | place: Sweden: Abisko, Stordalen Mire...
AGTCACGGACTGACAACGCCGGCGGAGTGTCGACAACGCCGACCGAGCGTCGACACGAGTGTCGACGCGGCAGGCACGAGTGCCTGCGCCACGTGCCTGCGCCACGGTGAATGGCCGGTGATTGTCAGAGAATCCGCGGGACCTGACACTAGGAAGGCGCGTTGCCGGAAACGCCGAGAACCTTCAACAGAAAGGCGTACTCAAAGGCGGTCTCGCGGTACCTCTCATAGCGGCCCGAGACTCCGAAATGGCCCGCGCCCATGGTTGTTTTGAGCAGCAGCAGGTTCGAGCCGCGGTTCAGCGTGCGCAGCCGCGCGACCCACTTGGCCGGTTCCCAATAGCTGACCCGCGGATCGTTCAGCCCGGCGGTCGCGAGCAGGGGCGGATAAACGGCCTCGCGCAGGTTGTCATAAGGCGAGTAGGCGTGGATCAGACGGTAGACCCCGGGCTCCTCGGGGTTGCCCCATTCCTCGTACTCGCCGATGGTCAGAGGCAGGGTCGGGTCGGACATCGTGGTGAGCACGTCGACGAAGGGAACTTTGGCGATAGCCGCGGCGAACAGTTCGGGCCGCAGGTTGAGCGCCGCGCCGATGAGGAGGCCGCCGGCGCTGCCGCCCATGATGGCGAGATGGCGGCGGGTGGTGTAGCGCGCAGCGATGAGCGCCTCCGCGGCGGCGATGAAGTCGGTGAAAGTGTTCCGCTTGTGGGCCATGCGGCCGTGCTCGTGCCACTGCTTGCCGAGGTCGCCGCCGCCGCGAATGTGGGCTATGGCATAGACGAAGCCGCGGTCCAGGAGCGACAACCGCACGGGTGAGAAGGCGGGCTCGATGCTGTGGCCGTAAGCGCCGTAACCGTAGAGCAGGGCCGGGTGGGAGGCGTCCTTTCCGAGACCTTTGCGATAGACCAGCGACAGCGGCACTTTCACGCCATCGGGCGCAGTGGCATGGATCCGTTCGGTGACGTAATTGGCAGGGTCGAAGCCGCCCAGAACCGCCTCGCGTTTGACGAGGGTGAGGGTCCGGGCACGCATGTCGTAGTCGAAGGCAGTCTCGGGCGTGGTCAGCGAGGAATAGGTCAAGCGCAGGAGCGATGTGTCATAGTCGCCGGTCGCCTCCGCCGAGAGCGAATAGACGGATTCGGGCAGCGCCACGTGGTGTTCCAGGCCGCCGGCGAACTCGCGGATGCGAATGTGCGGCAGGGCGTCGAAGCGCTCGGTGACAACCAGAAAGCCGGCGAAGGCGTCGACCGCTTCGACGGTCACCTCATCTCGCGCCGGGATCTCCTCGCGCCAATTCTCTCTCTCGGGATTCTCAACGGGAGCCGAGACGAGGCGGAAGTTACGCGCTGAGTCGCTGGTGCGGATGTACCAGCGGCCGGCGTGATGCGCGACGTCCATCTCGATGCCTTGGACGCGCGGGAGGATCGGTTGAAACGCGCCCAGCGGCTCGCTGGAGCGCAGCGCGCAGACCTCGGAGGTCGAGTGGCTGTGGATTTCCAGCAGCAGGAAAGCGCGATCGCGCGTGCGGCTGACGTCGACTTCAAAGCGCTCGTCGGCCTCGTGGTGCACTTCCGCATCTTGGGCCGGGTCGGTCCCCAGAATGTGACGAAAGACCTTGAACGGCCGGCGCGTGGCGTCCAGCACGTTGTAGAAGAACGTGCGGTTGTCGGCCGCCCACTCGAGCGAGTAATAGGTGTTTGAAATGCGATCCGGCAGCAGCGCGCCGGTGCGCAGGTCTTTCACGAAAATCGTGAAATCCTCGTCGCCGACGGTATCGACGGACCAGCCCAGCAGCGTATGGTCGGGGCTCGGCTCGAAGACGCCGAGTTGGAAATAGGCGCAGTCCGCGGCCAGGGCATTGGCATCGAGAAGAACCTCTTCCGCCCCGCCGGATGCCGGCTTACGGCAATACAGCTTGTATTGCTTGCCGGCGAGGGTGCGGGAGTAATACAGCCATGGACCGCTGCGCACCGGCGCCGAAGAATCGGTCTCCTGAATCCGGCCCACGATCTCGCGGTAGAGCAGTTCCTGCAACTCGGTGGTGTCCCGCATTTGCGCCGCGGTCCAGGCGTTCTCGGCTTCGAGGTGGGCGCGCACCTCGGGGTTGTCCTTCTCGCGCAGCCAGAAATAGTCGTCAACCCGAGTCTCGCCGTGCTGCACAATCGTCTTCGGGCGGCGCGGCGCGAGTGGAGGCGCGGCCTGGTCCACGACGGGTGGCGGCGCGTTGTTCTGGTCCATGCTCTTTCATTGTGCGCGTTCGAAGGCAGACCGGCGCTGGCGTGGACGCATTGCGTCCGGATGAAGAGTTTAAGACCGGGAACATGGAATCGGCTCATCGAGCGGACCGGGATGTTCGCCGCGCAGCGCGGCCGGGGTGCGAGCCAGACTGCTACGATAACGGCTGTCATGAGAGTCGCTGTCGTAGGTCTGGGGTTCATGGGGCTGACCCATTTGAAGGGCTGGCGCAACGTGCCGGAGGTCGAGATCGCCGCGGTTTCGTCGGACGATCCGAAGACGCTGGGCGGGGATCTGTCCGGAGTCCAGGGCAATCTGGGCGGGAGCGGGGAGACGTTCGATTTCTCCTCGGCGAAAAAGTACGCGGATGCCTTCGAGTGCGTCCGCGACGCGCAGGTCGATGCGGTGGACCTGTGCCTGCCGACGCGTCTGCACGCGCCGGTGGCGCTGGCGGCGCTGGAGGCAGGCAAGCACGTGCTGGTCGAGAAGCCGATGGGTCTCGACGGCAACGAGTGCGACCGAATGATCGAGACCGCGGCAAACGCCGGCCGAATCCTGATGGCGGCGCAGGTGCTTAGGTTCGCGCCGGCCTATCGTCCGTTGCTCGCGGGCATGGCCGCGGGACGCTTCGGGCAAGTGCGCCAGGCCCTGTTCCGGCGGCGCTGCGCGGCGCCGGCGTGGTCGCTGTGGTTGGGCGACCGATCGCAGAGCGGAGGAGGCGTCTTCGATTTGCTGATCCATGATTTCGACATCGCGCTGGCATGCTTCGGCCTGCCCGAGTCCGTTTCGGCGTGGGGCGTCGAGGAACTGAGCCGCGGCCTGGATCTGCTCACGGCGCAGTTGCACTATCCGGGCATCGCCAGCGTCACCGTGACCGGCGGCTGGCATCATCCGAAGTCCTATCCGTTCTCGATGGAGTACACGGTCTCCGGCGACAACGGCACGCTGGAATACAGCTCCGCCGGGCGGGATCCGAAGTTCTACGGCGCGGATGGCTCGGAGCACGCCGAGCCACTCGAAGAAGTCGATGGATATCAGGCCGAAATCGAATATTTCGCGGCCTGCTGCCGGGACAATTGCCAGCCCGCGCGATGCATGCCCGAGTCCTCGGCGCAAGCCGTGCGGGTGGCCCGGCTGGCGGAACAGGCGCGAGCCGGAAAAGGAGAACCAGTTCCATGCAAGTTCTGAGAGACTTGCGCGTGGGCGTCTTTTACTGGGTCGGAGAAGACGCCGCGGCGACCGTCCGCGAGATCGCGGATCTGGGCGTCGAGGTGTGCCAATTGGCGGTTGTCGGCGAGAGAAAGCTGACGCCGGAACTGGCGGCGGCGTATCACCAGGCGCTGGCCGCGGCGGACCTCGATGTGGAAACGATCTTCGCCGCCTACGAAGGCGAGAGCTATGCCGACATTCCGACGGTGATGCGGAGCGTGGGGTTCATGCCGCCGGCCACGCGCGCCGCACGCGAGGTGCGGACGCGCGAGGTGATCGATTTCGGCGCCGCGTTGGGCATACGGAGTTTCGGCTGCCACATCGGCTTTGTGCCGGAGGAGGCGAACGCCGACTACGCGGACGTACGCGAGGTAGTGCGGCGCATCGCGGATTATGCGGCGAGCTACGGGATGACGTTCTGCCTGGAGACTGGGCAGGAACCCGCGCCGCTGCTGCTGCAGTTTCTGAAAGACGTGGCGCGGCCGAATGTCAGGATCAACTTCGACCCGGCGAACATGGTGCTGTACGGCAGCGGGGAGCCGATCGAGGCGTTCCGGCTGCTGCGGGCGCACGTGGATTCGATTCACGGCAAGGACGGCGACTGGCCGGATCCCGCCACACCTGGCGCGCTGGGGCGTGAGCGGCCGCTCGGCGCCGGCGCGGTGAACATTCCGAAGTTCGTACGCACGGTTCGCGAGAGCGGATATACGGGCACGATCAACGTCGAAGCGGGCGTGCACGGCGACGAAGCGCACCACGTGACGCTAAGAAACGCCGTCGATCTGCTGAAGCGCCTGCGCGATTCGTGAAGCCGGCGCGGCAGGCAACAGTGTGACCGCTAGTGGAGTGTCTCAGTCAAGGATTGCCAACGCCGGCCAGGCGTCGACACGAGTGTCGACGCGGCAGGCACGAGTGCCTGCGACACGGTGAATGGCGGGTGATTGTCAAAGAATCTGCGAGTCATGACACCAGTGCTATCGGCGCGGGCCTCGGCGTGCCTTAATGCCACCCATCCGGGTCGGATAGACGCGGCCGCGGCCACCGCCGGCGCAGGGCGATCCGGCGCGGCGTTGGGCGGCTCGCAGGGGCCGGCGCAGATCGCGGACCGCTTCGAGAATTCCCAAATATTGTAGCCACCTACTACCAGAAACTGCATTCGGGCGAAGATCAAACCGGACGGAGTGGAGCAAGGCCCCTTTTTCAGGCCGTAGTTGAAGGGAAGAAGAGTGGTCTCTAAGTTGCTACTCTGAGGGCAGGTGGGAGTGTATCCGCTGGTTGAGTGAGCGGGCTGGTCCGAGATGAAGGATCTGAAGACCCAGATCGGGGGCGCGTTGCTGGTCATTCTGACCGGGACGCTGGTAGTGTGCGCGGTCCTGAATTTCCAACAGCATGAGCTGTTCCGTCTGCCCGAAGACGGGGTTACGTGGATGGACCATCTGGACCCATCCTCGCCGGAAAAATCGATCAGCGTCCTGGCCATGCAGGTCCAGCCGGGCGGACCGGCCGAGCAGGCGGGCATCCGGTTTGGCGATGAACTGCTCCGCATCGGCAATCGCCTGAACAAACCCGGCATTCTGATCCGGCAGTCCACGGATGTGGCGCAGGTGCTGCAGCGCTACGGCGCCTGGGGCGACGCCGAGTACCTGCTGAATCGTAACGGGGTCGAGATCACGGCCAAGGTGATCATTTCGGACGCCACTCGGGATCAGGCGTTTCTTTATCAGTACGCGGTGGGCGCGGCCTACCTGTTGATCGGGCTGTTCCTTATCTTTCGGCGCAACCGCGCGGCGCATGCGCTGCACTTCTACCTGCTGTGCCTGGCGAGTTTCGTATTTCACACGTTCCACTACACCGGAAAATTCAACGATTTCGACGTGGCGATTGAGGTGGGCAACTTCGTGGCCGCCCTGATGGCGGCGGCATTATTCCTGCATTTCTGCCTGACCTTCCCGGAGCCGCGGCCGCGCTGGACGCGGTGGAAAGCGTTTTCGCTGTACCTGCCCGCGATCTCGCTGATTGCGCTGCAAATCGGCGCCACGTCCGGCCTGGTGCGCACGGCGTTGCCGGACGTGATGCTGAACTGGCTGCTCAACCGGGTGTGGCTGCTGGTGTATTGCGGGTCGTACGTCGGTGGAGCGATTCTGCTGCACATCAGCTACCGGCGGACCGACGATCCGATCGTCCGCCAGCAGCTCAAGTGGTTGCGCAACGGCACCCTGGCCGGGATGGTGCCATTTATCGCCGCCTATGCGCTGCCCTACGTGGCAGGCATTGTTCCGACGCCCGAGATGAACCTGGCGGTGCTGTTCCTGGCCTTGATTCCGCTGACCTGGGCGTACGCCATTCTGCGCTACCGGCTGATGGACGTGGACATCATTTTCCAGCAGGGGTACGTGTACCTGCTGGCTACGATTGCCGTGCTGGGCGTGGTCAGCATCCTGGTATTCGCACTGGCGCAGCGCGAGGGGTTGAGTCCGACCGCGGTGATCCTGCTGGTGGTTGTGGCGGCCTTCGTGTTCGAGCCGCTGCGAGGCTGGATCCAACAGAATTTCGACCGTTACGTGTTCTACAAAGATCGCTGGGATTACCGCCGGACACTGATCGGCTTCGCGCGGGAATTGAGTTCCGAGATGGATCTGGAGCGCATGCTGGCGAGCGTGGGCGGGCGGCTGATCGAGACCTTGTCGGTGCGGCAGGTGGCCTTCTTCCTGGGCCGCGAGAGCAATCCAGGCAAGTTTGAACTGCACAGCCTGTATGCGCGCGACGGTCGCCGGGCGCTACCCGAAGGGGAGTTCGACCTCAGTTTCCTCGAAGCCGAGCCGTCCAGTCCCTATCTGTTCTTCGAACGGACCAAACATGCATTCGATGTGGTCACGAGCGGATTGCCGGCCAGCGTCCGGGCCTCGATCGCGCGTCTCGACCTGACCTACTACGTTCCCTGCGAGTACCGCGGCCGCACTCTGACCTGGTTCGGCCTCAGCCGCACGGAGGATGGCGACTTTCTCTCCAGCGACGATATCGACCTGCTGACGACGTTGTCGGGCTACGTCGGCATGGCCGTGGAGAATGCGCGTCTGTACCGGTCGCTAGCGGACAAGGCGCTGCAATACGAGCAGTTGAAGGAATTCAGCGAGAACATCGTCGAGTCGATCAACGTGGGCGTGCTGGCGGCGGGTCTGGACGACCGCGTCGAGAGCTGGAACTCACAGATGGAACGGCTGACGGGCATTCCGCGCAGCGAGGCGCTGGGGTGCGCTCTTTCCGATTTATTCCCGCTCGAGCTGTCCAGTCATTTCGAAGCCTTGCAGGGCAGCCACGACGTCCACCAGTTGTACAAGATCCCATTGCGGCCTGCCGGCGCCACGAAGATCGTGCGGGCCGATGGCGCGGTGGCGAAGCAGAACGGCGAAAACGGAAGCCACGCCGCGGCGGAGCTGAGCCAGATCGAAGCCGGCCTGGCGACCGCGGCCGATGTCCGCCGCGAGGTGACGGTGAATGTGGCCATCGCCCCGCTGGTGAGCCGGGAGGGATCGCGCATCGGCCGTCTGGTGATCCTGGACGACATCACGGAGCGGGAAGAGCTGGAACGTAAGCTGGTCCAGGCGGACAAGCTATCTTCCATTGGCCTGCTGGCGGCCGGGGTGGCGCACGAGGTGAATACGCCCCTGGCCGTGATTTCCACGTATGCGCAGATGCTCGCGAAACAGGTGGCCGGCGACGATCAGAAGTCGAAGCTGCTGGACAAGATTGCGCGGCAGACTTTCCGTGCCAGCGAGATTGTCAACTCTCTGCTGAACTTCTCGCGGACCTCCTCGACGGCGTTTGAGGATCTGGATTTGAACCGCCTGATCCGCGAGACGCTGACGCTGCTGGAGCACCAGTTCCAGAAGGCGGGGATCGTCGTGGAGACGGAGATGAACGAGACGATTTCGCAGATCCGCGGCAACCAGGGCAAACTGCAGCAGGTGTTTCTGAATCTGTTCATCAACGCCCGCGATGCGATGGAGGGGGGCGGCAAGCTGATTGTCGTGACGCATCCCGCGGAGCATGGGGTGGGCGTGGAAGTGCGGGACAGCGGGGCCGGTATGCCGCGCGAGATCGTGGCGCGAATCTTCGATCCTTTCTTCACCACGAAAGCCAGCCGCAAGGGCACAGGCCTCGGACTCTCGGTCAGTTATGGCATCGTGGAAGAACACGGCGGAGCGATCGAGGTGGATTCCAACCCGGGCGAAGGGACCGTTTTCCGGCTCGAGTTTCCCGCCGTCAGGAAAGCTGTGAATGCCTGATCAACCGACTGTGCCCGTGGAAGAGGCGGCCTCGGCGCCCCTCACACGGGGTAGGATTCTGGTCATCGACGACGAGGCCGATATCCGGGAGAGCCTGCAGACGCTGCTGGACCTCGAAGGCTACAGCGTGCACCTGGCCGATTGTGCCACGGAGGGGCTGCGAAAGATCGAGGCCGGGATCTACGATCTGATTTTGCTCGACCTGATGATGCCCGACCGTTCGGGGCTCGACCTGCTTGGCGACATCCGTGCGCGCGACATTGAAACGCCCGTCTTTCTGATCACGGCCTACGGCTCGGTCGAAGTAGCGGTGCAGGCTCTCAAGGCCGGGGCCAACGACTACTTCTCGAAGCCCTGGGACAACGAGAAACTGGTGCTCGAGATCGACCGCCAGATCGCCGGCGCGCGGCTGGAGCGGGAGAACCGCGAGCTGCGCCGCGCGTTGAAACAGCGCTACGCTTTCCCGAACATCGTCGGCAAATCGGAGCGGATGCAGCGCGTGCTGGACCTTGTTTCGCAGGTCGCGCCGTCGAAGTCCAATATTCTGATTACCGGCGAGACGGGCACCGGCAAGGAGCTGATCGCCAAAGCGATCCACGCCAATTCGCCGCGCGCCGACCGCCCCTTCGTCGGAGTAAACTCCGGCTCGCTCCCGCCGGATCTGCTGGAGAGCACGTTGTTCGGCCACGTGAAGGGTTCCTTCACCGGTGCGGTGGCGAATCGCAAAGGCTACTTCGAAACGGCCAATCACGGCACCATTTTCTTCGACGAAATCGGCACGCTGTCGCCGGACATGCAGGTCAAGCTGCTGCGCGTCTTGCAGGAGCGCGAGTTCATGCCGGTGGGCTCGACGGAAGTGATGAAGGTGGACGTCCGCGTCATCGCCGCCACGAACGCTGATTTGACGCGGATGGTGGAAGAAGGCAAATTCCGCCAGGATCTCTACTGGCGGCTGAACGTGATCAACATCCCGTTGCCGCCGCTGCGCGAACGCAAGGAAGACGTCCCGCTGCTGATCGACAGCTTCTTCGATGTCTACTGCCGCGAGAACGAGAAGTTTCTCAGCCCCGCCGGCGGCTCCAGGCTGCATTTCGAGCCCGAAGCCGTGCACATCCTGATGGACTACAACTGGCCGGGCAACGTGCGCGAACTGGAGAATGCCATTGAGCGCGCCGTGGTCCTGGCCACGAGCGAAGAAGTCCCGGCCAGCGTGCTGCCGGAGCAGGTGTTGCAGTCGACCGGAGTGCGGACCACCGCGCCCGGCCCGGACGGCAAACTGCCGGCCGGCGCGTCGCTGTTTGAAATCGTGGCCGACTTCGAGCGCCGGATCATCATCGAAGCGCTGGAACAGTGCGGCTATTCGCAGACCGAAGCCGCCACCGAGTTGCGCATCCCGCTTTCCACGTTGAACCAGAAGATCAAACGGTTGGACATCCCCATCAAGCGCCGTTCCGCTTGAGCCTGCCCCGGCCGGTGAACTGGCCGCGGAGCGCCATGCCTCCCGCAGGAGTTTGAGTTATGTCATTGCCGACACGCCGCTCGTTCCTTATCGCCGCGGCCGCGCCCGCACTGCTGCGCGGCGCCGCCATGACGCCGAAACAGCGCATCGATGCCGCGCTCGGAGATTTGCAGGCGGACCGCCCGCCGTTCACGCTGTGGCATCATTTCGGCCTGGAGAAGCAGGGCGCGGCGGCACACGCTCAAGCGGTTCTCGCCTTCCACCGCGATTACCGTACCGACCTGGTCAAGGTGATGAGCGACTTCCCGTATCCCAAGCCGGGTGGCGCGTGGTACGATCTGAAGCCCGTGGAAAGCCCGTTTCCCGAGCAATTGAGAGCCCTGGAGATGATTCGCGATGGGCTCAAGCAGGACGGGAAAAACGCCGCCTACTTTGTCGAGACCCTGTTTAATCCCTGGAACGTCGCCGAGAAGTTGAGCTCGCCGGCCGAGGTGCAACGCCTGCGCAAAGAGCAGCCGCAGAAACTGCTGGACGCGTTGCAGGCCATCTCCAAGTCCGAGATCAACCACGCCAGGGCCGCTCTGAAGCGCGGCGCGGCGGGCATTTTCCTAGCCGTTGCCAACGCCCAGGAGGGCATTCTGACGCGCGACGAATACGCCCGCTTCAGCGAACCGTTTGACAAGCTGATTCTGCATGCCGTGGCCGAGGCGCCGCTGAACATCCTGCACCTGCATGGAGACAAAGTGTACGTCGATTATTTCGCCCAGGCGACGGGTTGGAAGATATCCGGCCTCAACTACTCCTTTCATGAGACCGGCTACTCGTTGCGCCGGGCGCGGCACAACTGGCACGTCATCCACGGCGCGCTGGTGGGAGGGATCGACCACCGCGACTACCGGACCGTCACCGTCGAGGATCTGCGCGAGGACATCCGGCTGGCCGTTATCGATGCCGGGCGGCGGCTGATCGTGACGCCGGGTTGCTCGGTGCCCAACGATTCAACACCGGAAGAGTTGCGCCGGCTGGGCCAGGCGATCGGCGCTTTCTGAGATGAACCGCCCCTTTTGTCATATATACGGAGAAGTTCCCAGGGCCGGGGCACTAATCGGATGAGGGGAACACGATGCTGTCCTCGATGGGCCCTCCGTCCTCTATCCGTCCTGCCGTCCCTGGCCGCGCGGCGTGTGGCAGCCGGCGCCAGTTGCAGGATTACGTTAACCGCCTTCCGCGCTGTCTGAACGAAGCGGTTCTGCGCGCCCTCCCGGCGGGGACATGCCATGCCGACCCGCGCATCGAGTGGCTTTCCCCGCTGGAAAGCGACCACTATCGCGAGTATCGCAACTTCCCGTTCCTGCAACATCTGGGGTTAGAGGATTCGGCCGGCGAGTTGGCGGCCTACTGGCCGCGGCTGGGACCCTGCTGGGACGGACTGGGGCTGGTGCGCGGACTGAAAGAGTCCCGGCGCGGGATACTGCTGCTGGAAGCCTATAGCAATGTATGCGAGGTGGAATGTCTGGGCTGCCGTGCTTCGGCCGCCTCGATGCATTTGATCTTCGAAGCCTTTCGCGAAACCAGGGAATGGCTCGGGGCGGAGGAAACTCCGGCCTGGCTGGGGCCGCTTTATCAGACGGCGAACCGGCTCGCCCATCTGCACTTCCTGAGGAATCGCCTGGGCGTGCCCACGTGGCTGGTCCAGGTGTACTTTCTGAACGATCCGATAGGGCCGGAGTCCCGCGCGGACTGGCTGCCGGTCATCGCCGGCGTGCAAGCGCGTCTGGGGTTGCGCAGCCGTCCCCCGTTCACGCTGGATATCTTCCTCCCAGCGTTGAATCCGGAATAGCGGCGGCCTGCTCTACCAGTTTGCGAGGGTCCCGTCGGGCAGGCGCATCTCCTCGTCTTTCCAACTCTCGCCTGTGCCGTCGGCCTTCAGCACTTCCGCCCAATCGATGGCTACGCCCAGTCCCGGGGCCTCGGGCACGGCCATGTGCCCTTCCGCATCGAGCGCGAACAGCGGCCAATCGCGCGGGTCCACGTAGCGCAGCCACGGATCGATTTCGCCGCTGGCGCCGTGGGCGTTGTAATGAATACCCTTCGACCATTCGAGGATCCAGCCGGCCCGGGATTGAACGACCACGTGCAGGCAGGCCATGAAGGCGACCGGCGAGAGCGGACAGTGCGGGGCCAGGGCCACGCCGTTGGCCTCGCATAGCGCGGCCACTTCCGCCGTGTTCGCAATGCCGCCGACGTGCGCCACATCCGGTTGCAGAATGTGCGCCGCGCGCGACGCCAGCACGTCGCTGAACTCAGCCACGGTGGTCATCCGCTCTCCGGTGGCGATGGGAACATGGGTGATCGCGGCGACTTCTCCGAGCCAGCGGTTGTACTCCGGCCGCACCGGTTCTTCATAGAACAGCGGGTTGGCGAATTCGAGCTCCCGGGCCAGCCGCCGCGCCATCGGCACGTTCGCGCGGCCATGGAAATCGAACGCGATGTCGACCTCCTCGCCGACCGCGTCGCGCACGGCGCGGGCCCGCTCGACCGCCGCCCGGATGCCGCCGTAGGTGTCGATCGCCGCCAGCGGCGGGCAGGCGTTCATTTTGATCGCCCGTGCGCCTTCGGCCACCACGCGCGCTGCTTCCTCCGCCGCCGCCTGCGGCGCGTTGTTATTGCCGCCGGCCCAGCGGTAGACCTTCACGCGGTCGCGCACGCGCCCGCCCAGCAGGCGGTAGATCGGCAGGTTCGCGGCTTTGCCCGCAATGTCCCACAACGCCATCTCAATGCCCGCCAGCGCGCTCATGTAGACGCCGCCGCCGTGGTAGAAACTGCGGTCGTAGAACCCGCGCACCAGTCCCTTCAGATCGTCCGTCGGCTTGCCCGTGAACCACTCGGCCATGGCGTGCACGCCGGCGCGCGTGCTCTCGAGATGACCTTCCAGAGTGAACTCACCGTATCCCTCGATGCCGTCCGATGTCAGCATCCGGACCAGACCCCAGCGCGGAGCGACGCAGGCGGTTTCGATCTTCGCGATTCTTCTTGTGCTCATGATTCCTCGCTCATTTTCAACGCCGCGCGGAAGGCGTCCAGGTTCTCTTTCAGATGATCCACGGACCTCGTTCCCGTGAGCACCCAGCCCCGGAATCTCACCCGCAGCACGTGCGCGAACAGCTCGCGCCTGTCCGGCTCTGCCGTCTCGTAGAGCTTCGCGCCGGCCTGGTAGGGGCGATTGATCAGCAGTTCCACGTCTTTCGATGCCGCCTCGCGTAGCGCCGGCCCCATGTCTTCGCGCGAAGCGTTATACGGCATCTGCAGCACCTGGTAACCAAGGGCCAGCGCCGCCGCGGCCGAGGCGGGGTCGCTGGCGCTCACGCCGATTCTCCCGACGCCGGCATCGAGAGCGCTCTCCCAAGCCTTTTCCACATCTGCGCTGCCGAGCACCTCCGGGGAAGTCCGGTGGAGTTGCAGCAGATCAATCGCGCCGAGCCGGTTCATGCTCCGCATCAGGCTGCGGCGCAGTGCGTCGTAGGAGTGGTCGATGAACGGTTCGCCGGTCCCGGAATTCCAATGTTCGCCGAACTTCGTGGCGACGCTCACCTGCGCTCGCTCTTCGCGGCTCAGGCCTGTCAGGAAGCGCCCCAGCTTCACCTCGCTGTCCCCGTAGGAGGGCGACGTGTCGAACAGCCGGATGCCCAACTCGTAGGCGCCCTCGAGGAAGGCGAGGGCCTCGGCTTCCCCCGGCACCGGCACGGGCCTGGCGCCCCATGTGCGTCCGATGCTGATCAGCCCGAGGCCCAATTGGACCCTGTGTTTGCGCATCGTCCTCCGGGCGCTACCACTTCAGTTTCAGGTCGGCGTGGAGGCGCTCCTTCGATTTCATCATCTCTTCCCACGTGACCAGGCGCTGCTGATAGGCGGCCATGCGTCCCAGAATCGCCGTCAGATTGCTCTCCGCCGATTGGTCCGCGTTGTTGATCGGCTTGCCGTCGCGGATGCTCGCGACGAACGCCTTGATGTTGTTGACGCAGCCCTGCTTGAACGTGTCGTCCTTCTCCGCGCCCAGCCACGCGTTGTCGCCGGTGATGCGGACCAGGCCGCCGTAATGCGTGTCGGCGCAGCCCTTGATGCCGAACACGCGCACGCACAGGTCGGAGAAGCTGTTCGTCAACTGGTTCGAGCTGAAGTCGGCCTGCACTTCGTTGCCATACCAGTAGGTCACCTGGAAGTGGTCCCAGGCGTCGCCCGTGTCGTACGGCGTGCCGCTCCAGTCCGTGCGCCCGCCGGTGCCGGTGGCCTTCAGCGGATGCCCCTGCAGCAGCCAGTTGGCGACGTCGATCACGTGGATGTTCTGCTCGACGATAATGTCGCCGCTGAGCACCTTGTCCGTAAAGAAATTCAACAGGCGGCGCTCGCCCGGGTCCATCCCCGGCGTACCCCTGTCCTTAACCGGCCGCCCGGCATAGTACAGCACCTGCGCGAACGCCGGTTTGCCGATGTCGCCCTGGTGGACGCGTTTGGCCGCTTCCTGGTAAACCTCCTGCGCGCGCGTCTGGAAATCGGCCCAGAAGCTCAGGTTCTTCTGCGCCGCCTGTTTGCCGCTGGCCTGGAAGCTTTGGCATCCCGGCACATCCACGGCGATCGGCTTGGCGCAGAATACGTGCTTCCCGGCCTTCACGGCCTCTTCGGCGTGCAGCGGGTGATAGATCGGCGGCGTTTCGATGATCACCGCATCCAGCTTCGAGTGCGCCAGTTCTTTGTACGCCTCGGGGCCGTAGTACGCGCGCGAGCTGTCCACCTTGAACGTCTTGACGGTCGAGTCGAGGTGCTCCTGGACGACGTCGGCCAGCGCGACAATGCGCGCGCCGGTGTACTCGGGGAAGAACGGAGCGAGCCAGTTGCCGCGCCCGCCGCAACCGATGAGACCCACCTCCACCGCCGAGTTCGCCTGTGAGCCGAACACCGTCGCGGGCTTCAAGATCAAAAGGCCCGCGGCGGCCGTCTTCACGAAATCGCGGCGGTCCGGATCGGTTCTGTTGGTCATGTTTGCCTCCATTGCGTGTATGCAGAATCCGCGGTTGCAATCTATCACACACCGCATCCAGGCCGGGCGCTACACTCCAAACGTATGCGCTTCCCGCGTCAGAGTGGCATCCTGCTGCACCCCTCCTCGCTTCCCGGCGGCCATGGCATCGGCGACCTCGGCCCGGAGGCCATGAGCTTTGTTCAATTCCTGTCGGAGGCCCGGCAGACCCTGTGGCAGATGCTGCCCCTGGGGCCGACCGGCTTTGCCGATTCGCCTTATCAGACCTTTTCCACCTTTGCCGGCAACCCGCTCCTGATTTCCCTCGACGCGCTGGTGGACGACGGCCTCGTGTCCGCCGCGGATCTCGCCTGCGCGCGCTTCGGCCAGGGGCGCGCCGACTATGCCGCCGCCATTCATTTCAAACTCCCCTTGCTGGACCGCGCCGCGCTGGCCTTCTTCCGCGACGCCAGCCCCGCCCAGCGCGCCGCGTTCGACGCATTCTGTGCCGCGCACTCCGAGTGGCTAGACGACTTCGCGCTCTTCATGACCGCCAAGCGCCCTCACCGCATGCGCGCCTGGACGGAGTGGGAACCCGGACTGCGCGACCGCGTGCCCGCCGCGCTCGAGACTCTGCGCCGCACTCATTCGAGCGCAATTGAAGCCGAGAAGTTCAAGCAATTCGTCTTCTTTGAACAGTTCAACGCGCTGCGCGACGCCTGCCGCCGCTCCGGTATCCGCCTGATGGGCGATATCCCGATCTACGCCGCCGGCGACAGCGCCGACGTCTGGAGCGCGCGCCGCTTCTGGCATCTCAACGCGGACGGCACGCCGGCGCGGCAGTCCGGCGTGCCACCCGACTACTTCAGCGCCAGCGGCCAGCTCTGGGGCAATCCGATTTACCGTTGGGATGAGATGGAGCGCGACGGCTACCGCTGGTGGATCCAGCGCATTCGCGCCATTTTTGCTTTGTTCGACGTCGTCCGCGTCGACCATTTCCGCGGATTCCAGGCCTTCTGGGACGTGCCCGGCGGCGAAACCACCGCCGTCAACGGCCGCTGGACGCCCGGCCCCGGCGTCAAGTTCTTCGAGGCCATCGCGGCGCAACTTGGGGAACTGGCCATCGTGGCCGAAAATCTCGGCGTCATCACGCCCGAGGTCGAAGCCATTCGCCAGCGCTTCGGCTTCCCCGGCATGGCTATTCTGCAGTTCGCTTTCGGCAGCGACCCGCAAGCGCCCGACTTCAAGCCGCACAACTTTCCGCGCGAGCTCGTCGCCTATACCGGCACGCATGACAACGACACCACCGTTGGCTGGTGGACCAGCAGCGGCGCGAGCGACTCAACCCGCACCCCGGAAATGATCGCCGCGGAGCGCGACCACACGCTGCGTTATCTCGGCTTGACCAGCGGCGACGGGATCAATTGGAGTTTCATCCGCGCCCTCATGGCGTCTGTCGCGAGCACGGTCGTCTTCCCCGCGCAGGACCTGCTGGGGCTGGGCAGTGCGGCTCGCATGAACATGCCTTCGACGCTCGGAACGAACTGGCTGTGGCGCCTCGAACCCGGCGCCTTGACGCCCGCCATTGCGGCCCGGCTCGCCGAGATGGTCAAGCTCTACGACCGGCTCCCAGCGGCGTCGTAACGCGAAAACCGGGGACTGACGTCTCTGTCCTAGGCGCGTACAACTCTCTCGATCCACGCTCTTTCTTTTCTGCGCCGTGTGGACAGAGCCGTCTGTCCCCGTGTTTTCACACCAGAAACCCGTCTCCTCACCCGTGTTTTCGCCGGCCGCTCGAAGACGCTCGTTTCCACCCTGCGAGAAATGCGCTCCCGAGCGCCCCGTTTCAGAGATTCCTGAGCACGAACGACACGACCTTGTAGCCGTCGATGTACTTGAACGGCGCCTCGCCCAGCGTGTAGTGCCCGCACGGCAGCGCCACCACCTGGTGGTCCAGCTTGTGCTCCCGCGCCATCCGGATCGTGTCCTCCGACAGGCCCACCGGAAACGTGGTGTCGTACTTCGTGTAGAGGAACAGCGACTTCTTGTGAAAAGCGGCGAACTTGTCGAAGTACGCCGTCGGGCTGATGCACATCCACAGCCGCCTGAGCGTCGGCAGGTCGATCACGCCCTCCAGGCTCTGCCGCACGTGCAAGGTGGAGAGTCCCGTCCAGGCCACGTCCGCGAAGTACGTCGAACAGTGATTGAAGGCGCACACCCGCAACCGCTCGTCGTGCGCCGCGGCCAGGAACGCGTAGCACGAGCCCAGCGACGTGCCCACAATGCCGATGTGCTCGCCCCCCTGTTGCTCCAGCCAGTCCACCGCGCAGCGGATGTCGAGCACGGCCTGCCGTGTCGCATCGATCGTGCGGCCGATATTGGAGCTCACGGCGTAGTCGGCCCGCTCGAGTTCGGCCGGCATGCGAAAGTCGTGATACGGCAGACTCAGCCGCAGCGCCGATACTCCGAATCTTTGAAACCCGCGCGCCAGCGCGTTGTGCGCGTTGCCCGGCGCGTTCCAATGCGGCAGCACCAGCACGCATCGGCGCGCCGATTTCGCCGGGAACCATTGCCCGTGCACGACGTTGTTCTCCGCGTGCGGGGTCTCGGCCGGCGAGCTGAACCGCAGCACGCCGTTATGCAGCGTGAAATCGTCCGGTGTCGTGTGCTGATAGAATCGCCCGCTGTCGGCCATCGCGGCTTCGCTCAACTTCAGCAGGCGCTCGCATGGGCCGTCGCCGTTGACCGGCACAGTCTCGGCCACGGGCCAGCCCGCACTCCACTCGACGCCCCACTCAAACGGCCGCACGACCCGGTTGTTGGCGCGAAAGCAGAGACTTTCTTCCCACCGGTTCATCCACCGGCCGTAGAGCGTTTGGATTGGCATCACACCCAGTAAACTACCAGCGTATCACCGCGCGATTGCGCTCCTGTTACTTGATGTAGAAAGCCCGCCTGGCACGACTCATGCTCAACGCCAGGCCATACAGATTCACGTGGTCGAAAGCCCACAGCGTGATCGCCCGGAGCTTAAGCTGGCGCGCGTTCCCCACCTCCTTCATCCACGCGTAGCTCGGCCGGAACACCGGCGTAATGCAGCTCACCAGGCTGGGCGGCCATCCCAACTCGATCGGCAGCTCCTGGCACTGCTCGGCCAGGTCCGTGTCGCGGCACCACGCCCCGAAGTCCAGCGCTTCGAGCTTGAACCGGTTGAAGCCCGACCCGCCCGGCTGCGACCACTCCGGCGGCAGGTTCACAAATCGGTTCATTTGGCCGCCCAGGCTGTGTATGCCCGTCGGTGTTGGGTAGTTGACGTCGTCCGGAAACAGGATTTCAAACCGCGTCCCCGCCACGGCCGCCTTCACCGCCGCCGTGATGGCGCCGCAGTAGTCCCGCAGCCGGTTGCGCAGAAACGTCGCATCCGCCCCGCCGTTCACCCCGGGATCGTCGTTCGGAGTTCGGAACACGGCCAGCGGCCGCCCCAGCGCCGCCTGCGCCGCCGCCGCCGTCTCCGCGTCGTAGTACGCCATCCCGCCGCCCGGATTCGCCGCCGCGTAATCGGTGAAATACCACCACGTGAACTCGCCGCATTGCAGCGCCGGAACCAGCCCTGCCGCCGCCTGCGTCTGTGCCAGCCACGTGAACACGCGCTCTTGGTAGCTCTGCATCTCCGCCGAGAACGCGCACTGCGTCGATACCAGGTTCGCGAACCCTTCCGCGGTCAGCACCGGTGTCCCGTCCGCGAATACCGCCGCGTAGCCCGCCGGCGGGTTCACCAGCTCCATCGAGCACGCGCTCGTCACCTCCAGCCCCGCCGCCGCGCACTGCGCATAGAAGTCCGTGTGCCACGCCCGCGCGCCCGCGTTCAGCGGCGGATCCTGCGTCGGGTCCACCTGCCACGTGCCCGCCACCCCGGTCTTCAGCGAGCCGCTCGCGCTCACCGTGCCGGTCGATCCCGCCAGCAGAACCGTCGAAGGTGTCAGCACGTAGCTGTACGCCGGCGCCGCCGACCGGTTGTTGATCGTCAGCACCGTCCCGCTCGCCACCGCCCACACGCCGACATAGATCGCGTTGATGAAGTCGGCGAAGTGCTGCGCGATCGTCGCCGGCGTATCCGGCCCGAACACCGTTTTGCCGCAGCTCTGCCCGCCGATGTTCAGAAATATCGTGTCCCCTTCGACGAAACTGCCTCCAAAGCTCACCTGCGCCGTGCCCGGCGCGTTGCCAATGCACGTCCGCTGGTTCCACCAGAACACGCCGATATACTGGTTCACCGGTCCCCGCAGGCCCAGCTTGTTCAGCAGCCATAGGATCCGCGCCGGCGGCAGCTTGTAGGTGTGGTCCGTCGAATAGTCGAACGCCGCCGACAGATCCGTTTGCGCGGGCATCGACGGAACGTCCGTCGTGGGCACGCTCGCGATCAGGTGGTCGACCAGCAGCGTCCCGTCCACAACCGTCAGCTTCACGCTGTGCGCGCCCGCCGCCACGCCCGCGAACAGCAGCCTGCGCGCCGTGATGGGCGCCCCGCCTCCATTCGTGTTGAGTGCCGCCGGCGCCGCGATGCCGTCCAGGCTCGGCTGCATGCTGCCGCCCGTTGCGTTGAACTCCGTCCCGAGCCACACGTCGTGTTGGTAGCCGCAGTAGTAACTGATCGTCACCGCCGCGCCCGCCTGCCCCAGTTGGCCCTGTCCTCCCAGGTAGAATCCGTCCTCCAGCGCCCACTGCCCCGCATACGCGCAGGCCCTGTCGGTGCACCCGATCCAGTGGCTGGCCGGGCCCGGCACCTGCAACTGCCGCACCGCCTGCGGCCCGCTCACCGTCCAGTTTTCGAACTTCGCTTTCCACTCCTGCATCCCCATGAGCGATCCGTTGGCCAGCCGCGGCGCCAGCGTCAGCCACATCTGCTGCACCTCGGTCAGACCCAATGCGCTGAAGTCCAGCGTCACATGCAGCGTGGCCGTCGAATCGCCGCCCGAGAGCGGCAGTACCGCCGGCGCAGCCGTCAGCGTCGCCGTCTTGTTCACCGCCAGCAGCGTGATGAAGTCCGCGTCGTAGCCGCCTGTCGTCGTCGCAATCGTCAGACTCGTCCCGTTCGCCGCCGCCTGCAGCGCGAACGGCGCCTGCGCCTTGGCGTAATCCGCCCCATTGATCTGCTCCGCCAGCGCCGCCGCCACCGTTTCCGCGGTCACGTGATACAGCACCAGTTGCCCGTTGTCGGTTGCCGAAACCGTCACCGTTCCGCCTGTGCTCAGCCGCGTCGATAAGATGATTTGCCCCGGTTGCGCTCCCGCCGAGGCCGCAATCTCCGGATCGCCGCTGCCGGCGTTGATCGCCCCCACCAGCGCTTCGACCAGGCTCGCCGCCGTGTCCGTCCCCGTGATCGTGTAGGAATAACTGCGCGTGTCCACCGCGATCGTGTACGTTTTGCCCGGCGCGTCGATGTAGAACTGCGCGCTCCAGCTCACCTGCCCCGGCACGATGTAGTCGTAGGCGATGTTCAGGTACCACAGCGTCAGCCGGTCGTACGGCTGGAGATTCGCCCCCGTGATCGTCAGCGTGCCGCTCGCCACCGGGTCCGAATTGGCAATCGTCTGGGCGTAGTCGGAGAGCCGGATCTGGCGCGACGTCCCGTCCGGGAATTGCACGTCCAGGTACGGCCAGTCGATGGTCGGATACTTGGCGCAGTTCAGCGGCATCAGGTTCGTGTACGTCACGTCGAATTCGAGCGTCAGCCCGGCGAAATTCGTGTCCGGCAGATACTTCAGCGTTGGATGGTTGAAAAAATCGTCTGCGTCCCACAGCACAACCACGGCGAAGTCCGCCGGGTCTCGAAACACGCCGCTCACCTGAAATCCGGTCGGCGTTGCATCGTGGATCGCCGCCCCGGCGCCCAGGTCGGAGAAGCCCCGCAGGTACATCGTCCGGTCCGGTTGCAGTTTGTATAGGGTGTCCGCCATCGCGCCGCCTTTCTGAAACGCGGGGGGCCCTGCCTCTCCCACGGCGCTCGTCGCCCTACGATCGCTCGTGAAAAAGGCAGGGGGCGCCGCGAGCTCTGCCGTCCCCGCCCGGGAACGTTGGCCGCACGGCTCCCCTGTGAACGCCCCTCACCGCCCCGGCTCCGGGTTGTCCAGGCCCGAACCCGGCGCAAGCGCCCACTCTCCCCCCGCGCGAATCAGCCTACCCCCGCCACAAGCCCAGTCCGCCTCTCACCCCGGCAACCACCTGTAAAACAACGATTTGTTTTTCTGAAATGAACGTGACCACCACCGCGCAACCGTCGCGCCTCGCCCCGCTCTTCTGGCGCAAACCCTGCCGCGGGAGCAGCATGGAATCATGATCACGCTGGAGATCCTGCGCTGCGAAGAACGCGCTGCCATCCTCCGCCTGCTCGGCGAAGCCTCCTGAACCCCCAGCAGCCCCGCCCCACTTGTGCGCGCCCGGTCCCCGCTCTTGACAGGTGGTTCCCGCCCGAGTAGGATTAAGTCACAAAAAGTAATACTCACTACCATGCGTACTACCGACACCATGACTATCTCGCTGCCGCCCGCCATGGCCAAGCAGATGGAGAAGGTGCAGAAGGAGGAGCACCGCACGCGCTCCGAGCTGTTGCGCGAGGCCTGGCGTCACTACTTCGAGAGCCGCTATGGAGTGGCCACGACCACGAAGCCCGAACTCGCCGCCATCCGCAAAGGCCGCGCTGCTTTCAACCGCGGGGAATACGTGACCCTGGCTCAACTCCATGCCGAACTGGACGCTCGTAGTAGCCAACCCCGCCCGAAGAGACCTCGGAAAGCTTCCTGAGCGGGACCGCCGATCTGCTAACGTGAAGGTGAACAGTTCAACTTTCCAACTGCCATGCCTATCGTCACCGTCAAGAACAAATACCAGGTCGTTATCCCGCAGCGCGTTCGGGAGCAGATCGGCGTATCCATCGGCGACATCCTGGAGGCGAAGGTGGAACGCGGACGGATCACGCTCACGCCGAAGTCGGTGGTGGATCGCGCGATCGCGGAGGGTCTGGAGGACGCGCGGAAGGGACGCGTGCGCGGTCCTTTCAGGACCGTTGACCAGATGCTCGACTCTCTCAAAGGGCGCCCGCGCCGCACGAGTCGCAAAGCGTCCTAACCCCGATGATCTGGGCACACACCCGGCGTTCGGAGAAGGACTACCGCGCCGCACCACTCGCGATTCAAAGGGCCTTCGATAAGCAAGTCCGCTTGCTGGCGGAAAGGCTCACCCATCCCTCGTTGCACGCCAAGAAATACGATGAGGCCGCGGACCTCTGGCAAGCCCGCGTGAACCGCGACTGGCGCTTCTATTTCCTGATCCAGAACGACACGTACCTGATCGTGACGATCATTGCGCACCCCAAACGACGCGGCCCATGTGAGGGCTAATCGCGCCGGCCCTCAGGGGAGCGGCCGCTTGAAGTAGAAAGAGGTGCTGTATTCAAATGCGGCCACAAGTTCCCAGCCTTCGCTCCCCATCAAATTCAGAACAGCCGCACGGTGCATATTCTTCCAGTCAGCTCGCTGTGCCCCATTCAAGAACCATACGTTCCCCGAACTTTTGGAGTAATATTCTTGGACCACCAGACTGTATTCCCACTTCATGGTCTTCCCTTTCTGCCCGCGTTGACATTACCACTTTGCTGACGGCTTATTCCGTTGTTACTGTCAACCCTCCTCGGATTGACGCGCTCTGCCTGAATCGGAACGGGCGTGGAATCTGATTTCGCGTGACGAAGTCCCGTCCCCTGGTGACGATGAGCCTGTTTAACACGCGGCCGTCCTGAGGCGCCCGCGAAACCTATTTCGCCTGGGTCGCCGCCAGGGCGGATTCAGTTTCTTGTCCGGCCGATTGCATTGAGGACTCTCCAAGTAGCCACTTCAAACTTCCGCGTTTGGCGCTCTTCGATTGCTCCCACCGGAATGTGCCATGAGTGCCCCGAACAAAAGCTGATCTTTAACTCTTCTCCCAGGTCTGCCGCACTGCTGTTGACGTCTGCAATCGACTCCAAAGGCGCCGAAAGGCTGGTGGTGCCGTAACATTCGTATCGTCCGTTGTAACGATCGGTGATCCACAGCACCCTCCTGTTTGTCACCATCAGCAGGTCCCCTGCAAGCCAGTGTTCCCGCCGCAAAACCCAACTTCCCCGCAAATGGCGCCGGGCGGGGTGGAACAACTGCACCAGCGCCGTCTCTCCGGGCAGCAGTTCCGCGATTCGCGCATACTCGAACTTAAGGTTCAGCGGTTCGCCGACAGCCTCGCAACGCTGCGATTCCCGCACTGGCGCCGCCGGCAGCCACTGGTCTTTGAAGGTCCTCAGGTACCGCGCAACCGGCCCTTCCGTGCGCATGTTGTAGAGCAGCCGAATCCGGCCTCCATCCCACGCAATTACGATCCAGCCGGGAAGCAACATCCGGCCGCACTCGACACTCTGGATGCGCCCGGCCGCGACCTGGAGTAAGGGTTCGCGCTCGGCTGGATGAGCAGCCACCACCACGTCGCGCTCGGTCAGCAGCAGCACTCGTGCGGGGTAATCGCCACGGCCCAGCCAATCCGGATCGTCGCGCGGGAGAAACACGCCCGCCCGCAGTGCTCCGAAATCGGGCAGTCCCGTGAAATCGGCAGGAATTGCGGACAGTGACTCGATCGGGAAGGAAAAAATGTATTGGCGCGAGTCCACCCGGTTCCCCGCCGGCTGGACCGCAGCCTCATGCGTCTCGCTTCTGCCCGGAGTTCTCATGCTCGACGCTCCATCGGCTTCACCCTGCTACCGCTCCGTCGCCGCCCCGATCTCCGGCGCCACGCCGGCCGCGTCTTTTCCGCTCCCGCCGAGTGCCGCGAGCAGGGCCAGTTCACCCGGATGCAGTGAACGGAGCTGAATGCGGCTCCTGCCTGGACGATGCCCAAACCGTCCATCGCCCGCGCCAGTTGATCGCGGAATCGGGCTATGTAGTTTCGAACCAGCTTGACTTGAGCGAGTGAGACATCCGGAGCGTACTTCGGAAAGATTGACTTCGATTCCGAGGCGTTGAGGATCGCCTCGACATCTGACAGGAGTTGGTCGGCGTATTTGGCGTTGTTCAAAAGCCGCCGCTGCTGCGTCTCGTTCAATCGACTCTCGGTCGTCTCGGCGGCCCGGCTTAAGTTGCCCATTCTAAGGCGCCCGCGAATCCTACTTCGCCTGGGTCGCAGCCAGCGCCCGCCCGGTCTCTTCCTCCACCTTGGCGTGCAGGCTGTTGCCGTGCGCGTCCATGGTCACGATGGCCGCGAAGTCCTTCACCCGCAAGTGCCACATCGCTTCGGGAATGCCCAGTTCGAGCAGGTCCACACCGAGCACTTTTTCTACCGTTCGGGCGTAATATTGCGCCGCGCCGCCGATGGCGTTCAGGTACACCGCGCCGCACTCTTTGAGCGCCGCCAGCGTCTTCGGCCCCATGCCGCCTTTGCCCATCACCGCCTTGACGCCGTAGCGCCGCAGTATCTCGTGCTCGTAAGGTTCCTCGCGCATGCTGGTGGTCGGGCCGGCCGCCTTCACCTGCCACTCGCCGCCTTCCTTGAGCATCACCGGACCGCAGTGGTACAGCACCGCGCCGTCCAGGTTCACCGGCGGCGAATTCTTCATCAGATAAGTGTGCACCGCGTCGCGTCCGGTGTACATTTCGCCGCGGATCAGCACCACGTCGCCCACCTTCAGCGTCCGCATCTGGTCGGAGGTCAGCGGCGCCGTGAGCACCACTTCGCGCCCCGTCAGCGGGAAGCCTTCGCCCGCCGCCATCGCCTGCACCGGCAGTTCCGGATCGCGGTACAACCAGCGCCGGATGGCCCCCGTTTCCGGGTCCAGAACCAGGCCCAGCCGGCGGAACGCCCAGCAGTCGTAAGCCACTGAAACGAAGAAGCTGGCCGGCAGCCTGTTGGCCGCCATAATCTTGCACCCGATGAGGCTCGCCTTCCCGCCGAAGCCCATTGCCCCGACCCCCAGCCGGTTGGCCTCGGTCATGATCTCGGCCTCCAGTTGGGCCAGTTCCGGCACCGCGTTCGAGTCGTCCAACGTCCGGAAAAGCTGGTATTTCGCCAGCAGGTAGCCGTGCGCCCGGTCGCTGCCGATGCACACCCCCAGCGCGCCCGGCGCGCAACCCTGCCCCTGCGCCTGCCACACCGCGTGCAGCAGGCATTTCTTGACGCCCGCCAGGTCGCGTCCGGCGCGGCCGAGGTGCTCCAGTTCGCACGGCAGCGAGTACTGGATGTTCTTGTTCTCGCAGCCGCCGCCCTTCAGCAGCAGCTTGACCTCGATCTGGTCCTGCTCCCACTGCTCGAAGTGGATCACCGGCGTCTCCGCGCTGAGGTTGTTGCCCGAGTTCTTGCCGCTTAACGAATCCACCGAATTGGGCCGCAATTTGCCGCGCCGCGTGGCCTCGGCCACGGCTTCGCGAATGGCCGCGGCGAAGCCGATCTGGTTCACGCCGGCGGGCGCATGGACGACAAACGTCGGCATGCCCGTGTCCTGGCAGATCGCCCCCTCGTCTGCGTGCGCCATGTCGATGTTGGTGGCGATGATGTTCAGCGCCTGCTGCGACTGCGTGGCGGGCGTCTCGCCGGCCAGCGCCTCGCCCATCGCGCGGCGCACGTCGGGCGGCAGGTTGGTGGAGGTTTCGATGATCAGTTCGAGCAGGCTGGCGAAGAGGAATTGCATAGGAATGGCCCCCGAACTCTCATTGTCCCCCGAAACCGGCGCCACCGCGCGGCGCGGCGTCAAACCACCACGCGCGCACCACGATTTCACCGTGAATCTGCGGTGTTCTCGCGGTGGATACGTGGTGTTCTCGCGGTGATTTCCCGGTGGCGCGCCCGCGCTGGGGCTCCCCTTTCGCTCCCCGATCCGGTATACTGCGATTCCGGGGCAGTCGCCGCCTCAGCGAGTGCAGCAAAGGATCTATGTCCGAATACCGGCTGGGTGACGATCTCGACGATTATTGCGTCAAATGCAAGCGCATGACGAATCATTCGCTGCTGGCGATGGTCGATAACGAGCCGGCCAAAGTCCGCTGCCGCAGTTGCTATAACGAGCACAGCTTCCGCCGCGGCGAGATTCCGCCTTCCAAGAAGGATCTGAAAAAGGCCGAGCTGTTCAACGCGGTGCTGACCTCGATCGCTCCCGAGCCGCCGCCGGAAGCGTCTCCAGCCGTCAAAAAACCAAAGCGATAGGCCGCGCCGGCGCGGGGTGGTTTAGGATCAAAGCGATGGTGACCGGTGCGCTCCAACTGGCCCAGGAGGTTGCCCACGCCTTGCGCGCGGCGGGCCAAAAAGTGTACTTCGTCGGCGGTTACGTGCGCGACCGGCTGCTGGGCCGCGAGACATCGGACATCGATCTGTGCACCGACGCGCCGCCGGCGCGGCTGCTGGAGCTATTCCCGGGCGCGCCGCAGGTGGGCGCACATTTTGGCGTGGTGCTGGTGCGGCGCGGCGACGCCGAAGTGCAGGTGGCCACGTTCCGCAGCGAGCATTCTTATGGCGATGGGCGGCGCCCGGAAGCTGTTGCCTTTGAAACCGATCCGCGCCAGGATGTGCTGCGGCGCGACTTCACCATCAACGCCCTGCTGGAAGACCCGTTCAGCGGCGAAATCGTGGACTACACGGGCGGGCGGGCCGATCTGGACGCGCGGCTGATCCGCGCCATCGGCGATCCGCGGCAGCGCTTTGCCGAGGATCATCTGCGCCTGCTCCGGGCCGTGCGCTTCGCGGCGCGGCTGGGCTTCGAGATCGAGGCCGGGACCTTCGCGGCGATGCGTGAAGTGGCGGGTTCGATCAACCGCATTGCGCCCGAGCGGGTGCGCGAGGAGCTGACGCGCATCCTCACCGAAGGCGGGGCGCGGCGCGGCATCGAACTGCTGGATGCGGCCGGATTGCTGCACCACGTGCTGCCCGAGATGGAGCGGCTGAAGGGCGTCGCGCAGCCGCCCGATTACCATCCCGAGGGCGACGTCTGGACCCATACTCTGCTGGTGCTGGAGGCGCTCCCGGCCTGTACGCCGGAGTTGGGCTGGGCGGCGCTGCTGCACGACATCGGCAAGCCGGCGACGATGACCGTGGAGGACCGCATCCGGTTCCACGGGCATGCCGAAAAAGGGGCGCGGATGGCGCGCGCCATCCTGACGCGGCTGCGGGCGTCGAACGGGCTGATCGAGGCCGTGGCGTCGCACATCGCGGCGCACATGCGTTTCAAGGACGCGCCGAAGATGGGCGAGGCGGCATTCCGCCGTTTCCTGCGCCTGCCGCGTTTCGACGAACTGCTGGCGCTGCACGAGGCCGACCGGCGCGGTTCGCGGATGGACCTGGAAACGCTCGAACTGGTGCACCGCCGGCGCGCGGCTCTGTCGCCGGCCGAGATCCGCCCGCGGCCACTCTTGAGCGGGCGCGAGCTGATAGCGCTGGGCTACGCCGAGGGACCGGTGCTGGGCACGATGCTGAAGGCGCTGGAGGAAGAGCAGCTCGAAGGGCGGCTGCACACGCGGGAGGGGGCGCTCGAATGGATCAAAGCGCGGTTTCCGGTGGCCGGGCCGGCGGCCGATTGAGCGCGGGAAAATCGTTGCGGCTGTGAAAGTTCTGGAAATTGCGAATTGCATCGTAAGCAGTCCTGCGCTGTTCAATGTACCGGCCAACGCGGAGTTTTGGACACAGTGCTACGATGCGCGGGAAGCAGCGGCGGCTGAAGCCGTCAGCCATTGGCGCTACAAGCCGGCCGCGTGCGGGCAGACGCCGATTCGTGTTGAAACTTCAATCCCCATAAACTTCACCCTCTCGAATTAGGGCCGAAGGGCTTGACACTCGCCCTTAAAATAGAACGAAGGCCCCGGAGGCCTGGCATGGGGTTGCTGCGGGAAATCGCGCGAGCGGAGGTGGCGATTCTGATCGCCGGCCTGGGCGTCGTCGGGCTCTGGAAAATCCTGCGCGCCAGGCCGGGTCTGGGCGGCCGGCTGGGAAGCCGCGATCAGACCGGGCACTGGGTGGCGGGCGCGCTGCGCTGGCAGATGGGCTTGATCACCGTCGCGGTGGCGCTGGTGTATCTGCTCTCGTCGCTCGGTGCGGCCGGGAGCGGCACGCTGCCGCCGGTCCCGTGGTGGGCCCTGGTGGTCCTGGCCTTGAGCCACGGCGCCTGGCTGGCGAGTGTCGCCCGGCGGCGGCCTGGGAGCCGTTTGAGTTGATTGGAATGCAACGGAGGAAGATGCAATGGAGCTTTTCTGGAGAAACGTGATTCGAGGCGTGCTCGTCGTCGTCGGCCTGGCGCCCATCATCGTCGTGACTTACTTCGCGCTCAACCGCAGCCTGACCAAAGAGGCCCTGATGCTGCTGGTGGGCGCCGAACTGGCCACTCTGTTGTTCTCTTTCGGCCTGGTCGTGTTGCACGCCATCGTCACCGATCAGATCCGCCTCGACTCCATCCTCAACGAACAGACCGGCGAGGCCAGCGTCTCCCGTTTTCAGCTCCTGATCTTCACTTTCACGATCGCCCTCACGCTGGTCTATCTCACCCTGTGCGGCAACGGCCAGTTCCCGGCCATCCCCAAGGAGGTCCTGATCCTGCTGGGCATCAGCGCGACCACTTACGGCGTGGGCAAAGGCCTGCAATTGGGCCTCGGATCGAACCCGCCGGCCGGGCCTCCGCGCGCGCCCGACCCCGGTGCGGCGACGCCACCGCCCGCGCCACCGGCTGCGACGGTCAACAACAACCCGAACGCCAACTGAGACCGGCCTCGCGCCGCCACTGAGCCCGCCGCCGCGTTTACTCCATCCGCGCGCGCCGCATCACTTCGCGGAAGCACTGCGCCTCTTCCTGCGCCTCGGTATTCGTCGGCCCGTCCTTCCAATACGCCGCCGAGAATGCTCCGAACGGGCTCCAGGTCGTATGCAACACGCCGCGCAGCCGCGCCGCCACCTCCGGGCTGGCCTCCTCGCGGCCCAGCCGGATCAGATCCAACTGGCGCAGGCCCACGCCGGTCTGGCGCCACGGCGACGACAGCACTTCGAATCCGTCCAGCGCGAACGCCAGCGCCGTCGGGTGCGCCGACTCGTAATGCCAGTCGCACAGCACCACGTCGCGCGGAATCTCCCGCAGCGCCGCCGCCGTCCCGTTCTGGCTCGCCTCCCACTCCCCGATGCCCGTCGTCTTCCCGTCGATCAGCCGGTCGCTCCAGATCCAGAGCCGCCGCCCTTTTTCCGCCAGGTGGTCGTGAATCGCGCGCACTTCGCCCGCGAACAATTGCGCCTTGTCCTTCCCTTTGCAGCGCACGCAAGTGTCCTCGCCGATCAGAAACACCTCGTCCATGCCGCCGTGCAGCGCTTTGGCCTCGAACGCGTCCAGGATCTCGTCGATCACGTCGAACAACACCGCGTGCACCTGCGGATGAAGCGGACAGTAGCTGCGGCAGTAGATGCCCGCGTTGTCCTTGTATAGCCCCGGCGTTTCGTCAAACTCCGGATGCGCCTTCAGCAGCCCGAAAGTCTTCCCGGCCCACGACTGGTGTCCCAGCAGGTCCACCAGCGGAATCAGCTCGATGCCCGATTCGCGCGCCGCCGCCGCAATCGCCCGCGCGTCCGCCAGGCTCAGCGCGTCCGCATCCGCCACCTCCGGATGCCGCTGGAACTGGTAACGGTAGTTGATCTCCAGCACCAGCGTGTTGACGCCTTCTTTGACCAGCACCTCGCGGATGAACTTCGTCATCCGCTGCACTTCGTTTGGCAGCGGCGCCGACAACCGGATGCCGCGCACGGGTAACGGCGCCGCCGCGAGCAGCGTGGCGCACGCCAGGAATGCAAATGGGAGTCGTGGAAACATAACACCGCCATTGTCCCTCCACACGCGCGCCCGCGGGAGCGATAGACTCTCCTGGGGAGTCATTCATGTCCAACGATTTTTCGCGCAGGACCTTTTTCGCCGGAGCCGCCACCGCTGCCGGCGCGCTTCGAGTGGCCGCCGCCGGCGACCGCGTGCGCCTCGGTCTGATCGGCTGCGGCGGCCGCGGCAAGCATCTCGTCCACATGGCCCAACTCGCGGGCGGCGCCGAGTTCGTGGCGATTACCGACGCCTGGGATCGGCGCATGGACGAAGCCGAAAAGGCTATCGGAACGCCCGTGCAGCGTCACAAAGACTATCGCGCCCTGCTCGACCGCACCGATATCGACGCCGTGATCGTCGCCACCACCGACCATCACCACGCCCACATCAGCGTCGACGCCTGCCACGCCGCCAAGGACGTCTACGTCGAGAAGCCCATGACCTCCCTGCCCATGCAGGGCCACGATATGGTGGCCGCGGTCAAACAGGGCAACCGCGTGCTCCAGGTCGGCGTCCAGCAGCGCAGCACCGAGCCCTTCCTGGCGGCCAAGAAAGCCTATATCGACACCGGCCGTCTGGGCAAGGTCCATCTGGTCCGCACCTACTGGAACGCCAACGGCGGCTATCTCGAGAAGCCCCCCGCGGGCATGGAAACCAAGCCCGCCGGCCTCGATTGGGACATGTGGCTGGGCTGGCTGCCCAGGATCCCGTGGGACCCCAAGCGCTACTTCAATCGGTTCTCCTATTGGGACGTCTCTACCGGCGGCCAGACCGGCGGCCTGTTCGTCCACATGGTCGATGTCGTGCACTGGTATCTCGGCCTCACCAAGCCGCTCTCCGCTGTCGCCCTGGGGGGCATCTACGAGTACGACGACGGCCGCGACACGCCCGACAATATCAACTTCATCCTCGATTACCCCGGCGGTCTGAACGTCACCTTCGAAGCCACCATCACCGACCTGCTGCCGGAGGATTCGGCCGATATCGTCTTCTTCGGCGAAGGCGGCCGGCTGAATATCTTCCGCCATCGGGCGCGCTTCCTGCCGGCCAATCGCGGACCCGCGGAGACGCTCCAGCCCGGTCCCGAACAGGCGCACATGGGCAACTTCCTGGCCTGCGTCCGCTCGCGCCAGACGCCCAACGCGAACGTCGTCGACGGCCACTACGGCTCCATGGCCTGCCACATCGGCAATATCGCTTACAAGGAAGGGCGGCGCGTCATGTGGGATCCGCGCTGGGACGTGTAAGCCATGCGATTCGCCTCCGCTCTTCTCTGCACGGGCTTGCTCGCCGGCACCGCTCAGGCCCAGGTTGCGACCGCGCCCGGCAACGCCGATGCCCCGTTCTTTGAACAAGGCAAGATCCGCGTTCTGATCCTGTCCGGCCGCAACAACCACGACTGGCGCAGCACCACGCCATTTCTCAAGCGCATTCTCGAAGCCTCCGGCCGTTTCGACGTGCGCGTCACCGAGGAGCCCTCGGGGCTGAACGCTGAAACGCTGCGGCCCTACGATGTGCTGGTCAGCGATTATTGCGGCCCGCGTTGGGGCGCTACGGCCGAGCAGACCGTCGCCGCCTTCGTCCGCTCGGGCAAGGGTCTGGCTGCCGTCCACGCCGCCAGTTATCCTTTCGGCGATATGCCCGTGCTCGGCCCGGGCCACAAGCCGACCGGCATGCTCCAGCCCGCCTGGCCCGAGTGGGCCGCCCTGGTCGGCGCTTCCTGGTCCGCCGCAGAGCCAAAGACCGGCCACGCCCCGCGCCATCTTTTCGACGTGCAATGGCGCGACCTCGCCAACCCCATCGCCGCCGGGCTGGCGCCCACGTTCCGCGTCAGCGATGAGTTGTATCACAACCAGCGCATGCGCCCCGGCGTGCAGGTGCTGGCCGCCGCCCTCGACGCGCAGGACAGCGGCGGCACGGGCCGCGCGGAACCGCTCCTGTGGACCAATCCATTTGGCGCCGGGCGCGTCTTCTACACCGCGCTGGGCCACGACGTCGCGGCCATGAGCGCCCCCGGCTTCGTCGTCTCATTTGCCCGCGGTGTCGAGTGGGCCGCCACCGGCAAGGTCACCCTGCCCGTCGCGATCTCGCTCGACCCGAAGGATAAGGACGCCCTGCGCGTGCTGCTGGTCACCGGCGGCCACAGCCACGAGCAGTCGCTGTACGCCGTTCTCGATGGCCGGCGCGACATGGTGGTCGACGTGAATCCCCATCCCGTGGCCTTCAATGGCGACCTCGTCAAAGCCTACGACGTGATCGTGCTCTACGACTTCGTTCAGGACATTCCCGACGCCCAGCGCAAGAATCTGCAGACGTACCTCGAATCCGGCAAAGGGCTGGTCGTGCTGCACCACGCCATCGCGGACTACCAGAAGTGGCCCTGGTGGTGGCGCGAGGTCGTCGGAGGGCGCTACCTGCTGCAGGACGAGCCGTCCGCGAAAGCCTCCACGTATCTGCATGACCAGGACGTCGATGTCACGCCCGTCGGCCACCACCCCATCGTCCAGGGCCTCCCGCCCATGTTGATGCACGACGAAACCTACAAGGGCATGTGGCACGCCCCCGGCCTCGAGGTCCTGCTCACCACCAATCACCCCACGTCCGACCCGCCGCTGGCCTGGATCGGACCGTGGCAGAAGTCCCGCGTCGTCTACATCCAGTTGGGCCACGGCCGCGAAGCCCACGAGAACCCCTGGTACCGCGAACTCGTCGCCCGGGCCGTGCGTTGGTCCGCCGGCCGGTAACCAACTGAAAGACCGGATCGCCTGTTAATCTAAGTAAAATCCAATGCTTCGAACCCTTCGTCTCTTCGTATTCGGCGTGGCCGTCGCCCTCGTCGCCGCCGCGCAGGAAAAGGTCGATCTCGACACCATCTACAAGATCAAACAGGAGGCCCTCCAGAACTCCAAGGTCATGGAGCATATGTTCTGGTTGAGCGACGCCTACGGCCCGCGCCTGGCAGGCGCTCCGAATTTCAAGAAAGCCGCCGACTGGGCCGTGAAAAGCCTGCAGGAGTGGGGCCTGACCGATGCCCACCTGGAGAGCTGGAAGTTCGGCCGCTCGTGGGTCAACCAGCGCTTCACGGTCAACCTCGTCGAACCCTCCTACCAGCCGCTCTACGGCTTCGCCCTGGCCTGGACGAAATCCACCGACGGCGTGGTTGTCGACGAGCCGGTCCTGGCCACCATTCAGTCCGACGAGGACATCGCCAAGTGGAAGGGCAAGCTCAAGGGCAAGATCGTCCTCACCCAGGCGGCGCGGCCGCAGGAGTTGATCGAGAAGCCCATGTCCACGCGCTACACGGCCCAGGAACTGGCCGACATGGAGATGGCGCCCGAGCCCGGCCAGGGTGGCATGTTCGGCGGCCCCATGCGTCCCGGCGCACCCGGCGCGCCCGGCAGTCCCAGTGCGCAGATGATCGCCATGCGCCAGCAGCGCGAAATGCGCGTGAAGGCCAACAACTTCTACCGCGACGAGGGCGTCGCCGCGCTGGTTTCTTACGGCTCGCGCAACGACGGCGGCACCATCACCGCCGACCGCGGCGGCTCGCAGGACCCCAAGCAGCCCCTGCCGCCGGCCATGGTCGTCATCACCCCCGAGCACTATAACCGCATCGTCCGCCTGCTCGATCACAAGGTCCCGGTGAAGCTGGAGCTAGAGGTCAAAAACGCCACCGGCGACGACGAGGGCGACTGCTATAACGTCATCGCCAATATCCCCGGCGCGGGGCCGCATAAGGACGAGATCGTGATGGTCGGCGGCCACCTCGACTCCTGGCAGGGCGGCACCGGCGCCACCGACAACGGCGTCGGCAGCGCCGTCATGCTGGAGGTCATCCGCGTTCTGAGGGCGCTCAACCTGAAGCTCGACCGCACCGTGCGCATCGGCCTCTGGGGCGGCGAGGAAGAAGGCCTGTTCGGCTCGCGCGAGTACGTCAAGAAGACCTTCGCCGACCCCACCAAGATGGAGACCACGCCCGAGTGGGACAAGTTCTCGGCCTATTACAACGTCGATAACGGCTCCGGCAAGATCCGCGGCGTCTACCTGCAGGGCAATGAGATGGTCCGCCCGTTCTTCGAAGCCATGTTGGCGCCGTTCAAGGACATGGGCGTCTCCGCCATCACCATCCGCAACACCGGCGGCACCGACCACCAGTCCTTCGACGCCGTCGGCCTGCCCGGCTTCCAGTTCATCCAGGATCCGCTCGAATACGGCACCCGCACGCACCACTCCAACATGGACGTCTATGACCGCGTCGTGCGCGGCGACCTGATGCAGATGTCGGTGGTCGTCAGCTCGCTGGTCTACCACACCGCCAATCGCGAGCAGAAACTGCCGCGCAAGCCCAAGCCGGCCGCGCGCCCCGCCACTCCGCCCATGTTCTGATCGGATTGCCCGCCGAATCGGACTAGGTTCCCGCCAAAAGGCGTACTAATATACTTGACGGACCAACCGCCGCTAGGTAATTGATTTCATTACCAATCGCCATCCAGCGCAGGCGTGATGCGAGGACTTGATTGAGCTAATTACTGATTGTCATTTCCCCAGCCACGCTCGATTGCTCTTTGGATCAAACCCAAGGCATCAGAGATTCGTGGAATGCGTGCTTGTCCGCGAGCCGCCTGGAGCTTGCCATTCGGCCTAATCCAGATGAACCGAAAACCATCTTCCGTCTCGCCATTCGCATAGACGTATCTTACCCGTTGAAACGACAAGCACCACTCGTTCGGACGGTCGTGCTCGTTGATCTGCTCGAAAATCACTACTCTGGCCTGCATGATCTGATAATACTCATCAGTCTTATCAGTTGTCAAGCAGAACGTGATTTCGGTTGGTCCGTCAGGTATACTAATACCCCAAAAACGAAACGGGCCACCCAGCCGGGCGGCCCGTTTTGGCTTACGCAATCAGAATCGAAGCGTCAGATCTTCGACTCTTTGTACTTCACGTGCTTGCGGGCTTTCGGGTCGTACTTCTTCAATTCGAGCTTTTCGGTCTTCGTTTTCGCGTTCTTGCTCGTGGTGTAAAAATGGCCGGTGCCGGCAGAGGAAACCATGCGAATGAGAATACGGGGCATCGTCTTACTCCTTTAAAACTGAACGCCCTTCGCCTTCATCTGGGCGAGCACGGGGTCCACTCCCAATTTGTCGATAATCTTCAGGCCCTTGGCGCTGATGCGCAGCTTCACGAAGCGTCCCAGCGCGGGCGACCACAGCCGCTTCGACTGCATGTTCGGCTCGAAAATGCGCCGGGTCTTGTTGTTCGCGTGCGACACCCTGTTCCCGGTCAGGGGACGCTTTCCAGTCACAGGGCAAACTTTCGACATAAATAATCTCCAACGGGGATATCGCGGGGAGCGAGGGAAGTCCCTTCACAAATTATACATGACGCGGCCCCGCTCGCCAAATCGCCCCCGGCGGGAGGGGGGGCCCAGGTTCCGAAGAGCCCGTTCAGCAGCCACAACCCGCAGCGAAGCTTTCAACTGGCATAGAATCGAGCCTGGGGGAGGCTTGAGCGAAAAAGACCCGGTCGAGATCCTTCGTAACGGAACGGCCTTGCTGCATGACTTATTGGCACGGCACGGCTTCTCACGAGCCCCTATCAAGTCCGGGCTCGGAAGCGGCGGCGCCTTCGCCTGCACCGAGTTTCGTCGGGGAGATCGACGGTTAGAATTGCACTTCCGGCAAAGCCTCGGACTTGTCCAGTATCACGTTTCTAACGCGACGGTCGCGCATGAGGACTACATGTGGTCGGTCCTGGGCGAACGGTGGAGAAGTCATTACCCCGGTTTCTCCAATGACCCACTCGACGGATTCCGGCACCTTCGACAGGACCTCGAAGAGCATGGGCAAGATTTTCTTGCCGGATCCGACGCTGAGTTCTTGAGGCACGTAGACAAGGCCGTTGCCCTGAAACGCAGCCAGCCACTAATTCCCTGAGAGTGGGATTGTCGGAAAGATCACCGGCCGCGTCCTACGCTGGCCAAACCCGCGTAGCTCAGGGCCTGTTGGAAATCTTCGGGCTCGAGAAAGGGGTACTCGGCGAGGATCGTAACCCGGTCCGAATAAGTCGCCAGGAGTTCGAGCACGCGGCGCACGGTGATCCGCATTCCGCGGATGCACGGCTTGCCACCGCATTTCTCCGGCTCAACCGTAATCCGATCAAACCGATCCACTGTCGACATGTGCTCAGTTTAAATCATGCGTGGCCTTCGTGTTTGACCATCGCGGCCCTGAAATTCTGACTCTCCGGCATATACTGGCTGAAAGGGCTTAATGACCAAGTACGAGATCATCCTGTACTGGAGCGCGGAGGACGAGGCGTTTATCGCGGAGGTGCCGGAGTTGCCCGGTTGCGCCGCTGACGGCCCCACTCGCCAGGATGCACTCGCAAATGCAGAAAAGGTGATAGCCGAGTGGCTGGAAACTGCCCGCGAACTAGGGCGTGCGATACCGAAGCCGAAGGGCCGCCTCTTGTTCGCCTGATGCAGGCTGCGATTTCTGTCCACTGAGCTTGGTCGGCGGCCCAGTTTCCCGAAAACGCCGTTCCCCCCCTGCGCAAAGCGCGCGCGCACGCTTCGGAGGATTACGCGTCCTCACCCCGACGCGACAGCCTGCCGGAGAGGAACGCCGCGATCGGGACGACAATCGCCATCAGCAGCCACGAGGCCAGGGGGACAAGGAGGAAGATGGTGCCGATCTTGGCCTTCAGGAGTCCGAAGGAGACCGCTGCGTAGATGGCCAGAGAGCTCAGCGTCAGAACCAGCGTCAGCACATGCAGAGTCGCCCGGGTCAGCACCGGCCAACGGATCGAAACTACGTTGGCCCATGCGGCAGCCACGAACGGAGCGAGCGCCCAGACGACGAAGATCAGCCGCAGAATCAGGGAATTGTTATGGCGGCCGGCATAGAGCGTCAAACCGACCGCGCCGGCGGCTCCGGCCAGCGCGAATGCCAGGGCCGCTGCGCGCAGGACCCTGAAGCGCCCAGCCTCGGGCAATGCCCGGCTCGCCGTCGAGGTCACCTCAGAGTCCCCCGTAGAACCGTCCGAACGCGCGGGCCAGCATCAGCGACATGAGCAGGATGCCCGCACCAAGGACCAGCACATGCCGCGTGTTGCGCAGATGGAAGCTGCCGACACGACAGACCAGCAGGTAGCCGATGGCCAGGTTGAACAGGCCCCACAGGACATTGACCGTCGCGGAGGACAAGCCGACTCCGGGCGGCGAGGCGAAGGGGCTCTGAAAGGCATGTCCCGAGACGCCAGCGCCGAGATGCGGCAGGGTGTTCGCGAGGAACGCGCCCCCGAAGAAGTACGCCACATAGTGGTACCAGCGCATGGTTGCTCCCTTCTGGATGAGAAGACAATCGTATCAACTATCAGGAGTCCCCTCATGGGGAATTCAGCCATCGGTGCATCGGCGGTTCAACTGGCTCTTCATTGCGATATCTGGTGACCCGTCGCTGAGAAATCGTTATCATGCACCAATCCGCTGGCTGCCGCGCGCGGCTCGGTAACGGTTGGGAAGTAGCGTGACAACCGCTCCTTTCAGTCGCGGCTCCGACACAACAAATCCGCTCTCTCACGGTCGCGGCTCAGTAACGCAAGTCTCCGCGACGGGCCACTCGGACGATCACTGCCCCCGCAACAGGCCGCCTGGAATCTGGATCGCGAACTCCTGAAAATGCTAAAATCCCGGTGTCTGGGAAGCGAGGTAATTCATGCACGGTGATCCAAAGGTGATCGAGTACTTGCAGGAAGTCCTGACCGGCGAACTGACCGCCATCAACCAGTACTTTCTGCACGCGGAAATGATGGAAAACTGGGGCTACAAGCGCCTCGCCGCCAAGACGCGCAAGGAATCCATCGAGGAGATGGGGCACGCCGAAAAGCTGCTCGAGCGCATGCTCTACCTCGACGGCGCGCCCAACATGAAACTCCTGTTTCCGCTGCGCATCGGCCAGACCGTCAAGGAGCAGATCGAGAACGATCTGCAGGTCGAATACGATGCCGTGCCACGCCTCAACAAGGCCATCAATGCCGCCGTCGCGGCTGGCGACAACGGCTCGCGCGAGCTCTTCGAGTCGATCCTCAAGGACGAGGAAGAGCACGTCGACCATCTCGAAGCGCAGCTCTTCATGATCAAGGAAATGGGCTACGAGAACTACCTCGCGCAGCACATGCACAAAGAGGATTAGTCTCGCGGGGACGACGTTACTGCGACTGTTGCCGCGCCGCGACCTTGTTACTGAGCCGCAACCGTCAGGGAGCGGTTCTTCGCCTTGTTACCGAGCCGCGACTAAGAGTTCCCGCGCTGCTCCGCGCCCGTTTCATCTCCGGCGGCCTCATTGGCGATAATGGTTGTCTCTCGCTTTGACACCCGCCATGACAGTCCTGCTCCGCCTGCCCACCCGCCGGCTCTTCGCGCTCGCCGCGATTCTGGCCCTGCTGCCGGCCGCGCCCGCCCCGGCGCAACTCGTCCGTCCGCTCACCGGCACGGGCGTCCTCGAACAGAGGATCGAGAAGCTGCGCGTGGTCGGCAGCCTGCTCATGATTGCCGCCCATCCCGACGATGAAAATAACCGCTCGCTGGCCTACTACGCGCAGGGCCGCAAGCTCCGCACGGCCTATCTTTCCCTGACCCGCGGCGAAGGCGGCCAGAACCTGATCGGCCCCGAGCAGGGCGCGCTGTTGGGCGTCATCCGGACCCAGGAATTGCTGATGGCGCGCCGCGTCGACGGCGCCGAGCAATACTTCTCCCGCGCCATCGACTTCGGTTTCTCGAAAACCGCCGAGGAGACCTTTCAGAAATGGGGCCGCGACGAGGTTCTCTCCGACATCGTGTGGCGCATTCGCCGCTTCCGGCCCGACGTCATCGTGCTCTCTTTCACCGGCACGCCGCGCGACGGCCACGGCCACCATCAGGCCTCCGCGATCCTGGCCAAAGAGGCGTTCCATGCCGCCGCCGATCCCAAACGTTTCCCCGATCAACTGCAGGACGCCCCGGTGTGGCAGGCCAAACGCGTCGTCTGGAATACGTTCTTCGGCCGCGCTCACGACATGTATCCAACGGCCAAGGAAGAGGTGATCGACACCGGAGAATACAACCCCGCGCTGGGCGTCTCCTATGCCGAGCTCGGCGCCTGGAGCCGCACCCAGCACCGCAGCCAGGGCCAGGGCTTTGCGGAGCGCAAGGGCAGCTCGCCGGTCTCCCTGATTGTGGTCGATGGCGAGCCGATGCAGCAGGATTTCATGGACGGCATCGACACGACATGGAACCGGCTCCCCGGCGGCGCGGCCGTGGACGCCGCGCTGCAGGCCGCGCTCCAGGCCCTCACGCCCGCCGACGCCTCCGCCGCAGTCCCGCATCTGCTGAAAGCCCGCGCCTTGATGGCGGCCATAGATCATCCCGACGCCCGGCTCAAGCTCATCGATCTGGACGAGACCATCGCCCAGGCCATGGGGCTGTGGCTGGACGTCGCGGTGGACCGCGACGAGGCCGCGCCGGGCATGGATCTGCAGCTCGAGCTGACCGCGGTGCAGCGCGCGAAATTCGCGGCGACCATCGCGAGCGCGCGGCTCGAAGGAATCGCGGGCGCGCCGGAGTTTCCTCCTGATCTGGCGTTGGTGGACAACGAACCGAAGACTGCGCAAGTGCGTTTCACGATTCCGGCTGATCAGCCGGCCACCCAGCCGTATTGGCTGCGCTACCCGGCGCAGGGCGAGAGATACGACGTGCGCGATCGCGCCCTGCTCGGTCTGGCGGAGAATCCGCCGGTGCTGAGCTGCCGCATTCGCGTGCGGGTGGGCGGGGAAACGCTGGAGCTGGTGCGCCCGGTCGTGCAGCATTTCATAGACCGCGCCCGCGGCGAGGTGACGCGGCCGCTGGTGATACTGCCGAAGGTCTCGATCGAACTGCCGGACAAGCTGCTGATGCTTCCGGACGGAGAGCCGCGCAGGATCGAGATCGGCGTCCGGTCGAATTCCGACCAGCAGGGTGTCAGCCTGGAGCTGCGCGCGCCCGCGGGGTGGCACGTGGAGCCGATGACGCCGCGCTTCCAGGTGTATGGAACTGGCGCGGCCACGCGGGTGAGTTTCGAGGTGACGCCGCCGGCCAAGGACGGCAGCGTCACGCTGCAGGCCGTGGCCGGGCTGAGCGCGCCGTACCTGGTGCGCGAAGGCATCGTGCGCATCAACTATGAGCACATTCCGCCGCAGACGATTCAGTCTCCGGCCGTGATCCACGCCGTCCGCGCGGACGTGCGCATCGCGGCCAAGCACATCGGCTACGTGATGGGATCGGGCGACGAGGTGCCGGAGGCGCTCAGGCAGCTCGGCTGCGAGGTGACGCTGCTCGGTCCGGCGGAGCTCGAGCAGGCGGATTTTTCGAAATTCGACGCCATCGTCACCGGCGTGCGCGCCCTGAACCAGCGCGCCGATCTGCGGGCGGCGCGGGCGCGGTTGTGGGAATACGTGGAGGGCGGCGGCACGGTGGTGGTGCAGTACAACCTGACCGACACCGTGCTCACAGGCGGCACGGAGATCGATCCGCGGCGCATCGGACCGTATCCGTTGACCCTCGGACGCGACCGCGTGACGGTCGAAGAAGCGCCGGTCGAGATCCTGGACGCGCGCCACCCGCTGCTGAATTTTCCCAACAAAATCGGGCCGGCCGACTTCGACGGCTGGGTGCAGGAGCGCGGCCTGTATTTCCCGTCGCAGTGGGACGCGCATTACGCGACGGTGATCGCCACCAGCGACCCCGGCGAGAAGCCATTGCCGGGCGGGATTCTGTATGCGCGCTACGGCAAGGGCGTGTACATCTACACCAGCTACTCGTGGTTCCGGCAATTGCCAGCGGGCGTGCCGGGGGCCTGGCGCATCTTCGCGAACCTGGTCAGCGCCGGCCACGCTCCGCGCTGAACCCACCCGCGGGATCGTCGGCCGTGGCAGGTCCGGCGGAGACGCCGTGGCGCGCCCCCGGAGGAAACTTGCTGCCAGCGCGGCGGGCCGGCAGCAAATCGGCCGGGCCGTGCACCATTACCGGCGCTGCTCAACTTCCGGCCGCGCGCAGGCTGCCCAGTTCCTGGGAGTGGTGCAGAGCGATGATGTTGGAGTCAGCTAGCGGGGCGTCCAAGGGGTATTCCCGATCCAGATCCGCGCCGCCGAGATAGCGGTCATAGCCCAATTCGCCGAGCAAGGCGGCCAGCGCCGCCGGGGCACTGCCGGCGGCCTCTAACGCTTCGGGATTGATCTCCATCAGGATGGCTGGTTTTGCGCTGGCCAGGAAGTTCCGGGCGCCGGCCAGGCAGCGGGCTTCGCTGCCCTCCACGTCGAGCTTTACAAAAACGCGGCCCGGCAGCCGGTCCGGCTGAAGCAGGTCGTCCAGGCGCGCCAGATGCACGCTCGCGGTGTGGTGCCGTCCCAGCCCCGAGAAGGCTGGATGCAGGCCGCCGAGACCGGAAGAGGCACGCGGCACGTACAGCCTCGCCGTTCCCGCGGAATCGCTGCACGCGACGTTGTGAACGACAAATGGTGCGCCGGAGAGTTCGAGCGAGCGCCGGACCAAATCCGCCAGCCGGGCCTGCGGCTCAATGGCGACCACCAGGCCGTCCGGCCCCACCAATTGCGCGGCGGTGACGGCGAACGATCCGTGATTCGCTCCCACGTCGACAAACGTATCGCCCGGACGCAGAAACGCTTTCAGGATGCGAGGCAAACCGGCGCTCAGCTCGCGCGGGACCGCCAGAAAGCGCGGGTCGCTCAGATCGACGAAAACCGGCCGGCCCTGGAGGTCCAGGCGCAGCGCGGATTGGGCCCGCGCCACGCGGCGGACCCAGATGATGACGCGCAGCAGCGGCTCGGCCCCCACCGGGTTGCCGCGCTGCGCCGAGCAGTAGCGTGCGAACATCCGATAGGCGCGGGGCAGTTGGGAGACCAGCGCCTCATCGCCCAGCCATGCGCTGGTCGGCCGCCGGTACAGCCACGAGCCGGGCGTATTCCAAAAAAACTCCGCCAGCCACACCAGTCCCGGCACCCGGCGCAGAGCCCGGCGCAGTGCCCGTAAGCGCGGCGGAGTCGTATCGGCCACGGTTCCATTGATACCAGATGTCGAGGCCGCGCGCGGCGGTGAGGAGGCGCATCTACCCTGGAAGTGGGTGGGCTGAAATCGGATAGGCCTTGTATTCGTGCGCCAGGTAGTTGGCGTAGGCCAAGCAGGCGAGGATGTCCTCGCGAGCCAGGCGGGGATAGTTCGTCAGCAGCTCGCTCTCGGACTGGCCCGAGGCGAGGAGTTCGAGAATGAACTCGACGGCCAGGCGTGTCCCGCGGATCACCGGTTTTCCGGCCAGGACCTCGGGATCCAAGACGATGCGTTCCGAAAGCGGCACAACCGCAGTTTCGCGTGTAAACGCGCGGATCAAGGGGTGCCTGAGACTTTCGCGGCTGGTTTGATTTAGCTCGGCGAGACCCGGCGCGAGTTCCGTGGCGCAGCCGGCGAGGGAGAACGGGGTTTGAGGATACCGTCCCCTTCCCCTCTTCCCCCCTTCCCCTTCCCCCCCTTCCCTCGTTTGGGATGTGAGAGAATTGCTGGCGAGTTGATGGCGAAAGGGATGGACAATGAAGCAGTTTTGCCGCATTAAGAATCGACTTATCTCTACCCAATCTATCGTTCAGGGATTCCCGCCCGACGAGGGCGGTGTGGGTCAGTTCAAACTCACCGATGGCTCCCTTGTGGAGTTGACCCTAGCGGAGTGGATCAGCTTCGAGGCTCTCATCAAAGAAGAGTGCGACCGACTTGACCGTATTCCTGGGATGGACTAAAACGTCACCGCCACCCCATCCCTTTCACGAGCAGAATTGCAATTTATAGAGATCAAAGCACTTCGTCTTGTTTCAGCGGCTCCTCGCACACGCGTTTAACAATCGCGCTAGCTAGATTTTGAATGCGATCCAACTCTGCCTTCTTCGTTTCGTTGATTTCCATTTATCATCGTCCCCCTAGTGGGAATCGCCGCGCTAATGTTGCGGCTTTGCTTGCTCGGCTGGCAATCGGAGAATGCGCTCAATAATCTCCATCTCGTGTTCCTTGCCGTCGTCATCAAGCACAAACAACTTGCGCCCTTCAATTGCGAACTTCACAGGGCCATTGACGGTGAAAGGGGACAGCCTGGAAAGGGGACAGCCTGACCCGTCCCACTGTGCTTTTGCTGAGAAAAATGCGGTTGTGCGGGTGCCGCAACGGCGAAACGCCGAGAATCGTTCGATGCAGGGACACAAAGCGATACGAGCGAAAGGGCTTTCCCCTACTCGCCTACTCGTAAAATGAATCAAATTGCCTATGTGACGGGTCAGGCTGTCCCGTTTCCGTTTCCGGGGTGGCCGTTCACGAGGTCCGGATAGTTGCCGCGGTTGGCGACCACGATGTCCGGATAGCCGTCGCCGTTCAGGTCGGCCAGTGTCACATAACGCGTCGTCCAGTTCGGGCTGCCGAATGTACCGGCCTCGGTGAAGTGTCCTTTGCCGTCATTCAGGTAGACCATCTTGCGATCGGGTGCATCGTTGCTGACGATAATGTCCAGGTGGCCGTCGCGATCGATGTCCGCCAGGGCCGCGGAATAGGTTCGGCCCGGAGCGGTGCCGAGGTTGCTCGCGGTGAAACCGCCCTGGCCATCATTCAGCAGCACGCGACTGTAGAGCGGCCAGTGGCGGCCCTTACCCAAGACGATGTCGGGAAGGCCGTCGCCGTTGAGGTCGCCCACGCTTACGCCGGCCGAGGTTTCACCCTTTTCCTCCAAGAGCAACACACGGTCAAAGGAGCGGAAGACCTCGCTCGCTGAGGGTGGCGTTTGGCCTCTGCTGCTCGCCAGGAGGACCAAAGCGAGCGCGCAAGCTGCGAACCGCGCCATGATCGCCGTCGTCTGCTTCCAGTTCCGAGCTTCTCGCTCCAGTTGCTTGCGCCCCGCGCGCGTCAGCTCATAGAACTTCGCCCTGCAAATCCGGGGAATCGGGGAACAGTTCATTCAAACTCCCATGTCCAGCGCCAGTTGATCGTCTGTTGCGGCGGTTCGTCGATCATTGTCCACCTTAGGGCGGCCTGCAGCAAGGGGTGCAGACGGCGTCCGGCGACTTCGGCGAGACCCTTGATACAGGTCTCCGACCCGAGTGGCCAGCCGCAGCGCGTCGCCTCGGTTGAGGGGCCGATCGGATGTACGCTCAATAGAGCGACATGGCACGAGAGGACGCGGGGCCGGAGTCTAAGAGAACTGAAGAGGGCGAGGAGCCGCCGCCGTTTCTGGGCTCGTGGCGCAACATCTATGCGGCGATCGCGCTGTACCTGGTGGCGCTCATCGCGCTGTTTACGTTGTTCACGCGGAGCTTCAACCGATGAGGCGCGGAGCGGCAAGGACCGCGCAGCGTGAATGGCAAATCGCACGGTCCTGGGCCTTCTCGCGGAGGTGTAGCCCGTGAGACCCGCCGACTGGGCCGTGATGGCGCTGACGCTGGCGTCGGTGGTGCTGTACGGGCTGTGGCGCAGCCGCGGCGCGCAGACCACCGAGCGCTTCATGCTGGCCAACAAGCAGATGCCGTGGTACGCCATGGCGTTGTCGATCATGGCCACGCAGGCCAGCGCGATCACCTTCATCTCGACCACCGGGCAGAGCTACGTGGACGGGATGCGGTTCGTGCAATTCTACTTCGGGCTGCCGCTGGCGATGATCCTGATTTCGGCCGTAGCGGTGCCGATCTACCAGCGCACCAAGGTTTACACGGCTTACGAATATCTGGAGCAGCGCTTCGACGCCAAAACGCGGGCGTTGGTGGGCGGCGTGTTCCTGGTCCAGCGCGGGCTGGGCGTGGGCATAGCGCTGGCCGCGCCGGCGGTGGTGATGACGGTGATTCTGGGCTGGCCGGAGTGGGTGACGACTTCGGCGATGGGGCTGATCATCGTCATTTACACGGTAAAGGGCGGCATCACCGCCATCACGTGGTCGGAATTCCTGCACATGATGATCCTCACCGCGGGGCTGATTGCGGCGTTCCTGACGGCGGTGCTGCTGCTGCCGGCGGGCGTGCATTTCCGCGATGCGGTGGCCATCGCGGGGGCGGCGCACAAGCTGGACGCGCTGGTGTGGAGTTTCAATCCGAACGACCGCTACAACGTGTGGAGCGGCCTGATCGGCGGGCTGTTCCTGTCGCTGGCGTATTTCGGCTGCGACCAGAGCCAGGTGCAGCGCTACCTGACGGGGCGCAGCATCACCGAGAGCCGGTTGAGCCTGCTGTTCACCGCCGTGGCGAAGATTCCGATGCAATTCAGCATCCTGTTCATCGGGGCGATGGTGTTCGTGTTCTTCGTGTTCGAGAAGCCGCCGGCGATTTTCCATGTGCGCGCGTGGGAACAGGTGCGGCACACTGACGCCGGCCAGGCGGCGGAGAAACACTTCTACGACGCCTGGGAAGCGCGCCGGCAGGCCGCGCTGGCGCCAGCGCAGGCGGGCTTCGGCGAGGCGCAGCAGCGGCTGGACGCGGCGCGGCAGGAGGCCGCGGCGGTGGTGGCGCGGGAAACGGGCATCACGGGCGCCGACACGAACTACATCTTCCTGACCTTCGTCACGCGCTACATGCCGGTGGGGCTGGTGGGGCTGCTGATCGCGGCGATTTTCGCGGCGGCGATGAGCACGATCAGCGCGGAGATCAACTCGCTGGCCACGGTGACGGTGATCGACGTGTACAAGCGCTTCATCCATGGCGGCGCGGGGGACCGGCATTACCTGCTGGTGTCGCGCGCGGCGACGGCGTTCTGGGGCGTGTATGCGGTGGTCACGGCGCAGTATCTGAAGGGCGTGGGGGCGCTGATCGAGACCGTGAACCTGGTGGGCTCGCTATTTTACGGGGGCTTGCTGGGCGTGTTCACGCTGGCGTTCTTTTTCAAGCGCGTGGACGGCACGGGAGCGTTCTGGGGCGTGCTGGCGGGCGAGGCGGCGATCTTCGCGGCGCGGCTGTTCACGGGCATCGGATTCCTGTGGTACAACGTGATCGGCGCGACGGTAGTGGTGGCGACGGGCGTGGTTGTGAGCTGGCTGCGAGGCAACCCAGCGCGGGCATAGCGTGGAACAAGGCGAACATCCGCTCCTTGACAGTCGCGGCTCAGTAACGCGGTTGCGGCTCGGAAACGCGGGTCGGAAACGGCCTCGCGTATTGCCCGATTCATCCCCTTTCTGCCACATACCCGGCGGCGCGAAGTTGTCCCGCTTTTCCCCGGCGTGCTGAAATGGATAGAAATCCCCGGAAGGAGTTGCGTTGCCGCAGACAGCCATCCTGGCCCTGGAGGACGGAAGCGTTTACCAGGGTCGCGCGTATGGCGCACGGAGAGTGCGCACCGGTGAAGTCGTTTTCAACACATCCATCACCGGGTATCAGGAAGTTTTCACGGATCCATCGTATTCGGGACAGATCGTCATCCTGACGAATCCGCAGATCGGCAATTACGGCACGTGCGCGGCCGACGACGAAGCGGCGCATGCCTGGATTGAAGGGCTGGTGGTCCGCGAGTGGGCCGAGGAGCCGAGCAATTGGCGTTCGGAAGAGACGGCGGATGCTTACCTGGCGCGGCAGGACGTGCCGGTCATCTCCGAATTGGACACGCGGGCGATCGTGCGGAAACTGAGAAGCGGGGGCGTGCTGCGGGGCGCGCTGTCGACGGCCGGGGATAGCGCTGAGGAACTGATTGAGATGGCCCGCAGCAGTCCATCCATGGCTGGACTGGACCTGGCGACGCGGGTCTCGACGGCGCAGCCCTACAAGTGGAGCGAAGCGGCGGCGGCGTGTTCGCCGTCGGAGCACATCGAGAACGCCGAGCCGGGGCGATACCACGTGGTGGCGTTCGACTACGGGATTAAGAGAAACATCCTGCGGCGGCTGGCGAGCGTGGGGTGCCGGCTGACGGTGGTGCCGGCAGGGGCGACGGCCGAAGAGGTGCTGGAGCTGAAGCCGGACGGGGTGTTCCTGTCGAACGGTCCGGGCGATCCGGAGCCGCTGACGTTTCAGGCGGAGCAGGTGCGCAAGCTGATCGGGCGGACGCCGGTGTTCGGCATCTGCCTGGGGCATCAGATTATCGGGCTGGCGCTGGGCGGACGCACGTTCAAGCTGAAATTCGGGCACCGGGGGATCAACCACCCGGTGCTGAACCGGCGCACGGGGCGGGTGGAGATCACGGTGCAGAACCATGGGTTCTGCGTCGATCCGGATTCGCTGAAGGAGAGCGAGGTCGAGCTGACGCACATCAATCTGAACGACCACACGGTGGAGGGTTTGCGGAGCCGCAGCGAGCCGGTGTTCGCGGTGCAATACCATCCCGAGGCGGCGCCGGGGCCGCACGATTCGCGGTACCTGTTCGACGATTTCACGGCTCTGATGAAGGAGTTCCGGGGTGCCTAAGCCGCATTTCTCACGGGGCGGAAGCGGGGGCCCTCGACCGGGGGACGAAAACCGGGGGACAGACGGCTCTGTCCACACGGCGCAGTGGAGGCAGAGGTTGGATAGAGAGAGTTGTGCGCGCCTAGGACAGAGACGTCAGTCCCCGGTTTTCCTGGAGGATTCGCGGTACCTGTTCGACGAATTCACGGCTCTGATGAAGGAGTTCCGGGGTGCCTAGGCAGCATTTCTCACAGCGCGGCAGGGTTTTGGCGGGCGTCGTCGAGCGTTGGTGTGAAACGGGAGCCGGACCGGGAGGTCCGGCGCGGACGTGGACGTCCGCCCCACCATGGAGAAGGAGGGCTCTCGGGCAGGAAAAGATGGGGACAGACGGCTCTGTCCACACGGCGCAGATGATTCAGAGGGTTGATAGAGAGAGTTGTGCGCGCCTAGGACAGAGACGTCAGTCCCCGGTTTTCGCGGCGGCTCGCATTGTTTGTGGAGCGACGCGGCAACCGCTCCCTCACAGTCGCGGCTCAGTAACAAGCGCGGCTCGGTAACAGGCGCGGGTCGGTAACAGCCGCGGCTGATTGATGGTTTTTGCGGAGACAGAGTGTGGATCGAGAGAGATGTGCGTGCCTAGGACAGAGACGTCAGTCCCCGGTTTTCCTCACGGTGAGGAGAATTTTGGCTGTAACTTATTGATTTTAGTGGAAGAATTGCTCAGCTTGAGCAAATTGCCCGGTGCAAGAGAACACAGAATGATCGAAACAAGAACAGACGACGCTGATGAGTTGGGCGGAGCATGATCGGGAGGGAGTTCGAGGGTGCCTAAGCGAACTGATCTGAAGCGCATTCTGATCATCGGGTCGGGGCCGATCACGATCGGGCAGGCGTGCGAGTTCGATTACTCCGGGGCGCAGGCGTGCAAGGCGCTGCGGAGCGAGGGTTACGAGGTGGTGCTGATCAACTCGAACCCGGCGACGATCATGACCGATCCGGAGCTGGCGGACCGGACCTACATCGAACCGCTGACGGTGGAGCACGCGGCGGAGGTGATCCGGCGGGAACGGCCGGATGCGCTGCTGTCGACGGTGGGCGGGCAGACGGGGCTGAACCTGTCGGTGGACCTGGCCGAGGCGGGCGTGCTGGACCAGTACGGCGTCGAGTTGATCGGCGCGAAAATCGAATCCATCAAGAAAGCCGAAGACCGGCTGCTGTTCAAAGACGCGATGCGCAAGATCGGCCTGGAGACGCCGCAATCGCAGTTGCTGCGGAACATCGAAGAGGGACACAAGTTCGCGGCCAAGATCGGCTACCCGCTGATCCTGCGGCCGAGTTTCACGCTAGGCGGGAGCGGGGGCGGAATCGCGTATAACCGCGAGGACCTGGAGACGATTCTCGAAAACGGGCTGGAGCTTTCGCCGGTGCACGAGGTGCTGGCCGAGGAGAGCGTGCTGGGGTGGAAGGAATTCGAGCTGGAGGTGATGCGGGACCAGGCGGACAACGCGATTATCGTGTGTTCGATCGAGAACGTCGATCCGATGGGGGTGCACACGGGGGACTCGATCACGGTGGCGCCGGCGCAGACGCTGACCGACCGCGAGTACCAGGTCATGCGCGACGCCTCGATCGCGTGCCTGCGGGAGATCGGCGTGGATACGGGCGGGTCGAACGTACAATTCGCGATCGACCCGGAGAGCGGGCGGATGGTGATCGTGGAGATGAACCCGCGCGTGTCGCGCAGCTCGGCGCTGGCGTCGAAGGCGACGGGTTTCCCAATCGCCAAGATCGCGGCCAAGCTGGCGGTGGGCTACCGGCTGGACGAGATTCCGAACGACATCACGCGCAAGACGCCGGCGTGCTTTGAGCCGACGATCGACTATGTGGTGGTGAAGATCCCGCGCTGGCAATTCGAGAAATTCCCGGGCGCGGAGCCGGTGCTGACCACGCAGATGAAGTCGGTGGGCGAGGTGATGTCGATCGGCAGGACATTCCGGCAGGCGTTGAACAAGGGACTGCGGAGCCTGGAGACGGGGCGGACGTCGGAAGCGAAGTATGAAGAACGGCTGATCCCGCAGCGGCTGACGACACCCAACCCGGAGCGGCTGGGCTACGTCCGCTACGCATTCGAGCGTGGGTGGAGCGTGGAGGATATTTACGAGCGCACGCGGATCGATCCGTGGTTTCTGCGGCAGGTGCGGGATGGCGTGGCGTTCGAGCAGGAACTGGCGGGGCAGGCGCTGGAAAGCATCACGGCGGAGCAGATGCGGCGGGCCAAGCGCGAAGGGCTGTCGGACACGACGCTGGCGCGGCTGTGGCAGAGCCAGCCGCTGGAGGTGCGGGCGCGCCGGAAAGAGCTGGGCGTCCGGGCGGTGTTCAACCGCGTGGACACGTGCGCGGCGGAATTCGAGAGCTTCACGCCGTACCTGTATTCGAGTTACGAGAGCGAGTGCGAGGCGGAGCCGTCGGCGCGCAAGAAGGTGATGATTCTGGGCAGCGGCCCGAACCGGATCGGGCAGGGGATCGAGTTCGACTACTGCTGCTGCCACGCCAGTTTCGCGCTGCAGGAGTTCGGGATTGAGTCGATCATGGTCAACTGCAATCCCGAGACGGTATCGACGGATTACGACACCAGCGACCGGTTGTACTTCGAGCCGTTGACGCTGGAAGAAGTGTTGAACATTTACGACACGGAAAAGCCGGACGGGGTGATCGTGCAGTTTGGCGGGCAGACGCCGCTGAATCTGGCGCTGCCGCTGAAGCGCGCCGGAGTGCCGACGATCGGCACCGATCCGGCGAATATCGACCTGGCCGAGGACCGCAAGCTGTTCGGGCGGCTGCTGGCGGAGTTGGGCGTTCCGTCGCCGGAGTGGGGCACGGCGACGAGCGTGGAGGAGGCCACCGAGACGGCGGCGCGGCTGGGCTATCCGGTGCTGGTGCGGCCGAGCTACGTGCTAGGCGGGCGGGCCATGGTGATCGCCTACGAGGAAGCCACGGTGCGGCGCTACATGCAGGAGGCGGTGCTGTTTTCGCAGGAGCGCCCGGTACTGATCGACCGGTTCCTGGAGGACGCGATCGAGATCGACGTGGATGCGCTGTCGGATGGGGAAGGCGTGCTGATCGGCGGCATCATGGAGCACATCGAGGAAGCCGGGGTGCACTCGGGCGACAGTTCTTGCGTGCTGCCGGCGCAGTCGATTCCGGCGGGGGAGCTGGCGGTAATCCGCGACTACACGGAGAAGCTGGCGCGGGCGCTGCACGTGATCGGCCTCATGAACGTCCAATACGCGATCCAGAACGGCAAGGTGTACGTGCTGGAGGTGAACCCGCGGGCCTCGCGCACGGTGCCGTACGTGAGCAAGGCGACGGGCATTCCGCTGCCGAAGATCGCGGTGGCGCTGATGCTCGGCCGGAAGCTGAAGGATCTGGGGAGCCTGGCGGGCGGGCAAACCGAGGGCGTGCTGCCGGTGAGAAAAGTGTGTGTGAAGAGTCCGGTGTTCCCGTTCGGGAAATTCCCGGGCGTCGATCCGGCGCTGGGGCCGGAGATGCGCTCGACGGGCGAAGTGATGGGCGTGGGGGACAACTTCGGCGAGGCCTTCGACAAGGCGCAGCGGAGCGCCGGGGTGCCGCTGCCGAAATCTGGGCGCGTGTTTTTCAGCGTCAACGACCGCCATAAACGGGAGGCCGTGGAGATCGCGCGGCGGCTGGCGGAGATGGGGTTCGAACTGGCGGCGACGCGCGGCACGGCGTCGGTGCTGAAGTCGGCCGGACTGAAGGTAAAGACCGTATTCAAGGTAAACGAGGGCCGGCCGAACGCGGTGGACCTGATGAAGGCGGGCGCGCTGCAGTTGGCGATTTACACGACCACCGGCGCGCACACGTTCGAGGACGAGCGCTCGATCCGGCGTAACGCGGTGCTGAGCCGCGTGCCGTGCATCACGACGATGAGCGGCGCGCGCGCGGCGGCGGATGCGATTGAGAGCCGGCAGCGCGATCCGCTGCGGGTTTGGAGTCTGCAGGAGATGCACGCGCCGGCGGCGGCCACGTGATTTGGGTTTCTACCTTAAATATCGCGTCTGACCTCTAATCGTTTTGCTGGGACGCGCCGATATAAGGGGCGTGACGCAGAACGCCAGTGAATTGCTGGAATGTCTGGTCCGGCTTCCCGAGGACCGGATCGGCTGCACCCGCCGTTGACGTGAACTGCTGGAGGAGGGGCGGCTGGATTCGGTAGAGCAGGCCGTCTGGCGGCTCGTTGCCCGGAAGCCGATGGGGAAAACCCCGTGCGGGCCAGGCGATTCACGATTTGACCATGCGCAGCGACTGGGGCCGGAAGCGGACATTCCACTGCCGCGTGGCGCCGGGATCGGGCGCTTCAGCGATGGCGATGCGGACTCCGCCGCTGAGTTCCACGCGCACGCCGCGGCTGAGCCGGATCACGCGCCGCAGGGCCAGTTGGACGCCGCCGGGGAGATCCGCCCCATGCTCGATCTCGTCCTCGCGCACGGCCAGCGTCACCTGCGCGCCGAGCAGCAAACCCGGGAAGTAGGGACCGATGATATCGAATTCCGTGTGGTCTTCGGCGGCGACATGCAGACGGCTGCGGTTGGTGGCCGGATCCATGGCGACGATCTGGGCGCGCAAGAGGTTATAGCAGTCCATCAGGCGGGCAACGGCGGCGCTAGCCGGGGCGTCGAAGATTTCTCGCGGAGCGCCGCTCTGCGCGATCCGTCCGGCCACCAGCACGTGCATCGATTCACCGAGCGTGAGGGCCTCGTCGAGATCGTGAGTGACGAGGACCACGGGCACGCCAAACTCGGTACGGACCTCGGTCAACAGCGCGTAGAACTCACTGCGCAAGGTCGCATCGAGGCCGCGGGCGGGCTCGTCGAGCAGGAGCAGGGAGGGCTGCGAGAGCAGGGCCCGGGCGATGGAGCCGCGCTGCCGCTGCCCGCTCGAAAGTTCGTGAGGGCGACGCGCGCCAAGGCTTTCCAGATGAAATCGCTCCAGCATCTGGCTGACTTTTGGGCGGCGATCACGCCTGGGAATCCGTCCGGCGGCGAACCACAGATTCTCGAACAGGCTCAGGTGCGGAAACAGGCAGTCGCCGTGGAAAACGCAGCCGCAACGGCGCTGGCGGGGCGGAAGGTTGACGCCTGCGCCGGCGTCGAACAGCAGACGGTCGTTGACCAGGATCCGGCCCTCGTCGGGACGGACGAAGCCGGCGATGCAGTCGAGCGTCAGAGACTTGCCGGCGCCGCTGGGACCGAACAGAACGGTCACTTCGGCGGCGCTCTTCAAGTCCACGTTGAGCTCGAACGGCGCCGAGCCGCGGCCGCCGGGAAACGCCTTTTGAATGCGCGCGTCAATCATCCGGCATCACCATTCCGCCTGGTCCTTTCACAGCGCCCGACCGAACTGGCTCCGCCCGAGCCGATTTGCCAGATAGAGAAGGGTGAGCGCGATTGCCGAGATCACGAGCACCAGAACGCGGGCCACGTCGCCCCGGCCGCCCTCGACGGCGTCGTAGATCGCCACCGAAAGTGTCTGGGTGCGCCCGGGAATGTTACCGGCGAGCATGATGGTGATGCCGAAATCGCCGAGCGACCGGGCGAAGACCAGGGCGGTGGCGGCAAGCACCTGGTTCCAGGCCAGCGGCAACGAGACCTGCCAGAAGACGCGCCACTCGCCGGCGCCCAGCGATCGCGCGGCTTTCTCATAATCGGGAGGGACGCTTTCCAAGGCCGCTCGCGCCGACTTAATCAGCAACGGTCCGGCATGGAACAGCGCGGCGACGACGGCGGCCTTCCAGGTGAAGACCAGCGGCTCACCGAAGACCGATTCGTACAGCCGCCCGAACGGGCTCATGCGCCCGAGCAGCACCAGCAGGTAGTAGCCGAGCACGGTGGGCGGCAACACCAGGGGAAGGGTCACGGCGGCATCGACGAGTTCGCGGCCGCGGAAGCCTTTGCGAGTGAGCAACCAGGCCACCCACAGCCCGCCCAGGAGCGCGATCAGCGTCGCCAGGGAAGCCACGCGCAGGCTGAGCCAGAGAGGAAACCAGTCGATCCCCATACGAGAAGTCCCATTATAGGGTCCCTGAAGCGGGCGGGATGGCGGGTCGGGCTTGGCAAGTTCCGTCCGGCAAGCGATGGAGCGGGGTGGCCGGGGTGGCGGGGGCGCCGGCAGGCCTGCTGCGTCGAGGAACGGGGGCCGGACGGGCGATAACTGAGCCGAACCGCGGAGTTCTTGGGAGCGTGGGGCAGGCATGAATACGGACCTCGGAGTCCAGCAACTTACGCGCCGCGTGTAGTATGCTAACGATGTGATTTGAATCAGAGTTGGAGGTCTCTTTCCAAATGTTTCGTCTATTGCGTAGCGCCGCCCTGCTCGCGGTCGCGTGCCTGATCCTGGGCGGCCCCGGCTTCTCTCAGTCCATTGGCGGCATCAAGGGGAAGGTTATCGATAAGGACGGCAAGCCGGTGAAAGACGCCGTGATTATCATCACGCGGAAGGATATGAAGGGTCGCTTCCCGACCAAGACCGACAAGCGGGGCGAATACATCCACGCCGGCATACCCTATCCCGGCACCTTCAAGGTGGAGTGCCTGGTGGACGGCAAAGTTGTCGACGCCATGGACAACGTGCAGAGCAAGTTCGGCGACCAGGTGGAGGTCAATTTCGACCTGCAAAAGGCCATGCAGAAACAGCAGGAGCTGGCTAAAGCCGCCGAGAGCGGCCAGTTGACGAAAGAACAAGAGCGCTCCATGTCCGCCGAACAGAAGGCGGCGATGGAAAAGAACATCAAAGAAAGATCGGCCAGCATGGCCAAGAACAAGGCCTTGCAGGATGCCTACAACGCCGGCATGACCGCCTTGGAGGCGAAGGACTATCAGACCGCGGTGGACAGCTTCAACAAAGCCGCCGAAGTCGATCCGAAACAGCTTGCCGTGTGGATGAAGCTCACAACGGCCTACGAGGGTCTGGCGAAGACCAAGACCGGCGCCGACGCCGACGCGATCATGGCCAAGGCGAGCGATACTTACCTAAAGTGCATCGAGATGAAGCCGGACGACGGCGGGGTTCACAACAACTACGGCCTGCTGCTGGTGAAGATGAAGAAGATCGACCAGGCGAAGGCGGAACTGGCCAAAGCCGCCGAAATCGAGCCCGCCAGCGCCGGCAAGTATTACTTCAACCTGGGTGCGGTCATGGTGAACAACCAGCAGAACGACGCGGCGCTGGAAGCTTTCCAGAAGGCGGTCGCGGCCGACCCGAAGTACGCCCCGGCCTGGTATTACATTGGCAACGTGCTCAGCAACAAAATGACGATGGACAAGGATGGCAAGCCGACCGCGCCCCCGGGGATGCAGGAAGCCCTGGAGAAGTATCTCGCGCTGGACCCGACTGGCCCGTATGCGGACGCGGCTAAGGGTCTGCTGTCGGCCATCTCGACCTCACTCCAGACGACGTACCAGAACCCGGACGCTAAGAAATCGAAGAAGAAGTAAACAGGTGGATCTGATTTAAGGCGAAGGGCGCTCCGGCGAGGCCGGGCGCCCTTTTCTTCTATGTTGCGATACGTTCTGATTCTGTTGTTCGTGCTGATCATGCTGCCCGTGCTGCGGGGGTGGCTGGGCGCGATTGCGCGGCTGCTGCTGAACTGGTCGCTGGGGACGAGTTCCTCTGCCGCGGCAGGGCAGCGCTCGCCGATGGCGTCACCGCCCGCGGCGGCGGGGAGCACGATCCTGCATAAAGACCCGGTCTGCGGCACGTACGTGAGCGAGGCAGTAGCGGTCGCGTTGAAACAAGGCGGACAGACGCTGTGGTTCTGCTCGGAGGCATGCCGCGACAAATATCGCCGGCGCGCCTGAAGCGGGCCTATTCTTAGGATCAGTGCTCAATACGGCTCGACGAACTGGCGCAGATAACGGAAGCTCTGCACGAGTGACGCCTGGCGAGCGGCGAGCGAACCTTCGTAGGCCCGGTCTTCCACTTCGACGCAGACCGCGCCGGTATAGCCCGCGTCGGCCAGCGTGGAGAAGAATTGGCCCCAATTTACATCACCCAGGCCCGGCAATTTGGGCGTGTGGAACTCCAGTGGATGGGCCATGATGCCAACCTGGTTCAACTTCTCGCGGTCCAGATGGGCATCCTTGGCGTGGCAGTGCCAGAAGCGCGGCGCAAACTCCCGAATGGCGGCCAGGTAATCCATCCCCTGCCAGACGAAGTGCGACGGGTCGAAGTTGAGCCCGAGGCTGGAGCCTTCAAATTCCTTGAACATGCGCCGCCAGATAACCGGCGTGGTCATGAGATTTTTCCCGCCGGGCCACTCGTCGCGGGTGAACAGCATGGGACAATTCTCGATGCCGATTTTCACGCCGGCGGCCTTGGCGTGCTCGAGAATCGGTCTCCACGTTTCCACCATCCGCGGCCAGCTCTCGTCGACGCTGAGCTTCCAATCGCGCCCGATGAACGTATTCATGACGCCGACGCCCATCGTCGCGGCGGCGTCGATGACGCGATGAATCTGCTCTACTGCGACCTGGGCTTCGTCGGGCACGGGCGATAGCGCGTTGGGATAATAACCCAGGCCGCTGATGCCGACCTTCCTGTCGGCGGCGTAGTTGACCAACCGCTCGGCTTCCGACGCGGTCAACGTGGCGCAATCGATGTGCGTGATGCCGGCGTAGCGGCGCTCGGCTTTGCCCTGGGGCCAGCACATCACTTCGATGCAGGCGTAGCCGGTGGCGGATGCGAAATCCACGACTTGCTCGAAACTCAAGTCGGGCAGGATGGCGGTAACAAAACCGAGCTGCATTAATGCTCCCTCTTCTCTCTCAACTCAAGCCGGCGATCCGGATCGCGGCGCGGCCACGTTCCAGCCGGGCCTCAGCGCGCCGGTTGGCCGCGCAGAACATCATACCGCCCGGCTGGGCCGGAGTGGTGTAACGAGGCAGGCCGATCCTGGCTGCGCCGCCGGCCGAAACTCCTGTCCGGGGCAGCCTGGCGTCCTGGATTTGAAGTTCATTGAATTATTCGGGCAGTCTTAAGACCGCTCTCTTTGGTCACGGCTCGCTAAGACCGCTCTCTTTAGTCGCAACTCAGTAACAGTCGCGGCTCAGTAACGAGGCGAAGAACCGCTCCCTGACGGTCGCGGCTCAGTAACAGTCGCGGCTCAGTCACAGTCGCGGCTCAGGAACAGTCGCGGC
>Ga0302319_10001312_pt1 | contig 55520 bp, 43 predicted proteins | sample Bog_T0_2_FD_203319 | JGI IMG/M metagenome (GOLD analysis project Ga0302319, IMG submission 203319) | Peat permafrost microbial communities from Stordalen Mire near Abisko, Sweden - Bog_T0_2 | ecosystem: Environmental > Terrestrial > Soil > Wetlands > Peat | place: Sweden: Abisko, Stordalen Mire...
AAAGGGCAATTCGCCTTGGGAAGTCTCCGTCTCAAAGACCAAACTGTCCCTGCACTCTGGAATGCGGTACTCGCCGCGTAGTCTTTGCCACTCCGCGGGTCTTGTTGCGTCCTTCGCACATGTTTGCACCAGAGCCGCAAGCACAACCCCTGGAGAAATCGCGTCTCCAACGCAGCCCTATCCCTTGATGCCGGAGCCTTTTGCGCGGCAGACCGTAACGGAAGACACCCTCACCAACCGGACGCCGGAAGCGCATGAGTGGGCGGTAAAGCGCTTTCGCGAGATACGTCACGATGGACAGTTTGTTCCGCTCAGGGTCGGCAAAGACACGTTTGTCTATCCAAGCTTTGAAGGCGGCGCCGAGTGGGGAGGGCCGGCCGTTGATCCGGGCACGGGTGTTCTCTACATCAACTCGAATAACTATGCCTCACTGGGAGCACTGGCCGTCAGCAGCGGCGGTTCGCCCGGGCGGATTACCTACTTGAACCAGTGCAGTATCTGCCACGGCGAGCACCGTCAGGGATCGAATGAGTTCCCGTCGCTTCTCACTATCAGCCACAAGCTCAGTCTCGAACAGATCGAAGCGGCCATCCACGACGGCAAAGGACGCATGCCTGCTATGCCTCTGCAAGGCAACACATTAAAGGAATTGCTCAACTATTTGGCCACAGACGAGGCTCCTCCATCGGGCAATATGGCCTTTAACGAAGAACGAGTGACGAAAGACACCAACGCCGCTGCACAGCAGGCGCAATCTCCCGAGCCAACCCGTCAAGCGGGCGCGGAGATCTATCAGGCGCAGTGCGCTGTTTGCCACGGAGCGCAGCTCGAAGGTATTGCACCGTCTTTCCCTGCCTTGCTCGGGTTTGGAAGCCGCTTTTCGGATGAGAAGCTTTTCGAACTCATCCGCTCGGGTAAGGGACGCATGCCTGGCTTTCCTGCGCTCTCCAGCGATGAGACCGATGCCCTGATCCGCTTTCTGCACCCGCCGGCACAAATCCGAGAGGCGGAGAGCGCTCGGCAATACACGTTGACAGGCTACCGCAGGTTCGTGGACCCCGATGGGTATCCGGCCACGGCAACTCCTTGGGGAACTCTGAATGCGCTCGACCTGAAGACCGGCAACTATCTTTGGCAGATTCCGCTTGGACAGTATCCGGAGTTGGCCGCCAGGGGCATGCCTGACACCGGCAGCGAAAACTACGGTGGTCCCATCGTCACCGCCAGTGGCCTGGTCTTTGTTGCAGCCACAAACTTCGACCACAAGATACGCGCATTCGACAAGACGACGGGCAAATTGCTGTGGGAAGCTACACTTCCTTTCGCCGGGAATGCGACGCCGGCTACTTATGAAGTGAATGGACGGCAGTTTGTGGTGATAGCCGCCGGCGGCAGCAGCATGAACCCCAGGGGACCCACGGGAGGAGTTTACGTGGCTTTTGCTTTGCCGCAATGACCCGCGGAGAGCGTCAAGAAGCCGGGAGGCAAGCGGCCTGAATGACGGCGGCGATGATGCGACACCACGACCTTAGCTTGCCAGTCTGTACCCGCCACACCGCGTTCCGCGGCCTACACCTCGTAACAGCGCCAAACTGTCGTGAGGTCAGAGCTATATTTCCGCCATCTAACGCTGGCGAAGAGAACCCGGCGCCACGATCCCGTTCAGGATTGCCATGCTTTGCGGGAAGTCGATCGAAATGGCCGCAACGGTACATGATCTTGTCTTATGCATAGGTCCCAACCCTTTCGCCGACCGTTCATCCGCATACAGGGGAGATGCCAAGAGTTGCCGCGCAGAGTAAGATTCTGAGCATTATGACCATGAACCGTCGTGATCTTTTTGTTGCACTATCCACCGTCGCGGCTGTGGCTTCTGCCTGGCCGGCTGATGGCCAGACAGCGCCGATTTCGCCTGGCGCGACTTCCGCTCCAGGTGCGCAAGCGGAGCCCGTACTTTTTGTGCAGCAGGTTTATCCGTTTGAGAGTCTGCCGGTGGCGCACAGCGCGAATGGGGAGTCGCGGGCCATAGTGCATGGTGTGCTTCCGACGGGCGAGGCTGTCGAGTTGCATGAGACTACGCTGCTGCCAGGCCATATGCCGCATCCCCCGCATAAGCACCGGCACTCGGAGTTCATGTTGGTGCGCGAGGGGACGGTCGAATTCGACAATGACGGGACATTTGAGCGGGTGGGGCCGGGCGGAGTGATCTTCGCCGCGTCGAACGTGATGCATGGGTTGAAGAATGTGGGCGAGACGAATGCCGTTTATTTTGTAATTGCTATCGGGCGGGAATCGGGGGCCATGCCGGCTTAGTGCCTGTCGTGGAAGACCCTGCAAGCATTCAGTTTTCGCGGTCATCCTCGCAAATAGATGGACGACGAAAATCATCATGGCAAGTTTCCCGTGGCTGTTTTCGATGTCCGAATTCTGATACCTTTCTTGTGCAGGGTCGTGAGGAAAAGCAATCCGTACTCGTACCGAAGGTTTCTGGCCTACAGGAGGCTACTTTCTTCGGGCTCCTTGCGATTTCCCCCAGGTTTGTTTTCGCCGCATATTCGCCTATTGTGGCTCTGTCATGGCATTCGCCATTCAAAAGCGCAAGGTCGGGGAGGTCGGCGGTTTCGAGCATTCCCTATGATTCTGCAGAAGTAACGGCTGGGCCACCGTTCAGTTGTGCCAGTTGGTCGCCGGCTCTAGTTCCAAAAGCGCGGCTACTTCCTCGCCCGGTACAGTTTCCCGTTCGAGCAACATGTCCACTAGCCGATCGAGAGCTGGTCTGATCTCGTCCATTGTTTGCATGCAACTAGCCTCCATCTCGTCCAGCAGCTCTTGCGTTTGGTCGAGATAGAACAGGTGATCGGTATGCAACCCCAATTTGCGACAGGCGCCCAAGCTGAACAGCTTTCCGTCTTTGCTCATCCCCATCTCAGCCACCATCTTGAAAGCGATTATGGAAGCTTCCTCGAGGTCGCCCGCAGCTCCTGACGAAACTTCTCCGAAGACCAGCTTCTCCGCGATACGCCCACCCAGCAGCATCTGAATTCGGTTCTCGAGTTCTGAACGGAGGTAGAATTCGGTTTCTTTATGCGGCGTAATCATCGTGACGCCAAGGGACGGGCCCCTCGGCAGGATAGTGACCTTTTCGAGGGTGCCGGTATTGAGACGTATGGCCATGGTGGCATGACCCGCTTCGTGCACCGCAATACGCCTGCGTTCGGCCGGCTTCAGCAGTTTCCCGGCGGACGTGATTTCGCCAACACTCTCCGTCTCCACTGCGTCAAACAGGTGGCTCATCTTGAGCGATGCGCTGTCATTCTTCGCAGCAACTAGTGCTGCTGCATTCACGATTGAGGAGATGGCAGCTGGAGTGAAACCGGTTGTGATCCTGGCAAGTTGGGCGAAATCCAGGGGCTCGATCGATTTGAGTTTGCCAGTGTAGTACTCGAAAAGAGCCTTCCGGTCCTCAACGCCGGGTACGTTAACGTGAATCTTGCGGTCGAACCTGCCTGGGCGCAGCATCGCTTCGTCGAGGGCCTCGGGCTTATTCGTAGCTCCGATCACAATGACTCCGTTTGCCGCGTGGAACCCGTCCATCTCGGTCAGGATCTGGTTGATGATACGGTTCGGCTCCGCGTCGCTGGCTCGCTCGACTTTGGTTCTTTGCCCGATGCCATCGATTTCATCGATAAAGAGAATACACGGCGACTTGCGTTTGGCCTTGGCGAAGACGCTCTTCACCCGTCGAATTCCCAATCCATAGAACGGTGACGAAAACTCGCTCCCTGTGATCACCATAAACCCGACCTTGGTCTCTCCGGCCAAAGCCCGTGCCAGATGGGTCTTTCCGCCCCCAGGCGGCCCCACAAGCAGGATTCCTTTCGGCGGTCTGGCGCCGAACTCGGCGTATTTTTGGGGATCGCGCAGGTAGTCCACGATATCGCTGAAGGCCCGCTTTGCTTCGTCTGAACCGATCATGTCCTTGAATGTGACACCGGTTCTTACTTTTTTGCCGAAGGGCCGATAATTGCCGAAAATCAGAAACAAACCCAAGCCAAGAACACCGCAGAACAGGGCGACAGGGGGAGCAAGGGGCGGAAGCGTCTCTTCAGTGCTCAATACCGCGAGTTTGAATGGCTGGTGGCCCATCGTCTCGTATTCGGAGAGAATCGAGACGGAGATTTTACCCGCATAGTCCATGACGAAGTAGCGGCTTCCGCCACGTGTCGTCACCAATACTGCAGAGGGGGAGATCCCGATGGCGGCTATATCGTTCGCCTTGAAATCTGACATGAGGTCAGAGAAGTCCTTCTCTGCTTTCCAGTCGCCGGGATGTTTCCGCATCTGCTGGATGGTCATATCGAAGGCCGCGCTGGTTCCTGACGTTCCCAGATACCGGCTGAAGTAGAACAGCCCGCTCGAAGCGAAGGCCAAAAACACAACGATAGTTGCTGCTGAAAACTTATTCTTGATTATTCTTGCCATTGGTCTCCATGTGGGCGAGGGCGCGGATAAATCTTGAACTTTCCTTCGGTAGCGGCAATTGAGGAGATGCTGAAAATTGCTCTCAATTAACGCTCTCAGCGCTTTGGTGCCTACCCAGCTAGCTCATCGACAATTCCAATCAGAAGATCGAATTAGAACTTGGTGAGATGACACCGGGTTTTCGCTTCTTAGACGGCACGTCGATGGCCAAAGGAGATTAGGCGCGAAACTGCTTTTCCGAATTCTGGAATTTCTCCCATTTTCAATAACTTAGAGATGCTCACACGCACCAAAAAACACTATAAAAACACTCCTCGTAACGCATTCGGTGAGTGCTAGAGTGAGTTCGAATCGAGTGGTTTGAGCTGCGTTTCCATCGACCGCAGCCCAGACAGAGAAAACCCACAGGGCTTCCAGCTTCAGGTGGGGCTTTGTTCACCCGGTGCCATTGCAACTTGTTCCCCTCTTTTTCGCCTACACTGGTCCCACGACTCAGGATCGTCGTTACCGGGTCTGCATGTCCTAAATGGACCGCCACGGCTGGCAATGCCAGTTCCTTGAAGCCGATCTGAAGACGTCGCTGACCAACTCAGCCAAGAGAAGGGTTAGATGGGCCAATCACGGGTGGGGAATCACGGGTGGAACGGGAGTGCGACCGCCTGAAGTCAGAGCTGACCTTTTGAGCTCGCCGGGCGTTGCCAGCGCCTTGGACCACACCTCGAGGCCGTTGCCGGATGAGGCGACCTTGACCCCTTGCAGGCCGAGGGAATCCTGATCCACGGCGAGCACATCGGGATTCGTGAGCGTGGCGCGGGTTGAGTCGCTCATGGTGGTAAGGTCTGCACCCACGAGCAGCGGCGCGGCGGAGATGGCCCACAGGCTCATGTGAACGCGGTTTTGCGCATCGGTGAGCCCTTGACACACTGCCCGCTTGGCTGTTAACCGAAGGGTTGTAGGTGGGAGTCCCTATCCTTGGGAGCCAATGTCGTTTTCCAGGGACACTATCAGCTCTTCTGCTCCGCAAGAAGGAGCAAGGAAGGTCTTGAGCCCGACTGCAGTTGGTTGTTGAAGCCCGTCTGGACAGCAAGCCATGACGACCATCTCTAAACGCTCGAACACATTGTTGATGTACCACTCTTCCCTCAGTATCTTGGCCTCCAATCGGTCAGCCATTCTATCAAGCAATACGGCCAATCGAGATGTAAACTAAGCAAGTTGGAGAAGGGGATCCGGTCTCGGTCGCTGGGTTGAATGCGTTCTTGCTCTGAGAAACGAAGTGCCACTAAAACTGCCGCTCGTATTTTTCGACTTTCTCAAATCTTTGAATCTTGAGAAGATAGAGGGCAGACGCACCAGACTTAGGAGCTAGCGCCCAAAAGGCTTGCGGGTTCAAGTCCCGCCTTCCGCACCAGAAACAAAATGCAGGATTCAAAGAGGTCGAACGATTATCCTTGTCGGCCCTTTTCAATTAGAACGTAACCGTAAACGTAACCGTACTGGGAAATGATCAACGAGCACGGTCGTCGCCATGAAAATGCCGACGGCCCGCGCGATGACGCTTTGTCTGCGCCGGTGGCGCCGGGGGCAGCGGTGCTTTTGCTGTTGCGTCCGATTCAGATGAACGAGAGCGTCACGGTTTCCCCCCTGGGAAGCCGGTAGGATCGGCAGCCGGGCGGCGCGGGTTCGCGGCCAGGCGGCAGGGAAATCTCCTTGCGTGCTTCGAGAATCAAGTCGGCTTCGATTTCCTTTGGGACCTGGAGCGTCATCTCCCGCCCGGCGTCCTTCTGCCCGATCGAAAAGTGGATGGGACCGCGCACAGTGTGGGCGATGAACGCGATCTGCTTCAAATCGCCCGGCTGCGGCGCGATGACGCAGGTTGCGTAGCCGGGACTGGTTGGGCGAAGGCCCAGGATGCCGTGATAGAGCAGGATGAGAGGCGCAACGGCGCAGTGGCTCCACTGCGATGTGGAGTCGTAGTGCGCTGTCCAGTCTTCGGCTAGCGTGTTGTTCTCTGCAATGGAGGGCATCTGCCAGCGGGAACGAAAATCGTCCAGAACCGTCTGCATTTCTCGCGCCTTTGCCAGCGCCCAGTAACGCCAGACGGCGTTCGCCGGATAAGAGAAGCCCATCTCCGGCGGGCAGCCCTTCAGCATCGCAACCGCCGCCGCGTTGGCGCCGCCCGGGCACTGGTCAAACAGAATCGCAGTGGCCAGCGAGCGGTCGCAGGTGCGCGTGCGCCCTTCTTCAGCACGCCAGGGAAGGTTGGCGACAAAGATTTGGCGGTTCGAGTCCCAGAAGCGCCGGACAGCCGCGCTCTCCAGTTCAAGGCCGAAATCTTCCACCGAGCGCGCCGCGCCTGCGTCGCCGAATGCGCGGGCCAGCGGCGGCAGCGCGTGACGGAAGGCCGCGGCAGCATACAGATTGAAGGCGCACTGCTTGTGGCGTTGCGCCAGATACGCATTGTGATCCATCCACACGCATGGAATCCCAAGCCCATCCACTTTGAGCAGGCCATCTTCATCCCGGATGGTGCGGAAATAATCCGTCATCCGTGCGAAGCGGGGATAGGCCTCCTTCAGCATCTCCAGTTGCCCGGTATAGAGGTAGTAGTTGTAGCAGTCGAAGACAAACCCGATGTTGTGGTCCAGTAGGGGTCCCCATTTGCTCATGGAGAGATTTCGTTCGCATACGCGCCACACGCGGTCGAAGGCCGGCCAGCAATCGAAGAAGTACCCCCCGGTGCTGGCGCCCTGGCTGAAGGTGTTCATGAAGCGCCCCGGCAGCCGGTTTTCGTGGAATCCGTGATAGAGGGCATGAATCTGGTGAGCGCCGTCGCCGCTGTATTGCTGGCGTTCCCGTGCCATGCCGTCGACAACGGTGTCCTGCGCGGAGTTGTTCAGCGTGTTGACGGCCGCAGCCATCAGCTTGGCGATCTGCTCATCGGAACAGACGATCTGCGGTTCGACGGGCCAGGGATAAATGCGGCGCCGCACGGCAATGTCTTTGAGAATGACCGCGCGGTTGTGGTTGCGAACGACAAACTGAATCCAGCGATAGCTTTCAAAATCGAAGGTCTCAAAGCGATTCTCCCCTTCGCGGCAGATGAACCGGCTCCACGAGTTGAAGTGGGTGTTGAGCAGAAATGTGCTTCCGGGTTTGTGCGCTTCGTGCACCAGGATCTCCACCACCGTGCCTGCGGGCGCATCAATCGAGAAGGATGGCCACCCGACGACCTGTTCGTCGCGCGCGAAGGTCAGAACGGAGGTCTTCTCCGCATGCGCATCCACCTGCCATGCGCCGGGAGCGACTTCGCGGGCGACGGAAGTCCACTCGCCGGAAAACGCATCGGGAGGCACGCACTCGAAGTACTCTTGCGGGGAGCAGCGCCAGCTGAGCAATGCACTCTCTTTGAGGGTGAAGCCGGCCAGCATCGGCTCATTCAGCATAGGCACGCTCCGCGCCCGCAGGGAGCACAGGGTGGGATCACCTTCAATCTCCATCACGGTGGCAGAGTCGCTGCAAATGGACGGTTTGTCGCCCGCGGAGCTATAAGCAGCGGCGGGACGCCAGCGGCTATCCGCGGTGAAGCCGGGCTCGTCCCAGCCGTACGGATAAAGCCGCGCGTCGAACTGCTCCTGAAACGCGCGCAGGTACCAGCGCTTGGAACGGCCGGGAGGCCAGCTTCGCGCCAGGCACGACTGCCAGCTTGCGTCGGAGACCACCTGCTGCCGCTGCCCCGCCGGCGTATCGATGTCAAGCTTGAACATGAATCCCGGCTTGCCCATGACCCAGGTTCCATCCCCGTCGCCGTAGAAGAGAACGGTCGCTGCAATCACGTTCTTACCCGCGTGCAGATAGGCGGAAAGGTCCACCGGATCAGCCTCCGGCCAGCGCGGGTCGCTGGGCGCAGGGCCCCATTGCACGCGTTTTCCGTTCACGGTGAGCTTGTAGCGGCTGTCGGCCAGAACGTATCCAGTCGCGCTGGCGGGGATCGCGTCGAGCGTGATCTCGCGGCGAAACAGGACAACGGTGCTGGGCAGGCACCGGCCCATCGGATACCAGATCCAGCACGCAGGGGTCAGGTCGATGGGCGTAAGCAGCGAACCGGTCGCCGGCGCCGGCTGCGACAACTCGAGCGGCGGAACACTGGGTCCGGGTGCAGCCTGTGAAGATTCGAGCAGCGAAGGCACAGCGCAGAGCGCTGCGGAGTTTTGAAGAAATCGGCGCCGGTTCATGCGCCCCAGTCTATTCCCTTGACGCTCCGCGTTCAAAGTCGGCACGGAGGCGCGCTCCGAGAGACTCCGCTGATCCATGATGGTCAGCCGAGACGGAATCGCCATGGAAGGCGAAGGTGTGTACGAGGGTGGTTAGGTTGCAGAGGAAGAAGCTACACGACGAGCAGAATGCACCGTTCGTGAGTCGGCGATACCCAGATAGCCACTAAGCCAACCGAAAACAACCCAGCGATACATTAGTGACACAAGCATCAAGGGCCTTGGGAGATGGCGCCCAAAAGGCTTGCGGGTTCAAGTTCCGCCTTCCGCACCAATAGCAAAATGAAGGATTTAACGAAGGGCTGACCAGGGCAGCGGTTGGCCCTTTCGCTTGGAACGTAACCGTCCCGCGTAGAACACCCGGATTTGGGGTACACTTCAGGCGTCGGGGGACATGATGTCCAACAGGGCGCCAAAAATGGCCAAGCCAAAGAGAGCGGAAAGAGAAACGGGCAGAGGCCGGGGAGGAACCGGTCTATGGAGCAAAGGGGCCAAACTGGTTTCCGCCGCTGTGGCGATGATCGGTTTGATTGCTGCCCTACTGACGTTTCTTCCGAGAGTAACGGCAACTGTGTCCGACCCAGTCGACCCCAATGACCCATTTTCCTCTTCCGTAACGATTACAAACACTGGCTACCTTCCACTCGACTCAGTGACAGCAGCCTGGGCATTGGGGGAGATCAAGTTCCTGAATCCGGGGGGCCGACCGATCACCGATATAGGAGACGAAGCAAATGAGGTCGTTCGTCGGGACACCTGGGCCTCGCACGACCTCGGCCCAGATGATCGGTTTACGATATCGCTTAACGAAGCGTTCCGAGGAAACCGCACAACCCTGGTGAGCGCCGAAATTGCCATCGTCGTCGTTTATGAGTTGCCCTTGCCCCTGATCCACATTCGCCGGGCGAAGCGGTTCCCAATTCTGGCCAAGAGGGCGAGCAACGGTAACTTCTATTGGTATGGCGATACGCTGCACAAAGGGACAAATTAGTCGATCCGACGGCCAGTGGGCAGTCCCGCAATTGACTTTGCCTATGTGCAGAAGGACAATGATTCCTCTGTCCATTCCTCCCTGTTGAGAACCCATGCCATCCCAGCTTGCGAGTATATTTCCATCAACCCAATGAGAGTAAGCGAATGTGGAACTGGGTTGTCCAGCATGAATCCGATTTGATTGTTGCGGCAGTACTCGCGACTGTGTTCGCGCTCATTTTCGGAGTCGTCACTGGGTTAATCTTTGAGGCATTTGAGGTAGGAGTCCGGATTCGCGGATACATTCGCCGATTCAAGAACCGATTGGCAGAGCGGTCCATAAAGCGACTCCGAGCGCGGATCGCGAGCCAGCGAGCTTTCAGGGATGGAATTGCAACTGAGGTTGGCTTGATACTCATGACTCTACGAGTAGTGGTACTGATGTTGACGGCGCTAGCAGAAGCCTTTACTTTATTTTTCTGCAACCATTTTTCTCCGCTTCGAGAGCACATCAGTAAGCGATTGTCCCTTACTTTGGATATGGCTACTGTTCTTGCACTGCTCGTGAGTCTTTTGGCAGGATTTTTGGGCGGATGGGTCACTAGTATAAAAACCAAAGAGAAATCCAAGGCGAGGGTCAAAGTTCTTGACTTCGAGATTGCAAAAATGGAAGATCGATTGGCAGAGCTGACTAACCAACGTTCGGCTGAAACTATGCCTCTCCCACCAGAGTTTCCGCGGTGATCGACACCATGAAAATCCGATCGGTCAGCCGTTGATGAACGCCCTCATGGCCTCCGGATACCGGTCGCCCACCGCTGCATCGGGCGGAAAAATGCTCTGAAGTTTCTCCACCAGCTCCGGAGCAAGAGAAACATCCACGGCCGCCGCGTTCTCCTCAAGATATTTGCGCCGTTTGGTTCCAGGGATGGGCACAATGTCTTCGCCCTGCGCCAGCACCCACGCCAGCGCCAACTGGCTGGGCGTGAGGCCGGCCTGCGCGGCCAGCTGCCTCACCTTCTCCACCAATTCAAGATTGCGGGTGAAGTTCTCGCCCTGAAAGCGCGGGCTCAGGCGGCGGTAGTCGTCGGCGTCGAAGTCGTCCGGGCTCTTGAAGGCGCCGGTAAGGAAGCCGCGGCCCAGCGGGCTGTACGCCACAAAGGCCACGCCCAGCTTGCGGCACAGGGGCAGGATCTCCGGCTCCGGATCGCGCGACCACAGCGAGTACTCGGTTTGCAGCGCGGCGATGGGATGCACCGCACACGCCCGCTCCAGCGTGCGCGGCGAGGCTTCGGAGAGGCCGATGAAGCGCACCTTGCCTTCCTCGACCAGGCGGGCCATGGCGCCCACGGTTTCCTCGATAGGCGTCTTTGGGTCGACGCGATGCTGATAGTAGAGGTCGATGGTCTCGATGCCGAGGCGGCGCAGGCTGGCTTCCGCGGCGCTGCGCACGTAGGCCGGGCTGCCGCCCACGCCGCGCAGCGAGGGGTTGGCCGGATCGCGCAGGATGCCGAACTTGGTGGCGACAATGAAGCTGTCCCGCCGCCCCTTGAGCGCTTTGCCCACCAGCACTTCGTTGGTGTGCGGGCCGTAGACGTCCGCTGTGTCGAGCAAGTTGATGCCCAGCTCGAGCGCGCGGTCGATGGTGGCCAGCGACTCCTGCTCGTTGAGTGCGCCGTAGAACTCGCTCATGCCCATGCAGCCCAGGCCAATGGCGGAAACTTCGAGGCCGGTCGTACCCAGTTTGCGCGTCTTCATTGTCCTTCACCTCACTCCATTCTTTCACCCTACAACGTGGAGAGCCCTTGCGGTCAAGGGTGCTGCGGGTATTGGCGCGGTTCCAACCGGCTTCAGAAAATCCTCAAAAGAGCACAATTTATGGTCAATATTGAACAGTTCGCGGGAGCAGCCTTGAGTATTCTATGCGCGGAGTTCCGCAGATTCCCCAGAACTGCCTCCAGCTTGCCGCCCCACACGCGCGAGGCGGCAAGCGCCTTTCTTCCCCGCTTCCCCACAAGACCGGCGCTCCCATGGAGAGGACAAAATCCTCCGGCAACGGTCTTGTTGGCCGCATGCAGGTACCGTGACTTATCCTTGACTCAAGAGGGTTTGCGTGACGAATTCGGGGTTGTACGAACGCATGCTGGCGGTGGCGCTTGAAGAAGCCCGCCTGGGGTTCGAAGAAGGCGGCATCCCCATCGGAGCGGCCCTGTTCAAGCGGACGGGAGAGCTGTTGAGCCGCGGCCGTAACCGCCGGGTGCAGCAGGGCGACCCCAGTGTGCACGGCGAGACAGACGCCTTCCGCCGCGCGGGCCGGCAGCGCAGCTACCGCGACCTGGTGATGGTGACCACGCTGGCGCCGTGCTGGTATTGCAGCGGGCTGGTGCGCCAGTTCAGGATCGGCACGCTGGTGGTGGGAGAGAGCCGCAACTTCGCCGGGGGGCTCGCCTGGCTCCGCGAAAACGGCGTGAAGGTGATCGATCTCGACAGCGCCGAGTGCAGCGAGCTGCTTGCTGCCTACATCGCTTCCCATCCAGACGTGTGGAACGAGGACATCGGGGAAGAGTGAAAAAGCAGGGAATAGGGAACAGGGAATAGGGAATAGGAAATACAAAGACGCTGGCGGGATTCCATGGATTGAAAGAGGGCGTTCGCGGGTTGTGCGAACGCCCTTTGCCTCAAGAGGGAGAGAGCAGGATTACCCGGCGGCTTTTCCCTATTCCCTATTCCCTGTTCCCTATTCCCTGCCTTTAGAAATCCAGCCGCAGGGACATCTGGATCTGGCGGGGGCTGCCGATGGTGTGCTGCACAATGCCAAGGCCGGCAGGGCAGTAGTAGAGGAAACCCGCACCGGGGGCGGCGGAAGATGTGCCGCAGCCGGTGGGAAGGGGCGACTGGTTCGCGGGAATGGCGGATGGGAATGCGTTGTAGTAAAAGTTCTGCGCAACTTCGTTTCCAGGGACGTCGAAGCTGGTGGTGTTGGTCAGGTTGTAGACGTCGAACGTGTACTTCAGGTTGAACCTTTCGCTGATCGCGAGCACCTTGATCAGGGAGGCATCCGCGCGCTTCTGTGCGGCCTGGCGGAAGATGTTGCGCTGGCCGGTGGTGAAGCCGGTTTCGAAGGGATCTGTTGCGGGGATAGCGCCGCCCAATCCACTCGCTGGCAGCAAGGGAAGTGTGAAGCAGCCCGCATTCAACGCCGGCTTGCCACCGGCCGGGGTCCAGGCGCCGGAAGAACCGGTCAGGGCGGTCTTGGGCGAGCAGCCCTTGGCCAGCGGCACGATGGGGTTGGTGATGCCGTCGTAGGTTGAGTAGTAGATGCTTCCGATGGAGCCCGAATAGTCGATAATGCTGTACGGCTGGCCGCTCTGCAGCACGGCCAGACCCACCAGCGACCATCCGTCGACTACCTTGCCCGCCAGGGTGTGCTTGTTGGCGATGTCGGGCTCCTGGACGACGTAATTGACGCTTAGGACGTGGGTGCGGTCGAAGTCCGAGGAGCCGTAGCCGCTGCGCAGATTGGTCGGATTGTTGCCGTTGTAGAACAGGCCCAGTCCACTCTGCTCGTCGGTGGCGTGGGACCAGGTGTAGGAGACACCCGCCTGCACCCCGTGGCTGATGCGCTTCTCAAGGTGCGCCTGCAGGGCGTTGTAGGCATCCACGCCGGCTGCCTTGTAGGAGATGGATTCAGCCGCATAGCCGATGTAGGGAACGCGCAGGTCGTCGTTTCCGCCCTCGTCGTTGGCCTGGTAACAGGTGCCGTCGGGAAGGGTGATCGGCGCGGCGTAGCTGACTCCGTAGCAATTGCTGGTGCTCGATTCAACGGTGTAGCCGTAGCTGTAGTTCTGCGGGTAGGGACCGCCGGCGAGGGCGGGATTGGCCTGGGTGAAGATGCGCGGCTGATTGAAGGGGACCGGAACTACCTGGTGGCGGCCCAGATTGCCCACATAGCCGAGGTCGACGGCCACGTCGGGCCGCGGCTGCCACTGGAAGTCCAGGGTGTAGTTCATGGTGTAGGGCAGCTTGTTGGCGCGGTCGTAGACGCCCAGCGAGATGGGCTGGCCGTTGTTGATGGCGAGCCCCGTCGGATTGTTTGCGGATGCCGGGCAGACCCCCGGGATGCCGCCGAAGCCATAATTCACGATGGCGCAGGCGTTGGGCAGGTAGTTGGAGAGATCGGAGGCTTTGGGGCTGTTGGGCGCGGCATGTTGCAGCACGGTGCCGTAAGGATTCTCAAGATTGCCGGACTCCGCGGTTGGCGGCCCGGTGGGCGGGCCAAAGCCGCCGTTTCCGCCGCAAGTGGGAATGTAATACACACCGAAACTGCCGTAGAGCGATTGCGAGTCTGTAGGGCATGTTGAGGTATTGACAAAGGGCAGCTGCTGGTTGACGCCGAAGGGTCCGCCGGTGACGGTGCCAATGGCGTAGCCGGGCGATAGATAGGTGAACAGTTCACCGCGGTCGTAGTACATGCCCGCGCCGGCACGGATGACCACCGTATTATGGTTGGCCGCGGGCTGCCATGCGGCGCCGACGCGGGGACCAATGCCCCACTGCCGTCCGGTAAGCGTGGTGTTGCTCACGCCGTGGGAGCCGTTGGCGTTGTTGCCGGCAATGATCAGGCCGGGATTCGTGAGCACGTCGGAGGCGGGGCAGTAACTGTAGGCGTTGGGGTCGGAGCTCGATCCGCTGCAGTCCTGCGGGCTGGTACCCGCATCGAAGTTGAAGATGCGGCCATACTTCTCGGTGAGGCCGCCGTCCCAGTCATAGCGCACACCGGCGGTTAGGGAGAGGTTGGGTGTGATCTGCCACTTGTCTTGCACATAGGTGCCCAGCTGGTTGGCGCGGTAGTAGCGGCTGGCATTGCCTTGCAGGAACGATGTGACATAGAAGCCTGTCGCCGAGTTGCCGGGGGAGACGAAACCCTGCACGAATTGGCTGAAATCGTCGGTGGCGACGGTTCCGGTGCCGGTGCGCTTGTCGATGGTGTTGAGCTGGGTGTAGGTGTAGCTGGCGCCAAAGCTGACCGTGTGCTTGCCAAGGATCCAGATGGCGTCGCCGCGGGGTGCGAGCCGGTTCTGGAAGACGCCGGTGTTGGCAGACTGCGATTCAGCGTTGGGACCGATATTGAGGTAGGCCTGGAGCGGAACGCCGGAGGGCTGATACTGGCCAAGAATGTCGTAGATCGAGATGCCGGGGAAATAGTTCGATCCGAACACGTTGATGGATCCCGTGCCGGCCGAGCCGCCGGGAATGGAGTTGGGGCCGAAGGCCTGCTCATTGTCGCCCCAATTCTTCTCGCGGATGATGCCCAGGGTCTGCGTGGTACTGAGGTTGGACTTGACGATGAAGGTATTGGTGATGGAAGCAACCTGGGAGCCGGAGTCGAGGTGCTCGGTAAAGCCGGGGACGCTGGAGTAGGAGTAAGGAGCAATGGTGGGATCGTGCTGGTAGAAGTACTTGAACGCGAACGTGTCTTTCTTGGTGGCGTTGTAGTCCAGATCGGCCACTGCGGTATCGGCTGAAAAACGGCCGGTGCCGGGGATAAATGCGTTATCGAGATGGGCGGTTGTCGGCGGAGTTCCGTTGAGTGAGTCGTTGGGAACCAGCCACTTGCCCGCTTCGCCGGGAAGCGCCGGTGAGTTGAACAAGATCAATGCCAGGGGGTCGACGTTCCCGCTTGTGATGTTAGGGTTGCCGATGTTGGCTCCGAACGAGTTGTTGCTCACATTCGCCATGCCATTGGCGGAACGGTCGTCGGACAGACCCACGGGAACATCGAGGAACGAGTCGCCGAGTTCCGCGTCGGAGACATGCAAGTGTTGATAGCCGAGGAAGTAGAACAGCTTGTCCTTGACAAGGGGACCGCCGAATGTACCGCCGGCAACGTACCGGTGCAATTGCGGAACTTTGTCGTAGGAGGGTACGTCGGGATCCTGGTTGAAGAAGAACGGTGCGGCGTTGATCCAGTTGGTTCCGCGATGAATGTAGGCCCCGCCGTGCATGGCGTTGGTGCCGGAGGCGGTGCTGAGATCGATGTGCGCGCCGGAAGTCGAGCCCTGCTGCGCGTCGTACATGGACGCGTTGACGCGGACTTCCGAGATTGTCTCGGGCGCGGGCGTCGGGATGGCGTTGCCGATGGAGAGGTAGATGGAGGCCGCAGAGGGGATTTCGCCGCCGCCGCCGCCTGGGCTCGTCTGCACGCCGGTGGAGTTGATGACGCGCGCCGAGGATACCTGGCTGGTGCTCTTGCCGTTGAACAGGTTGCTGGCGTCTACGCCATTGAGCAGAAAGGAATTGGAAGTATCGCGCTGGCCGTTGGCCCAGATGGGCGCGTTGCCGAGGCCGGAGTTGGCGCCTGTCCCGCCGCCCAGTTCCGCACTGACGCCGGCGGATTGTGTGGCCAGCCCTGTGAAGCTCCCCGTCGCCAGCGGCACGGATTCAATCTCCGCCGATTCCATGATGTACCCGTTGGTCGTATCCACGGCATTCATCAAGGGCGAGGCTTCCACCTCGACCGTTTCACTCGTCTTGCCCACTTTCAGAGACGCATTTACGGTGGCCGTGCGGTTTCCCTGCACCGTGATGTTCTGGGTTCTCTGAACGTCGAAGCCGTCTGCTGTATACGTCAGCGTGTAAGCTCCGATGGGCAGATTGACAAACGAATAAGCGCCCGAGGCGTTGCTCATCACCGACCGGGTAAGGCCCGTCTGTTCGTCTAAAACAGTCACGGTTGCATTGGGAATTACACCGCCAGACGAATCGGTAACCTCGCCGGTAATGCCGCCAAGAGTCTGCTGTGCCTGGAATGCACTTGTACACAGCGCAATGGCCGCCACAACTGCCAGCAGCCGGGGAATTGGAGAAAAAACGATACGCATGAAGTACCTCACGGTGCACAGCTTCGGAGAAAGAGATTTCCCCAGCGCTCTCGTTGGAGGGAGTTAAGAATCCCTGGATGGAATGAAGTGTTCCGATGCTCTTGGGTAATGCCCAAGAAAGAGAAAAGGTAAGTGGAGGTACCGTTACGAGTGGTTCTCGCTTATCGGACTGGTATGGCTTGCATTTGCGGATTGCGAATAGCATACCTGCCGGGGCTGCCACCTCAAGAAAAAATTGAGGAGATTTTTATAACGTCCTTATGGCTTTTTCCATTTCTTCTGTTAGTTTGTTTTGCAAAAATCGGCACGAAATGCGAGCGCGGCGCACAACAGGCCGATTGTCATGGAGTTGCGGGCATCGGCCGCCGCATGCGGGGGATAAGCCCAAGAAGCAATTCCTTCCACGCCGCGCCCTATGTCGCTGCGATTCTCCATGCCAGCAGGCACTTCCACCCGCTGGTACTGCGGCGGCGGCGGTTAATGAATCCGGGCCAAGGCCCAGCCATGTAAAATTAAGCCCAACCGGATGACGCAAATCTCACCAGCGGCTGATCGTGCATCGACTCACTCCACGCTTGAGCCGGAGTTGCGCGCACACGATTCCGCCGGGGGCCACGCGCCGATCATCGAGGTTTCCGGCCTGCAGAAGTCCTACAAGACCGCGCGTGGCGAGCTCACGCTCTTTCGCGATCTGAGCCTTGTGGTCGAAGCCGGCGAGATGGTCGCGATCGTGGGCCAGTCGGGCGCGGGAAAGAGCACGCTTTTGCACATTCTGGGCGCGCTTGATGCTCCCTCCGCGGGAACTGTATACTGCGCCTCAACCAACGTGGCTGAGCTCGGTCCGCGTGAAGCTGCGGCCTTTCGCAACCGGGAGATCGGCTATGTGTGGCAGTTCCATTACCTGCTGCCGGAGTTCACGGCGCTGGAGAACGTGGCCATGCCGCTGCTGGCGCGCGGCGCAAACAAATCCGGGGTCCCCGGCGACAGGTCTTCGTCGCTGTGGTGGTGGAAACGAGAGGCGTTGACCGTGGCGGCAAACTGGCTGACGGAGGTGGGATTGGAAGACCGCGCCGATCATCGCCCCGGTGAACTCTCCGGCGGCGAACAGCAGCGCGTGGCGCTGGCGCGCGCGCTGGTCAACAAGCCGCGCCTCCTGCTGGCAGACGAACCCACGGGCGACCTGGACGAAATCACCGCGGGCCGCGTCTTCGACATGATTGAACGTCTGCATCGGAGCCACGGTCTGACTTCGATCCTTGTAACCCATAACCTCGATCTGGCCGCGCGTTGTACGCGGGCCTTGCGTCTGGAATCCGGCCGGCTGACTGCATTTGCAGCCGCACGAAGATCGAGTGGTTAGGAATCGGCATTGCGGGGCGAGAAACTCTTCCGTGAAAAAGCACCGCTTCGGTCTATTTGTGAGTCTTATTGAGTAAGCAGTCGGAAAGCAGAAATCGCATTCTGACTGAAAAGGGCAGGATGGGAGTCCGCAGGCAGACAAGTCCGCCGGCTGGCTGGAGAGCGAAGAAGGCTCGATCCCATCCCAAAGGGCTGTTCGGGGGCAGGATCCGCATTTTCCGAGGGACCTCCGGCGGCGCAAGTTAAAAGAAAGGCACGCGCGGGTTGGGCTGAAGCCGGATGATTGAACCGGACGGCCACTCCCGGCGATAGCCTGGATCAAGCCCGAACAACGGGGGGAGAAAATCATGTTCGAACGCTATACGGAGAAGGCACGGCGCGTGATCTTCTTCGCGCGATACGAGGCCAGCCAGTTCGGCTCGCCCTATATCGAGACTGAGCACCTGCTGCTCGGCCTGCTGCGCGAGGACAAGGCCCTGACCAATCGCTTTCTGCGCTCGCACGCCTCGGTGGAGTCGATCCGCAAGCAGATTGAGGCTCACACCACCATCCGGGAGAAGGTTTCCACTTCCGTTGACCTGCCGCTTTCCAACGAGTGCAAGCGCGTGCTGGCCTATGCGGCGGAAGAGGCCGAGCGGCTGGGTCACAAGCACATCGGGACCGAGCATTTGCTGCTTGGTTTGCTGCGCGAAGAAAAATGCTTTGCCGCCGAGATCCTCCAGGAGCGCGGCTTGAAGCTGACGCAGATTCGCGAAGAGTTGGCGCGGGTGACGCAGGAGAAGGCTCCCGCGCAGCAGCGCCAGCGCGAGTCGAGTCTGCTGGCCGAGTTCAGCCGCGACCTGACGCAGGCGGCAATGGATGGCCAACTCGATCCCCTCGTCGGCCGCGACGGCGAACTGGAGCGCGTAATCCAAATCCTCTGCCGCCGCACCAAGAACAACCCCGTGCTCATCGGCGAGCCCGGCGTGGGCAAGACGGCCATCGTCGAAGGTCTGGCGCAGCGCATCGCCGACGGCGAAGTGCCCAGCTTCCTCGCCGACAAGCGCGTGCTTGGTCTCGATCTCTCGCTCATCGTTGCCGGCACAAAATATCGCGGCCAGTTTGAAGAGCGCCTCAAAACCATCATGAAGGAGCTGATGGAAAATCAGAACTCCATCGTCTTCATCGATGAGCTGCACACGCTCGTTGGGGCAGGCTCGGCAGAGGGCTCGCTCGACGCGGCCAACATACTCAAGCCCGCGCTCAGCCGCGGAGAAATCCAGTGCATCGGCGCCACCACCCCGGCCGAGTACCGCAAGTCCATCGAGAAAGACCGCTCGCTCGAGCGCCGCTTCCAGGCCGTCAAAGTTCCGCCGCCGAACGAGGCGGACGCCATCAAGATCATCCACGGCATCAAGGACCGCTACGAGAAATTCCACGCGGTCAGCTATACGGATGCGGCGATCGAGTTTGCCGTCTCGCATTCCAACCGCTACATCCCCGACCGCTTCCTGCCCGACAAGGCCATTGACCTCATCGATGAAGCTGGCGCGCGCGTCAAGCTGCGCCAGACCTCGTTGCCGGAAGAGATCACCGAGGTGCAGAAGCGCATCAAGTTCATCGTGCATCGCATGGACTCGGCGATTGCCAATCATGAGTTTGAGAAGGCGCGCTTCTACAGCGACGAAGAACGCAAGGAGCGCGAGAACCTGCGCGCGCTGCGCGACAAGTATCACCTCGACGACTCGGCTTCCGGTATTGTGGGACGCGAAGACATTGAGGACGTGGTCAGCCGCTGGACGGGCGTTCCCGTGACCAGCATCAAGGAAGAAGAAACCCAGAAGCTGCTGCGCGTGGAAGGCGAGCTGCACAAGCGCGTCATCTCGCAGGACAAGGCGATCAGTGCGCTGGCCCGCGCCATTCGACGTTCGCGCGCCGGACTCAAATCCCCCGCGCGACCCATCGGAAGTTTCCTCTTCCTCGGTCCCACCGGCGTCGGCAAAACCGAAATGGCCCGCACCCTGGCCAACTTCCTCTTCGGCTCCGACAAGGCGCTCATCCGCTTCGATATGTCGGAGTTCATGGAGAAGCACTCCGTCTCCAAGCTCATCGGTTCGCCTCCGGGATACGTGGGATACGAGGAGGGCGGGCAACTCACCGAGCGCGTCAAGCGTTCGCCTTACTCTGTCGTTCTGCTCGACGAAATCGAGAAGGCGCATCCGGATGTGTTCAACATTCTTCTGCAAGTCTTTGAGGACGGCCAGTTGACCGACGGCCTGGGCAACACGGTCGACTTCAAGAACGTGATCCTCATCATGACCTCGAACATCGGCTCCAAGTACCTGATCAAAGAGAAGAAGAACCTTGGCTTCCACAGCGATAGCGAAGACCAGATAAACGAAACTGTCGAAAAGAATGTCATGGCCGAGGTGAAGAAAGCATTCAACCCTGAATTCCTCAACCGGCTGGACGAAGTGATTCTATTCCAGTCGCTCTCCGAGGCCGACCTGATCCAGATCGTCGAGCTGCTTGTACAGAGCTTGAACGCCAACCTGGCGCAGAAGTCGATCACCATCTCCGTCACCGAGGAAGCCAAGAAGTGGATTCTCGACAAGACATTGGGCGACCGCAGCTACGGCGCGCGTCCTTTGCGCAGAGCCTTGCAGCGCTACGTCGAGGACCCGCTGTCGGAAGCGCTGATTGCCGGAAACATCAACGAACGCCCGGCATTCCTCGAGGTCTATCTGGACCAGAACCAGCTCTTCTATCGGCCGGTGAGCGCAAGCGACGAAGCCAGCGAAGAGAAGGCCGCAGGCATTCTCCTCTTCAGCAACTAACGGCAAGGTTCGGCCCTGAACTCAAAAAGCCCCCGGCTCAGTAACCGGGGGCTTTTTGCCGCCTGGACTCAGGCGTGTGCCGGACGGCGCCTCTCAGTCGAAGACAACCGTCTTGTTGCCGTAGCAGAGGATGCGGTGATCGAGGTGCCAGCGCACAGCGCGCGACAGCACCACACGCTCCAAGTCTCGGCCGCGCGCCACGAGGTCTTCCACCTGGTCGCGGTGGGAGATGCGGGCCACATCCTGCTCGATGATGGGACCGTCGTCGAGCAGATCGGTGACATAGTGGCTGGTGGCGCCGATGAGCTTAACCCCCCGTGCATGGGCCGCGTGGTAGGGCCGTGCGCCGGTGAAGGCGGGCAGGAAAGAGTGGTGGACATTGATGATCGAGGCCGGGTAGCGGGCCACGAAAGCCGGCGAGAGGATCTGCATGTACCGCGCCAGCACGACCAGGTCAACTCCATTCGCTTCAAGCAGTTCGATCTGCCTTGTCTCGGCCGCGCCGCGCGATGAAGAGCTGAATGGAACGAGCTCGAACGGAATCCCGTAGAAGCCGGCCATGTTTTCTACATCTTTATGATTCGAAATGATGAGCGGGATTTCGCAGGGCAACTCGCCGGTGCGCCAGCGTTCCAGCAGGTCGGCCATGCAGTGCAGGTATTGTGAGCAGAACAGGGCAACACGGGGCCGGCGGGCGCTGCCGGTCAGCTTCCAGCGCATATTCAACTCCGCGGCCAGCGGCGTAAAAGAGGCTGCAAACCCCTCGAGGTCAAAGGCTTTTCGGCCGGGCTCTGCGCTATCCGGCCCGTCCAGCGCCCATTCGACGCGCATGAAGAACAGGCCCAGCTCGTGGTCCTGGTGCTGGTCGGCGTGGAGAATATTGGCGCCCCGCTCGTAGAGCAGGCCTGAAACCCGGGCCACCAGACCCTTGCGGTCGGGGCAGTCGATCAGAAGAACAGCGGAATCGTTCATGTTCCTCTCAGCTTAAGGCGAAGCCCGGCTCCCCAGGTCTCAAAGGCGAAACCTGGGAACCCAACCGACTCGGTTTCGAGGAGAGGGCTAGTTCTGCGGCGCCGGTGCAGCAGGCGGCGGTGCCGCGGGCTGGCCCTTGGACAAGTTGCGAATATACGTAACCAAGCCCCAAACCTCGTCGTTCTTGGCGCGGCCCGCGTCCTCGGCGGGCATCTTGTCCTTGCCTTTGCGAATGATGTCGAACAGTTGCTGGTCCGACGTGCTGGCCAGGGCCTTGGGATCGGTCCAATCGGCCAGCGTCACGCCCATGCTGGTGGCAAGATCGGTCTTGCCGTTGCCGTTGTCGCCGTGGCAAATCGAGCAATCCTGCGCAAAGAGCTTCTTCGCTTTTTCCTGCGAAGCTCCCGATGCCTTTACGGGATTTGTGGAAGGGGGTGGAGCATCTTGAGCCGTGCGTCCCGCGGCGAGCGTAGGAGTCGGCGTGGGAGCGATCACAAAAAGGACCGCGGCGGAGAGAAGCAAAAACGGCTTCAGCATGGCAGCCTCCTCAGCTTCAGTTGCCTTTAGCGCGCATTCTGACGCTGATCATTTACAGGCCGAATTATATGCCTGTCGGTCAAGCCTGCGGCTGTGAGGCGGCTCACACTCTCAGAACAGGTCCCGATCGAGTTACGGGCTCGGAGCCTCTTTGAGCAGGCCGAGTTCTCCGGCCAGCTTTTCCAGCCGGGCGCGGATGGCGGCCGCAGGGGGAACGAGCGGCAGCCGGACGTGGTCCGTGGCGCGGCCCATCAGGTTGAGCACGGTCTTGACGGGCGTGGGGTTGGAGTCCCAGAAGTTGGCGTCGATGAGGCGGGCGTAGCGGCGCTCCAGCTCGCGGGCCTCGCCCCAGTTGTTGTTGAGGGCGGCGCGGATCATGCGGCCCATCTCGGCCGGAATCTCGTTGGCGGCCACGCTGATAAGTCCATGGGCGCCAACGCCGATCGAGGCCAGGGCCATGTTGTCGTCGCCCGAGAAGATTTTGAAGCCGCGCGGCAGAATGTGCACCAGCTCGGCAATCTGCGGGATCTTGCCGCTGGACTCCTTGATGGCTTGGATGTTGGGAGCGGCCTCGGCCAGGCGCAGGACGGTCTCCGGGTCGAGGCTGATGCCGGTGCGGCCGGGAATGTTGTAGAGCGTGATAGGCAGGGGATGCACGGCCTGCGCCAGCGCCAGGAAGTGCTGGAACTGGCCCTCCTGCGAAGGCTTGTTGTAGTAGGGGTTGGCGGAGAGCACGGCGTCGACGCCGGGAATCTGGCGCAGGCGGCCGGCGAGCCGGACGAGGGTACGTGTCGCGTTATGGGTGCAGCCTGCCCAGACAGGAACGCGGCCTGCCGCCGCCTCGGCGACGATTCCGACGGCCAGCAGCCACTCGTCTTCGTCCAGCGTGGCCGCTTCGCCCGTCGAGCCGCAAGCGACGATGAAGTCGATGCCGGAGTCGATCTGCCAGTTCACCAGCGCACGCAGCGCCGCCTCATCAATCGAGCCGTCCGCCGTGAAAGGCGTTACGATCGCCGTACCGCAACCCGTGGTTTCCATGACAGGAGCGATTATAACGGGGGCGGCAGATGCGCCGGCAGGACGCAGCGCACAGCACGGGTGAGGATCGGACTTTCTTCGCTCCCGGAGAGATTTTTTGTTGGACTGGTGTCGAAAATCCGATTTCCCGTTCGATTAGAATGCAGAACAGGCAAGAGGAGGCCTGGAGACCATGCAATATCTTCTGATGATTTATGCGGCGGAAAGCCAGTGGAACACGATCAGCGAAGAAGAGGGAGCCAGGATGATGGCGGAGTATGGCGCCTTCACACAGAGCATCATCGCCAGCGGAAACTATAAGGGCGGAAATCGGCTGCACCCGGTCGCGAGGGCGACCACGGTGCGAGTGCGGGACGGCAAGACAGTGGTGACGGATGGGCCTTTTGCCGAGACCAAGGAACAACTGGGCGGTTATTATCTGATTGACGCGCCCGACCTGGACGCGGCCATGGCTATCGCCGCGCGCATTCCCGGGGCAAGGCTGGGATCGATCGAGGTGCGGCCGATTGTAGCGATGGGATAGTCCCTCTGGGGCATGGACGCTCGCATTGGCCGTTAACTGGAGGTAGCCCGATTCGCCCGGATCGGGCTACGCTTCTCTCCCTGCGGAAGCTGCTGCCCCGGCACGAGCCCACTCACTTGAAAGGAGCACGCTGTGGACACATTCCTTGCGCCCATTGAAAAGCCCGACAGCCTGATGATGAGACTGGTGTACGCCATGACGCGCCGCCAATTCGGCAAGGTGCTCACGCCACTGAAGGTGTTCTGCGCCCGCATGCCGTTCGCCTTTGCGCAGTTCTATGGCAAGATCGGCCAGCTCGATAAAAAACTGACGCTGCCCGCGGAGACTGTCATGCTGATTCGGGAGCAGGTGGCGCGCATCAACGTGTGCTTGTTCTGCATCGATATCGGCAGGTCGTTCACCATCAAGGCGAAGATGAACCAGGCCAGGTTCGACGCGCTGGAGCAGCACAGAACGAGCCCGCTCTTCAGTGATGCGGAACGGACCGCGCTGGACTATGTGACCGAGCTGACGCGCGACAAGCAGGTCAACCCGGAGACGTTTGCGCGCATGGCGGGTTATTACTCGGAACGCGCCATCTGCGAGATCGCATGGCTTGTCGCCAGCGAGCATTTTTACAACATGACCAATATCGGATTGAACATTCATTCTGATATGCTCTGCGACCTGAGCCGAAAGAGGGCCGGGCTCGCCGGCGCGAATGAGTCGCGCTGATCCTCAGCCCACCCGCCGCGGCACGCAATGGCACGATTGGCACGGAACCGGCTACGCTGGTCTCAGAGGCGGAATGAGTGACGAGCGGGCAGGCATCTCTGGAACAGATCTATCGCCAGGAGTGGGGCAGAATTGTGGCCACGCTGATCCGCCTGCTGGGCAGCTTTGACCTGGCAGAGGAAGCGGCGCAGGAGGCGTTTGCCGTGGCGCTGGAGCAGTGGCCGCGGCAGGGGGTTCCGGCCAATCCGCGCGCCTGGCTGATTGCGACGGCGCGGCACAAGGCCATCGACGCGCTGCGGCGCAAGACGCGCTGGGAGGATGGCGGCGATCCCGAGGCGGCGCTGGCGGCGCTGGCGCAGGAGCCGTCGCCGGACACGGAGGATGGCGTGGCGGTGGAGGACGATCGGTTGCGGTTGATCTTCACCTGCTGCCATCCGGCGCTGAACCGCGAGGCGCAGGTGGCGCTCACGCTGCGCACCCTGTGCGGGCTGACCACGGAACAGATTGCGCGTGCGTTTCTCACACCCCTGGCGACCATGGCCCAGCGGCTGGTGCGCGCCACGCAGAAGATTCGCGATGCGGGCATTCCCTACCGCACTCCGCCACGGACAGAACTGGCGGAACGGCTGCAGGCGGTGCTGCTGGTGGTGTACCTGGTCTTCAACGAGGGGTACAACGCGGCGGGCGGGGGCCAGGCGCTGAGCGAAGAGGCGATAAGGCTGGGGCGGGTGCTGTGCGAATTGCTGCCCGCCGAGGCGGAGGTGCGCGGGCTGCTGGCGCTGATGCTGCTGCACGATGCGCGCCGCGAGGCACGCAGGAGCGGCGATGGGGAACTGATTCTGCTGGAAGATCAGGACCGCCGGTTGTGGAACCGGAAGGCGATGGACGAGGGGCTCAAGCTGGCGGAGCGGGCGCTGCGGAGCGGGCCCGGACCGTACTCCGTGCAGGCAGCGATTGCGGCGGTGCATGCGCAGGCGGCGACGGCGGAGGAGACGGATTGGGCGCAGATTGTCGCGCTCTACGATGTGCTGCTCAGCATGCAGCCCTCGCCGGTGGTCGAGTTGAATCGCGCGGCGGCGGTGGCCATGGCGCAAGGGTGCGAGGCCGGGCTGCGCCTGCTGGATGAGTTGGAGGAGCGCGGCGAATTGCGCGGATATTATCTGCTGCCGGCGGCGCGGGCCGATCTGCTGCGAAGGCTGGGCGAGTGGGGCTTGGCGGCGGAGGCGTACCGGGCTGCGCTGACGCTGGTCACACAGGCGCCGGAGCGGAGGTTTTTGGCGGGGCGGCTGGCGGAGGTTGAAGCACTCGCGCGATGACGGATGGCCGCGTACACACGGCACCGGCGCGTGAAGGCTGCCTCTACAGCTGATCGAAGATTTCGCGGAAGTCGTGGGGGCCTTGTTTTCCTGCCAGCCACTCGGCGGCGCGGACCGCCCCAAGCGCAAATCCTCTGCGGCTGTGGGCGTCGTGGCGGAGTTCGATCACATCGTCGGGGCCCGCGGCAGTGACCACGTGCTCGCCGTTGGCGTCGCCTACGCGGTGGCTTGTGATCTCAACGGCTGCGCCGGGCTGCTTTTCCAGGATGATTTCCTTGAGCGTGATGGCGGTCCCGGAGGGGGCGTCGAGCTTGGACGTGTGATGCGTCTCGCTGATGGAGAACTGATAGCCGTCAAGCTGGGCAAGCGAGGCGGTGAGACGGAAGAGCTTTTGCACGCCCATGGAGAAATTGGTTCCGTACAACAAGCCGCCGCCGCGCTTTTCGGCGAGGGCGCGCATGTCGGCCAAATGGGCGTACCAGCCGGTGGTGCCGACCACGATACGCCCGCCGAGGGCGAGCACGGCGCGCATGTTTTCCACAGCAGCTTCGGGGGCGGTGAAGTCGATGACGGCATCGACGCCGGCCAGAGCGGGTGCGGTGAGGGCGGAGGCGTGGAGGTTTTCCGCGATGTCGAGGGCGCGCACGCCGTGGCCGCGTTCGCGCGCCACCTGGGCGACGAGTGAGCCGGTCTTGCCTTTGCCGAGAACGAGGAAGAGCATGGAACACCTCAGTTTACAGATGACAGACTACAGTGCCGGGCAGGAACCTGGCAGGGGAAGATTTTTTGACTTGCGCCCCTTTGGCGAGGATGCTCAACGGCAGGCCGCGACCGTGGAGTCAGGAAGGGGTCCTCAGACCTTAACCGCCGGGCTCTTACTGTCACCTGTCATCTGTAATCTGTCATCCGGCAACGGTTTCCGCGCTTCCACATCGAACACCGTCGGGTCGGGGTTCTGAAAGAAGGCGGCGTGGAGCGAGCGGACAGCTTCGTCGGCGTCGTCTTCGTCGATCATGAAACTCATATTGATTTCGCTGGCGCCCTGCGAGATCATGCGCACGTTGATATGGCGGACGGCGGTGAAGACCTGGGCAGCCATGCCGCTGCGGCCGCGGATGTCGTCGCCGACCAGGCAGACAAGTGCCTTGCGGCCTTCGTACTTGACATCGGCCAGTTGGCTCAGGTCGGCGGCGATGGCGGGGAGCTTGTCGTTGGAGTCGACCGAGAGCGAGACGGAGACTTCGGAGGTCGAGACCATGTCGACGGGGCACTGGTGCTTGTCGAAGATGGTGAAGATCTCTTTCATGTAGCCGTGCGTCATCAGCATGCGGCTGGCCACGACATCGATGATGGAGAGCTTCTTTTTCACGGCGATGGACTTGAAGGGGCTGCCACAGGGCGGGGCCAGCGAGGTGATGCGGGTGCCCTCGCAGGCGGCGTTGCGGCTGTTGAGTACATAGACGGGAATATTCTTCTTGACGGCGGGCAGGATGGTGGCCGGGTGCAGGACTTTTGCGCCGAAGTAGGCCAGCTCGGCGGCTTCTTCAAAGCTGATGGTGCGCACGCGGAGAGCGTCGGGGCACACTCTTGGGTCGGCGGTCATGATGCCGTCCACATCGGTCCAGATCTCAATGGCGTCGGCCGAGAGCGCGCCGCCGACCAGGGCGCCGGTGAAGTCCGAGCCGCCGCGGCCGAGGGTAGTGGTGATGCCGGCCTCGTTCGAGGCGATGAAGCCGCCCATGACGGGGACGCGGCCGGCGTCGATGTGCGGGCGGAGGTGCTCGTGGGCGCGCTTTTCGATGAGCGTGTCCTGGGGCGCCGCCTTCTGAAACTGCGAGTCGGTGACGATGACGTCGCGGGCATCGACGTGGGCCGCGTTGAGGCCGCACTCAAGAAACGCAGCAGCGACGATGCGGCTGGAGATGCGCTCGCCGTAGCTCACGATCAGGTCCGAGATGCGCGGGGTGAGTTCGAGAATAGCGGCCAGGCCGCGCAGAATTTCGTCGAGCGAGTCGAATTTCTGGTCGATGAGAATCTGCAGGGCGGCGGAGTCGGCTGGGTTTTTGAGCAGGGTGCAAGCGGTGTCGCGGTGGCGCGAGCGCAGGCGGGAGCTGATGGCGAGGGCGCCCGTGCGGTCGCCGCTGGCGGCGGCGGCGGCGGCGCGCAGCAGCTGGTCAGTGACCTTGGCCATGGCGCTCACGACGACCACGGGCTGCTTGCCCTGCGCCACGCGCCCGGCAACGATGGCCGCTGTGCGGCCGATGGCGGCCGGGTCCTCGACCGATGTGCCGCCAAACTTCATCACTACCAGGCTCATGCGAATCTTCCCATAGTTGCTAGGCGCGCGCGGCAGCCTCGGCAGTTATTGGTTCAAGCTTGCCTAGGCTGGCGAGCAACTCGGCGTTGAGGATGGCGGCGCCGGCGGCTCCGCGAATGGTGTTGTGCGAGAGCACGGTGAACTTCCAGTCAAGCACCGGGCAGGGGCGCAGGCGGCCGACAGTAACGGCCATGCCGTTGCCGCGATTGCGGTCGAGGCGCGGCTGGGGGCGGTCGCTCTGCGGAGCCCACTGGACGGGCTGGTCGGGCGCGGTGGGCAATCCCTGGCCGGCCAACGGGCGGAACTCTGCCCATGCGGCGAGAAGTTCATCGTGCGTAGCGGGGCGGCCGAGCTTGTTGCCGAGTTGGATGGACACGCTCTCCGTGTGGCCGTCTTCGACCGCAACGCGGTTGCACTGTGCACTGATTCTTGCAGGAAGCGGCTCTACCACATGGCCAACCAGCTTGCCGAGGAGCTTGAGCGTCTCGGCTTCCATCTTTTCTTCTTCGCTGCCGATGTAGGGCACCACGTTCCCCAGGATGTCCATCGACGGCACGCCGGGGTATCCCGCGCCGCTGACGGCCTGCATGGTGGTGACGAATATCTGCTCAATGCCGAAACGCTCTTCGATCGGCTTGAGCGCCATCACCAACCCAATCGTCGAGCAGTTGGGGTTGGTGACCATGTAGCCGCCCGATTCAGCGCGAGAAGGCTGTTCCTCGATCAGGTGCAGGTGCTCGGCGTTGATTTCGGGAATGACCAGGGGCACATTGGCGGCCATGCGGTAGGCGCTGGAGTTGGAGACGACCGCGCAACCGGCGTTGGCGAAGGCGGGTTCCAGCTCGCGCGCGATGGCGGCGTCGAGTGCGGCAAAAATGATCTTCGGCGCGCCGAAAGGTTCGGCGGCGCGGACGGTCATCTGCGCGATGCGCTCGGGCAGCGGCGTGTCGAGGCGCCATTTCGCGGCTTCGCCGTACGGCTTTCCGCTTGACCGGTCGCTGGCGGCAAGCCACGCAACCTCAAACCAGGGGTGGTTTTCGAGCAGCTGGATGAACCGCTGGCCCACCATTCCGGTGGCGCCCAGGATTCCGATTGGAAGTTTGGATTGGATGGCCATAAACACTTCAGTGTACAGGAGGACAGGTGCGGAGATCGCAAATTGCGCGATGGGGGCTGGTGCGGGCGATCAGGGAGGCATCTCCCGTTGTGGGAAATCCGAGCCCGGGATGAGCCCGATTTTCAGCTCCCTGGGACTGAATGCCTGTCGGAATTCCGGCATACCGCCGATGACACTGGTGCGGGAGCGTCTCGGATGAAACTGGGGCCGATCACAGCATGGGGAAAATCGGGAACGCCGGTCGAGGTGGAGCATCAGATCTCGTCGATCGAGCGGACCGTCACGCTGCTGGTGGAGGGCACGGCGCTGAACATGCCGCAAATCGATGCGGACAGCTACAAGACCTTCCGTGCCAACGTGAGCCGCCTGGCGCTGCAGATTCCGGACCGGCTCCCGGAGGAAGAGAAGCTGACGCTGCTGCGCACCATTCTCCATGAGTACGAAATCTACCGCGGCGCTTCGGAAGCCGCGCTCAAGGAGCGCACAGCGGGGTGGCGCGGGCTCGTAATTCTGCTCTTTCGCGACCTGCTGGCGAGCCTGGGCATGGGCAGAGACTCGCCCGAGGCCGCTCAACTTGGCCGGGAGATTCCTTCGCTGGCGTCGGCCGGTGATCTGCGCGAGTGGCGGACCAGGGTCGAGGAGTTCCTGCATCCCCCGGATGCCGAGGGGCAGGCGCAGGGGCTGGCATCGCTCAAGACGGCGAACCGCTCCACCGAGAACGACAACGCGGCCGGGCTGCGCGGGGGCGGCAGCGCGGTCGAGCAGTTGAAGAAGATCATGGAGCGGGGCGGCGGCGGATTCATTGCCCTGTTTCGGCTCAGCTGCCTGGAAGTCATCAACCAGCGCTTCGGGACCGAGGCGGTGGAGGACTGCCTGATGGCAGTCTCTGCATTCCTGACGGCGAGCCTGCACAGCGACGATCAAATCTATCACTGGTCCGACTCGTCGCTGCTGGCCGTCTTGCAGGGCCGCCCGAGCGAGCAAATCCTCGCGGCGGAGCTGCAGCGGATCGCCTCGCAGAATCGCGATACCAGCATCAACGTCGCTGGGCGCACCATCATGCTGCGCATTCCACTCGCCTTTGAGCTGACGCCGATCAACCGCCTGCGCGCTGCCGAAGACCTTTACCGGCTCTCAACGCAACCATCAACCAAATGGTGAGGAACATGAACGACCTCTCTGCTCAAACCCATGCCGCGCCAGCCGATGGATTCCTGGATGCAATCGACGAACTGCCCTTGCCTTACATGGAGATGGACTCTATGGGAATCATTACCCACGCCAATCGCGCCACCATGGCGCTGCATCCCATGGAACAGGGCGCGCTGATCGGAAGAATGGCCTGGGAGCTGATGGCCTCAGACGAGAAGGAGCAGAGCTGCGCGGCTTACCTGTCTCTGATGGAGTCGGGCGAAGATCCGCCGACGGTTCTGCGCTCTCTCTATACGCGGCACGGCGAGTTCCGCACCTACGAACTGCACCGCAGCCTGATCCGCGACGGGGACGGACAGCCGGCCGGCATGCGCATGGTGTGCGTGGACGCGACCCAGGCCAGGCGGGAACTGGAAGCGGCGCAACGGGCGCGTGCATGGCTGGAAAGCATCGTAGCGTCGCTGGCCGACGCAGTGATCGTAACCGATGCCCTGGGCTTCATTCGCGCCGTGAATCCGGCGGCGGAGGCACTCGTCGGCTGGAAGGCGCAGGAGTTGATCGGCAAGCTCATCGAGAAGGCGCTGCCCCTGCTGCACTATAGCTCGGAGAGCGGCTGCCAGTTGAATTTCACCATGGCGCTGGAAGGCAATTCCAAGGGCATCGCGACCATTCTTTGCCGGGAGGACCGGCCGGTGCGCATGGAGATCACGACCTCGCCGATCATCGACAAGGCGACCGGTTTCACCACCGGCGTGGTGAGCATTTCGCGCCCTGTGGCGGACCACCCTGTGGCGGACGAATAGACACGCCGAGCCGGGTCGCGCGCCGGCCTCAGGCGGCGAGCGCGTCTGTCCTTTTGCGGCGCAGCAGATACCAGCCCAGCCCGCAGGCGATGTAGGCGAGATAGATCCACGGAATTCGCGCGTGGGTTGCGTCCGTGGCTGAGCGCAGATCGAAGATCACAATCAGGATCATCACCACCACGGTGACCGCGCTCGTTGCCGCGACCCAGTGGGAGTGCTGGCCCAGGGCGCGGCGGGCAAAGGGCAGCGCCACGGCCACCAGTGCGTATGCGGTGAGAAAGCCGAAGACCGAGAGCGAGCCCAGCCAGTCGTACATATCGGAGCCCGGAACGCCGCGCAGGGCGAGGGCCGCGGTGCCTGCGAACATCAGGCCGGCGGAGACGGCGATCGCTGCGCCGGGCGTGCCGTGGCGGCTGTTCGTGCGCTCCAGAGCCGTGGGCAGCAGCTTGCTGTGCGCCATCTTCATCAGCACGCGGGCCGCCGCGGTGGTGCAGGCCAGCACGCAGGCAAACATGCTGACCGCCGCGCCCAGATCGATGCCGATGCCCAGCAGCGAGACGCCGGCCTTGGTGGCCAGCAGGTGCAGCGGGCTCGTGGAGTCGCTGAGCTGCGAAGACTGACCGCGGAAGCCCAGCACCTCGCTGTACGAGCAGAGCATAAAGAAGAAGCCGGCAAGAATGGCGCACTGCATCACGGCACGGGGGATGGTCTTGAGCGGTTCGCGCGCCTCGCCGCCCAGCGTGGTGGCGGCCTCAAAGCCCACAAAGCTGAACATGGAGAGCACCAGCGCGGGACCGAGCGCTGCAATGGAGACGCCCTTCAGTTTGAACTGGTCCAGATCGAACTGGAAGCCGAAGCGAAAGACCAGCACTGCAAGCACGATGAGGATCAGGCTGACGGAGACCACTTCGATCCAGAGCATCAACTCGGCCGAAAGCTTGACGTCGCGCCAGGCGACGAAACCGGCCACGGCGCAGACGATAAAGAGCGTGACCAGCGCGGGCGGCGACCCATTGAAGAATTGCTGTGACAGCAGGCCCGCGTAGTAGAGTGCGCCGCCGGCCACCGATGCGCCGGTGGCGATATAGGCCAGCAGCAGTCCCCACGCGGCGACAACGCCGAAGGCCGGAGGCAGCGTGTCAGCGGCGTAGGTGTAGAGCGAGCCGGGCGACGCCGAGAGGCGTGCAAAGCGGCTGACGCAGAAGCCGACCAGCAGCGTGGCGCCGGTGGCCAGCAGATAGACAAACCAGGTGGCGTTGCCGGCCAGCGCGAAGACCAGCGGGATGGTGAGCGAGGGCGAGGTCGAAGGCGCCATGGCGCTGACCGACTGGGCCAGCGTCTCCAGCGGACCGAGCACGCCGGCGTGCAGGCCGTAGGTTTCGCGCTGCGCGGACACTTCGCCTGCCGAGGGGTGTGGGGTCACCGATCCGCCTTTCGCCGCGTGGGCCCGGGGGAGGGCCATCGCGCCTGATTGTTTTCCGGTTGCTCTAGTGTTATGCCACGCAGGATGTGCGGTCAAGGCTGAGGCGTGCCTTAGGGTACCTTTGAAAGAGTCTCAGTTTTGAAAGGGCACGACTTCAGTCGTGCCGGAACTGCAAGAAAAGAGAAGTGGGCTTCAGCCCCCGTGGGAGTTCGAAGGGGAGCAACGAACCTACTCAGATATCCCCTAGAACAAGATGCGCGCCTCGGGAATCAGGTTGTGGTTGTACGTGTGGAATTGCGAGGTCGCGATCTGCATGCCACCGCCGAGAACGAACACAGCATGCGCGGGACGCCAGGCTTTGCGGCGAATCACGTAGAACGCCGCCGGCGTGATGAAGTTCCCTGTCTTCGCATCGAAGGGGCCGGCGAAGTTGTAAATCGCGTTGTCTTCGACATCCACCCACAGCGAACGGCCTATGGCCACTTGCGCCGTGGTATTCCAGTCAATCTGCCGTCCCTGCGCGGCGATTTTGCCGGTGGGCAACATGCCGCCGAGGGTGGACTGCACATCGAAGCGGCCCCACATCTTTCCCGCGGCCAAAATGGGGTAGTAGACGGCCGTAGGCGCGCCATTCACATAACTCCCCGTGGGCAGCGTCTCGGCCAGCATGGCGGTCAGGGCATAGTTGCCGTGGGCGGCGTTTCCGGAAGCGATGCGGTACTTGACCTCGGTCATCGTGTCGCCAAAGCCGTCCTTGGCCGTCGCTGAGTTGTTCTGGATGTAAGGCGGGGCAATGAAGTTCACCTGCACGCGATCGCCGGCAACCACGCCCAGGCCGTGGCAGTTGCCGTAGTTCACGGTCTGCGCTCCGGTTGAAGTGTAGGAGTTTGAAAAGGAGATGCGCATCGATTGGCCGAGCCGCGAGTCGGGCTGGATCAGCGGTCCCATCCAGCTTGGCTGCACGGCCGTCATGGCCGCGTTGTGGCCGCGGAACTGCTCGTATGCGGATTGCTGCGCGGGCGCGAAGCGGGCGCAGGCGAATGGAGCAGCCGCCAGCAGAGCGAGAAAGATGGATTGAAGCCTGTTCACTGGATTTGCTTCTGTTATATCCGGTCCGTCGCAATGGCGAGGTGATTCGTGTCACTGGAGCGGGTTTTCCGGTTGAGGCGCGGGACGGAAGGACGAGAGGATGAACCGGGGCGTGGGCCGCTTTATACTTCCAGCCATGCGCATTCGCTGCCTGAGCCTGATGCTCTTTGTCCCAGCCGTTGTTGCGGCCCAAGCGCCCTCGTCCGCGCTGGCGCAGGCGAGTGCCGTTACGCAGCAGGTCTGGCAGACGCAGGACTCGGGAACTACGGCGGGGCTGCGCGGGATTTTCTCTGTGGACGGCAAGGTTGCGTGGGCCAGCGGCACGGAAGGCACGGTGCTGAAGACCGTTGATGGCGGGGCGCACTGGCAAAAGTGCGCGGTGCCCGACGCGGCGACGGACGGGGCTACGCTTGATTTTCGCGGCTTGCATGCGTGGGATGCGGACACCGCGATTGTGATGGCTTCGGGGCCGGGGGAAAAGAGCAGGCTGTACAAAACCACGGATGGATGCAAGACATGGAACTTGATCCTGAAGAACAAAGACAAACACGGATTCTGGGATACTCTCTACTTTGATCGTGGCCGATGGAGCTGGCTCCTTGGAGACCCGGTAAATGGGGAGTTTTCATTATTCGCCAGCAACGATGCGGGGAAAAGTTGGACCAGACAACACAACAAAGGATTGCGAGTGAAGGCGGGAACGCAGGGGGCATTTGCAGCAAGCAACTCATCCTTGGTGATGGCTGGCGGCAACCTGGCATTCGGCTCCGGAGGGTCAGCAGGCGCACTGTTGCACTCGCGGTCCGAACTCGTTGAGATATGTCTGGACGACTGTTCTCCGCAGGAGATGAATCTCGATGGAAGAAAGGATAAGTGGTATCAACAGAAGATCCCGCTTGGAGAGAACACCGATTCCTCAGGAGTCTTTTCGCTGGCCTACCGCGACTCGCACAGGCCTGATACGGAAGTCTTTTTCAAGGGCGGCGGAGGCACCAATATCACCAACTGGCAATTCATCGCAGTGGGCGGCGACTACACTAAACCCAACGAATCAGCAGGCACCGCCGCTTGGTCTGACGACAGCGGCCGCACCTGGACCGCCTCCGCCACCCCGCCCCACGGCTACCGCTCCTCCGTCCAATGGAGCGAAGCCCTCAAACTCTGGATTACCGCCGGCACCAACGGCTCCGACATCAGCCGCGACGACGGCCGCACCTGGCAGCCCCTCGACGATGGCAACTGGAATGCCCTCTCGCTGCCCTTTGTCGTCGGCCCCAAAGGCCGCATCGCGCGGCTGAATCCGGCCGCAATTTCAGCGACCACCGCCGCGGCCGGGGAAAAGTGAATCTGACGCTCGTTCCGGGCCTTTACAGGTTGCGTGAAAAACTCACCGGGCGGTAGGCCGGGGATTTATCCCCGGCACAAGGCCAATGGATTCAGCGGGGCTTTAGCCCCTGAGGTTTGCTTTTAGGGGTTTTCAAAAACAAAATGGCGATCTCTCCGCAACCCCTGAACCGATTGCAGATAATTACGATCCGGCAGCGCAAACTGGTTCTATGTCGGACCTCCACAATCCGCCGCCGCGTCCAATCTGTCAGCCATGTGCCCGGTCCGTAAGCAGCTACATAGGGTACCCCCCTCCCCCCTTTTCATCTCATCCCATTGATAACAAACATGTTACGCAAAACAGCATTTCAGGAAACATTGAAAACAAAAGGGTTACATGCTCCCCTGTCAGGCGTTCTGCTGCCGGTCTTTTCCGAAAACAAAGGGGTTACGTCTCTTGAAAATCTGGAAAAATCGTACCATTCTTATCCCAGAAACTCCCCCATCCGCCGCCAAACCGGGAACGGCGCACAGATCCCAGGCAGACCTGCATTCGCCTATTTGCCTGCCTGGGCTTTGATCAGCTCGTCAAGAGAATCCGGCTTCTGCTCGTCGCGGACCAGGTGCGGGTAACGCGCCCCGCCGTGATAGTTGATCGTCGCCGTGTTGATGTAGTCGTCGGTGACATAGAGAAGCGTAATGGGCTGCGTGGAATCCTTCGCGGCCTTGATCGCGTCTTCGAGCAGATCGTGCGTGTAGACGCGGCCGTTGACGGCAATGACCTTCATGCCGGAGCTGATGCCGGCCTGGAAGGCAGGACCACCGACAATGGAGTCGGCCACGCTGCCGTCGTTGCCGAGTTGCAGGCCGATGGAATAAATGTCAGACGGAGCGCCGCGCCGTCCGCCCAGCTTGGCAGGCTCGCTTTGAAACACCACCTTCCAGCCGCCGTTTTCGATGCCGCCTGTTGGCGCTTCGGGAGCGGTTGAGTTGAGCCGCGTGTGCAGGAATGTGGCCCAGTCGTAGGGCGCGATGGAGTTGAGCGAAGCCACCAGCTGGTCGAAGGTGTAGGTCTTCACCTCAGGCCCGTTGTTGGGTCCGCCGTGGAAGGCCTTGCAGAAGTCGTCGATGGATTTCTGGCCCTTCGACTCGCGATGGATGATGGTGGCGACTTCAAGCCAGAGCAGGTCGCCTTCGTCGTAGTAGTCGGTGCCGCGGCGCCACGTGTTCCAGCCGCGCGCGAAGCCCAGGCCGGGCTCGCCGATGGCCGTATCGAGCAACGGACGCCATGTGCGCCCCGGCCGTCCGGGGCCCAGCGAGGCGGCGATGCTGGCCAGATACTCGTGATACTCATCCGGCGTCCAGAGGCCGCTGCGTGCGGCCAGCATGGGGCCGAGGTAATCGGTGAGGCCCTCGTAGCCCCACAGCAGATCGGTCTCCATGGGTTGCTCGTAGTAGGGGACGGCGAGATCGGCGGGGCGGCGGAATTTGCCGTTCCACGAGTGCACAAACTCGTGCGCCAGCAGGCCGCCGAGCGACATGCCCGCGCCGGGCGAGATCAGCGTACGCTCCGGCAGGCGGCTGTCGTTGGACTCGTGATGCTCCAGGCCGAAGTGGGCTACGTGATCGCTGAGGGTCAGCAGGAAATGGTAGTCGCGGTAGTGGCGCGTGCCGAAGAGCTTGCCCGACTCGGCCACGAGATTGGTCATCTGCTTTTGGTTATCGGCGCTGAGGTTGAGAGCGATGGCGCTGTCGGCGACCAGATCGAGTTCGTGATGAATGGGCTCGCCGGCAGGAGTGATATCGACGGCGCGATAAAACTCGCCCGCAATGACGGGCGAGTCAACCAGCAGATCGAGAGAGATGGGCTTGAACGAAATCTGACTCCCGGACTGCGAATCGATGGGCAGCGGCGTGCCGAACTTCCAGCCATCGGGCAGGATGAGTTTGGCTTCATAACTCAACTGCTCCGCGGGAACGCCTGCGGGATAGAGGATGACGTCGTTCCATTCGAGGACGGTGAGCACATCGGTGGCGGAGTTGCCGTCTGGCTCGATGAAGTCGAAGCTGGCGTGAAGCTCACTGACGCCGGCGGGAATGTCGAGGTGAAAGGTGAAGACGTCGAGGGTGTCGCGCACCCAGGGAATGACCTTGCCGTTGCCTTCGAACTTGAGGCCGGTGACGCTGGTGATGGGGCCGTTGGGGCCGTGCTCGCCGGGAATCCACTTGGGATAGTAGAGGGTGAGCGGGCCGGGCTTGACCGGGATCACCTCGTGCGAGCGCAGCATCTTCTGCGGCGTTTTCGTGGCATCGACGGTGAGGGAGATGGTTTCAGCCCCGAGCGCGACGGAAGCGGAGAGAACCAGAATCGAGGCCGGACCCAGCCACGAAAGAAAACGGCGGCGTTGCATGCGATGACTCCTTATGGAGAAACGAAAAAGCCCTATCCGTGCATGATACCGCCGAGGGCGTAGCCAAGGAGAAATGGAATGCAGCTGTGTCAGGAAGCAGACGGGGCGGTACTTATGAAAAGAGCCTCCGGCGTTGACAGCGATTCTTCCCGAGGAACATAATGACCTTCAGTTTGCGCGCCGGCCCCCCATCGGCCGCACCTTGCGAACGCCCGCTCTTCCCTTGCACGTGTGAAGCAGATTTTCCCCTCGAATGGTGTAGCGGGACGAGCCGATGCTTCACTGCGCCCTGTACGACTCCGAAAGGCCGCGACCTATCCATCGATTCTGGAGGCCCAGTGGTTTCGATCTCTCGCAACATCCTGCTTGCAGCCAGCGCCTGCCTCCTGGGCGCGACCGCGATTTGCCAACCGCATCTGAATGGGCTAGCGCCGCGCAAGGGGCCGTACACGGGGGTCGCGGCGCAAAGCGCGCCGGATCGCGAAAGGATGGTCGTTGATGGCGACATTGTCGGGGACAAGGCCGGACCGCTCAGGCCTGGAGCGCGGCCGCATCCGGAGATGCTGACCACCGCCTATCCGCAGTATCTGTGGCCGCAGGTGAGTGGAGTGGCCACGGTTTACTACGCCATCGATGCCGCGTCGGACCCCAACGCAACTCCGAATATCAATGCCGCAGTCTCCACATTCAATGCGGATTTTCCGGGGTTGATTCAGTGGGTTCCATGGAACGGAACGTCGCCCTCTTACTACGTCGACATCAACCTGAGCGCCGACAACACCAGCGGCGAGTGCGAGGCGGAAGAGGGATTCGAGAACATTGCGGCGCAGCCCATGAGCGGCTCGACGGATTGCGCCATCGGGACAATTCTGCATGAAATGGGCCACGTCATCGGCTTGTGGCATGAGTTTCAGCGCGCCGACCGCAATAACTACGTGACCGTGAACTATGGCAATGTGATCAAGGGTTCCTGGGGTAACTTCGAGATACTTACCGACGATGTGCAGATCATGGGACTCTATGACTATGCGTCGCTGATGCAATATCCACCTTACTCTTTCTCGCGCAACGGCGGCCCGGTGATCGAGACGATTCCCGCGGGCATGCCCCTGGGCAGCGCGGAGGGCCTGCCGGCTCAGGCAAACGCCGACTACTCGGCAGGAGACAAGGAAGCCATCGAACGGCTTTACGGTGCGCCTCCCTCGCAGGTGACGGTCACTTCCAACCCGGTTGGACTGCGGGTGGAAGTGGACGGGACGACGATCACCACACCGCGGACATATGCGTGGACGTTGAATTCGACGCACACTCTGGCCGTGCCCGGCGGTGTGCAGACGCTGAACGGAGATATCGAGAACAGCACAACGCCGGCCACGTTCTACTACACCTATGGCCGATGGAACGACAGCACCATCGAGAGCCACACGATTACGGTGCTGCCCGGAAACGGAGCGGTGAGCTTCCCGGCGACCTCGCCGCAGGTGGCCACGTATTCGGCGAATTTCATCCAGCTTGTTCCCTATACGAAGCCGGCTATTTATCCCACCGGGGCCGGAACGGCAACCATCTTTCCGCCGCCCAGGAGCTTCGGCCTGGGGCCGGGCGAATTCTTCGTTGCCCGCCAGGAAGAGACTCTTTATGCGATACCCGCATCGGGCTGGAGCTTCTATGAGTTCAACAACGGCCCGTACTGGCTGCCGGGGGGTCTTGGAGCGAACCCGAAGCAGTTTTATGTTCCCGACACCGGGAACCCGGTGGACCCGACAGCGGAGTTTACGAATACTCCGGTGTACACGATTGACATGACGCCGGACTCGTTCAGCTCGAATCTCTATGCCTATGCGGATGGGGGCTTCTTCTATACGCCAAAGAATTTTTCTTCGTTCTACGATTCGGCCTGGACACCCACCAGCGCGCACACGCTGAGCCTTTACTCTCCGATCTACCCGTACAGCTCGAACAGCCGGTACGCCTTCTCGCAATGGACTGCGGGGGGCGTAGTCCAATCGCCTGCGAATCCCACCTACTCCATTCCATCGCTGCCATCGGCCAGCACGAGTTATGTGGCGACAATGATTCCGCAATTTGCCCCTGCGACGAACTTCAACTATCCGCCCTGCGGCGGCTCGGGGACATTGACGCCGGCATCGCCAACAAACGACGGATTCTATCCAGCGGGTACGGTGCTGACCTACAGCGCCACGCCAACCCCGGGTTATGACTGGACCTTTGCCGGATGGAGTTTCGATCTGACGGGGAGCACGACGCCGGCCAACCTGACAGCGAACGACGAGACGCTGGTATTCGCCAACTTCAACATCGTGGGCACCCCGCTTGCACTTACAGGCCTGAGCCCCAGCTCGGCGACCGCGGGCGGACCGCAGCTTACGCTGACCCTCTACGGCGCCGGATTCAGTCCGGATTCGCTGGTTGGCGTTGTGATCGGCACATCCCCGCCGCAATATCCAACTGTGACTTATGTGGGTCCGGGGGAACTGACTGTGGCGATCCCCGCGGCGGATATCGCTTCTCCGGGCGTATTCCAGGTATATGTTGAAAATTTTCCTCAGAATCAGGGCTGGAATGGGTGCGCGGTGTTCGGGTATCAGACCTTTAGCGTGATTGGGTCCGCCCTGGCCACTTCGACGGCGGTTTCTTCCTCTGCGAATCCTCAATACTTTGGAAGCCCGGTGACCTTCACCGCTACGATTAGATCGGCGGAGAAAAATGCAACCGGGACGGTGACCTTCAACGATGGATCGACGGCGCTGGGCTCCGGGGTGCTGAACGCGTTGGGTGTTGCTAGTTATTCGACCTCTGCCCTGGCCGAAGGGCCGCATGCAATTACCGCGATTTATGGCGGCGACAGCAATAATGCCGGGAGCACCTCCGCGGTGTTGACGGAGAATGTGGTGGCGCCTCCCGCGCTTACAAGTCCAGTTCCGGGCAATGTGCTTGCCGGCGCGACTGTCACGTTCAATTGGACGCGCGGTATTGGCCTGTTGGAGTACCGGCTGCTGCTGGGCAGCACCGGAGTGGGATCGCAGGATCTCTATGCTTCAGCCATGACGCCTGGTGCCACGGAGACCGTGAGCGATTTGCCGACGAATGGAGAGACCATTTACGCGCGCCTGGAGTGGCTGGTTCACGGCGTGTGGGTGACTGCCGACTACACCTACATCGCACAGTAGAGACCGCGATAGTCGCGCGGCGCGACGTTAAGACGCGGGCGCTCGGCTGCCTGGAAGACTGGATCGCTCATGATCGCTGGGGAGCTTTTCCATTCGCAGGAGACTCGTATTGACAAGGCAGTAACCGTGCTGTAGTTAGTTAATTGGATGATCCCTGGGCCTTTTCGCACTTGTGACTGGCCATGAGAGCCGGTATGCGAGCGAGGCCCCGCTGAACCGCGATCAGGCCAAATTGCCGGCGGATTCCATTTCCTTTTCGAATTAAGATTGATAGCTTTGCCTTGGTTCCTCTTGCGCGCATCTCATTTGCTGAGGATATGCGAGGGAAAGAGGAGTCGCGGGATGCCGGTCGCGAAGTTGAGGAGCGCGTCGAAGGCTGGACTGCCTGTCTGGCCCGGACAGAGCCTGTTCGCCGTCCCCCCGTGAAACAACCCGCAGCCCCGGGCCCCATGAGCGTCCCGAGCATCCGAAGTGCGCTGGCCAGGTGTTTTGCGGCCGGCGACCCAATAGCCAAACGATCCACATCCCATTTTGAAAGGAGCAATCCTCCCATGTTTCCTCTCCTCCGTCGATTCCGCGCCCCGAATTCACAGCTTGGCAGCCGGCAACTTTCTCCGTCTTTCGCAAGCCGCGCCCGCCGGGCTCTATTTTTCCTGCTCCTGGCCGCAAGCGTTTGCGTTGCCTGGAATCGAGCCACCGCGCAGAGCGGCGTATGGACCTGGAAGGGCGGAAGCAGCACCGTGCCCGGCGAGGACGAGGGCCGCCCCGGCATCTATGGCTCTCCGGGAGTTCCCGCGCCGGCAAACATTCCCGGCGGCCGCGGCGCCGCTGCCTTGTGGACCGACCAGAGCGGCAACGTATGGCTGTTCGGCGGCTATGGCTTCGATATCAACGGTAACGTCAGCTATCTGAACGACCTTTGGGAGCTGAGTCCATCCACGAACGAATGGGCGTGGATGAGCGGAAGCAGCAGCATCGGCACGAACGGAGGACAGCCAGGCGTGTACGGGACCTTGGGGACGGCTGCTGCCGGCAACGTGCCCGGAGGCCGCGCCGTGCCTTCCGCCTGGATCGACACGAGCGGCAATCTGTGGCTGTTTGGCGGCTATGGATTCGATTCCGTCGGAGCCTTGAGCACGTTGAACGACGTGTGGGAGTTCAGCCCTTCCACGATGCTGTGGACGTGGGTGGGCGGCAGCAGCACCATTGGCCCCGACTTCGGACAGTCGGGCATCTACGGCACTCAGGGGACGCCCGCTTCCGGCAACATCCCGGGCAGCCGCTATTTCTCTACCGGCTGGACCGACAGCAGCGGCAACTTCTGGCTGTTCGGCGGCTATGGATTCGCGGGCAACGGCCTTTTCGGATCGCTCAACGACCTGTGGGAACTGAATCCGTCGACCAACGAGTGGACGTGGATGGGCGGCAGCAACACGATCCCTGCCGATAACGGCGGGCAGAATGGCGTCTACGGCAGCCCGGGAATACCCGCGCCGGGCAACACGCCGGGTGGGCGCGGCTACGCGGCCAACTTGATCGACAGCAACGACAACGTCTGGCTGTTCGGCGGCGGCGGCTTCGATGCCGACGGCGACTATGGCTACCTGAACGACATGTGGGAGTTGGATCCGGCCAACCTGGAATGGACATGGATGGGCGGCAGCAGCACGGTGACACCATACAGCGGCCAGCCCGGCGTGTACGGCGTGCTTGGGACTCCAGCCGCGGGAAACATTCCTGGCGGCAGGGAGACGGCCATCGGATGGCTGGGCAGCGGCGACAAGCTCTGGCTGTTCGGAGGGTCGGGCTACGACGCCAACGATACCTTCGGCAGCCTCGGCGATCTATGGGAGTTCAATCCCGTCATGGATGAATGGGTGTGGATGGGCGGAAGCAGCATGCCTGGCGATGTTGGCCAGGCGGGCATCTACGGCAGGCTGGGTGCGCCCGCCGCCGCAAACTTCCCCGGAGGCCGCTATTACGTCGCCAACTGGAAGGACGCGAACGGCGCTTTCTGGATGTTTGGCGGCCTGGGCGAAGACGCCAAAAACACCGGCGGGTTCCTCAACGACCTGTGGAGATTTCAGCCGGCATCCGCGCTTTCGTCTCCCGCGCCGGGCAGCGCGTTGGCCGGGCCAAGCGTCACGTTCACCTGGGGTGGCGCGGTTGCAGCGACCGGCAGCTCTTTGTGGCTGGGGTCCACGGGTGTTGGCTCAAACAACCTGTACGACTCCGGAGAGACGACGGGCACCTCGGTGACGGCGAAGGGTCTGCCCAACAACGGCGAGACAATCTACGCACGGCTGTATACGAACATGGATGGAATCACGGTCCACACCGACTACACCTACACTGCGGCCTCGCAGGCCGTGCTGACCACTCCCGCGCCGGGCAGTACGCTGACCGCCTCCAGCGTCACGTTTTCGTGGACGGCCAGCCCAGGAGCTACCGGCTACTCGCTTTTGCTGGGCAGCACTGGAGTGGGCTCGAGCAATTTGTACAACTCCGGAGATGTCACGGCAACCTCCGCCTCGGTGACGGGACTGCCGATGACCGGAGAGACGATCTACGCGCGGCTCAGCACCACCTTCAATGGTTCGACCGTGCACTACGACTACACCTACGCCACGTTGGCGCCGGCGGCGCTGACCTCGCCCGCGCCGGGCAGCGTGCTGGCGGGCATCAAGGCGACCTTTGCCTGGACGAGCGTCTCCGGCGCCACCGCGTACTCGCTCCAGCTGGGAAGCACGGGCGTGGGCTCAAGCAATCTGTATAACTCCGGAAACAAGACGGTGACCTCGCTTACAGTTTCAGGACTGCCGACCAACGGGGAGAAGATCTATGCGCGTCTCACCACAGATTTCAGCGGCGTACTGGTGTCGCAGGACTACATCTATACGGCGGTGACACTGGGGCTGCTGACAACGCCGGCGCCGGGCACGGTGCTGGCGGGCGCGACGGTGACGTTTACCTGGAAGGCCAGCACCGGAACTCCGACCGGCTATTCGCTGTGGATCGGCAGCACCGGCGTGGGTTCGAGCAACCTCTACAACTCGCACGAAACAACAGGAACATCGGCGACGGCCAAGGGGCTTCCAACCAACAGCGAGACTCTCTACGTGCGGCTCTATACCAACTTCAATGGAGTTGCCGTACCCATCGACTACACCTACAACGCCGCGCCGTGAGCAATGACGGAGCGCGTGCCGGGGGCCTTCGCTTTTTGCGAGAGCCCCCGGTTTCGTTTTTTTGAAGATGGAAAGGTGCCTGAGTGTCAGCCCATCGCGGCGAGGATGGCGTCGGCGAACTGCGTGGTTCCCGCGGTTCCGCCCACGTCGCGGGTAAGTGTCTTGCGCTCGGCGTAGACAGCTTCTAGAGCCGCCTGCACCTTGTCGGCGGCGGCTTCTTCGTCGAGATGACGAAGCATCAGGACGGCCGATTGCAGCAGGGCCGTGGGGTTGGCAACGTCCTTGCCCGCGATATCGGGTGCGGAGCCGTGGACGGCCTCGAAGATGGCGCACTCGTGGCCGAGGTTGGCGCCGGGAACCAGGCCGAGTCCGCCGACCAGGCCGGCGCAGAGATCGCTGACGATGTCGCCGTAGAGGTTTTCGAGCAGCAGCGTGTCGTATTGCCAGGGGTTCATCACGAGCTGCATGCAGGTATTGTCGATGATGTGCTCACCGTAGAAGATTTCGGGGAAGCCTTCGGAGACCTTCCGCGCGCAACGGAGAAACAACCCATCCGACAGCTTCATGATGTTGGCCTTGTGGATGGAGTGGATCTTCTTGCGGCCGTGCTTGCGGGCATACTCGAAGGCGAACTTCGCGATGCGCGTGGAGCCTTTTTCCGTGATGACCTTGATGGACTCGACCACGCCGGGAACGACTTCGTGCTCCAGGCCCACGTACTCGCCCTCGGTGTTTTCGCGCACGATGATAAGGTCCACGCCCGGCCAGTGCGTGGCCAGGCCGGGAAGGTTCTTGATGGGGCGGAAGTTTGCGAAGAGATCGAACTTCTTGCGCAGGGTCACGTTGATGCTTTTGAAGCCGCCGCCAATAGGTGTCGTCACCGGGCCCTTCAACGCAACCTTGTTGCGCTCAATGGACTCATAGAGAGCGGCAGGGATGTACTCGCCGGAGATCTCGAAGGCCTCGGCGCCGGCGGCGTGGCGCTCCCAATCGAATTTGACGCCGGTAGCTTCGAGGATGCGCAGCACAGCATGGGTCACTTCGGGGCCGATGCCGTCGCCGGGGATCAGGGTGACTTTGTGGGTCTTGCTTTCGGGCATACTTTTTGCTCCTGCTTCTATCTTCTCGCTTCGGGATCAGCTTCGGACTCGCGCGTCCAACTCCTGCCGCCCAGATGAGGATCTTCCGGGAATGGAGACGGAGGCTGAGTCAATTTGAATCAGGACAAGGCCTGCGCGGACTTTTTCGTCTGTGCAGAATCGTAACTCTCACCGTAAATCGCCGGCACTTTTCCGCCCATGGGGCGCAGGTAAGTGGACAACTGGCCGCGGTGGTGAATGGTATGCAGCAGGCCGGCCTGGAGAAATCCAAAGGCCTGGTTCTTGAATAGTCCACGGAAATCCATGATCTGAATCAATTGTTCGCCCGACATTTTCGTGACTGCATCGAAGTTTTTGGCGTACTCGTTTTCATACCATTGCAGAACTTCTTCCGGCCTCGTAACGTCTTCCGGAATTTTGACACTGCCGGGCGCAAAGGCTCCGTCAACGACCGACTTGATGAACCAGTTGTCAGCGCTGGCGATGTGGCGAATGAGTTCGTTGGCTGATTTGGCAGACGGGTCCGGGCGGTAATCGAGATTCGCATCGGGGACAGCGGCGAGAACCGATTTCGTCGTGCGGCTTTCGCTCTTCAGAATTCCCAGAACGACGTTGTGGACAAACAGGTGCGCCTGCTCTGCGGTCAAATTGCTCACTGCGTGTCTCCTTTGAGTTTCGTGCCTGCGCCAGAAATATATCTCTACGCTGTCATCCGCATTCACTTTTTCGTCTTGCTAGTCCGACTTCCGCCCAGCAGCCCTTCCAGTTCTTCCTTGAACTCGCGCACATCCTTGAAGTCGCGGTAGACGCTGGCGAAGCGGATGTAGGCGACGGTGTCGAGAGTCTTGAGATGCGTCATGATCAATTCGCCCACCTCGCTGGTAGTGCGCTCGCGCTCGGGAGCGTCCATCAGGAAACTCTCCGTGGCGTCGACGATGGCTTCCAGCTTGCTGGCCGGGACGGGGCGCTTCTCGCAGGCGCGGAGCAGGCCGCTGAGCACTTTCTGGCGGTCAAAACGCTCGCGGCGGCCGTCCTTCTTGACCACCATGTAGGGGATCTCGTCGATGCGCTCGTAAGTGGTGAAGCGGCGGTTGCAGCTGTCGCACTCGCGGCGGCGGCGGATGGAGTCGGCTTCCTTGCTCTCGCGCGAGTCGACCACCCGATCCTGGCCGAAACCGCAATAGGGACATTTCATGTTGAGTCAATTTTACGGCATCGAGGGTTCGGGCTGGCAGGAGCTTGGACCAGGAAACGGGGAGCAGACGCAAAGTCCAGGCGCATTGCCATGCACCTCCGCCGGCTGATTTGCATCTACCAGGATAGAAGGGCTTCTGGCAGCCAATTGGAAGTGGGTCGCATTCGCTGGTCTTCCTGCTGAGCCGCGGAAGAATCGGAAGAAATTGGCAAAGAAGGTTGCGGAACTATTTGTGGAGGTTCTGGCCGGCGCCGGTGTCGAGCGTATCTATGGCGTGGCAGGCGATTCGCTCAACGGCATCACCGATTCGGTCAGAGTGCGAACCGGGATTGAGTGGGTGGGGGTGCGGCATGAAGAGACGGCCGCCTTTGCCGCCGGAGCGGAAGCGGCGCTGACGGGAAAGCTGGCGGTATGCGCCGGGAGCTGCGGGCCTGGCAACCTGCACCTCATCAACGGCCTCTATGACTGCCATCGCAGCCGCGTTCCGGTGCTGGCGATTGCGGCGCACATTCCATCGCAGGAGATTGGCAGCGGATACTTTCAGGAGACCCATCCTGAGCATTTATTCAAGGAGTGCAGCCATTACTGCGAGCTGGTTTCGCATCCCTCGCAAATGCCGCGCACCCTTGAAATTGCGATCCAGACGGCCCTGGCGAAGAAGGGCGTTGCTGTGGTGGTGATCCCCGGCGATGTGGCGCTCTCCGACGCGGTGAATACGGAAAGGCGCGTTGCTTTCACCTACGCGCAACCGAACGTGACCCCGCGCCAGCAGGAACTGGATTTGCTGGCCGCGGAGCTGAATGGCGCGAAGAAGGTGACGATCCTGGCCGGAGCCGGCTGCGCAGGCGCTCACGACGAACTGGTGGCGCTGGCCGGCAAGCTGCAAGCGCCGATCGTCCACGCCCTGCGCGGGAAAGAGTTTATCGAATACGACAATCCATTCGACGTGGGCATGACCGGCCTGCTTGGGTTTTCATCCGGCTACAAGGCCATGATGAGTTGCGACACGCTCCTGATGCTGGGAACGGACTTTCCCTATCAGCAGTTCTACCCCAAGAGCGCGCGCATTGTGCAGGTCGACATACGCGAGGAGCAACTGGGCCGCCGCAGCCGGGTTGACCTGGGCGTTGTCGGAGGCGCCGCGGAAACGCTGCGCGCACTCACTCCGGCGATCGAACAAAAGCAGAGCCGGGGCCATCTGGATGCGGCGCTCGACGACTACCGCGAGGCGCGCAAGGGCCTGGATGACCTGGCGACAGGCAAGCCGGGGCAGCGGCCCATCCATCCGCAATACCTGGCCAGGGTGCTGAATGAGATGGCTGCGGAAGATGCCGTATTCACAGCGGACGTGGGAACTCCCGTGATCTGGGCGGCGCGCTACCTGACCATGAATGGAAAGCGTCGCCTGCTGGGATCGTTCAATCATGGTTCCATGGCGAACGCTTTGCCGCAGGCCATTGGCGCGCAGATCTCTCATCCCGGCCGCCAGGTGGTGACGCTCTCCGGCGATGGAGGAGTCTCCATGCTGATGGGCGACCTTTTATCGCTCAGGCAATTGAATCTTCCCGTGAAAGTGGTCGTGTTCAACAATGGGTCTTTGGGCTTTGTAGAACTGGAGATGAAAGCGACAGGTTTCCTGAGCCACGCCACGGACCTGGTCAATCCCGATTTTGCAAAGATCGCCGAAGGAACAGGGATTCTTGGCATTCACGTCGATGATCCGGAACAAGTGAAGCCCGCGCTGGAACGGGCGTTTGCGCATCCCGGCCCCGCATTGGTGGATGTTGCCGTGAACCGCCAGGAACTGGCCATGCCTCCCACCCTCAAGCTCGATCAAATCGTCGACTTCAACCTCTATCTGGTCAAGGCGCTTCTGAACGGCCGGGGAGACGAGATTGTCGATCTTGCCAAGACCAACCTGTTTCGATAGCGCCAGGAGTTCTTCTTTGGGTCCGGGCTCGTCAGGGCATCGGGATCAGCAGCGCTTCGCTGGCAGCGGCGGTCGCGAGGTCGAGGGAGAGAAGATAGGCGTTGAAGGCGGGAAGCAGGGCATCCATGTGCCACAGGATTTCGGCGTTGTTCCAGGCGTTCTCCCGCAGGGCGCTCACGCTGAAGGCGGCGGCCTCGTCGTCGAGGGTGGCAATGGCGGGGAGGCTTTCGCCGAGCAAGCGCAGGCGCATGTCGATTTCGGCTTCCTGAACGAGCCCGTCGAGGGTGGAGTTGAGGGCGGTGAAGTCGGTGTACTGGGTCGTCGAGTGCTGCGGCTCTATGTTTCCGGCCTTGCACAGGTCGAGCACGGCCTGGGGCAGGTCGTGGTCGATGTGGGCGTTCATCCCGGCCAGGGCGAACTGGATGCGAGCCAGATCCGTCTGGTTGCGCCGCGAGAAGAGCGCCTGCCAGCAGCCGGGCGTTGATTGGCCGTCGAGCGAGGTCTGGATGGCGCGGAAATAGTAGCCGGCAAAGCCGAGGTCGAGGGCGGCCATCCATGCAGGGTTGATGAAGCCGTTGGCATTGACGCGGGCCTCGACCGCCTGGGTGACCTGCATGTAGAGCAGGTTGAACCACTTCAGGCCGTCGCCGTCGATGCAATGCGAGTCGATGTCCTGCATGACGGAGAACACGTCTGCGATGGTTTGCGGGGTGGCCTGGACTGCGGCGAGCAAATCGGGGTCGTAGGGGAACATGGTGGGTCATTCTAGCGTGAGGCGTTGGGGGATGGGAAGCGGCGTGTGTGTTGGGGTCGGGTCTGCGCGCTGGGGATCTCTATGGTACTGCGACTTGACTAAGGTACACTGCGCGCATGAACAACAAGTGGGAAAAGAGATTTGAAAGGCTCCGCCTCTTTGGCTGGCTTGCGCTCGCGGGGGTGCCCTTCATGTTGGCGGCGTATTTCACCTCAGATTTTATGCGGATTTTTTGCGGCGTCTCCGCCGCCATGCTGATCATTCCAGGATTCGTTTACGTCTACGTGATTGTGATTTGGCACTGGAAGGATCGCTATCGGGGCAAACACAGCGATCTGTGGGGCGCGCTCATTTTGATCGAGACCAGCGGATGGATGAAGCTCGTGTACATATTTCGCCACATCGTACCCGACATGTATCACACGGGTCGATACCGTCTCGAATCGCCGCAGCCTGTTAGCTAAAGAACTCGCCTATCGCAGCCACGACCGTTTGCTGCTCGTCTTCGCGAAGCTCGGGGAAGATGGGGATGGCCAGAACTTCGCGGGCGGCGCGCTCGGTTTCGGGGAAGTCTCCCCCTTTATAGCCGAGGGATTTCAGGGCGTCCTGAAGGTGCAACGGGACGGGGTAGTAGATCTCCGAGCCGATCTTGCGGATGGAGAGAAACTCGCGCAAGGCATCGCGGCGGCGGGTGCGGATGACGTACTGGTGCCACACGTGTCTGCTCCCCGGAACCTCATGCGGCAGGACGATCCCGTGGACCGGATAGAGCCCTGACTCGGCCAGTCCGGCCCCATGAAACAGGGCGTGGTAGCGCTTGGCCACCGTCCTCCGGGCGGCATTCCAGCCTTCGATGTACTTGAGCTTGACGGACAGGATGGCGCCCTGGAAGCCGTCGAGGCGGGCGTTCCAGCCGATCTCGTCGTGGTAGTAGCGCCGGCGCATGCCGTGCTGGCGGAGCATCCGCGCCCGTTCGGCAACGTCATCTGAGTTGGTGGTGACCATGCCGGCGTCGCCCGCGGCGCTGAGGTTCTTGGTGGGGTAGAAGCTGAAGGCGGCGGCATCGCCAAGGCCGCCCGCCTTTGTCCCTTGCCATTCGGCGCCCCAGGCCTGGGCGGCGTCTTCGATTAGCTTTAGCCCGAATTTCTTCTCCAGATGGGCAAATGCGCTCCAGTCAGCACATTGGCCGTAGAGATGCACCGGGAGGATGGCCTTGACCGCTTCGCCTTGCGGGCCTTTCAGCACGGCTTCCACGGCAGCCGGGTCGAGGTTGAATGTGGCCGGGTCGATGTCGGCGAGAATGGCTGTGGCCCCGGCGCGGAGGATGGCGCTGACCGAGGCGAAGAAGCTGAAGGGGGTGGTGACGACGGCTTCGCCGTGATCGATGCCGGCGGCGGCCAGCGCCAGCCAGAGGGCATCCGTTCCCGAGGAGCAGCCAATCGCGTGGGCTACGCCGAGCTTGGCCGCGGCGGCGCATTCAAACGCGGCTACCGGCTCGCCAAGAATGAATTGCTGCGTCTGAAGAACATGGCTGAGGGCTTCGACCAGCTCCTCGTGCAGGGGGGCGTACTGGCGCTTCAAGTCCAACATGGGAACGGGCTGGACTCTGACGGTTGAAGCGGCTGGAACTGGTGCTGCGTCTTGCACTCAATTATGGTAGCAGCCGGCTGGGGCCAAGGGACCAAGGGACGAGGGGACGAAGAGCCGGCTGCGGGAAAGAGCAGAGTTCAGGGTAGTTGCGGTATTGGTGAATTTGGCGTTTGCGGGCGAGGCCGGGCTCTTGCCGGAAGGCTGTCGACGGCCGGAAAAGGCTGACCCATCGGGCCGGGAGTTGAAAAGGTTGGTAAATCGTTCTATTGTTGAGCCATTGCGGGAAATCGCGGCAACCGGGCTTCCGGAGCCGTTCCCGCGGATTTGTGTTTTTTAACCCAAAGCAGTTGAACCGACGCTTGAAAGAGCAGGAGATCGGCACATGGAAAACAAGCCGGCACAAAATATTCAGGACACATTCCTGAACACGGTCCGCAAGGACAAGACGCCCATCACGATTTATCTGGTCAGCGGCGTGAAGCTTACCGGAAAGATCCGTTCTTTTGACAAATACTCCGTGCTCCTTGAGAACAACAGTCAGGAGCAGTTGATCTTCAAGCACGCCATCTCGACGGTGGTGAGCAACCGCAGCGTGATGCACACCGAGCATCGTCCGGTGGCGGTGCCGACAGGCATGGGGCCGACACCGGTGACGGTTGCGGCGGCATCGCCGGCAACCGCGGAGCAGCGATAGCTCGCAAGGACCGGCCACGATTGACTGTGGAAGAGAACAGGACGAGCAGCTCGGCTCTAAGGCTGGAGCGTGCGGTTCTGGTTGGAGTGGATCTGGGCCGGACGGGCCGGGGACGGCCGGACCGGTCCGGAACGCTGGGCAGCCGCGCAGGCATGACCGGGGCGCGCATGGTGGTGCTGCGCCCGGACGAGGAACCTGTCTCCCCAGACGATGTTTCTGGGTACGTGGACGCCTCGTATCGAGCCGAAATCGAAACCTCAAATCCAGCATCTGGTGGGTCCCAGGCGCGATTTGCCTCGCCTGGGCTTGACGCCGAGGAGTCGCTGGCCGAATTCCGCGAGCTGGTAGCGAGCGCCGGCGGGCTGGTGGTGGCCGAGCTCATGCAACGGCGGCCGCGGCCAGATCCGGCCACGCTCATCGGTTCCGGCAAGGTGGAAGAGATTGCCGGGGTTGCGGCGTCCACCCAGGCCGACCTGGTGCTGTTCGACTGCGACCTGTCGCCGACCCAGTTGCGCAATCTTGAGGCGGCGCTGCCGTGCCGGGTGCTGGACCGCACCCAGCTGATCCTGGACATCTTTGCGCGCCACGCGCGGACCAGCGAGGGGCAGTTGCAGGTGGAGCTGGCACAGCTGGAGTACATGCTGCCGCGGCTGACCGGCAAGGGGAAAGCGATGTCGCAGTTGGGCGGCGGCATCGGCACGAGGGGGCCCGGCGAGACGCGCCTGGAGACCGACCGCCGTCGCATTCAGGCCCGCATCGACCACCTGAAGGGCGAACTGGAGGGAGTGCGCCGTGTGCGCAAGCAGCAGCGCCAGCGGCGCGAGGCGGTCCCGGTGCCGACGGTGGCGCTGGTGGGCTATACCAACGCGGGCAAGAGCACGCTGTTCAATCGGCTCACCGGGGCACATGTGCTCTCTTCGTCGCGCATGTTCGCCACGCTCGACCCGAAACTCCGGGCCATCGAGCTGCCCAGCCGGCGCAAGGTGCTGTTGTCGGATACGGTCGGCTTCATCCGCAATCTGCCGCATACGCTGGTCACGAGCTTCCGCGCGACTCTCGAAGAGGTGGCGCAGGCAGAGGTGCTGCTGCACGTGCGCGACGCGGCTTCAAGCTACGGCGAGGAGCAAAAAAGCCAGGTGGAGAAGGTTCTGGGCGAGCTCGATTCGCTGAGCAAGCCGCGCATCGAAGTGTTGAACAAGATCGACCTGCTGGACGGGCATGAGCGCGAAGGACTGCTGGCTCGGAGCTTGACTGGGGCTGCGGACGAGGTCGCCGTCTCGGCGCAGACGGGCGAAGGCATGGAGGCATTGCTCGCAGCCATCGACCGCGCGCTGCACACTGATCCGCTCATCGAGGCGGAGCTGCGTGTTCCGCAGCACGAAGGCGGAGTGCTGGCGGCTATCGAGGCGGGGATGGTGGTGCATCGCCGTGAGTACGAAGGGAACCTGGTGCGGATGACGGTGAGCGGACCGGCCTCGCTGGTGGGACGGCTGAGGAAGTACCGGGTGCGGGGAGAGTAGCGATCAAGGAGGCCGAATGAAGCCCGTTGAAGGCGGCGCGGGGCGCACGATCACCACGCTTTCCAGCCGCGAGGTCTACCGCAACCAGTGGATGCGCCTGCGGGAGGACGAGATTCTGCGCTCGAACGGGCAGCGTGGCATCTACGGGGTGGTGGAGAAGGAGGACGCGGCCATCATTCTCCCCGTCGACAACGGACGCGTATGGCTGGTGGAGCAGTTCCGCTACACCATCGAAGAGCGGGCGCTGGAGCTGCCCCAGGGCGGATGGGAGATGGAGGTCGCCGATCCCGAGGAGCTGGCGCGCGGAGAGCTGAAGGAAGAGCTAGGCCTGGATGCCGCCGAGATGACTTACCTGGGATGGAACTGGATTGCCTATGGATTTACCCGGCAGAAGCATCACGTGTTTCTGGCGACCGGACTCACCCAGACAGCGAAAGACCCGGACCCGGAAGAGCACGACCTTGTGGTTCGTTGTGTGGCGGTGGAGGAGTTCGAGGAGATGATCCTCATTGGGACCGTCCGCGACAACTGCACGATCGCCGCCTGGGGCCTTTATCTGCTTTGGAAGGCGCGACGGGGATAAAGCGCTCCCTCTCTGATTCGCGGTGCGCCCTTCGAGTCAGCCGGATCAGGCTGCGCGTCTCAAGCGGGGTGGAACTTCTTGAAGGCGCGAACGGTCAGCAAAACGAAAATGACCAGGACAGCCAGCTGGGTGATTCCAAATGCCGGCGACGCCATGGTGGGCGACGCGGCTTTAAGCGCGGGAACCTTTTCGAAGCTCTGCGCAATCAGAACGAAGAAATTGAAGTAGAAAGCCACGCAGACGCAAACGACATAGACCCCGCGCCAGACCCCGGCAAGGGCCTTGCCATAGAGCGCCACGATGGCCAGAAGCAGTGTGATCGTCGACAGGATTCCGAGGATGATCCCTGGGGTAACGCCGTTGAACGGGAACAGGAATCCGGTGAGGCTGGTGGTGATCGTGGTAACGAAAAAGAGCGCCGTCAGAATGCGCAGCCGCAGCGAGTTGAGCAGCCCGTAAACGATGAAGATTCCGGCGCCTATCCCAACCAGGCTCAGGAAGACGTGGAGAAAGGTGAATTGCGCCAGGCTCAAGCCAAGGATCATGAAATTGTCCTTTCAGGGACTGAGGAAGTGGTGTTTTTCCGAAGCGCAGATGCGGGTCAAGGGGAAGGGCATGGTGCGTCCGCGCGAATCTGAATCTGACTACCCTGCAGCGGTGCTGAGCAGGGCTTCGACTCTCGTGTCCAGATCTTGCGCGACTTTCAGTGCGGCCAGATTAGCATACGGTGCGAGATAACTGGCCATCCTATCGTAGGAAATGTGAACGCCGTCGCCTCGTTCATCAATGAGGATGGTAACTGGCGCATAGGAGGCTGCGTCGTGCACATGCTCCGCCATCTGCTTCATGACGAGGGGATTGCCGATGACCAGGCGGACGATCTTGGGCGCGGCTGCGCCTTGTTCTTTCTGGAGGATCTGACCCATGTTGAAGCGGGTGAACTCCATAAATCCGGAGGTGCCGATGAAACCATGGATCGCCTGTTCCAGTTCCTGCCAGGATTTTGCACCGGCGACTTTGGCGACGAATTCGCGCATATCGGGATGGCCGATGGCGGCGTCAAGGGAGGCAATCACCTGGGCGAATGGTTTGGAAGATACCAGGCTGAAGCGCTCAACAAGGACCTGTTGGATGGACATTGGGACACCTGCTATGGGGAGTTGGATGGTTGAGGCGGGGAAGTTCGGCGCAAAATAATCTGCCTGACAAGCCCGTGCCTGGTTGAAGACATGGGAAGTGCGCGGTTCCGATCCCCGCGGGGATCCCGGCTCTATCTACCAGACCACTTTGTACAAGTTGCCCTTGCTGTCCACGGCCACGCCGTTGTAGCCGGCATGCGGGTCGGCGTATAGGCACTCCACCTGGAGAACGGTTCCTTGATCTCCTTTAGCTACAACCTGCCTGATTCGCGAGCCAAGAATTTGCGCCACGAAGTACCCCTGGCCATAAACGGCATCCCAGGCAAAGGCGAGATTCGGTTGCGGCAGGTAGGCGGCGGGTTCTTGCGGAGTCTTCGCGTTGACGAAGGGCGGCATGACAAAGGCCCATTTCCCCTGGAACGACTCGCCGTGGGCCACGGACATGGTGAATTTCCCTGAATTGGTGCCGGCGAAATGGGCGGTAATGACAGGGGGCGGAGCCTGCGCTGCCAGTGGTCCCTGGACGGGATAGAGCGTCTCTGCTGACCCCGCCGTGAAGCCCGAAGATATGCAAATGCCGAATAGCAGAGCAGCGAACCTGGTTTTCATGAATGCCCTCATCGCACTTAGACATCGCGCCGGGCGAATGGGTTACGCGAGAATTCGCGCTTGGCCACGCTCATCCATGGGGATGTAGGGCGCCGGGTATTTGGCGCCGATGTACCCGGCCCGAAGGGACAATGATCCTACAAGACCACCTTGTAGACATTACCCTTATTGTCGATGGCTACGCCAAATTCATTCTCGTGCTGGACGAATTCCTGCACGGGTTTGAATTCCACTTGAAGAACAGTTCCTTGAGTCCCCGTCAGGGCGGCGCCCGCAATGCTCTTGCCAAGAATATGGGCTACAAAATACCCCTTGCCGTAGACAGCATCCCAGGCGAAGGCAAGATTCGGCTGGGGCGGGTAGCTGGATGGGGTTCCATGCGTCTTGGAATTTGGGGCAGACGCTGTCGCCACGTTGAACTTTCCCTTGAAGGACTCCCCATTGCCCAGGACCATGGATATCTTCGTTGGAGATAGGACCGACAACCGGAACGGGAATGCCGCCG
>Ga0302319_10001313_pt1 | contig 55490 bp, 51 predicted proteins | sample Bog_T0_2_FD_203319 | JGI IMG/M metagenome (GOLD analysis project Ga0302319, IMG submission 203319) | Peat permafrost microbial communities from Stordalen Mire near Abisko, Sweden - Bog_T0_2 | ecosystem: Environmental > Terrestrial > Soil > Wetlands > Peat | place: Sweden: Abisko, Stordalen Mire...
GCTTTGCCACGGGCGGCTATGCACGCGGCCTCAGAACGAAAGCCATGATGCACAAGATCGACGCCGACGGGGACGGCCGCGTGTCGCATGACGAGTTCATCGCGTATCAGACCAAGGTCTTCGAGATGATGGACACCGATGCGGCCCACAAGGGCATGATCGACCGCAAGGAGATGTTCGCGACCGGCGGCGCGAATCGCCACTGAACGCGAGCGCCGCCGCGGACCGCGAGGGCGGTCAGCGAACCCGGGCAAAGGGGTGCGAGGTGTACCCCTCCGGCCCCGGCGAATACCAGGTCTTCGGGTCGTCGGGGCCGAGGTCGCGCAATTCGAGGAACGCGATCCGCAACGCATCGAGAGCCGATGCCCGTCGCCTCGAAAGGCGTCTAGATCATCCGGCCTTGCGCAGTTTCCAGTTCGGCCGCACGAAGTGGCAGGTATACCCGTCCGGATAGCGTTCCAAGTAATCCTGATGCTCGGGTTCGGCCTCCCAGAATTCGCGCGCCGGCCCGACTTCCGTCACGACCTTGCCGGGCCAGACACCCGACGCATTGACCGCAGCGATCGTTGCCTCGGCTGTATGCTTCTGGGCCTCATCCGTGTAGAAAATGGCGGAGCGATAGCTCGGGCCCCGGTCATTGCCCTGACGGTCCTTGGTGGTCGGGTCGTGAATCTGAAAGAAGAATTCGAGAATCTGTCCGTAGCTGATCTTGTCGGCGTCGAAGAATATCTCGATCGCCTCCGCATGTGTCCCGTGATTGCGATAGGTTGCGTTGGGCACTTCGCCGCCCGTGTAGCCGACGCGTGTCGACAACACGCCATCGTAGCGCCGCAACAGATCCTGCATCCCCCAAAAACAGCCGCCCGCCAGCACTGCGCGTTCGCGTTTCATCGTCGCTCCTCCACTCGATCCAGATAATCCGCGTAGCCCTCGGCGGCCATGGCGTCGCGATGAACGAAACGCAGGGACGCCGAGTTGATGCAATAACGCAGGCCGCCGCGGTCCCTGGGGCCGTCGGTGAACACGTGACCCAGGTGGCTATTGCCATGGGTGGACCGGACTTCGGTGCGGACCATGCCGTGCGAATCGTCTGACAGTTCGCGCACGTGGGCGCGCTCGATGGGCTTCGTGAAGCTCGGCCAGCCGCACCCCGATTCGTATTTGTCGGACGAGGCGAACAAGGGCTCGCCGGACACGATGTCGACGTAGATGCCCGGCTCCTTGTTCTTGAGATACTCTCCGGTTCCCGCCCGCTCCGTGCCGCTCTGCTGAGTGACCCGGTATTGTTCGGCCGACAGCTTCCCGATGGCCTCGTCGCTGCGTTGATACTTGCTCATGGTGATTGCCTGTTTCCCTTTCAGGAGTCCTGGTAACGACTTGACCGGGGATTTTGTGCCGAAATTACCGGAATACAAGGCTATGTCGGACCGGCCGTGGGCGCGCGGACGCAGCAATGCCGCCTGGCGGCCAAAATCAAGGAGTTAAACCGGCGAACGCAGACAGCGCTTGCTCCGGTAGGATTGTGCCGATGGGACTCAATGCGCGAACCGTCATCGAACGCAACCATTTGTTTCGGGGGTTGCCGGCGGTGACGCTCGATCGGATCGCCACGCTTGCGACGCGCCGCTTCTACGGCAAGGGGGAGGTGATCTTCGCCCAGTCCGATTCCGGCGGCGGCCTCTACGGGCTCGTGACCGGGCGGGTGCGCATCAGCGCGAGTTTCCCCGACGGTAAGGAGTTATTCCTGAACATCATGGAGCCGGGCGACAGTTTCGGCGAAATAGGACTGCTTGACGGTCACCCGAGGACCGCGACCGCGAGCGCGACGATGCCCTCGGAGGTGATGCTGATTCAACGGGATCAGTTTCTCGAGCTCCTGCGTCAAGATCATCATCTCGTCACGCATTTGATGACGCTGCTCTGCGGCCGATTGCGCTGGATGAGCGGGCTGACAGAAGAGTCTGCTTTGTTGACGGTGCCCGCACGGGTTGCACGACGACTGCTGTCGCTCGCGAAGATGCACGGGCAGACGAACGCGAACGGCATGCGTTTGTCGATTTCCCAGGAAGATCTCGCGCGATTCATCGGCCTGTCGCGTCAGATCGTCAACCAACACCTGCAGCATTGGAAGGCGAACGGCTGGGTCGGGCTCGGACGAGGCAGCATCACGATCCATGACGAGCAGGCCTTGGACTCGGTCGTTGCCGGCGATGCAGCAGCGGGCTAGGCGGGGCTCGCAAGGGAGCGGCGGTGCGGTCGGAGATCGAGGGCGGCCCGACTTTGGCCGCCGAGACCGTGCGGCGCCTCGCGAATTGAAGGCTCGGCGTCAGGTGCTCGATTCGGACCTCTCGCACGGGCATGCCTTCCCAAGAGGAACCAGGGAAGGGTGCTTTTGGTGTAGGCTCGATCGGCTGGCAGATTTGATTTTTGGCGAGTTGATCGTCGCACCCAAGCGCGCCGGTTATCCGGCTTCGGAGGGATAACGATGGCCGAGGATACGATCGACCTTCTCAAGAATTATTTGTTGTTGGAGCCCGACGGGACGTCGGTTCTCCTTCCTGGTGGTGGGGACTTTTGGAGTCAGTTGATGTCCGGCAATCCGATCGATTCGGGCATTCGGCGGCTGATTGGCAGCGAGAAGGGGCGGTTGCTGTCGGCGTTATCGATGGGCGCCGATTGGACAAACTGGGAAATGCATCCGGCGGGCGACGAAGTTCTTTTCATGTTTGAAGGCAACGCAACTTTTGTTCTTGATCTGTTCGGCGGCTATCGGAATGTCTATCTAAGCGCGGGGCGCTTGCTGGTGATCCCGAAAGGAGTGTGGCACACAGCGAAGGTGAGTGAGCCGGCTCGCATGATGGCAATCACAGCCGGCACGGGCACTCAACACCGCCCTGTGTAGCGCCCACCTCAACTAAAATCGATCCGTCGACGCGAACAGCATCCGGCGCTTCGCCTTGATCTCGACGTCGACGAGATAGCGCCGCACCGCGGCGACGTCGATCTCGATGCCGAGTCCGGGCGCATCCGGCACGGCCAGTCGGCCCTCGGTATCGCGGTCCAAATGATTGACCGTGAGATCGCGCGCAAGCGGCTTGGGTGCAAACGGATATTCGCAGATCTCGTGACCGGGCAGCCCCGCGTAGGGCTGCAGCGAGGCGGAGAGCGCCAGATGTGAGGTGAACGTGTGATTGACGAAGGTCACGCCTTTGGCCGAGGCATAGTCGGCGACGCGCTTGGCGGGGCCGATTCCGCCGATGCGCCCCGTATCGATCTGGATGAAGCCGACGCCGCCGTGATCGATGAGGTGTTTCGCCATATGAAAATTATGTGCGGCCTCGCCGCCCGCGAGTTTGACCGTCCGGCTGCGGGCGGCGAGGCCACCGTAAGCGTCGAGAGCGCCGGCTTGAAACGGCTCCTCGAGCCAGCGTGCCGCGACCCGTTCGAGCGCGGGGAGCCGGGCGGCCGCCGCTTCGAGGTTTTCGCCGAATACCTGGCCGACGTCGACGAGCAGAATACCGTCTGCTCCCAAGCCCTCGCGGGCCGCCACGAACTGCTCGACGTCCTCGGGAAGATCCGCCGTGCCGATCGGACCCCAACCAAATTTTGCCGCAAGAAACCCGTTCGCGCGGGCGTTTTGCCCGGCTCGCAGCGTCTCTTGCGGTGTCGCGCCGAACAACTGCGAGGCATAGGGTGTCTTGGGAAAGGCCTCGGGATAGCCGAGCAACTTCCAGACCGGTAAGCCGCGCCGCTTGCCGAGCAGGTCCCAGAGTGCGATTTCAATACCGGACCACGTATGGGCCGCTTGCAGCAGGTCCATGCTCCGGACGTCGACCAAGGCGGCGATGCGCGCGATATCGGCCGGTTCCTCGACCCTTTGCCCGAGGACGGAGTCCGCGACCGGCCTGCAAGCGCCATGCGACATCGGACAGACAAAGGCGGCAATCGACACCAGCGGCGAGGCCTCGCATTCTCCCCAGCCGCTGTGCCCTGCGCCCGCTACGCGCACGAGCAAGGCGTCCTGGCTGCCGTCACCTTCCGTCGTGACGACGGGCATCGACAGATAGAAGAAATCCACCGATTCAATTTTCATGCGCCGTTCCTTCGACCATTCAAGCGTGGGCGCGCATGGTCAAGCCGCCGTCAACCAACAGGTCCGTGCCGGTGACGAAAGACGACGCGTCGGTCGCGAGGAATAGCACCGCTTCGGCGACGTCGTCGGGTCGACCGCGACGGCCGAGCGGGTGCAACGCCGTCGTCGCCGCATCGAGCGCGGCCGGGTCTGCCGCATGACGCAGGTAGTCGTCCCAGAGGCGCGTGTCGATGTAACCGGGACAGATGGCATTGACGCGGATGTGCCGGGCTGCGAGTTCGAGCGCGAGATTGCGCGTGAATGCGAGAAGACCCGCCTTGGAACACGCGTACGCCAGCGAATCGGCGAAGGCATGCGTCGCATGGATCGAACTGATGTTGACGATGGCGCCGCCCCGGTCCGAAAACAGCGGCAGCATGGCCTTGGTCAGCATGAATGCGCCGCGCAGGTTGACGCCGAGCACGCGATCCCAATCTTCGGTCGTCGTAGCGGCGAACGCACGCCCGACTTCGATGCCGGCATTGTTGACGAGCACGTCGATGCGTCCGAACCGGGTGCCGATCACGCGCGCTGCCGCATCGATCTGGTCGGCGACCAGCAAGTCGGCCGCCAGGAAGTCGACCGGTAGGTCGGGCCGAGCGGCCGTCAATTCAGCCGCCGTGCGTTCGCCCGTCGGGGCGTCCCGATCCACGATGACGACGCGCGCGCCCGCGCTCTGCAGCCGTGCCGCGATCGCGCGACCGATGCCCTGCGCACCCCCGCTGACGAGGGCATTGCGATTTTCGAGTGGAGTGTCCGTCTGCATTGTGCGTCAATATAGCGTCTTGGCTTGGGGGATTCGATGCATTTGAGCGTGAACACAGACTGGAGCCTGCGCGGACTGCGCACGGTCGTGCTGGAGAATCGCTGCCTGCGCGTCGTGGTCATCCCGGAACTCGGCGCCAAGATCTACCAGATTACCTACAAGCCCTTGGATGCGGACCTGCTCTGGAACAACCCGCGCGCCGCCCCCGAGCGATTGTCGATGAATTCCCGGTACGACGACGTCTGGTGCGGCGGCTGGGATGAATTGTTTCCGAACGACGAAGCCGCTTCGATCGATGGTGAGGCCTATCCGGATCACGGCGAGGTCTGGACCGGAAATTGGCGCTCGGAGCCGTTCGGCACGGGGGACGAGGTCGGCGTGCGCTTGACGTACTGGACGCCGATCAGCGGAATCGTCATCGAAAAGACCTTGCGCTTGCGACGCGACGCCGCGCAGATCGAGTTCGAGCACGTCCTGCGCAACCCCGGCACCGCGGCGTTCGCATTTCTGTGGAAACTGCATCCCGCATTTGCCGTGACGCCGCAGCATCGGCTCGACTTTCCCGCAATGCGGGTTCGGCTGGAGCCCGCCTTTCCGGGCACGCTGGCATCCGCGCCGCCGAGCTTCGATTGGCCGAGCGCGGCTACGCCTGAGGGCTTGCTCGATCTGCGCCTCGTGCCCGCGCCGAGTTCGCGGCAACTGGTTTTCTTCTATGGCACGGAATTGCAAGCCGGCTGGTGCGCGCTCACCAACATCGCGAGTCGTCTTGCCTGCGGTCTCGTATTCGACCCGGCGGTATTTCCGACTTGCTGGCTGTTCGCGAGTTATGGCGGTTGGCGTGGTCACGAGGTCGCGGTACTCGAACCCTGTACGGGCTATCCCCTGAATTTCGATGCGATGCGTGCCGCCGGCCGGCAAAGGACCCTCGAACCCGGCGGCGAACTGCGCACGCTCGTCAAGTTCGTCGTGCAGGAGGGCATTTCTGCCGTGACTCGTATCGACCCGGACGGCCGAATCGTTCAATGAGGGCGCCATCATGAAAGCATCGGTGTTCGTGGGCACGAGCCTCGACGGCTTCATCGCGCGCCGCAACGGCGACTTTGGCTTCCTGCCGGAGGGCGGCGGGGAGCCGCATGGCTACGCCGAATTCATCGCGAGCGTCGACGTACTGGTCATCGGACGGAACACTTTCGAGAAGGTGTTGACGCTGGATCCGTGGCCTTACGGCGATATGCGCGTCGTGGTGCTCTCCAGTCGTGCGATCGATCCGTCGGTCGTGCCCGGGGGGCGTATCGAGTGGATGTCGGGAACCCCGGCACAGATCGTCCGGCGTTTGGAGGCCGGTGGAGCGCGCCATGCTTACATCGACGGCGGGATCACCGTGCAGAACTTTCTGCGAGCCGGACTCATCCAGCGCCTCGTGATCACGCGCGTTCCGGTACTTATCGGCGAGGGGATTCCCTTGTTCGGGTCCCTCCCGCATGACGTCAAGCTGCGCCATCGATCGACGCAGACCTACGCGAGCGGCCTCGTCAAGAGCGAGTACGAGGTTCAGGACCCCTGAAGCTTCGCGGCGGGTGTCGCCGCCGGTTCCAAGGACAGCAGGATCGCCGCGACGATCGCGATCACGACGCCGGCACCCTGGACCCAGGTGAGCTTTTCGTGCAGCGCGAATACGGCGAAGGCGACGGTCACCAGCGGGAACAGTGAAATCATGGAAATCACGATCGAGGCTTTGCCGCCGGATTCGAGTGCCATGAAACTCGTGAGCGCACCGAGGCCGTTGAGCGTGCCGCCTACGACCGCCAGCCAGAAGATGGTCGGTCGCACGTGAAAATCGATCGTTGTCGTCAGGCCGACCGCCAGCGAGATCGCGATCATCGCGTAGGCAAACCATAGAAACGAGAGCGCGCTCGAAATGCGGTTCGTTGCGAGTTTCTGTGTGATGCCGCTCGCGCCCCAGAACACGAGCGCGACGCCGGCAAAAACGATCCAGGAGTGGGTCATGCTACGGTGCGCGGAAACGCGTCAGACCATGCTCAACAGGTAGATCGCGATGAGCGCGAGGACGAGACCCAGTTTCTGCGCATTTCCCAGCCGTTCGCGCAGGAACAGGACCGCGAGGATCACGGTCACGAGCGGAAACAGGGCCGTGGCCGGCACGACGATCGACGCATTGCCGCCGGCGACGAGGGCACGAAAAAACGCGATGTTGCCGGTACCGCCGAGGATGCCCGTGAAAAAAGCCCAGCCCATGCCGGCGCCCCGCCCGGGCGCCGCCGGCGCACGGCCCGATCGCAGGACAAAAACCATGAGCGGAATGAGTCCCAGTGTGAACAGGATCTGGTTGGTATTCGCGTCGACGCCATCCGATGCGAGCTTAGAGACCGCCCCCCAGGCGCCCCAGAGAAGGATCGTCAGCAGCGAGAACGCGAGCCATCGCGGCATCCCGGCGAGAGTCGTCTTGGGCATGGCACGCTAAGCTACGCGACTGGTGTGGCGTGGTCAAAGCCGTGGCGCCCTGTACGGTTCGCCACGGCATCCGTATAGTCGGAATCCGCATGAGACACTTCGTCGCCCCGGCTTTTGTGCTGTTGTTGACGCTGGCGCTTCCGCTCGCCGCCCATGCGACCCATGCGGGACATGAGTCGGCCTCGCAGGCCGTCGACGTGTCCGGCGGCCTCGGCCATGTGCATTTCGAGAATTCCGGCGCGCTGCTCGCGCAACCGGACTTTCAGCGCGGCCTCGCACTGCTCCATAGCTTCGAATACTCCGCCGCGCGCGCGGCGTTCGAACGCGCCGAGCAGCTCGATCCCGGCTTTGCGATGGCGTACTGGGGCGAGGCTCTGACCTACAACCACACGCTTTGGGCCGAACAGGATCTTCCCGCCGCACGCGCGGCGCTCGCACAGCTCGGGGGTACGCCCGGGGAACGTGCGGCCAAGGCCAAGACGCCGCGCGAACAGGCTTACCTCGCCGCCGTGGAACAACTCTACGGTGAGGGCGACAAGCCGCAGCGTGACGCGCGCTACTGCGCCCTGCTTGCCGATCTCGCCCGAACCTATCCTGACGATCTCGACGCGCGCGCGCTGTATGCCCTCGCTTTGCTGGGACTGTCCGGTGGCATTCGCAACGAAGCCAACTACATGCGGGCCGCCGCCGAAGCGGAAGCCGTGTTCATGGTCGATCCGCAGCACCCCGGCGCACTGCATTACCTGATTCATGCCTATGACGATCCGGTGCATGCGCCGCTCGGACTGCGGGCCGCGCGCCTGTATGCCGCCGTCGCACCCGCGGCCGCCCATGCTGAGCACATGCCCTCGCACATCTACTTTGCGCTCGGCATGTGGGATGAGGCGATTGCCGCGAACCGCGCGTCCCTCGAAACGTCACGGGCCCACGGTGACGGCGGCTATCACGCGTTGCTTTGGCTCGAGTACGCCTATCTGCAAAAAGGGGATCGCGAGCCGGCGGCCGAGCTCCTGCGTTCCGTGGCACACGACGTGATCGCGGCACCGACGCCGGACAATCGCCTGCGGCTTGCCTTCGCGCGGGCGATATGGCTCGCGGAGACGGGCAGCGCTGCCGGAGCCGAGGTCGATTTGCCCGTAGAAGCCGTAGGCGCCGTAGATGCCGGCGCATCGCCAATCCCTGCGATGGGCTATTTCGCGACGCTCGATTTTGTGCGGGGAATCGCGGCGGCGCGAGGGCACGATCTCGCCGGTGCGCGGGCGCAGCTCGAGAGTCTGCATCGGCGCTGCGCGGCCGAGCCCCGCGCGGGCGGCGTCAAGGCAGCGTGGTTCGAGACCTTGACGCCGGAGGCTCTCACACAGTGTCGCGCCCTCGCCCTGGCGCTCGGTGGCATCGTCGAGTTCGACGAGGGTCGGCACGCCGAGGGCCTGGCGGCCATTCGCGAGGCCGTGGCAGTCACGGCGCGCATGGAATTCGAGTACGGGCCACCGTGGTCGGCCAAGCCGCTCGCTGAACTGCTCGGCGAACGGCTGCAAGAAGACGGCAATGCCGCGGGGGCGCGGGCGGCGTTTCAAGCGACCCTCGCCGACTATCCGAACCGGCGAGCGACGCTCGCGGCGCTGGCGACCCTCCCGCCGCTGTCGACCGTCGCGGAATCGGCCGCGCCCGCGGTTCGCCCTCGACGTCAGGATCTGCTCGGGACTTGGCGCTTGCTGCGCATCGAGCGTGTGGCCGAGGGCCGCACGGGTCCCGACCCGTTCTATCACGAAGGGGTCACGGGAACCCTCATTTACGACCCATCCGGGTGGATGAGCGTGCAAATCGCCGGCGCGCGGCGCCCGCATGTTCCGCTCCCGGCGGTGCGCGCTCCATTCGGTGCCGCAGCATCCGGCTCAGGCGACAAGGCCGCAGCCTTCGACTCGTTCTACGCTTATTCCGGGACCTGGTTTTATGACGAAGACGCCTCGACGGTCACCCATCGCATCAGTGAATCGCTTTATCCCAGCGAAAACGGCGTCGCCTATACGCAAACAGGCCTGGTGGAAGGGGACCGGCTCATCTTCAGTTCGGTGGAAAAAACGGCCGCTGGAGACGTCTTGCATCGCAAAGTCTGGCAGCGCGTCACCGGCCCTTGAGGACGCCGCCGGCGCACGAGTCACACGCCGAGTTTGTGAAACGCGAATCGCGCGTTGGCGGCGATGCGCTGCATGTCGGCCGGGTTCAGAATCGCGCTCTCCAAGATTTTGAGGGATGCATCGAGACTTTCTCGATAATGTCCCGCCCAGTAGGCATTGATCGCGAACTCGTCCAGCAGACCGACTTCGTAAATCCACGGCTCGAGGAACAAGGCATTCGCCGCTGCCGGGATCCCGATGCCGCGTTTCGCGATGCGGTAGCCCTGCTCATAGCGGTGTTTGAGACGGCAGAAGCGCGCCGCCCCGTGCAGGGCCTCGACGCGCGACGGCATCGCGTCGGCCGCCCGCAGATATGCACTGATCACCTCGCCGTTCGAGAACTCCAGCCGCTCCATTTCCTGTGCGGCACGGTAGAGGCTGACGAAAACCTCCTGGTCCCAGAATCCGAGCGCCGCCCGGCGCCGATAATTCTCGAGCGCCAGGGCGAACTCGCCGCAGTCGTGATAACTCTGCGCGAGGTAGAACCGGTAGCGCGCGACGAGAAAGGGATTCGCTTCGGTGAGCAGGGCATCTTCCAGCAATGCGGCGTCTTTCCGATAGGTCTGCGAATCGCGACGGCGTGCGCCATCGTTGTTGCGCAGGATCCGGAAGCCCTCCAGGTGCCCTGAGTCCTCGGCGCCGTCACAGGTCAGGTATTCGTGGAGCACGCCCTCGTAACGAAACGGCAGTTCGCTCTTCACGACGTGCGGCCGTCGGTAGAGGATGTCCGCATCGAGGATTTCAACCGTATAAGACGGCGCGACGAGTTCGGGGAGCTCATCGCGGTCGCGCATCAAGACATCATCGGCATCGATGAGCAGCGTGTAATCGCCGCGCCCGCGCGCGAGGCCCAAGGCCTCGGTCCGGTTCGACGCGAAATCTCTCCAGGGACGTTCGTACAACTCGCCCGGCAGCGCCTTCAGTCGGTCACGGATGAGGATCTGAGTGCCGTCGGTGGACCCGGTATCGACGATGGCCCAGGAATCGATTAAGGGGAGCACCGAGGCGAGACAGCGCAGGATCACGGGCGCCTCGTTCCTCACGATCATGCTGAGGCAAAGCTTCTGCCCGGCCGAGTTCATCCCTCGTGCGACGGTGCTCGTCCGTCGGAAACGGTCACGGCGCCGGCGGCAGCGGCCTCGACCGGCGCACGAGCAGGTCCTGTGCGCGGCCCGAGACGACCCCGGTTTCCGTGATACCAGCCCTGGACGATCGCCGCGATCTTGGGAAGCTTCATCGACTCGTAGAGCAGGACGCGCTTGATCATGCGCCCGCTCCGTTGCAGGCTCTTCCATCCCACGTACCAGGCCGAGACTCCGCCGTAGTCGCGCAGCATGATCGTGTCGTTGCGCGCCATGTAATAGCGTCGGTCGGGCGAATGATTCGTCGTGGTCCTGCGCATCCAAAGCAGCCGGTGCGAAGTCGGCGCCCCGATCACGTGGGTCATCAAAGAGCGCCGTGAGCGGGCAACGCGGTAGCCGAGCGCACGCGCGCGGTGACAGTAGTCGATGTCGACACAATCGATGAACAATTCCTCGCGGAACGGCCCAATGGTCGAATATGCCTCGACCGAAAGCAGCGAGCCTGACGTGATGACGAAGTCGACGTCGACCCACGGACCGGTGATCGGGGCCCGCGGGCGAACACGCGGGGCGCGGCGATCCGCATCGTCGTAGCCGGCGGCAATCAAGGCCAGACGCTCGCCCTGAGGGTGCAATGCCCGGATCGCCAGCAACTCACCGACCATGCCGGATTGCACGGTGCTGTCCTGATCCATGAGCAGCACCCACGGAAACCCCGCGTCGGCGGCCCGCCGAATGCCGATGTTCAGGGCGCGCGCGCAGCCGTAGTTCTCGGGATTCAGAACGACGCTGAGAGTGCAGTCCAAGTCGATGGATGCGAGCCTCGGGCCGGCATTCCGCGAGCCGTTGTCGACGACGACGACCATACCAACCTCGCGCGCGAGCGCCTGGAGTCGCACGGGAAGGGCGTCGTCGGGATGATAGGTGACGACGATTGCGCAGACGTCGGAACGAGAACTGATTGCACCCTCCCAAGGCATATGACTCGTCAACTGCTCCTGAGTGTCACGGAGGCGACGGCAGCAGGTCAAACGCCGCGGCGCGTCAGCCCGCTCGGCAGTCTATCATGTGAAACTTCCATGACTTGCGGGACGGCATCTCTCGCTAGTGGAATTCATACGCCGAAATCGCCTTGCCCCAAATCGTGCCGCTGAACGCCTGCCGGCCGGGGTCGGCGCCCGCCGCGCCGACCGCCACCATGAGCGGCAGGAGGTGCTCTTCGCGCGGATGACAAATCCGCGCGTAAGGGGCTTGGGCCCACCGTGCCAGGCCCGCCTCGCGTTCGGCGTCCGACACCTCGCAAACCGTGTGCGTCAGCCAGCGATCGAATTCCGCGGCGGGCGTGCTCACCGCAGCCGAGCCGAGGGCGCCGAGGTTGTGAAAGGAGAGGCCGCTGCCGATGATCGGGATGTTCTCGTCGCGCAGGGGTGCGAGCGCGCGGCCGATCGCCAAGTGACGCAGGGGATCGAGACCGGCCTGCAACGACAACTGCAGGATCGGAATGTCGGCATCGGGCCAGCTCACCTTGAGCGGAACGAAGATTCCATGATCGTAGCCGCGCTCGGTGTCCATGTCCGCCGCGATTCCCGCCGACGCGAGCAGCGCCCGGACCCGGTGCGCGAGCGCCGGGGCGCCCGGCGCCGGATAGGTGATCTGATACGTGTGAGCCGGAAAATTATAGTAGTCGTAGAGCATCCCCGGCCGCGCCGCCGCAAGGAGCGTGGGGCGGGGCATTTCCCAGTGCGCCGACACCACCAGCAAGGCATCCGGCCGCCCCGGCAAGCGACTCGGTAGGGATTTGAGGTATGCCTGTAACGCCACCCAGCGGGTGGGATCGTCGGGCGGGGGATCCATGAAAAAGCACGGACCGCCGCCATGGGGGATGAAAACGGATGCTTGTCGCATGGTGGCAATTATAGCGGTGCGTCGCGGCAGACGCTCTGCCTTAAAGAATTTGACCTGAGCATTGAAAATCCCTTCGTCTCTCGTGATGCGATTCCGCGGAGTAATTCGCTATATCGAGGGAGAGCGAAGTATTTCGGCTTCGCGATAACCAACGATCCAGTGGTCGCCTCTCAACGCCAAGGACCAGGAAATGAACACTTTCGCAGCGTCTGAAGCTCGGGAAACGCATTCACTCACGGCCCGAGTCAGCATTGCTTCCGCCGTCCGCAAGATCATGCTCGCCGCCGGCGTGTGCGCCGCCATTTCGTCGGCAGGCGCTGTGACGGCCCACGCGTCGACGAACATCGCGTTCAAGGACTTTCAAGGAGCTTGGTCGGCAACGGCCAATTACGTGGCTGGCGACGTCGTGACCGAGAACAAGGCGAGTTACATCGCGCTCACGTCGAGCAGCGCCGCCAATCCGCTGTCGAATGCCGCGGATTGGGCACTCTTGGATGCGCCGGGCGCGACCGGAGCCGCGGGAGCCGCGGGAGCCGCGGGACCGGCAGGTCCGGCGGGTCCGAAGGGTGCGACCGGGCCGGCGGGTCCCCAGGGCGTGCGCGGTCCGCAGGGTCTCCAGGGCATTCAGGGAGATCAGGGACCAAACGGCATTTCCGAGGCGGTCTTCGGGGCCGGTTATACACCGGTTCTCGCGACCGCTCTGACCGGCTGGGGCGTCCTCATCGCGAGCAGCGGCGTGGTGCAGACCGAGGGACTGTATCAAATCACCACCGGCGGCTTGATCGGCGCGGCTCCCGGCGATGCGGCATATTGCTACGTCTCGACCACAACGGGCGGCAATTCCGACGACGGTTTGATCAGCGGAATCAGCAACTACGATGGGACGTCGTCGTTCCGGTGGGGAGCGATCGCGGTGACCGATTTCAAATACGTGAACACCGGCGATACGATCGATCTGTATTGCTTCAGCTACACCGGCAATACGACCTCCGAAGTTTGGACGGCTTCGGTCAACGGCACGCTGATCGACAATCCCATCTTCGCAGCCGAGGCCGCTCGGGCCATCGCGGCGAGGCCACGGTCCGGCAGTCCACATGATCTTGCGCCCGGCCCCAACGGGCGATCGCCCCGCTAGGCATGCGGCCCGAGGAAATCCGGCCTGAGGAATCCGGTGTCCGGAAGTTGCTTATCGATCGAAAAATCAGGAGGTTGCGCAGGCGCCACCATCAAGCACGTCGTCGTTTTCCTGCTCGGCCGCCGCAATTTGCCAATCGCCAGGCGTCGGGCGAGAATCCAGAGGCATTCTGAGGTGTTTCTCGCGAATTCTGGGTACATGGAATTGGAACAAGAAAGCCACCACGATTTGATAGTTCGCTGGCGGGCCGGAGACGATCGAGCGCTCCAAGACTTGCTGCCGCTCGTCTATCAGGAACTGCGCGCCATAGCGCGGCGGCACATGAATCGGGAGCGGGAGAATCACACGCTGCAGGCGACGGCTCTGATCCACGAGGTCTATGCGCGCCTGGCGGGCGCCGGCGCCGCGGAGGTTCACGACCGGCAACACTTCGTCGCACTCGCATCGCGGTTGATGCGCCAAGTCCTCATCGACCATGCACGCGGCCGGCTCGCGTCGAAGCGCGACGGCGGAATCATGGTCACGCTCGGCGAGGCGGAGAACGCGGTCGACTCACCGGGCGTGGATGTGTTGGCGTTGGACGATGCTCTGACGCGGCTCGCGACCTTCGATCCGCAACAGGCGAGGGTGGTCGAATTGCGCTTCTTCGGCGGACTCTCGATCCCCGAGACCGCCGAGGCCTTGGGTATTTCGACCGCGACAGTCTCCCGCGAATGGACCACCGTGCGCGGCTGGCTCTATCGCGAACTTCGAAGCGCGCAATGAATCCCGCGCGCTGGCAGCAGATCAAAGTGACACTCGAAGAGGCGATGGGTCTCGAACAGCCGCTGCGCGAAGTCTTCTTTGCGAGGATCGGCACGGTGGATCCGGATCTGCGCGCGGAGGTCGAGGCCCTGATGGCGTCGGATCAGCAAGCCGGGGAAAGTTTTCTGGAAACGCCCGCTGCAGGATTGGGCGGGTTTGCGGACATCGAGACCGTCGATTCGCGTATCGGCCGGCGGATCGGCGCGTTCGAACTGGTGCGTGAACTGGGTTCCGGCGGCATGGGGTCGGTGTATCTGGCACGGCGGGTCGACGCAGAATTCGAACAGCAGGTCGCCGTCAAGCTCATCCGCGACGGTGACGAGACCGCGCCGATCGTCGCGCGGTTCAAGGTCGAACGGCAGATTCTCGCCCGGCTCGATCACCCGAACATCGCGAAACTCCTCGATGGGGGTCGTACCTCTCAGGGGCAGCCGTATTTCGTCATGGAGTACGTGCCCGGCAAGCCGATCACGGAGTACTGCGATGGCGAGCGCCTCGACGTTCGCACGCGGCTGGAGTTGTTCCTGCAAGTTTGCGACGGCGTGCAGCATGCGCATCAGAACGCAGTCATGCACCGGGATTTGAAACCGTCGAACATTCTGATCGTCGACGTGGACGGCAAGCCGGTGCCGCGCATCATCGATTTCGGACTCGCCAAGGCCTCCGGTCTCGCCGCGCCGGACGAGTCAAACCTCACGAAATACGGCAACTTTCTGGGCACGCCGGGCTATATGAGTCCCGAGCAGACGGACCCGATTTCGATGGTCATCGATACCCGTACCGACGTTTATTCACTCGGCGTGATCCTATTTGAGATATTGACGGGATCGCTGCCATTCCACACGGAAACGGGGCGTATGCCGCCGCTCGACGTTTGGCTGCGTCGGCTGCGCGAAGATGATCCGCCCCGCGCGAGCGCCAAGCTCGCCGCGCAACGCCGCGACGTCTCTAGCGCGCGTGCGGCGGCACGCGCCATCGATACGAAGGGACTCATCACCCTGTTGAGCCGTGACCTGGATTGGATCGTTCTCAAGGCACTGGAACGCGACAGGGATCGGCGCTACAGCACGCCGTCCGAATTGGCGGCCGACGTACGTCGCTATCTCAATCAGGAACCCGTTCTCGCCAGGCCGGCGAGTACGCTATACCAGGTCGGAAAGTTCATGCGCCGCCGGCGCATTGCGGCGGCCGTCATCGCAATCATATTCAGCCTGAGCCTGCTCGCCGGCGGCGCGGGCGTCGTCGCATTGAAGCAGCGCAACATCGCATTGATGAAGCAGGGCGCGGCGGATCGTACGGCACAATTCATGGTGTCGCTGTTCGAACTCGCGGACCCCGGCGTGAATCGCGGGAATTCGGTCACCGTGCGCGAGGTGCTCGATCGAGGAGCCGCGCAGATCACGACGAAGCTCGAACCAGATCCTGCGATTCGTGCCGACCTGCTCACCGTGATGGGACAGGCTTATTCCGGACTCGGCCTCTACGACTCGGCGAAAAAATTGCTCGGCGATGCTCGGGCCGACCAGCAGCGCGCCGCGGTTCCGCCCGCCTCGCGCGTACGCACGCTCGTGGCCTCGGGGACGGCCCTGTATCTCGCGGCCGATTACATCCGGGCCGAGCAATTGTTGCGGGCGGCGGTGCGGGACGCTCGAAACGAATTGGGCGCGGATGATCCGCTGCGCTCGGAGGCGCTCGCCCAACTCGCCGACGTGCTGGTCCAACTCGAACGCTACCCCGAGGCGGAGCGGATCTGCGAGGAGGCGATGAGCGCGGACCGCAAGCGCGGCGCCGAGGGTACGGGGTCGCTCGCGCGCACGCTCGATACCCTGGGGCGGGCGTACTTTTTCAGCAACGATTTGAGCGACGCGGAGAAAACCTGGCGCGATGCGCTCGGCCTGCACCGGCAGGCGTCGGGTCCGCGCAGCGCCTTGACCGCACAGGCGCTCAATAATCTTGCGGCGGCCGTCTATCAGTCCGGCCGGATCGGAGAAGCGTTCGGACTGTTCGCGGAGGCCCTGCCCGTCTACCGAGAAGTGTATGGCGTCGAGCACCCGGAGGTCGCGGTCCTGCTCCACAACATGGGCGATGCCGCGCTCATGCTGGGCCGGATCGACGAGGCAGAGCCCCTGCTCCGGCAGGCGCTCGCGATGCTCGAGAAGTTCAAGGGCGGCAGCCATGACGATCTCGTTGCGCCGCTCAATCTCTTGGCGATGATCGACGGCTACACCGGACATATGGATCTCGCGCGCGCAGAGATTCACCGGGCGGAGACCATTGCTCGTATTCCGCATCAAGGCGTGCTGCTCGACGAGGTCCTCCTGAATCGCGCCGACCTCGAGATTCGCGCCGGTAAGACGGCGGCCGCGGCCACGCCGCTCGCCGAATCTCGGCGGCTGCTCGAGTCGACCTATCCGATCGATCGGCACCCCGACGAAGCCTGGCGCTATTCCCTGTGGGATACCGTGGAGGCGGAGTTTCGGTCGGCGAGCGGAGATGTGCCCGCCGCTAAGGTCCGGGTTGCTGCGGCACTCCCGGTCATTACCGCGCGGTTCGGAAAAACCGGATTCAATAGCCTCCTGGCGCAGCGCCGGGCCGAGTTTGTCGCTCATGCGAGTACGGCGTCGACATCCAAACCAGAGTCCGATCGAGGATCGCAATCATGACGAGGCTATTTTCCCTTTGCGTGATCGCAATCGCCGCGGTGTGCGCACTTGACGGCACCGCTGCGTCTCGCAGCGTCATCATCAACGGCTGGACCGTGACCAGCATGACGGGTACCGCCAATACGATTACGCTGAACGCGGCGGCTCCGGCGCCGCTCGCGCCGATCGCGGGCGTCTTGACGTTCTCGCCCGGAACGCCCGGTGTTCCGTACACGATCGAGACGCTGGGAAACAACCTCGGGTACTGCTGGACCGGCAGTCCCCTCGATTCTTTCGGCGACTGCGGCGGCACTCAGATCACCGTGCAGACCCTGGCAAAGAACAAAGAGGGCCGCGTCGTCGACTTCGTCATCTATTTCGGCTACTCGTCGACTTCCTGTCCGACACAAACAGCGTCGTTGACCGTGGGCAGCGTGACTTACACGGCGGCCAACCCCTGCTCGCTCAGCCCCACCACTTCGTCGGAAGACTTCATCGATGGCCCGGGTGACACCGGAGCATTGGAATTCATCGACGGGTTGCTCGTGAATCCTCAGAACTACATCGGCCATGGCTGGAAGTTGAGTCCGAGTGCGCCGTCGATCGCGTCGCCGCTGACGACCGAGGCCGTCGCCGTCGGGCCGAATTCCCCGGGTTCCTCGGGTGGAGACCCCTGGGTGCTGCGCGGTCCGCAAAGCGGCGGCAACTATCCTGTGTACCACTTGGAAAAAGGCGCTTGGAACAAGAAGCCGGGCGCGGGCGTGCAACTCGCGGTCTCGCCGCAGGGCACGCCCTGGTTGATCGACATCAACGGGAACCTGTCGTACTGGAGCGGGACGGCATTTGTTTCGATCGCGGCGCCTTGCGCCACATGGATCGGCGTGGGGCCGAATGCCTACGGCTTGAAGCACGGCGACCCCTGGATACTCGGGTGTTTCGTACAAGGCAGCGCCGATGGGTATCCGATCTATCGGTTGGTCGGCGCGAACTGGGTGCAGCAACCGGGTGCGGGTGTGAAAATTGCCGTCTCGCCCCAGGGAATCGCCTGGGTCATCGACAGTCTCGGCGGCGTCAACATTGCGTACGGCGGGAATTTCGTCAGCGCACCCGGCCCCGTCTGCGCGACCTCTATTGCCGTGGGGTCGTCTCAGACGGCCATGCCGTCGGCCGATGTGCTCGGCAACGTCTGGATCACGGGCTGTACGGCGGACGCCAACGGCAACTACGCGGTCTACCAGCTGCAGAAGGGTTCCACATGGGCGCCGATTCCGGATCCTTCAAACCAAACCACGCAAAACGGCAGCGTGACTCAATTCGGCGGCGTGCAGTTATCGGTGTCGCCCGACCTTGCAGTACCGTGGCTGTACAAAGCTGACGGATCTTTGTACCACTGAATGCGGGGACGCCTGCCAGTTGCCGCCGGAATTCGCTATAGTTGGTTGGACGATGCGGGCGCGCAGCTCGTCGATGCTCGATACCGAACTATTTCGAACGGCGGGGAGAATCCTGATGAACGAATCGGCTGCGGAGTCTGAAGCGCGCGAGCCAGCGTCAGAATTCGACCTGGCTGCGGCCGTGCGGCGAATCTTGGTCGTTACCGCGGTCGGCATGTCGCTGAACACGCTCGGAGCGTCTCCCGCGCAAGCGACGAACGTCGCAATCAAGAATTTCCAAGGCGTCTGGTCGTCGGCGACCACGTATACGGCGGGCGCCGTCGTGACCTTCAACAACGCAAGCTACATCGCGCTAGTGGGCAGCCACGGGGCGAAGCCGTCGACCGCTCCGGCCGATTGGGCGATCTTGGATGCGCCCGGTGCGACTGGCGCAACCGGCGCTACCGGTCCCAAGGGCGCGACGGGAGCGACCGGCGCAAAGGGTGCGACGGGCGCCACGGGCGCCAAAGGGGCGACGGGTGCCACGGGCGCGAAAGGCGCGACAGGGGCGACGGGCGCGACAGGGGCGACGGGTGCCACGGGCGCCAAAGGCGCGACAGGGGCGACGGGTGCCACGGGCGCGACAGGGGCGACGGGTGCCACGGGCGCCAAAGGCGCGACGGGGGCAACGGGGCCAACCGGTGCGAAAGGCGCGACCGGCGCGACCGGCGCGACGGGTCCCAAGGGCCCGTCCGGTGGGCCGACGGGCCCCACCGGTCCCACGGGTGCCACGGGTCCTGCGGGGATCTCGCAAGGCGTCGATGGCTCGTTACCGGCGGGTGGTGTGACGACGAACCTGACCAGTGCTGGAACCATCGTAGCGACGACGGGCACGGTCAGCGTGTCCGGTGTCTATTACATCAATGCAAATCCGCTCTTGTTCGTCGACTCGGGCGATTCCGTCTACTGCTACGTGGCGCCAGGGGCGGACGGTAACTTCAACGATGGCTTTTTTGCCGGCTTCAACAATGTCGGAACGCTTGCGGCGTACGCTTCCGGCGCGACGACCGACGTTTGGTTCGTGGCTCAAGGGGACGTCATCAACCTATGGTGCGAATCGAACGGCAGTAGTTCGGTGTCGGGCGTGTACAGCACGCAGATGACGGCGGTCCTGATCAACGTCGAAAACGGCGTTGCCGTGGCGTCGAACAAGCCCTTTTCTCCCAATTTGCACAAGGTTCAGATGCCGAACTCGGCGCTTCCGGGCGGTCGAGGGACGCGACAAACACCGCCTTGAGCGGCACACGCCGCCCATCCTCAAGGCGCCGCGAGCTTCTCGAAGCTGCGCTGCTGGCCGCTTTGCTTCGACAGCAGCACGAGGCTCTTCGGATCGCTCGAGAGGATCGAGTCCGCGACGGTCCTCGATGCCTCGGGGATCGGGGGCGTCGTCTCGGCGTAGTGCCAGACGAGAGTTTGATCGGTGTGAGACCACGTGCCCCTGAATTCGAAGAACACCTTGCCTCCCACGCTCGCGCGACCCTCGAAGCTCATGTCCGCCTTGAACTCGACGTCGGTCGTGATTTCCTGACCCGACGGGCTCGCGGTCTTGCTCGACCACTGACCGATCAGGACGTCGGGCGCCGCGGCCGGCGGCGCCGTTGTATCCGGCGGCTCGGCGCGCACGGTTCCCGGAGACGCCAGCAGCATTGCCGAAGACGGCAGCAATGCCGAAGCCAGCACGATCGCAGATAGACGCCCGCTCATCCCTCAATCCTTTAATGCCTGACGCTTGGCCTCGACGACCGTGAGCGCCGTCATGTTGACGATGCGCCGGACCGTCGCAGCCGCCGTCACGATGTGAGCCGGCGCCGCGCAGCCGAGCAGCATCGGACCGACGGCGACGTTCTGGCCGGCCGCGATCTTGAGCAGATTATACGAGATGTTGGCGCTGTCGAGATTGGGGCATACGAGCAAATTGGCGCTCCCCTTGAGCCGGCTATCGGGCAGGATGGACTGCCGCTCGGCCTCGTCGAGCGCGCAGTCGCCGTGCATCTCGCCATCGACTTCGAGATCGGGCCAGCGCGCCTGGATCATTTCCAAGGCCTCGCGCATCTTGAGCGCCGAGGGCGCCTTGCTCGAACCGAAATTCGAATGGGACAAGAGCGCCACTTTCGGTATGAGGCCGAAGGCGCGCAGTTGATCGACCGCGAGGCCGGTGATCTCCGCGAGTTCCGCCGCGTTCGGGTCGATATTCACGTGTGTGTCGACGATGAACACCTGGCGTCCCGGCAGAACGAGCCCGGTCATCGCGCCGTAGACGTTGACGCCCGTGCGGCGGCCGATGACCTGATTGAGGTAATGCAGGTGCCGCCAAGTCGTGCTGATCGTCCCGCAGATGAGCCCGTCCGCCTCCCCCTTCTTCAGCAGCATCGCCGCGATGAGGGTCGTGCGCCGGCGCATCTCGAGTCTCGCGTACTGCGCCGTGACGCCCTTGCGCGAGGTCATGTGGTGATATTCCTGCCAATACTCGCGATAGCGTTCGTCGCTCTCGGGATTGACGATCGTGATGTTCTCGCCGACCCGAATCCTCAGGCCGTAACGCTTGATCGCCCGCTCGATCACGGCGGGCCGGCCGACGAGTATCGGGCGCGCGAGATTTTCGTCCACCACGATCTGAACCGCCCGCAGCACACGCTCATCCTCGCCCTCGGCATAGACGATCCGGCTGTGCTCGTGTCGCATGTCGCGAGCCGCGGCAAAGATCGGCGCCATCAGCGTGCCGCTGTGGTAGACGAACTGCTGCAGGCGCTGGCCGTAGTCCTCGAGGTCGGCGATCGGCCGGGACGCGACGCCGCTTTCCATCGCAGCCTTCGCGACGGCGGGCGCGATCTTGACGATCAGGCGCGGATCGAAGGGCTTTGGGATGAGGTATTCGGGGCCGAAGGCGAGGTCCTCGTTACCGCCGTAGGCGGCGGCGACGACATCGCTTTGTTCCTGGCGCGCAAGTTTTGCGATCGCGTTGACCGCGGCGATTTCCATCGCCCGGGTGATCGTCGTTGCGCCGACATCCAGGGCGCCGCGGAAGATGAATGGAAAGCACAGCACGTTGTTGACCTGGTTCGGATAGTCGCTGCGGCCCGTGGCGACGATGGCGTCGCCGCGCACGGCGCGCACCTCGTCCGGCAGGATCTCCGGCGTCGGATTCGCGAGTGCGAAGATCAGGGGACGCGGTGCCATGCGTCGCACCATGTCCGGGGTCAGTACCCCGCCCGCGGAGAGCCCGAGGAACAAATCGGCATCCGGGATGATCTCGCCGAGCGTGCGCGCCGCCGTCGGTTGCGCGAAACGCGCCTTTTCCGGGTCCATGAGTTCCCGGCGGCCCGAGTAGACGACGCCGGCGAGGTCGCTGAGCCAGACGTTGCCGGGGTTCAAACCGAGGTCGATCAGCAGGTCGACGCAGGCGAGCGCCGCCGCTCCGGCGCCGCTCACCACGAGCTTGATTGCGCCGATTGCCTTGCCGACGACCTGCAGCCCGTTCGTGACGGCCGCGCCGACGATGATCGCCGTGCCGTGCTGATCGTCGTGGAACACCGGGATCTTCATGCGCCGGCGCAGTTCGCGCTCGACGATGAAACAGCCCGGCGCCTTGATGTCCTCGAGGTTGATCGCGCCGAAGGTCGGCTCGAGCGCCGCGACGATCTCGACGAGTTTCAAGGGATCGCTCTCATCGATCTCGATGTCGAACACGTCGATGCCCGCAAACTTCTTGAAGAGCACGGCTTTGCCTTCCATGACGGGTTTCGCCGCGAGCGGCCCGATCGCGCCCAAGCCGAGCACGGCCGAGCCGTTCGTGATCACGCCCACGAGGTTGCCGCGGGCCGTGTATCGGTAGGCGTCGAGCGGATCGGCGACGATCGCTTCGCAGGCCGCCGCGACGCCGGGTGAATACGCGAGGGCGAGATCGCTCTGATTCGTGAGCTGCTTGGTCGACACCACGGCGAGTTTTCCCGGCGTCGGAAACTCGTGATAGTCGAGCGCCGCCTGCCGGCGTGCGTTCAGGATCTCATCGTTCGTCATGCGGCGGCCCTGGACGATAAAGGGCCGCAGTTTAGAACGCCGTCTCCTCCAGCGCCATCATCGAGGCCTTCCCTGCCTTGATCGCGTAGAGGAGGCCCCCGGCCTGCGGCAAAATGCGCTCGATGAAGAACGTCGCGGTCGTGAGCTTGGCGCGGTAGAACGCGGTCTCCTCGCCGCCCTGCGCCAGCTTGTCCGCGGCGACCTTGGCCATGCGGATCCACATGAAGCCGAGCGCGACGAGCCCGAACAGGCGCAGATAATCGCTCGCGGCGGCGCCGGCTTCCTCCGGATCGCCGAGGCCCTTTTGTGCGACGAATCCGGTCGCGAGTTGCAGGGCGCCGAAGCCCTTCGAATAAGCCTGAACGAGTCCGCCGACGGCCGGATCCTCGCCGTGCGCTTCGATGAACGCCGCGACGGGGTGGAAGAACCGGCGCAAGCTTCGTCCGAGATTCGCCGGCAGTTTGCGGCCGACGAGATCGAGTGCCTGGATGCCGTTCGTACCCTCGTAGATCATCGCGATACGCGCATCGCGAACGTATTGTTCCATGCCGTTCTGGACGATGTAGCCGTGGCCGCCGTAGGTTTGCAGTGCGAGATTTGCGGCTTCGAACCCAAGGTCCGTGAACAAGGCTTTGACGATCGGAGTCATGAGCGCGATGAAGTCCTCGGCCTCCGCGCGTTCGACCGGATCGGTCGAGCGATCCGCGCGATCGAGAGTGTTGGCGACCCAGCAACCGAGCGCACGGCAGCCCTCGTTATAGGCGCGCATCGTCATGAGCACGCGGCGGACGTCGGGGTGGACGATGATCGGATCGGCCGATTTGTCGGGGTGCTTCGCACCCGCGAGCGAACGGCCCTGCAGGCGGTCTTTGGCGTAGGCGACGGCGCTCTGATAAGCGGCCTCGCCGACACCCAAGCCCTGTGTGCCGACGGACAGACGCTCGCTGTTCATCATGACGAACATGGCGCGCATGCCCTTGTTCGGCTCGCCGACGAGCCAACCGGAGGCTTCATCGAAACTGATCTGGCAGGTCGCGGAGGCTTTGATGCCCATCTTGTGCTCGATCCCCGTACACAGCACCCCATTGCGCGGGCCCACCGTTCCATCGGCCTTCGGCAGGAATTTCGGGACGACGAACAGGCTGATGCCCTTGATTCCGGGCGGCGCATCGGGCAGGCGCGCGAGCACGAGATGCACGATGTTTTCGGTCAGGTCGTGTTCGCCCGACGAGATGAAGATCTTCGAGCCCGTGAGCAGATAGCTGCCGTCCGCCTGCGGCACGGCCTTGGTGCGCAGCATCCCGAGATCCGTACCGCATTGCGGTTCCGTGAGGCACATCGTACCGGCCCAGGTGCCTTGCACCATCTTCGGCAGATAGAGGTTCTTGAGCGCCTCGGAGCCATGGCTCTTGAGGGCGAGATACGCGCCGTGGGTCAGGCCCGGATACAAGCCGAAGGCGAGGTTGCAGGCGCAGATCATTTCCTCGACCAATTTGCTCACGCTCTCGGGCATTCCCTGGCCGCCATATTGCGGATCGGCGTTGAGCGCGCCCCAACCGCCCTCGACGAAGGCTGCGTAGGCCTCCTTGAACCCCTTGGGCGTGTGTACGACGCCGCTCTCGTAGCGGCAGCCTTCGGCGTCACCGCTCGCATTGAGCGGCAGCAATCGCGCGCTGATCAGCTTCGCCGCCTCTTCGAGGATCGTATCGAGCAGATCGGGCGTCGCCTCGGCGAGGCCCGGAAGGTGACTGAGACTCGTGCTGTCGTGCAACTCATGCAGCACGAAACGCATGTCGCGAAGCGGGGCGGTGTAGGTTTGCATGATGGATTCCTAGTTACGCAGCGGCTTGCCGGTGACGAGCAGATGTTCGATGCGTGCGAGAGTTCCCGGCGTCTTCATGAGGCGCATGAAAGCTGCACGCTCGAGATCGAGCAGTTGATCCTCGCTCACGCTGTCGACGAGGTCCGCGGGTCCCCCGGAGAGCACGCCGGCAAGTTCGTCGGCGACGATCAGGTCGTGATTGGTCGCGATACCGCGCCGATGGAAACCCTCGGCGGCCGTCACGAACGCGAGCTTGCCCGCAGCACCGGGCAGCTTGAGATCCGCGGGCTTGGGTGGTACATAATCCACGGCCAGCTCGAGCGCGCGCGCCTTGGCGTCGGCGAGCAGGCGATAGCGATTCATCGTGATGCGGTCCGCGTCGCGCAGGAAGCCGAGTTCGCGGGCCTGGACCGCCGACCTCGACACGGTTGCCGTGCTCACGGTCTCGAACACCTTCGCTGCGGCGGGCATTGGCCCCCGCGGCAGCTTGCCGCCGGTCTGCCAGCGCGTGAGCATTTCCTTGCAGCCGCCCCAGCCCGGTACCACGCCGACGCCGCACTCGACGAGGCCGATATAGCTCTCGGCATGCGCCTGGATCGCATCGCTGTGCAGCAGAATCTCGCAGCCTCCGCCCAGAGCCATGCCGGCGGGCGCGGCGACGACCGGAAACGGCGCGTACTTGAGCGCCTTGTAGGTTTGTTGACCGCCCGCGATGAGCTTCTCGATCTCGCTCCACGCCGCGATATTGGCGGCGAAGATCGCGAGGCCCAAATTCGCGCCGACCGAGAAATTTGCGCCCTCGTTGTAGATCACGAGCGCCTTGTACTTTTGCTGGACGAGGGGGATCGTCTTGCCGAGCAGAGTGATGATCGCTTCATCGAGCGAATTGCTCTTGCTCGTGAACTCGAAGCACAGCACGCCGTCACCCAGATCCCAGACGGCCGCGGACGCATTCTTGAGAACCGGGTTCGAGGCGCGCTTGATGTCCTCGAGCATCAGCACGCCCTCCGGTCTCGGCAGGTCGTGATAAGCCCCGTCGGTGCCGAGAAATTGGCGTTTGCCCTCCAGGATGCGGTAGAAGGTCTTGCCGCGCGCTGCGGCGAGCAGCGGCGGTACGGGGATGCCGCTCGCCGCGAGCCGCTCCGCGAACCAGTCGGTCCCGAGTTTGTCGATGAGTTCGAACGGTCCCGCCAGCCAGTTGTAGCCCAGGCGCATCGCCTCGTCGATCGCCGTCAGGTCATCGGCCGCTTCCGGCACGAGCCCGGCGGCGTAGGCGAGTGTGCGGCCCATGACCTGCCACGCGTAGCGCCCGATCCTGCTCTGCGAAGTAAGCAGCCCGCGGAGATTCTTCGCCGCACCCGCGAGCTCCGGCAGCTCGGGCTTTTCTTCCGGGCGGTAATCGCCCGTTGTGAGATCGATCGCCTCCTTCGCTTTGCCGCCCGCCGCCCGGTTCAGCCGATAAAAGCCGCCTTTGCCTTTGCGCCCGGTAAAGCCCTCGGCGATCATCTTCCGCACGAGCGGCAGGTCCCGATTCGCGGCGTGAAAGGCATCCGTCGAGGGCAGTGCCTTCTCGAGGCTCGCATTGATGTGCGGCATGAGATCGAGCCCGACCAAGTCGATGAGCCCGAACACACCGGTTTTCGGCACGCCGAAGGGCCGGCCGATCACCGCGTCCGCCTCCTCGACCGAGATCCCGAGGTCCACCGCTTCGATGACGCCGATCTGCAACCAATACACGCCGAGCCGGTTCGCGATGAAGCCGGGACTGTCCTTGCACCGTACGATGCTCTTCCCGAGCGCAACGTCGGCGAACGCGCAAACGCGCGCGGCGAGCGCCGGGTCCGTGTCCGGGCCGGTGATGACCTCGAGCAGCCGCATGTAGCGCGGCGGATTGAAGAAATGTGTGATCAGGAAATCGCGCCGAAACGCGGGGCTCTGGTCCTCGGTCAGAGCCGCAAGCGGGATCGTCGAGGTGTTCGAGGAAATCGCGGTGCCCGGACGGCGCACGGCGTCGATCTTGCGATACAGCGCGCGCTTGACGTCGAGTCGTTCGATGACGGCTTCGACGATCCAGTCGCATTCGGCGAGCTTGCCCAAGTCATCCTCGATGTTCCCGGCGGTGACGAGATCGGCCGCGCGCGCCGACATGAACGGCGCGGGCTCGGACTTCTGCATCTTGGCAATCGCGCCGGCCGCGAGCGCGTTGCGATCGGCCGCGCCAGAGGCCGCGCCTGCGGCCGCGCCCGATGGAACGATGTCGAGCAGGAGCACGGCAACGCCCGCGTTCGCGAATTGCGCCGCAATCCCGGCGCCCATGACGCCTGCGCCGATGACGGCCGCTTTACGGATGGGTTCTTGAGGCATGGCGTCTCCCTTCAGACTCTTTCGAGGACCGTGGCGATGCCCTGACCGCCGCCGATGCACTGGGTCGCGAGCGCGTACCGCTTCCCTTCCCGCTGCAGCAGTGCCGCCGCCTTGCCCACGATGCGTGCGCCGGTGGCGCCGAGCGGATGGCCCAGGGCGATCGCTCCGCCATCCAGGTTGAGCGTTGCGTCGCGAACCTTGAGATCGCGGACACAGGCGATCGCCTGGCTCGCAAAGGCTTCGTTGAGTTCGACGATGTCGATGGCCTCGATGTCGAGACCGGCCCGTGCGAGAGCCTTGCGAGTTGCCGCGACGGGGCCGATGCCCATGATCTCCGGCGCACAGCCCGCGACCGCCACGCTCACGATGCGCGCGAGGGGTTTCAGACCGTGCTTGAGCGCATAGTCTTCGCTGCAGACGAGCACGGCGGACGCGCCGTCCGTGAGCGGCGAAGAGGTGCCCGCCGTGACGGTGCCGCCAGCCGAGAACGCGGGCTTCAGTTGTGCGAGGCCTGCGGCCGACGTTTCAGGGCGCAAACAGCCGTCGACCTCGACGATGCCCGACTTCGTCGTGATGGGCACGATTTCCGCGGAGAAATGCCCCGCTGCCGCCGCCGCGGCTGCGCGTTGCTGGCTGCGCACCGCGAACGCCTCCTGTTCGGCGCGGCCGATTTCCCATTTCGCCGCGACGTTCTCGGCGGTGTCGCCCATGCCGATGTAAGCGGCCGGCACCCTGGCCTGCAGCGCCGGATTGAGCAGAGGATTGAAGCCGAGCATGGGGACGCGGCTCATGCTCTCGATGCCGGCGGCGATGAAGACCTCGCCCGCGCCGAGTTGTATTTGACCCGCGGCGATGTGCACCGACTGCATCGAGGACCCACAAAAGCGGTTGACCGTCATGCCGGCGACCGATTGCGGCAAACCGGCGAGCATGACGATGAGGCGGCCGACGTTCAGGCCCTGTTCGCCCTCGGGAAAGGCGCAGCCGACGATCAGGTCTTCGATGGCGTTCGGGTCGACGCCCGTGCGCGCGACGAGCGCGGCGACGACCTGAGCGGCGAGATCGTCGGGTCGTACGCGCATCAGGGCGCCCTTGTTGGCGAGCGTGAAAGGCGAGCGGGCGTATCCCGCGATGACGACATTTTTCATCGGTTGACTCCCAGGGTTACGAGCGCGGCATTGGCCTGCGCTTCGACTTCGCGAAGCTCGGCGAGCGTTTGTTCGAGTGCGATCCGCTGATCCTCGAGGCGGACGATGCGCGCATGCACGGATTTCAGCAGCAAAAGCAGCTGTTTGGCGTGCGTCGGATCGACGTCATAAAGATCCAGATATTCCTTGATCTCGCGCAGCGTGAAGCCGAGCCGCTTGCCCCGCAGGATCAGGATCATGCGGCTGCGGTCGCGGGCCGTGTACACGCGGTTGTTGCCTGCCCGGCAGGGCGCAATGAGCCCCTTGTCCTCGTACAGTCGGATGGTGCGCGCGCTGACGCCCAAGTCCTTGCCGAGTTCGGTGACACTGTAAAAGTCGTCGAGAACCGCGGATTCCCTAGCTGCCAAGATCTTCACCTATAGGTAAACGAGGTGACGCATACGAGAGGCGAAGGATAGCGACTTTTGCGCCGGATGCAAGCGCGGGCCGCTCGCCGGCTAGGCCCGGGCGCCGATGAGCCGGTAATTGACGATCAGCACGCCCGCGAGCACCAAGAGGGCGCCGCAGCCGAACCGCAAGCCCACCGGTTCGCCGAGCAAGGCCGCGCCGAACAGCACGCCGAACAGCGGCGTGAGCAGCGCGAGCAGCATCAAGCGTGACGTCAAGTAATGGCGTAATAGCCAGAACCACACGAGATAACTCGAGATCGCGATGATCACGGTCTGGAACAGCAGCGACAAGATCGTCAGTTCCGAGAACTCGACCTGGGTCTGACGGGTCACGGCCGCGAACACCGACAGCAGTAGCGTCGCTGTGCCGACCTGATAGAACACGGTCTTTGCGGTTGCGGCTCGACCGATGCGTCCGCGACGGAGCACCACGTTGCTGAATCCCCAGCTGACTCCACCCAAGAGCGCGAGGAAGTCGCCCGTCAGCAGCTCGCCGATCGGTCGTCCGCTGAAACTGAAGAACGCGACGACGACCCCGATGAAGGCGACCGAAATGCCCCCCCACTGGGCCGTGCTCAAGCGCTCTTCGGGCAGGAATTGCAGGCCGAGTGCCGTGAATATCGGTGCCGTGTATAGAAATACGACGGAGTGCGCCGCGGTCGTGTGTACGAGCGCCTGGCCTGCGAGGATGAACTCGAACGAAAACAGGGTACCGAGCAGGAGCCCGCTCTTGAGCGTTCCGTCCCTGAACGCGCCGCTGCCCTCGCGGTGCCACACCCAGAGGCCGAAGAACACGGCGGCGAAGCCGAAGCGGATCGCAAGCTGCATCACGGGCGGCGCGTCGGTCGCGACGCTCTTGAGTGCGACCTGTTGAAATCCCCAGACGATGCAGAGCGCCAGCATGAGCAGCGCCGCGCGCAGGTCGAGCGGCCGGCGTATCGGCGGCGGGCCTGGCGGCAGCGGACGCTCCCGAACCGCGCGGTTCAACTAGGGATCGCTCTTCGCGACCGCGCCGCCGGGCGCGGCGGCCCGCCGGGACTCCGAGCGCGCCGTGTCGTCGGAGCTCGAGGCCAAGGGTTCCGCGACCAGCGTGGTCGGGTTGACGATGCCCGGATCGTCGCGCAATCGCACGTAGAGCGCACCGCCGTCCGGATGCGGTACGGGCAGGGCCGCACCCGGAAACCCGTCGGGCACGTGCACGGGGTCGCCGAATTTTGGATCGACCGATATCGCGTCGATCAGGAACAGATTCGATCCCGTGAGCTTGCAGGCGAGCTCGGGGCTCGCCGGACATTGGAGCTCCTTGAGCATGGGCAGGCGTACGAGGGTCGCGAGCGGCAGCCATTCGCCCGCGACGCCGTTCACCGCGGCCCGAAACTTCAGGGGTCCGAACGCGGAGAAGCCGAAGGCCTTTTCCGGGTTCAGCGTGGCAACCGCGACGTGCGCATCCTCGAGCGTCACGCCGCCGTTCGCAAGACCGAGCGTCGTCGTCGAGGACTCATCCTGTGTGGCGACCTCAATCGTTTCCTCGCGCGCGAACGCAGTAGGCGTCTGCGAGCGCACGGAGAAGACGAAGGTCGCATCCTCCGGAATCTCGTCCTGATCGGCGAGCTGGATATTGCTGGCCAGGCTCGATGCCGATGGCTGCACGCTCTTGTGCAGCAGACGAACGCTCGGCCGCGCGCCCTCGACGGTTGCCGTGAGGCCGAAGCTGCGGCCGTCCGCGAGCGTCACCCTCGCCGGGACCGTGTTTTCCTTTTTGAGCGCACCGGCCGCCTCGGCGTCGACGGCGCTCATCGTGAGTTCGTCATGCCCCGCCCGGCTCGACAGCGTCGCCGGTACGAAGTTCACGCCTTTCATGCTGAGACTCGCGACCTCGTCGAGGCGATTGCCGGTGAGGACGCCTTGGGTATCGCCGGCGCGAATGCTGAACCCTTCGAGATGGCTGGCCTCCGAAAACGCGCGTAACTGGACCGGTTCTGCCTCGCCGGCGCCGAACTGCTTCACGAACAAAGTCACGTCGCCGGGTTTGGCATTCTCGAGCGGCAGGTGCAATTCCAGTTCGTTCGCGTGGACCGGTTTCCAGTCGACCTTCAGATCCTTGCCGGCCGAATCCTTGAGCATGATCGAATCGATGCAGCTCACGTCGCTCGCCTGCAGATGCACGGTCTCGGCGCGCCCGACGATCAGAGGCGGCTGGTCGCCACCCGACGCGCTCCATTGCTGCGCGCGCGAATTGACGAGCTGGAAACGGGGGCCCTCGTACGTGTCGAAGCCCCAGGCGGCGTGCAGCGCGCCCTCGATGCTCGTCCCCAGGCTCGCGGCGGGCAGGCCGGCGGTATCGACGACGTAGCCGCCCTCGGCGGCATCGGCCTTTGCCGGCAGGTCGATGGTCTTGCCGTCGGTCCCGGTGAGCCTGAGCGACACGTCGCGTGCATAGGAGGTCGAGAAAACGAGCGGCGCGCCCTCGACGGGCAGCATGAGCGTCGCTTTGCGGGCGCAATAAATCTCCTTCGGATCGATCGCGTGCAGCGGCGGCAGCTGCGCCTGCTCCACGGCGGGAAGCGCCGCGACCAGAACCGATTTCGGATCGTAGAACGAGGGTGCGGCATTGAGCGTCAAGTCGATATGCGTGCCATGCTGCGCGCCGAGCGCCGGGATGTACTGGTATTGCGCCGTGCGAAACGGATCGAGCAGCCGTGCCACGTCGAGCACCGCCGCGACGTACGGGCTGTAATAGCCGTAGCCGAGCTGCGGCGTGAAACTCGCCTCCATCGCGAGGTCACTGGCGGGACCCGAGGTCAGGGCTTCGACGATCGACGTGCTGTGCCCGTCGTTGAGGATCAACGATTCATGGCCTTGCATGAGGCAGGAGATCTGGAGTTCAGGGGCCTTGCCGAGACACTTCTCATCGACCCTGATCGCAAGGCTGCGCGCGAGCAAGGGCGCGCTCTCCTTGAGCTTCACCGGATCGCCATCGCCCAGGCGCCTGATCGCCGCGAAATAGGCTTCGAGGCGGGAGCGATCCAAGGCGGCCTGATTGAGGTCCTGCGACGTGCGCACGAAAACACCGGGACGGCCGCGCACGGCAGTGACAAGCGTGCGAAAACCTCCGCCCGTCGCCGGGGCCAGGAACACGAGTACCTGCTGCGCACCCTCGGGCACGGTCAAAGCGTAACCCTCGCGGGCGCAGGCACCGGTCCAGGTCTCGCACCGAAAGAACCAGTTCTTCGGCGGCGGATTGGTCGAGCCGCTCAAGAATGCCGTCACCATCAAGTAATGCGCGGATTGCGACGCCGGCAAGTCCGCTTTGATCGACAAGCGGTCGCCGACCGCGAGATTCGGCACTTCGGCGATCGGCAGCGTGGTCCCGCCGCGCGTCACCCGCACCTCGAGGGTGGGTCCGGCGAGATCGAACGGCGCCGGCGTCGCGAGGGCCGCCATGCTCGCGGCTGAGGCCACCGCCGCGAGAATCGCGCGTGTTGAAAACATGGCCGGATGGTAGCACAGGAGCCGAGACTCCCCCGGCGGCGGAGCGGATCGACGCGAGGCTACATGGCGGCGCGGCACCAGCCGGCGAGCGATGTTGCAAGCGCATGGGGCGCGCCGTTCCAGACCGGCCCGAGCAGCGTCACGAGACCAAAGGCGAATAGCAACATGCCGGCAATGCCGTGCAATGCGCGCGCCGCCGTGAAGCGTCCTATCTGCGCGATCAATAGATGACCGGTCAGCAGCGCAGGCAGCATTCCCGCGGCGAACGCCAGCATCGTGAGTGCGCCGCCGACGGCCCCGCCGGCGAGCGCCGCAAACAACAGCATCGAGTAGACGAGTCCACAGGGCATGAAGCCCCACACGGCGCCGAGCAGCAGAGAACCCGCGAGGCCGCGAACCTGCTTCCTGCGTGCGAGCGGCGCAAGCCGCGTCCAGACGGTCGCGCCGAAGCGCTCGACACCGCCCAAGAGACGCCAACCGAACAAGGCGCGCAGCGCGAGGCTCAGCATCACGAGGCCCGCGGCAATCCGCATGGCGACAGCTATGCCGCGTAGATCGAGCAGCGTCGCGAGGCCGGCGCCCATGGCTCCGACGATCGCACCGAGGACGGCATAAGCGGCGACTCGGCCGGCCTGGTAACAGCCGGCGTGCAGGAAGACGCGCAGCGGAGCCTCCGCCGCCCGGGCGGCACCCGCCCGCGCCGCGACCGCCGACTCTCGGCGTGCGCGCAGGCTGAGCGCACCCACGATGCCGCCGCACATTGCGACGCAATGCACGCTGCCGGCCACGCCGGCAACGAACGCCGCGCTGAGGTGCAGTATCATCCGGCCGGATCGTCGTCGGCGAGGATGTCGATGGCCGCGGCGTCGAGGTCATCGAACTGGCCGCTGCCGACGGCCCAGAAGAACGCCCAGCCGGCGCAGCCGACGAGCAGCAACGAGAGCGGGATCAAGACGAATACGATGCCCATGAAGGACGACTCCGGAGAAGGTTGGAGGCCGCGCTGGCGCGGTCCGAGATTGCGCCCCGTCGCAGGAGGCGCAGGGAATTCAGCACGACGAGAATCGAACTGGTCGACATGCCGATGGCGGCGAGCCACGGCGGTACGAACCCCAAGGCCGCGAGCGGCATGGCGGTGAGGTTGTAGCCCGCCGCCCAGATCAGGTTCTGCCTGATGATCGCGCGTGCACGCCGGGCGATCGCAAAGGCTTCGGGCAGGGCCTCGAGAGAGTCGCCGACGAGCACGAGATCCGCGCTCGCGTGCGCGAGCGCGGAGCCCCGCCCCATCGCGATCGACACGCCGGCGCCGGCCAGGACGGGCGCATCATTGATGCCATCGCCGATCATCGCGACGAACTCGCCCGCGGCGCCGAGCGCGCGCACGCGCGCGAGCTTGTCGCGCGGGGTCTGGCGGGCGGCAAAGCGCTCGATGCCGCAATGCGCGGCAACGCGCGCGACCGCGGGCTCCGAGTCGCCGCTCGAGATTTCGAGCGCAAACCCGTCCGCGCGCAGCCTGGCCGCCACGGGCGCGCCGCCGTCGCGCACGGTGTCGGCGAGGCAGAACGCGGCAAGGATTCCGTGCCGGTCGCCGAGAAAGATCCGGTCGTCATCGCCGCAATCCGCCGCCGCGGCGGAGTCATCCAAGGCCCCCGCCACGAATGCGCGCGTGCCGATGCGATAGCGCGCGCCGGCGACGACGCCTTCGAGCCCTGCGCCGCCCGCTCGGCTCACGTCGGTTGCCGCCGCAGGGGCAGAGTTCGCGGCCTGGAACGCGCGCGCGATCGGATGCTCCGAATTCGCCTCGAGCGCGGCGGCGATGGCGAGGCAGTCGGCGCCCGAGCGCTCCGCGAACGTCGTGCAGGTGTTCAGGCGGATCGCGCCGCTCGTGAGAGTGCCGGTCTTGTCGAACACGATCAGCGTCGTCTTGGCGAGACTTTCGATCGCATCCGCGTGCGTTACCAGCACGCCGCGGCGCGCGAGCGCGGTGTTCGCGCTCGCGACCGCCACGAGCGTCGCGAGCGACAGGGCGCAGGGGCAGGCGACGACGAGCACGGCAAGCGTCGCCGGGAACGCCCGGCTCGGATCGAACCAGGACCAAGCGGCGAATACGAGCGCCGCCCCGATCAGGACCCTGCCGAGAAACCGGCTCGCCATGCGGTCGGCGGCGCGCGTGATGCGCGGCCGTTCGGCGAGCGCTCGATCGAGCAGCGCAACGATATGCGACAGCACCGTCGCGCCGCCGACCGCGGTCACGCGCAGCTCGAGCGGCGCCTCGACGTTGAGCGTGCCGCCCGCGAGCGTATCCCCGGGTCCGCGCGCCATGGGCAGCGGCTCGCCCGTGAGCATGGACTCGTCGATGCTCGTGCGGCCGGCGATCTGCGTGCCGTCGGCGGGGATGATTTCGCCGGCGCGTACGAGCACGCGATCCCCGACGACGAGCGTGCCGACGCCGACATCCGTCAGCGATGCGCCATCGAAGCGGTGCGCCGTTGCGGGCAGCACCCGGCTCAGGGCATCGCTCACGCTCGTGCACTGGTGACGCGCGATCATTTCGACGTAGCGCGCGACCGTGAGAAAGAAGATGAACATCGTGATCGAATCGAAATAGACGTCGCCCGCGTGCCGCCAGGTATCGATCACGCTCGCGCCGTAGGCGAGCAGCAACCCCAGGCTCACCGGCACGTCCATCGTGATTTCACGCGCCGCGAGCGCGCGGGCCGCACCCCGGAAGAACGGCCAGCCGCCGTACAGCATGACCGGTGTCGCGACGAGCAGACTCACGAGGCGCAAATAACTGCGGACCCCGGCGTCCATGCCGTTCCAGTCGCCCGAGTACATCGCGACCGCGAACATCATGGCTTGCATCATGCCGAGGCCCGCCACCGCGAGTCGCTTCAGGATCGCGTGGCGCTCCCCGTCCGCGCGCGCGATCGCGGCCGCGGCGTCGAGCGGCTGCGGACGATATCCCAAGGCCGCGATTGCAGCCAGCAACTGCGACAGTTTCAGCTTGCCGTCGTCCCACGCGATCTGCGCGCGGCCCGTGGCGGTGTTGACGCTTGCACGCAGCACCCCGTCCATCTTCAGCAATGCGTGGCTGACCAGCCACCCGCAGGCGGCGCAGGTCAGCCCGTCGATGAGCAGCACGACCGAGCGGCCTTGCGCCTCGCGCCGCGTGATGGTCCCGAGCAATTCCGGTTCGTCGAACGGCGCCCAGGCGGAGACGGTGGCCGCGGGCCGCGCCGACGGTGCCGTCCGCAGGCTGTAGAAATCCTCCAACCCCAAGTCCGCGATGAATGCCGCCGCCGCCCGACAACCGGGACAGCAGACGCTGACCTCGGCCCCGCGCAGGGTCAAACGCAGCGCGGTGCGAGCCTTGAGCGTTTCGCCACAGTGGAAGCAGGTGTCCGCGGACTGCATCGACGTTACTCTGCCGGCGGAACGACCGAACTCTGGGCATTGCCGTGGATGACCGCGGCCGTGGGATGCGGCACACGGACGTCGGCTTCCGGATTTTGCAGGATCAGCCACGCCGTGATGATGCCGGCGAGCACCGACGCGACGGGCGGTGTGATCACGAGCCACATCATGGGTTGGTGGTACCAGCGTTCAGCGGATTTCGGTGGGGTCATTGCGAATCTCCCGGTGGATTTGGATGGGAAACGTCACGGCGCAAAGAACCGGCTGTGCGTCTTGATCATGATCTGCGGGGCGTCCTGCGCGCGGACGATGAGATCGAAGTCGCGGCCGCCATGCTGGACGCCTGCGGCTTCGCGCACACGCAAGACGACCGTGTTGACCTCTTCGGCCGGGACTTCCTCGCTGGTGCGGTCGGTATCGAGCGTGGCGCCCTCGAGCTTCGCGAGCGTGAAGACGAATCGATGCGCGTGCTGATCCTTGTTGATGATCCGCACGCTGTAGACGTTTTCGATGCGCCCGTCGTCGAGTTCCCGGTAGAGCGCATTGCGGTCGCGCAGCACATCGACATTGACCGGCGTGCGGTGGCCGACGGCAAAGGCGAAGCCGCCGACGAGCAGCAGGAGCCCGGTCGCGTAGACGAGAATGCGGGGTCGCAGGAGTTTCGGCGCCCGGCCCTCGAGTTCAGCCTGCGTCGAATAGCGCACGAGACCGCGCGGCGAGCCGAGCTGATCCATGACGGCATCGCAGGCATCGACGCAGGCGGCGCAGGCGATGCACTCGTACTGGAGTCCCTGCCGAATGTCGATGCCCGTCGGGCAGACCTGAACGCAGAGCGTGCAATCGACGCAGTCGCCCTGGCCCGGCTTGCGATGCTCCTCGCCGCGGGCGCGCGAGCCGCGCGGCTCGCCGCGCGCCGCGTCGTACGAGATGATCAGCGTATTCTTGTCGAACATTGCGCTCTGGAAACGCGCATAGGGGCACATGTACTTGCAGACCTGTTCGCGCAGGAAACCCGCGTTGCCGAGCGTCGCGCATCCGTAGAAAACGACCCAGAAGAGCTCCCAACCGCTCAAATCCCCGCCGGCCACGGCGGCGCTCAATGAGCGGATCGGAGCGAAGAATCCGACGAAGGCGAACCCGGTGAAGCCGGCGAAGCCGATCCAGAGCGCGTACTTGGCGGTCTTGCGCAGGAGTTTTTCGCGGTTGAACGCGCCGCGATCGATCTTCATGCGCTTCGCCCGCGGACCTTCCGCCAGACGCTCCATCCAGATGAACACCTCGGTCCAGACCGTTTGCGGACAGGCATAGCCGCACCAGAGGCGGCCGCCGAGTGCCGTGAAGAAAAACAGGGACAGCGCCGCGATCACGAGCAGCCAGGTCAGGAAGAAGAAATCCTGCGGGAAGAACGTGAGCCCGAAGATGAAGAATTTGCGCGCCGGCAGGTCGAACAGCACGGCCTGACGGCCGTCCCATTGCAGCCAGGGAAGGCCATAGAAGAGGCCCAGCAAGGCGACGACGGCCGCGATGCGCAGATGCGCAAAGCGGCCGTTGACATCGCGCGGGTAGATCTTCTCGTGGGCTGCGAACAGGCTCTGTTCGGCCGCGCTCGTCATGGCGTCGGATTGGCATCGCGCGACACGGACAGCACGTAGGCCGAGAGCAAGCGCACCTTGGTCTCGCCGAGGCGCTCGAGCTGCGCCGGCATGTGGTTCGTGCGGCCGTTCGTGATGGTCTCGCGAATGTCGGCGACCGATCCGCCGTGCAACCAGACGCTGTCGGTCAGATTGGGCGCGCCGAGCAGCGGATTGCCCTTGCCATCCAGTCCGTGGCACGCGGAACACAGCGTCTCGAACGTCGTCTTGCCCGGCCCTGCGAGTTGCAGCGATGCCGCGTGCGTCCCCAAATCGCGGCCGCTCAAGCTGAGCACGTAGGCTTCGACCTGTTCGACACCTTGCGCGCCGAGCACAACGCCCCACGGCGGCATGACGCCGTCCCGGCCCAGCGAGATCGTCTGATGAATCGTGTCCGCGGAGCCGCCCCACAGCCAGTCCCCGTCGGTGAGGTTTGGAAAGCCCCTGGCACCGCGCGCATCCGAGCCGTGGCAGCCCGAGCAGTTGAGCGCAAACAGATTGCGCGCGGCCGCCATCGCGGCCGGATCTTCCGAGAGCTCTTTGAGGCTCTTGTCCTTGAACGCCGCGAAACGCGCGTCGAACGACCGTTCCGCCGCACCGTGTTCGGCCCGCCAGGCGCCGACCTCGGTCCAGCCGAGGACGCCCTTGAAGTTGCCGAGCCCCGGATACAGCACGAAATAGATGATGCCGAACACGATGGTGATCAGGAACAGCCACAGCCACCAGCGCGGCAGCGGGTTGTTGTATTCCGTCAGATCGTCGTCCCAGACGTGGGTGGTCGACTGGGGGGCAATTGCGCCGCTGCCGCGCGAGGTCCACCAGATGAGCCACAGTGCGGCCACGATCGTGCCGACCGCGCCGAGCGTGATCAAGGTCGCGGCCGTGGCATTCACGATCGCTTGCTCCCCGGCTTGACCGCAGCGGGCGGGGCTCGATCGTCCTCGAGCGGCATGCGCGCCATCGAGTCGAACGACTCCTTGCGCTGCTTGCCCCACACCCAGACCGTCAAAGCGATGAACAGAAACATGAGAATGAGCGTGATGACGCCCCGCACGATGCCGATCATGGTGTTAGGTCTCCGTGAAATTTCAAGCCTTGCAGATAAGCGATCAGGGCGTCGAGCTCCGAGTGTCCCGCCACCTGCGCGGCGGCGTCGGCGATCTCCTGGTCCGTGTAGGGCGTGCCGAGCTTGCGAAGCACACGCATCTTGGCCGCGACGAGGCCGCCGTCGATCGTTCCGTTCGCGAGCCAGACGAAGCCCGGCATGTTCGATTCGGGCACGACGTCGCGCGGATTGTTCAGATGGATCCTGTGCCACTGGTCCGAATACTTGCCGCCGATGCGCGCGAGATCGGGGCCCGTGCGCTTCGAGCCGAACTGAAACGGATGGTCGTAGACCGCCTCGCCGGCAAGCGAGTAATGGCCGTAACGTTCCGTTTCCGCCTGCAGCGGCCTCACCATTTGCGTGTGGCAGAGGTAGCAGCCCTCGCGCACGTAGATGTCGCGGCCGGCAAGTTCGATCGCCGGATAGGGCTTGATGCCGGGGGCCGGCTGGATCACCGAGGCCTGGAAGTAGAGCGGTACGATCTCGACCAAGCCGCCGATGCTGATGACGATGGCGATCAAGGTGCCGAGCAGCCAGGCGTTCTTTTCGACGATTTCATGGTTCATGGAATGATTCCTGGGTTTCCCTACGGCTCAAACGGCGGGCACGGCGGCGGGTGCGGTGCGCATTTCGGGTGCGGAGACCGTTCTGATGACGTTGTAGAGCATGATCAGCATCCCCGTGAAATACATGAGTCCGCCGAGCAGGCGCACGGCATAGAAGGGGTAGGTCGCCTTCAGGGATTCGACGAACGTGTAGGTCAGCGTGCCGTCCGCGTTGAGTGCACGCCACATCAGCCCCTGCATCACGCCTGCGATCCACATGGCGCTCACGTAAAGCACGACGCCGATGGTCGCGATCCAGAAGTGCAGGTCGATGAGCCGCACGCTCCACATCTCCTTGCGTCCCCAGAGCTTCGGAATGAGCGCGTACATCGAGCCGATCGTCATGAATGCGACCCAGCCGAGCGCGCCGGAGTGCACGTGTCCGATGGTCCAGTCGGTGTTGTGCGAAAGCGCGTTGACGGTCTTGATCGCCATCATCGGGCCCTCGAAGGTCGACATGCCGTAGAAGGACAGCGAGACGATCAGGAACTTCAGGATCGGATCGGTGCGCAGCTTGTACCAGGCGCCGGAGAGCGTCATGATCCCGTTGATCATGCCGCCCCAGGACGGCGCAAGCAGGATCACCGAGAACACCATGCCGAGCGATTGCACCCAATCCGGCAAGGTCGTGTAGTGCAGGTGGTGCGGCCCCGCCCACATGTAGATCGAGATCAGGGCCCAGAAGTGCACGATCGACAGCCGGTAGGAGTAGATCGGACGTCCGGCCTGCTTCGGCACGAAGTAATACATCATTCCGAGGAACGCGGCCGTGAGGAAGAAGCCCACGGCGTTGTGGCCGTACCACCACTCGACCATCGCATCGACGACGCCCGAGTAGACAACGTAGGATTTCGTGAGCGTCACCGGGATCGCAAGGTTGTTCATGATGTGCAGCACGGCGATCGTGATGATGTAGGCCGCGAAGAACCAGTTCGCCACGTAGATGTGCTTGACCTTGCGGATCGCGAGCGTGCCGAAGAACACGATCCCGTACGCGACCCAGACGATCGCGATCAGGAGGTCGATGGGCCATTCGAGCTCGGCATATTCCTTCCCTTTCGTGATGCCCAGCGGCAGGCTGATCGCCGCGAGCAGGATCACGAGCTGCCAGCCCCAGAAGGTGAAGTCCGCGAGCCTCCCGCCGAACAGGCGCACGTGACCGGTGCGCTGCACGATGTAATAGGAACTTGCGAACAGCGCACATCCGCCGAAGGCGAATATGACGGCGTTGGTGTGCAAGGGGCGCAGGCGGCCGTAGCTCAGGAAGGGCAAGCCGAAGTTCAAGTCCGGCCAGATCAGCTGCGCGGCGATGATCACGCCGACCAGCATCCCGACGATGCCCCAGATGACGGTCATGATCGCGAACTTGCGCACGATGCCGTCGTTGTAGGCGACGGGAAGCCCCCGCGGTTGATCCTGTGCGGGGTTGAGCACACTCTGCATGTCGTTGAACCTCGAAGTTTGCAATGACCGGTTGCTGCAGGGTCAGCTTAAGAAACGCCCGGCCAAGCTGCTATACGCGGAGACCGGGTGCGGGTACGCGAATACCGATAGAGGTGTGGCCGCAGGTGGGGATCGCGATGATCGTGAGAGACCCGACGGAAGCGGAGATCGGCCCGCTGGCACAGCTGTGGTATGCCGGATGGCAGGATGCGCATGAACGACTCGTGCCGGCGGAACTCGCGCGGATGCGTACGCTGCAGAGCTTCCAAGGGCGGCTCGCGGCGGCCTTGCATCGAGTGCGCGTCGCGGGCCCCGTCGACGCGCCGCTCGGCTTTTGCATGATCAAAGACGACGAATTGAACCAGCTTTATGTCTCATCGGAGGCACGCGGATCCGGCATCGCCGCACGCCTGCTTGCAGACGCGGAAGCTCGTATCAGCGCGGGCGGTTCGCGCACGGCCTGGCTCGCATGCGCCATCGGCAACCACCGTGCGGCGAGATTTTACGAGAAGCAAGCTTGGGTCCGCGCGGCAGCGGTAACCGTGGACCTCGAAACCGAAAGCGGCACGTATCCACTCGAAGTGTGGCGCTACGAGAAATTGCTGCAGCGCCAAGGGCCTGCCGCGCCCGTGCCGTGAGTCAGCGCGCGAACAATTGCCCCGGATCCTGAAAGGCCTTGAACTCCACGGCATTGCCGGACGGATCGTAGAGAAAGAACGTCGCTTGTTCGCCGACGGCTCCGGCGAAGCGCACGTGCGGCTCGATCACGAACGCAACGCCGGCGCCGCGCAAGCGTTCGGTGAGCCGATGCCAGGCGCTCCATTCGAGCACGACGCCGAAGTGCGGCACGGGGACGTCATGGCCGTCGACGTCATTGGAGACACGTACGTGGGGACGTGCGCTCGCATCGAGATGCGCCACCAATTGGTGACCGAACAGGTCGAAGTCGACCCAGGTCGGCGCGCTGCGCCCTTCCGGGCAGCCGAACAGGCCGCCATAAAAGGCGCGCGCCGCGGCGAGATCGTGTACCGGGATCGCGAGATGGAATGGGCTCAAGGTCACGGGGGTTGCTCCTGGAATACTATCGCAGAATCCTGGGCTCGCGCGGCACCGCGGCGGTGTCGGCCGCTTGGGCGAGCGCGAGCCACGCGCGCGCCGATTCGGCGAGATAGGCGCCGCGCCGCCATGCCAGCACCATCCGCCACTCGGTGTCGGGCTCGGCGAGCAGAATGCGGCATATCCGCGGATGCTGGTATTGCTCCGCGATCATGCGCGGCAAGAACGCGATGCCGAGGCCCGCGGCCGCCAGTTCCACGATGAAGTGAATTTGTCCGCTGCGCGCGATGATGATCGGCGTCACCCCTCGCCTGGCGCAGGCCTCGAGAATGATGGGATTGAGCGCGAAACCCTCTTCGAAGAGGATGAACGGATAGGCGGCGAGCGCCTCGATACCGACCTGGTCGGCGCCGGCCAGCGGATGCGAGGTCGTCATGAGTGCCATGAGCGGTTCGCGCCGAACCTCCTGGACCTCGAATTCGGGACCGACGGGTGCCAGCAATCCCGCGAGATCCAGATCGCCCGCCAACAGCATTTCTTCGAGGCGCCGACTGCCATGCTCGACCAGGCGGATATCGATGCCCGGATAGCGACCGCGAAATGTCGCGAACAAGGGTGCGAACAAGGTGTCGCTGCCGAGCGGCGGCAGACCGAGGCGCAGCAGCCCGCGCTTGAGGCCGCGGACTTCGTCGAGTTCGGCCAGCAGGTCGTCCCGTTCCGCGAGGATTCGCTGCGCCCGGCGAAATACGATCTCGCCGGCGGCCGTCAGTGTGCTCTTGTGTCCGATGCGGTCGAACAGCACGGTGTCGAGTTCCGCCTCGAGGTTCCTCACCGATTTGCTCACGGTCGACTGCGTCGCGAAGATGGCTTTGGCAGCCTGCGAGAAGCCTCCCTGCCGTACCACCTCGACGAAGGCTCGCAACATGCGTAACTGCATGAGTATTCCAAAATCGAATGAATAATATGCAGTTTATTCGTTTGTATCATGACTCGCCAGCCCCAAGACTGCGCCCAGTGGCATCGTGCCATTGGCATCGTCGAGGAGTTACCCAAAGTGCATCGCATCATGGTCCAAAGCCGATATTTGCTGCGCTACCGCCGCTCGGCCCAGGTCGGGCTCGTTTTGGCCCTCTGGGGCATGGGCGAAGCGGTCGTACAGGGGCTCGATCTGCCGGTACCGGGTGGCATCGTCGGGCTCGGATTGCTGCTTGCGCTGCTCGGCACCGGGTGGGTGCCGGCGCGTTTCGTGCGCGGCGGCGCGAACTGGCTCATCGCCGACATGCTGTTGTTCTTCGTCCCGGCCGTGATGGCGGCGCGCGAACACCGGGAGTTGCTCGGTGCGCTCGGCGTCAAGCTCGGCATCGTGATCGTCGTGAGCACGCTCTGCGTGATGGCGGGGACCGCCTGGCTCGTGGCCTTGAGCCAAGCGTGGAGCGCGCGCGGGCGCCGCGAGGCTGCAGCATGACGTGGCGTGAATCGGCGCCGCAAACCCTGTTCTGGTCGGTCGTGACGATCGGCCTCTACGTGTTCGCGCGCGATCTGCATCGGCGCAGCCCGCGCCTCTGGCTCTCGCCCTTGATCGTAGCACCCGCCCTGTTGACGCTGCTCGCGCTCGCGCTGCATGAGGCATCGCGAGACTACAGCCGCGCGACGCATTGGCTCGTGCTGATGCTGGGTCCCGCGATGGTCGCGTTCGCCGTGCCGATCTACGAGCGGCGCGAACTCATACGCCGTCACTGGTTGAGTCTCATGATCGGCGTGTTCGCGGGCAGCGGGATCGCGATCTTGACGGCCTGGACGCTCGCGAGCCTGCTGGGGCTCTCCGGCGCGGTGCGCCTGTCGCTGCTGACGCGCTCGATCAGCACGCCGTTTGCATTGGCCGTCTCGACTGACATCGGCGGTGCACCGGAACTCACGGCGATCTTTGTGCTGATCACGGGCCTCGTTGGTGCGGCGATCGGACAGGCGATGCTCAGGTTCCTGCCGACCACCCGACTCGCGCGCGGCGCACTGTTCGGTATGGGCGCCCACGGCGTCGGCGTAGCGACGGCGGCGCAGTTCGGCGAGGAGGAAGGTTCGATCGCGGGCCTCGTGATGGTGCTGGCCGGCATCGCGAACGTGCTGGCGGCCGCGATCTTCGAAGTCATCCAGCATCACGCCGCGGGATGAGTTTAGGAAAACGCTGACAGGACTCCGGGCTGTCGTCCGATGACCGGCCGACGCCCTCTCGCGCAGGCTCCGGCCACGCCGGTCGAGGCGTGGAGGCAGCAAGACCATGTCGAAGCTCGAGACGAAGAGTCGTGCGGAGATTCCGCCGGTGGAATTCGCCTTTGCCCGGCAGCGCAAGGAGCCGATCGAGAACGCGACTCACGTGCGCAATGCCATCGCGCGATTCAACCAGGTCAGCGGCGTCACCGACGCGGAGCGCGACGGCGCCTGGCGTAAGATCCTGGCGGCGGCCGAGAAGTTCGGCGTCCAGGTACACGAAACGAGCTGGCGTGACTTGGGGTCGAAGTCCGCTTAGATCGCTTTGACGGCTGAAGGCGGCGAGGCGCCGGCGTTCCTGCACGCGATATAATAGGGGATGAACGAAGCGCAATCCCCCATCCCGCACGCTACCCGGGTCGCCGACGTGATCGTTGCGCGACTGCGCGCGCACGGCACGAACAGAGTGTTCACGGTCGCCGGTGAGAGCTACCTCGACGTGCTCGACGCGTTGTTCTCCGCGCGCGACGCCGTTCAAGTCGTGACCTGTCGGCATGAGGCCGCCGCCGCCAACATGGCGGAGGCCACCGCAAAATTGACGGGCCGACCCGGGGTCGCGTTCGTGACGCGCGGTCCGGGCCTCACGCACGCGAGCATCGGCGTGCACACCGCGAAACAGGATGCCACGCCGCTGGTCCTGTTCGTCGGCGAAATCGCCCGCGACGACCGTTACCGGCACGCCTTCCAAGAGGTGGATCTGGCGAGGACTTTTGCGGATCTAGCCAAGGGCGTCGTGCAAATCGACCGTGGGACACGCGCCGGCGAACTCGTTGACCGTGCGTTTCAGCTTGCCCTCTCAGGACGACCGGGACCGGTCGTCGTCGGACTGCCTGAGGACGTGCTCGCGGAGGCGGGCGGTGAAATCGCCGGCAGCGCGGTGGTGCCGGTGTCGGCGCTCGCGATCCAGGGCATATCCCCGGGTGTGGTTGCCGGGATTGCAGCGCGGCTCAGGGTTGCCAAGCGTCCACTGCTGTGGCTCGGCGGGAGCCAATGGTCCGAGGCCGGCGTCGGCGCAGTGCGCCGCCTTGCCGAAGCGTGGAGCCTGCCGGTAGTCACCGGATTTCGGCGCAAGGATCTCTTTCCCAACGAACACCGCTGTTATGCCGGTGAGCTCGGCTTCGGCACGCCGACCGCACTGATCGAGCGGGTGCGTTCGGCCGACCTGTTGTTGGTGCTCGGCGCGGCGCTCGGCGACGTCGAGACCGGCGGCTACCAATGGTTGGACCGCATGCGAACACAAGAGCGGCTGATCCACGTGCACCTCGATGGGGAAACCTTGGGCGCGGTCTATCCGGCGGCCATCGCCGTGCAGGCGAGCCCGGGACTGGTCGCGGCGGAACTCGCCGCGCTCGAAGCGCCGGTGGCCGCAAGCCACGGTGACGGGTGGACGGAGTCCGCGCGGGCCTCACAGGCGGCTTTCATGGAGCCCGTGGAGGTTGGCGGCGAGGTCAATCTTTCGCTGGTCGTCCGCGAACTGCGCGCGCAGCTGCCGGAGTCGGCGATCGTCACGAACGGCGCGGGCAACTATGCGGCATGGCTGCACCGCTTCTTCGCTCATCGCGGCTTTCCGACCCAGCTTGCGCCGGGCAGCGGAGCGATGGGCTACGCGGTGCCGGCCGCAATCGCCGCCAAACTGCAACATCCGGACCGTGAAGTCGTGGGAGTCGCGGGCGACGGCTGCTTTCTGATGTCGTCGCAGGAACTCGCGACGGCCGCGGGCCTCGGACTCAAGGTCGTGTTCCTGGTCGTCAACAACGGATCCTACGGCACGATACGCATGCATCAGGAATCCCGGTTTCCAGGCCGTCGTGTCGCGACCGATCTCGCCAATCCGGATTTCATCGCGCTCGCGCGGGCGTACGGACTCGCCGCCTGGCGCGTCGGATCGAGCGCGCAATTCCCGGCCGCACTCGCGGCGGCGCGCGCCCATTCGGGTCCGTCCCTCATCGAATTGGTCACGTCGATCGAGGATATTTCCCCGGGGCGCCGGTTGACGTCATGAGTGCATTCGCGCGGTGGGCGAACGCAATGTTCGAAAAGATCGAGCTCGCGGCCTATCTGGTGCTCGGTCTGCTGCTCGCCGCTGCGGCGCTGATTGGAATGGCCGGCGCCGGCGTCTCGCTGTGGGCGGCGGCCATGGGACATGCGGGCGGCGACATCCTGCTGATCGCGATCGACCGGCTCTTGTTCGTGCTCATGATCGTGGAGATCCTGCACACCGTTCGCGTGTCGTTTCGCGCCGGCGCGCTCGTGTGCGAGCCGTTTCTCGTCGTCGGCCTGATCGCCTCGATCCGGCGCGTGCTCGTGATCACGCTCGAGTCTTCGCAGGTCGACTCACCGGGAAAATGGAGCCCGGAAGCGCACTCGCTGCTCAATTCGTCGATGCTCGAATTGTGCGTGCTCGGCGGTCTGATCGTGATCATGGTCACCGCCATCGTCTTGCTGCGATACTCGGAGCGGCAATCATGAGATGCCGCTCCGCCGATCAGGGGAATACGGCCTTGTCCGCGTTGACGAGTCCGGCGCCGGTGAACACGCCGTGCGCGACCAGCGCTCCGGACTTGATCGTGCCCGAATAGCTCACGCCGTCGTCGAGTGTGACCGTCACGGTCGCGCCGCGCAGGCGATCGGGATCCTCTTCGGTCGAACCCTGCAGCGGGTTGTACACGGACAGTCCGAATGAGAATTCGCCGCCCGGCAGAAAGGTTCCGGGCACGAAGTCCAGCTGATACGCGGATGCAGTCAGGGGGTTGAGATAGATGTCGGCGTAAGTCACGCCGTTCGAATCGCCGATCGAAAAGCGGTTCGCGAGCGGATTGAAGACCAGCGAGTCGATCGTCGTGTCGATCGTGACGGACGTCACCGAATGCTTGGAACTCGGCGCCACCGTCAACGTGAAGTCGCGATCCCAGCGCGTCCAGTCGCCGTTCATCGTCAAGGTCACGGGACCCGCGACCGCCTTGCCGAGCCAGCGCTCGTCGGCGACGGCAATCGGTGTCGCGCTCTCCTGCAATATCTTGTAGACCGCCTTGGGCTTCAGGGCGCCATGGCCGCCGGCGTGCTGCAGCACCAGCGCCGCGACCGCGCCGGCGTCCGGCGCGGCGGCGCTCGTACCGAAGAAGTTGGGGAAGCCGTCGCCATCGGTGTCTCCGCCGAGAATCGTGTTGTCGACACCGTCCGCTGCGGTGATTTGGGGCACGGGGCGCACGTCGGGTTTCGCGAGGCGGTTGCCCAGTGTGTCGAACAGGATCGTGGTCGGGCCTTGGGAGCTGAAATCCTCGGGGAAGCTCGGAATCGCATAGTAGGCCGCCGCGACCGCTTGAGCGCCGCTCGCCGAGGCATGACCGTAGGTCGACGGCGCGTGTTGACGCTCGCTCGGCGCGAGGGTGTTGAGCGCGATGTACTTGATGCGCTCGGCGGGCCCATCGTTCATCTTGCCGATCAGGATTTGGTAATCCGTCACGTTGGCGGCGCCGACGATGTCGCTCGGTGTTGCCGAAAGAAACAGATATTCGTTCGGTTCGTCGGTTTGGAGATTATTGTCGGTCGTGTAGAACACGTAGAACGACGTGATCGGATTGACCCAATTGCCTTCCGCGTCGAAGACATAGATGTTGTAGTCGGTCTTGACCAACCCGAGGTCGAATGGCTCGTCCCACTGAAACTCGATGTTGTTGCCGTTCAATCCCTGGCTCGTGATCCGCTGCGTGATGCTCTCCGAGCCGTCGGAATTCTTGAAGTTGTGGAAGCTCGCGGGCCGGATGCCGGCGGGGATCTGATCCAGCTTGACGTTCGTCTTGCCGGATCTCGCGAGCGCCGCCGCCTTCGCATAGGGAAGCGGGAGGTAGGTGGCTTCATACGCCTCGAGGCCGTTGTTGCCGGCCGAGGAAAAATAGGCGGCACCGTCGCGCGTCACGGCATCGACGGCCTGGGCGATCGTACCGTCGGAATAGAACGGTTCGGCGAAGTAGTACACGTCGTCGATGATCACGTCGGCGGCGAACTGCGTCCGCAGCGCCAGGATGTTCTCGGCAAAACCCAATTGACCGACATCCGCGGTCGCGAAACCGAGACTCGCACCCGGTGCGATGTCGTAGACGAGCTGCAGCATCGCACGGCCTTCGTCCGAGCCGCCCGCAAAATCCTCGAGCACCGTCACGCCGGCCGCGGGCAGGTTCCCGGCCGCGATGTCCTGGCTAGCGGTCGTCGCGCAGGCGGTGCAGGTATTGAAACTGTCCGACAGCACGCCGACGTTGATGCCCGTGCCGTCGACGCCCTTCGTCTGGACCACGTCGGCCTTCTCCAGGATCGTCGCCTGGTGCGGTACGGTGCCGAAATTGTGGCCCGGCTTTTGGGTCGCATGCAGCGCAAGGACGCCGGCGATCTTGGCGGCGATGCGCGTATTCGCGAGCGGCAAATAGCCCTCGAGCAAGGACGGGTTGATCGAACTCTGCGCCGTCAGCTTGAAGCCGTTCTTCCGCAGATCCGGCAGCACCGCCGCAGCCGTCGTGCCCGGCGCGAGACGGATGCGCACCAGCGGATCCTGGTTGCGGTTCGTCAAGTGGAGCTTGAGCTGAACGGGCAGCGCCGGATTGTGAGTCTCCTGCGAACTCACCAGTTCCCGCAGGCCGCCGCCGAGCGATGCGTCCGGCGAGCTCCATGCGATCTTGCCCGTCGTCGAGGCGAGGGCGAAGCCGATCCCCAAGACAGCCCTGGTGCGTAACTGCATTTAACGATCCCTCCAGAGTGGCGATGAGTCTTTTTTTTAGCGAGTCGAGCCTACACGGAGGCTCCGGGCAATTCAAACGCGCATGCGGGCCACGCCAATTGGTATTGACATAACCTGGGCAACGCTCGACTAGGGGCGGCTCATCCGACTGTGATTGAGTCGCCGATGCAGCGTCGCGGGCATGAGCTTCGCCTGCAGCGATCTGGATGCCGGTCGATGGTTCTCTCAGATGCATTTCAGGTGGCGCGGGGCTACGCGCGGCCACCATGCAATGCAACAGTTGGCGGTTCTGCTGGAACCGGGGGCTGCCTACATCGGCAACCTCACCAAGCTCGGCGAGTTCGTCCGCACCGGTGCCGACAAGATTTCGCGCGGTAATCTGAATCTCTCCGAGCGCACGGAACAGCAGGCGTCGAGCCTGGAGGAAACCGCGTCGTCGATGGAGCAGATAACGTCCGCCGTGAAGCAAAACGCGGACAACGCCGCCCAGGCGAATCAACTCGCCGCCGCGGCACGCGAACAGGCCGCCGGTATCGAACAGGTCAACAATGCAGTGACATCGATGGACGCGACGACTCAGCAGAACGCTGCGCTCGTCGAAGAGGCGTCCGCCGCGGCGCAGGCACTGACCCAGCAGGCTTCGCATCTGACGCAATTAATCGAACGCTACGAACTGGGCGGCGGACGAACCGCGGCGTCGAAACGCACGAACGTGCCCCGCCACAGCCGTGAGTGGACCCGCGCGTCGTGATCAACGAGAATGAGTCCCCGCCCTGAGGCAAGGTCTCATTCCGTTGGATCAAGCAACCCTCGATGCACTGCGCGCGCGCTACGCCGGCAAGGACGGCTTCGACGCCGATGACCCCGTGCTCGCTCGCGCGGCGGCGGCGGTGCGCGCCCCCGGCGGCCAGCGCACGGCCTCCTATGCCGGCATTTCGACGTTCCTCGACCTGCCGTCCGCGACCGGCGCCGCGGGACTCGATATCGCCGCGATCGGCGTGCCGATGGACCTCGGGGTCTCGAACCGTCCGGGCGCGCGCTTCGGGCCGCGGGCCGTCCGCACGATCGAGCGCATCGGTCCGTTCCATCCGAGTTTCAGGGCCGTGCCCGCGTCGACGGTGCGCGTCGCGGACGTCGGCGATGTTCCGTTTCGCAGCCGTTACAGTCTCGAGCAATCGATCGAGGACATCGAGCGTTATTACACGGCCTTGGTCGGCGAAGGCGTACGGCCGCTTTCGGTCGGCGGCGACCACTCGATCACCTATCCCATCCTGCAGGCGCTCGGGCGCAAGGCGCCGGTCGGCCTGATCCATATCGACGCACACTGCGACACGATGGGTGCCTACGACTGTTCGAAGTTTCACCATGGAGGGCCGTTTCGGCTCGCGGTGCTCGATGGGGTGCTCGACCCTGAGCGCACGATTCAAATCGGCATCCGCGGCTCGTCCAATATGTTTTGGGAGTTCTCGCACGTCGCCGGCATGACCGTGGTCTACATGGAGGAATTCATGGCGGCGGGCCATGCCGCGATCGCAGCGCGGGCGCGCGAGGTCGTCGGTGACGGTCCTGTCTACGTGTCGATCGACGTCGACGGGTTCGATCCGGCGTATGCACCGGGGACCGGGACGCCCGAAGTCGGCGGCATCACGCCGCGCGAGGGTCTCGCGCTCTTACGGGCACTCGGTGGCCTCGACGTGATTGGTGCCGACGTCGTCGAAGTGGCGCCGCAGTACGACCCCTCGACCAATACGGCGATGCTCGCGGCTCAACTGCTGTTCGAGGAACTCGCACTGATGACCGTCGGCCGCGCTTGAGCGCCGGCCGAGGTCGCCATTCGCACGGGAGCCGCGCCCTTGAGGCTCAGGCCGCCAGGTTCTCGGCGGCAAAACCCCAGTTGATCAGCTTGTCGAGCACGGCGGTCACGTGATCGGCGCGGCGATTCTGGAAGTCCAGATAATAGGCGTGCTCCCAGACATCGATCGTGAGCAGCGGCTTTTGACCCTTGGTCAGCGGCAGATCGGCGTTGCCGGTCTTGCTCACGGCGAGCTTGCCGCCGTCCTCGACGAGCCACGCCCAGCCGCTGCCGAATTGCCCGGTCGCCGCCGCGAGCAACTCCTTCTTGAGAGCATCGACGCCGCCGAACGCCGCGTCGATTTTCTGCTTGAGCAAGGCGGGCGGTTCGCCGCCGCCATTGGGGCGCAGGCTCTTCCAGTAAAAGCTGTGGTTCCAGTGCTGAGCCGCGTTATTGAAGATCCCGGCTTTGTCGGCGACTCCCGCGGTGCTCGTGACGATTTTCTCGAGCGACTCGTCGGCGAGCGGCGTACCCGCGACGAGCTTGTTGAGGTTGTCGACGTAGGTCTTGTGATGCTTGCCGTAATGGAAGCTCAGTGTGTGGGCGGTGATGACCGGGTCCAGCGCCGTCTCGGCGTAGGGCAGTTGCGGCAGCGAGAACGGGGCGGAAGTGGTCATGACGATATCCTATGTCAATGCAGAAAGAGGCAGGAGCGCAATCATAGGTCGACGGTTTCGGGGGCGCAATCGTAAAATGGCGGCACGCGGGGATGGATGAGCGAATTTGAAAATCTTACACGGAGACGCTGATTCGGCCGCGCCGATCGATGCCGCCGCCACGCCGATCGATGCCGCCGCCACGCCGATCGATGCCGCCGCCACGCCGATCGATGCCGCCGCCACGGGAGTGGCGCTCGGCCTCGATACCGGCGGGACCTTCACCGATGCAGTCGTGGTGAGCGCCGAAGGGCGCATCATAGCGAGCGCGAAGGCGCTTACGACGCCCTGGAATCTCGCGATCGGTATCGGCAACGCGATCCGCGCCGTGCGCGCTGCGCTGCCCGCACCCGACCGCGGGCGCCGTGTGACACTCGTGTCCGTCTCGACGACGCTCGCGACCAATGCGATCGTCGAGAATCGCTTCAGTCCTGTATGCACGCTGTTGATCGGGTTCGACGCCGGCATGGTCCTGCGCTCCGGACTCGACACCCGCGGGTCCGGCGTGGTCGTGCGTATCGCCGGAGGCCACGGCGCGGCCGGCGAGGAGTCCGCTCCGCTCGATGAGGCAGCCGTGCGGCAGGCCGTTATCGAACACGGATCGCGGGTCGAGGCCTTTGCGATCGCGGCGAATTTTTCGGTGCGAAATCCGGCGCATGAACGGCGCGCCCGTGAAGTCGTTCGGGCCTTGTCGCCGAAGCCCGTGACCTGCGCCTACGAAATCTCCTCGCAACTCGATGCGCCGCGCCGCGCACTCACGGCGGCCTTGAACGCGCGATTGACGCCGCCGATCCAGCACCTGCTCGAAGCGCTGGCCCGCGTGCTCGCCGAGGAGGCGATCGCCGCCCCGCTGATGATCGTCAAGGGCGACGGCACGCTGATGCGGGCCGAAGTCGCGCTCGAATATCCGGTCGAGACGATCCTCTCGGGACCCGCGGCGAGCGTCGTCGGCGCCGCCTATCTCACGGCGTTGAGCGATTTTCTGGTTTCCGATATGGGCGGAACGACCACCGATGTCGCGGTCGTCGCGGCAGGGCGAGCGGTGGTCAACGGCGCCGGCGCGCTCGTGGGGGGATGGCGCACGATGGTCCAGGCCGTCGACGTCCGCACCTGCGCTCTCGGCGGCGACAGCGAAGTGGGATTCACGCGCGACTTTCAACTGCGCTTGGGCCCCCGCAAGGCGATGCCGCTCGCGCTGCTGGCCGCGCGCTTCCCCGGCGTCCTCGATCTGCTGCGCGCGACGGCTGAACTCGAGCGCCTGCCCGATTTCCCGACGCAATTCGCGTTCCGCAATCCCGACCGGGGGGCTCCCCGGCATTTGTCGCCGCTGGAACGGCGGATTCTCGAGGCGCTCGGGCCGGATCCCCGGTCGATCGGCACCCTCGTGCGCAACGGATCGGGGCTCGAGGCGCTGCGGCGGCTCGCCGATGCGGGGCTCGCGACAATCGCGGGCTTCACGCCGAGCGACGCCATGCACGTGCTGGGAAACCAGCGGGATTGGTGCCGCGAGGCGGCGGTGCTCGGTGCGCGCATCCTCGCGACCGAGGAGCGCAACGGCCGCGCGTTGCGTGCCGCCGCGGGCGTGGAGGAGATCTGCGCACGCATCCACGAGTGGGTCGTGCGCGAGACCGGCCGCGCGCTCTTGGGTGCGGCGCTCGGCATCGATCCCGGCATCGAGCCGGCGGCCAAGCGCTGGGGATTGCTCGGCGATCGCCTCGTGGACACGGTGGTTGCGGGTCGGCCCCTGTCTCGGCTGCTCGACGCCAGGCTCGACCTTGCCGTGCCGCTCGTCGCGATCGGCGCGCCGGTCGGTGCCTATTATCCCGAGGTTGCGCGCCGGCTCGGTGCCGCGCTCACGATCCCGGAGTTCGCATCGGTCTGCAATGCCGTGGGAGCGGTCGCGGGCGTCGTTTCCGAGTCGGTCGACATCCTCGTCGATCAGCCGAGCTTTCAGGTCTTTCGGGTCCACGATCCGGCCGGCAGCCGAGACTATTCGGAGGCGCCGCCGGCGCTCGCCCATGCCACGCGCATCTCGCGCGAACTGGCGCGCGCCGCGGCGCGGCGCGCCGGCGCGGACGATCCCGACATTGAAACGCAGATCAGCGAGAAGCGTGCGCGGATGAGCGCGGGCACGGACTACCTCGCCGAGGCCGTCGTACGTTCGACGGCAACGGGCCGACCGCACGCGGGCACGGTATAATCGTGCGACGGCCCCGCCGACCTCTCGTCATCATCCCGATTCTGTTCACTCTCCACGATTCCTTGCCGCTTTGGGAGTAGCTTCCGCATGAAATCACCCGATGAGCCGGTCGGTCGGCGCAGCCGCCGTCGGCCTAGCGCCGCCGATGTAAGCCACGCTGTGTTCGATCGCACGCGCGCCTACCGCCATCTTCGAAACCCGTTCACGCCCATGAAGGTCTTCTCGGACGACCAGGTCGAGGCGATCCACGAGACCGCACTCGTGATGCTGGAAACCCAGGGCATGAAGGTGCTCTCGGCGGATGCGCGCGCGCTTTACCGCGACGCCGGTGCGGATGTCGACGACGCTTCCCAAATCGTGCGTTTGGGCCGCGAACTCGTGGCCCGCTCGCTCGCGACCGCGCCGCGCGACATCACCTTGCACTCGGTCGATTCGGAACGCCACGTGTCGCTCTCGAACGGCTGCGTCGCCTTCGCCCCGACCTCGGGTCCGCCCAACATCATGAGCACGGCTAGCGGCCGCGGCGCGGGCACGCTCCTCGATTTCCAGAACCTCATGAAGCTCTGCCAGAGCTTCGAGGTCATCCACGTGCTCGGGGGTGCGACCGAGCCCCAGGACGTACCCGTGCACGTGCGCCATCTCGAGGTCACGCGCTCTCAGCTCATGCTCACCGACAAGATCCCGTTCATCTTTTCGCGCGGTCACAAGCAGGTTGCCGACAACTTCGAACTTATGCGCATCGCGCTCGACATCACGGCCGAGGAATTCCGGTCGCGTCCGTTTACCTACACGATCATCAACACGAACTCGCCGCTGCAGCTCGACATCCCGATGGCGGACGGCATCGTCGATTTCGCGACCGCCGGCCAGGTGTTGATCATCACACCGTTCACGCTCGCCGGCGCGATGGCGCCCGTGACGATCGCCGGGGCGCTCACGCTTGCGCACGCCGAAGCGCTCGCGGGACTCACGCTCGCTCAGATCGTGCGGCCCGGCGCACCGGTCGTCTACGGAAGCTTCACGTCGAACGTCGACATGAAGTCCGGATCGCCCGCGTTCGGCACCCCCGAGTACGTCAAGGCGGCCTTCGGCGCGGGCCAGTTGGCGCGCTTCCTGGGCCTGCCTTGGCGTTCCTCGAATGCGACTGCCGCAAACGTCCCCGATGCGCAGGCGGCGTACGAGTCGCAAATGAGTCTGTGGGGAGCGCTGTTCGGCGGCTGCAACTTTGTCCTGCATGCCGCGGGGTGGCTCGAGAGCGGCCTCACGACCTCGTACGAGAAATTCATCCTCGACATCGAGATGCTGCAGATGTTCGCCGAGGTGTTCCAACCGGTCGGCGCGCTGCCGGCCGATCTCGCGCTCGACGCCGTCGCCGAGGTCGGGGCGGGAGGACATTTCTTCGGCTGCGCCCACACGATGGAGCGCTACCGGAGCGCGTTCTATGCGCCGCTCGTCTCGGATTGGCGCAATTACGGCAGCTGGCACGACGACGGCGCGAAGACCGCCACGATGCGCGCGAGTGAGATCTGGCGCAGTACGCTCGATCGTTATGTCGCGCCCGTGCGCGATCCGGCGATCGTCGAGGCGCTCGATGCATTTGTCGCACGTCGCAGTTCCGAAGGCGGAGCGCCGCCCGTCACCTGATCGTGTCGCGTCTGGATATGGCGCCGTCGCGATAGTACAAGTCTCCCGCACGGCGGAGACTTAACATGCTGGGCTTGCGGGGCCCGCGTAAGTGACGGTGGCGCCTCAAAAATCAACCGTTGGAGAGACTGATGGCAGAGCCGACCGCTGACGATTTCGATTTGGCTTCGCTCAACGACGAGGAACTCACCGAACAGGTCCACGACGATCTCTACAACGGCCTGAAGACGGAGGTCGAGGAGGCGACCCATCTGTTCCTGTCGCGCGGCTGGTCGGCCGAGCGCGTCCTCAACGATGCCCTCGTCGAGGGCATGCGCATCGTCGGGATCGACTTTCGCGACGGAATTCTGTTCGTGCCCGAGGTGCTGCTCGCCGCGAACGCGATGAAGGGCGGGATGGAGATCCTGCGTCCCTTGCTCGCCGAAACCGGCGTCGAACCCATCGGCAAGATCGTGATCGGCACCGTCAAGGGCGACATCCACGACATCGGCAAGAATCTCGTCTCGATGATGCTCGAGGGCGCGGGCTTCGAAGTCGTCGACCTCGGCATCAACAACCCGGTCGAGAAATTCTTGGACGCGCTCGACAAGCACAAGCCCGACATCCTCGGCATGTCGGCGCTGCTCACGACGACGATGCCTTACATGAAAGTGGTCATCGATACGCTCAAGGAACGCGGCATTCGCAACGACTACATCGTGCTCGTCGGCGGCGCGCCGCTCAACGAGGAATTCGGCAAAGCCGTCGGCGCCGATGCCTATTGCCGCGACGCCGCGGTCGCCGTCGAGACCGCGAAAGGTCTGCTCGCCTCGCGCCGCGCCTCCGCCGCGGCACACTGATTGCGATGACCGGCGCGGCCACCGCGACGAGAAGTCAGGGCGACCGGCTGCTCGTGATCGCCTGCGGGGCGCTCGCGCACGAGATCGTGTCTCTGAAGCGCGCCAGTCGCTGGGAACACATGGACGTGCGCTGCCTGCCGGCGGATCTGCACAATCACCCCGAACGCATACCGGACGCCGTGCGCACGCTCGTTCGTGCGAGCCGCGCCGA